>ERZ795049.4057-NODE-4057-length-14865-cov-6.630317_pt1 | contig 14865 bp, 15 predicted proteins | sample MGYA00375133_ERZ795049 | MGnify/ENA primary metagenome ERZ795049 (study PRJEB30178, sample SAMN05720147) | activated sludge metagenome | isolation source: anaerobic digester from wastewater treatment plant | place: Japan | collected 2015-04-20 ...
TTGAATTACTGGGAAAACATTGTTATACTTATGTATACCAAAGAGGAAAACAGAAAAATGAGGTTTGAAACCATAGCAGAATCCAAAAAACGCTTTCTCGAAAGTAGAACATTTTTTGAGAGATTGTCAGATTCACGGCAACTCTTAAATAGAAAATTATGGTATCAAGACAAACCTCTTTTGGAAAACGTGTCTGAAGGGGATTTTGATAAGATCAAAAAAGTTTTGGATGATTTGCAGAGTCAGGGGATTATCAAAGACTGGATCATTGGGGGAGGAACGGCTTTGATGTACTACACAGATGCCGTACCAACAATTGATATAGACATATTTTCATATTATACGTCAGCGTCATTCATGAGACCATTTGGAGATTTGTATGAATATTTGAGTACAAAATATGGAGCAGTCCCACAAGATGAAATGATTAAAGTTGGTAATCTATATTTACAATTTTTGCCAACGGATTCTACAAATCCTGTAGACGAAGAAGCCGTAAAACATCCTAATATCATTAAGCATGGCTTGAGAATTTTTCAGCTTGAATACCTGATATGTTCTATGCTATATTTGGGATTGCCGAAATATGTGAAAAGGTTGGAAACCATTAAAGCAGAAAATAAATATGATTTTGAGACTCTAAAAGAATTGCTGAAAAAATTTAGGTTAGAGAAAAAGTGGGATAAAATATGACTGAAGAACCATTTATCGAAAATCCAATTCCAGAGGATGCCAAAGTTCGTGACTATAATAAGGCACATCCTCTTGAACGGGTAGACGATAATAAAATCATTACAGACCAATCGGGGAGCAACTGTCATTACAATTGCCCCTATCATTCATTTTATCCTCCAAAAGATTCAGGAGAATTACCTTTTACTTTGTGGTGTTATTTGTTTGACAAAAAGATAAAATATGAGTATCCTACCATAGCAACCAAAAGATTGCCAGAATGTTTTGAAAAGTTTGGAGATGGGCCATTTCTGAAAAAGAGAAAGAAGAAAAAGAAATGAGAAAACCTTTTAGGAAGTTACAGCATCTCGTAAATAATCTATATGAGAATGTGTGCTATTATGTTAGCCGTGTATACTATAAGTATGTGCGTGGCTGGAATAGTATTCCTGTTATGCCTAGAGGGGCCAAGTCAAGACATGGCTACATGGATGTAGCTGATAAAATGCCCGGAGTTGTATTTGCGATGTTTATGGATTTTTATAAAAATGATTACCCCCATCTGTATAAGTGGTCTGAATGTGATTTTGGTGGACCATCAAAAGACTCAGTGGTTAAATGGAATATACAATTTCAAAAAGATGTGGAGTCCGTCGCGAAATGGATTGAAGAAGTCTTCGATCATTTTGAGGTGTACGAAGTAGAGAGCGTTAAGGCTTATGAAAAAATACAGAAAGATATTGACAAGATGTTGGCTTTAGTGATAAAATATCATAGAGCTTATTGGAGTTGAAGACCTATAGTGTAATTGGCAACACAACAGATTTTGGTTCTGTTTTTTCAGGTTCGAGTCCTGATGGGTCTGAAAAAAGTTTTTCCAGTTTTCTTTGTCGCAAAAATAAACTGGACGCAGGACGAAAGCGTTATCTATGTCAGGCTGATTTCGGCCTATATCTCTGGACATTATTGGGGAAGAAATGTCTGTGCAAGACTGTTTAGCTGGAATGGTTACCAGCACTAAAAGCACTAGGTCAACAACTGACCGAATATAACTTGTTGGACAGTCTGGTAAAGTATTTCTTGCGAGGGCTTTGTCTATGGAATACTGACCAGAAGGGGGACATTGAATGTCAGAGTCTTTGACGAAAGATAATGACATTGAGCGGGAGTCATCCTTCGCTAGTGAGAGAAAAGGTGGTGACTGATAGGCTCATGATGCAATTGGTTAGCATGCCGGAGTTTCCGGGAATATCGGTTCGAGTCCGATTGAGCCTAAAATTTTCCTAAAAAAGAGTGTACATCTACAAAATTTTTTGCTATATTATATTGTAGACAAAAAAACAAAAGGATGAATCATGAAAGCCATTACAAAATTTCCTGCCGGATCAGTAACCGCAAATCGCATCTCTTTTTTCAAAGGGAATGCCATTATTTTGGGTAATAATTTTACTGCCAAGATTAAAACTGATTTGACATCAGAAGGGGCATACAATTTTAAGAAGTTCAATAAGGTCATTGCCTCGTATTCAACCCTTTCAAACAATGAAAATGATCTTATTTTCAAGGATGCAGATGGGGCAAAGGTTACTATGTCTCCTACTCACGAAATCCTTGAGTGGGAAGTTCCTGAAGTTACGGGAAATAATTCGGTAACGATTGCGTTGCAGGATTTGAGGGAAGCATTTGAATACGTAGCTCCGTCAATCTCTACGGAATTGAGTCGGCAATATTTGAATTGTGTGTATGCAGACTTTTCTAAAAATCAGATGGTTGCGACTGACGGAAGAAAATTGTCCCTATATCCCTTGTCCTTTGAGGGGATTGCCAACGGAGGTCTTTCTATTGAACGGTCAGCAATGGAATATATTATGGCCGTAACGGAAAAGACTATGGAGGAATTTGTCAAGATTGCGTGGGATGACAGTCATATTATCGTCACACTGCAAGAGTGTGGTATTGTCCTGAATGTTTACAATAGCATGGGAACATTCCCCAATTATAATCAGGCTATTCCCAAAGAGAATTCCGCTTCCTTTTACTTTTTTGAGAAAGATATTGACAAGCTGGCCAAGTTCTGCAAAAAGACTGCCGGACTCAATAAGAATCAAGATATTTTCGGAGTATTTTCTTTCACCGAAAAGACGGTCAATATCACTACCGAAGTAGATGAAATCGGCAATGTGGAATTCTCCATTCCGGTTCAGAAAATGACCGGAAAATTTGACGAAGATATGGGATTGAATCTTTCGTTCCTATACGATCTCCTTTCTGTGACAAAAGGCCGGGTTGTCATTCACACTGGATATAATGCTTTAGCTCCAGTCAAAATTGAAACTGAAAAAGGGTTTTCCCTTGTGATGCCGAGGAAACTGTAATGAGAAAATATATTGTCTTGCTTTTCTTGACAATATGTACAGGAGGGGCTTCTGCCCCTTTTGTGCAGAATAATTTGCCAAAAGATGTTTTGATGGCAATGGAAAAAGTAGTTGACGTTGCATCAGAAAATCAGGATGCCTTTTTCTTCTATGTCTATACTGCCGTCTTGTGGCAAGAATCCCGTTGGAAACAAAACACTCTCAATCATAACACCGATGGAAGTTATGATTATGGAATAGCCCAGTTGAATAGCCGATATTTTCCTATGTGGAAAGATTATGATGGTTGGGATATTCGGACTACGTGGGGGAATGCTTATGTGGGTGCAAAACATTTCCAGTATCTTGTCAAAACATATAAGGGGGATTATTACAAAGCCCTGTTGGCATATAATTGTGGGATGGGCAATGTGGCAAGAAATACCGTACCAAAAGTTACGCATATCTATGCCCGAAGAATTTTGTTGAATGCCAAAATGAATGAAGGAAAACCGGCACTAAATATGGGCAAAGAAAGGCGGTAGGTATGGAGATTGTGCAGATTCAGGTTCCTCTTGAATCTTCTTTTCTGGATTATCCCGATGCAGAATCAGAAGCCGTAGTAGTGTATTTTTGTGGATGTGATTTTTCTTGTTCAAATTGTCAAAATAGTATACTTCATGATATAGATAGTCTGGATACTACCAGACTTTTTGTGTCTGTAGATATGTTATACGAAATGGTAAAAGAATCATGCCAAAGACACAGAACGGACAAAGTGGTATTTTTAGGGGGAGATCCCCTTGCGAAAAGGAACAGAGTTTTTACAAAAGAATTCATTTCTAACTATCGGACTGAGTTTGATATTGCTATTTATACGGGGTATGATCGATATGAAGTTTTGAAAATGAATATACGCTATTTCAAGTATTTGAAATGTGGTGAGTATGATGAGACAAAGAAACTGGAAGCTAATAAAGACGATTTCAAAATGGTTTTAGCTTCTTCCAACCAAGAATGGTGTGATCATAAATTTAACGTTTTGAGTAAAGATGGTGTCCTGATTTTCGATTAAAATTCACGAATAACAAAGGAAAGTATGCCTCTATAAAAAGAGGCAAGGGGGAATATCTATGTTTCAAGGTTCTGGTGTCAGTAGTACACTTCATAATATCCAAGAAAGTTTGGAAAAAGCATTCAAAGAAAAATATGGGATTGAAGATTCCGAAAAGATTCAGGCTGTTCTAAAGGCTCACGGATTACACAAAACCAATTTTGACTTCATTGAAAATGCTGAAAAATTTTTGACATCCGAACCCTTAAATGATTTGAGCATTGACGCAAATGCCAACAAAAATGAAAAGACAGTATCAGGAATTTTGACTGAAGTAACTTTGCCTATTAACAAAGTAGTAGGGTATAGATTTTTGTATCGTGTTATGAAAGATTTGTATGGAGCAGAGGAAGCGAAACGTCTTTCAAGCCTTCTTTATGATTTTACTCTTGCAATGGGAGATTCTACAAAAATACTGAATGTATATTGTTGGGCTTTTGATGCCAGCAAGCTAGTCCTTGAAGGAAGACCCTACGGGCAGTTGAAGTCTGGGCCACCGAAAAGACTACATTCCTATATTGGAATGTTGAATGAAACTGTACACCAATTCCCGCTGCATCTTGCAGGGGCACTTGCTGTTACTACCTTCTTTTTGGATATTGCCCATATTCTTTTGTATAGGGAAAACATGAGCATCGAAAAGATTATGAACGATGAGGAAACTAAGAAATATGTTACCAATGCTTATCAAGCTTTTGTACATTCTGTGAATCATTTGTCACGATCAAATTCGGAATCCCCCTTCTCAAATATTTCCATTTTTGACAGGGCAAAGCTGAAATCCCTTCTTTCGATGGATGGAGGGATGGGGTGGTATTTTCAGGAACACATGGAAAATGGTCATGCAGAAGATATTATCGAATTGATTATTAGTCTACAAGAATTATTCTTTGCGTTTTTCGATCAGGGGGATCAAGCACAGAATGGATTGCCGTATCGATTCCCTGTGGTGACTGTGAACCTATCAAAGCATCAAGATAAAAGTGGTGAGTGGCTTGTAAGTGATTCAAAGTTCGCAAAAGAATTTTGCAAGCGGGATATTTACCGGTATAATATTTTAGTTAGCGAAGGAAGTAAAACTGCCTCCTGTTGTCGATTACTTTCCGATTCTGAAAAAATGGGGCTGGCTTCGCAGACTAACTCTTTTGGTGGGAGTGCAATGTCAATGGGTTCTCACAGAGTAGTGACCATCAATTTCAATCGTCTTGCACTGGAAGCAAAGACGTATGATGAATACCGGGAATTGATAAAATTACGTGTCGATGATACACTAAAAATTCTCAAGGCACACAAGGAATTGTTGAATCGAACAGAGGATGCAGGTCTTCAAGCTATGTTCAAAACTGGCTGGATTAAAAAGAGCAACTTGTTTTCTACAGTTGGAATTTTGGGAGTATACGAAGCAAACATTACTCTACAAAAAAAGTTTGGTAATATTGGGGTTGACTTCACGTATGAAACCCTTGATTTGCTAAACAACGAATCCGTCGGAAAAGCCTCTCAATATGGTTTGATTGTAAACCAAGAACAAATCCCAGCAGAAAGTTTGGCTCCAAAACTAGTAAAGGTAGATAAAATGATTTTCGGAGAAGATTCTGTTCCTTATGCTATGTATAGCAATCAGTTTGTTCCTCTTTGGGAAGATGCTACTGTTTGGGAAAGAATGGATATTGATGGAAAATATAACCAGCTATTAACTGGTGGAGGTATTGTGCATTTCAATCTCAAATCTAAAGTAACACCAACACAAGCAGAAAAATTGATAAAATATGCTTGCAAAACTGGATCAGAACATTTTGCTTTGAACAGCATTTATTGCCTTTGTGAAAATGGTCACTATTCAATGGGGGCGTATGATACATGTCCTAAATGTTCTGCTCCTATCAAAGATAGATTAACCAGAGTTGTAGGATTCTTTGTTCCAGTATCAAGTTGGGGGGAAGTCAGACGGGAATGGGAATTCCCTAAAAGAATTTTCAAAGGAATTGAGTGAGAGTTTGAGTCCTTTCGATATGACACTAATTCTATACATACTCGAAAGGACTCAATATGTTTATTCCGTTAAGACTTTCCCATAGTGATTTAGATGGATTGGGGGCTGTACTTGTAGATTATTTTGCAAAGACACATTTTAATACCAAATTTATTATCATAAACTATGATGATATTCGGGATGAATCTGGAGAATTTATTCTGCACCAGACTCATCCTGAAATATTTTCAAACCGTTGGCAAAGTATTACAATAACAGATATATCAATTCCTATAGATATATTCATAGAAAAACTGGAATACAAAGATATACCGATTCGGTGGTTTGATCATCACCCTCCGTCAATAGAATTTTTGGATAGAAAGGAAGAATTTCCTACCATTGAGGTTATGGAGCATAGTGGGGATTTATGCGGTGCAAAATTGTATTATGATTGGATGTTCCGGGGAAAAAGGGTTCGGGCCGTATTTCGAGAATTCATAGATTTGGTTAATACGTATGATCTATGGAGGCAAGATTCCGATTTGTGGGAAATGGCCGAAGATATGAACCGATTCTTGACAACCCAAATTGATTACAAAAATAAGAATGCTACTACATTCCAAAAATCAGTCAAATTCTTGGACTGGATGTGCAACAAATTTGAGTATGCCAAAGATAAGCATTTTGAGTTTTCTGATTATGAGAAAAGCAAAATATTGGATGTTAAGGCCAGAGAATATTCATATCTCAAGAAAGCCCGTGAAGAAATAAATAATAATGTGATGACAGATTCAAGGGGTTTTCGTTATGCAGTATTTTCTTCTCCGGCGAAGATATCGTTTATTGCAAATGCGTTTCTCAAAGAATTGAACCTTGATTATATTATAGGGGTCAATACTTATAAAGGATTGGGGCGTATTTCAGTACGAAGCAGGAAAGGATACAATGTCAATGATTTGATGGATGTAGCAGGGCATGAATGCGCTGGGGGAGGATCTTTGTATCCGGATAGACTAGAAGAGGTTTGGCATAAAGGAAAGGAATTGGGATACAAAAATCTTGACAATTCTCTATCTGTGTAGTACATTTGAGCCGAAGAAAGGCAGGCAGAATGGCACTGGACTTATTTGGCAATGAAGTTGCTCAAGAAGAAACTATACGAAAACAGTTTTCAGTCACAAAAAACAAAACTGCAATGAGAATGGGGCATATCATTCGAGATTCCGATTCCCCCGATTTTATTATTGTTATAGACTTTATGACTGCCCATGTAGAAACTGTTCTTAATTTTCTTGCGGAAGCACTCGGATATGTTCCGACGTATCGTTTGATGTACTGTACCATAAATGAGATTGATAATAAAGATTTGCCTCTTTCAAAATTGCGATCAATGTTGCCGAAGGATTGGAGGATTCCGTCACGGTCAAAGATTTTGGCAATTGGCAAATCTTTTCATGCTCTTATGGGTGCAACTGATTTATCGTGGAATGACTTTCTGGATAACTTGCTGGATACCAGTCACATATATTTGCCAGAATTCCAAAGTTATTGTTGGGCCTTTCCTTCAGCAAATGTTGTCAAGCAACCGTGGATAAAAAATTGGTGTAAACAGCAAGCGCATAATGCTGCCAAATATCCATATCCAAATATTCGTGCAATTAAACCAGTACTCAAGAATATATTGACCGATGAAGATTTTTCTCAATTCCTCAAAGAATTATCAGGATATGAAAAAGTTGCCATAGACACTGAAACCGATTCTCTTGATTTTATGACGGGGAAGGTAGGGTACATATCTTTCTGTGGAGATGGATTGACTGGTTGGCTATATCCGTGCAAGAAAGAAGATAGGGAAAAGGTATTACAAATTTTCAATATATTGAAAGACAAGTATTGTATATATCAGAACGGCAAGTTTGATATTAAATTCTTGATGCGATACTTTGATATTCCCCGAGAGTATTTTCATATTGATTCGGATACTATGCAATTATCTCATTTGTATAATGAAGAATTTTCGAGTGCTTTGAAGGCTATGGCATGGAAGTATACCACTTTTGGTGGGTATGATAAGGAATTGGATGCTTTTAAGGAAAGAACAGGCACAAGGAATTTCTTGAATATACCGTTTGATATTGTGTCGAAGTATGCCGCTCTTGATGCAGTGGCTACGTGGCAAATCGAGAAAAAACTGGGAGAGATTTTGAAAAAGTTTGATCCCCCTTCCTCTTGTACTTTCACTGGAAAGAAGTGGCACATATACGAATACTATACGGAAATATTGGTTCCCACTATCAATATGTTTTTGGATGTCGAATACAATGGCATGATGATCGATACGGAAAAATTGCGGGAAACTGGAAAACAAATCTTGTCCGATATTGCAGAATTGCGAAATGAGATTCAAGCAATTACTGGCAGTATTAATATTGATAGCACAGACCAGTTGGGATCATGGATGGAAAAACAAGGGTGGCCTTGTATTGCTGAAAATACAAAAGGGTATGCTACCGGGGAATCGGAATTGCTTGAATGGGAAAAGTTGGGATATACATTGGCAACAAATATTTTGCGATATCGTAAACTTCAAAAATTATATGGAACATATATTGGGAATGAAAAAGACAATTCTGGTTTGTGGCAATATATCAAGAAGCACGATGATGGGACGACTCGAATCCATACTACCTTTGCAGTAGGAATGGCAGATAGTGGGCGCAATCGTTCAAGCAATCCCAATACTCAAAACTTTCCCAAACATGGTGACTTCCCGGAATTATCAAAATATATTAAGGCTTTTCGATCTTGCTTTACTGTACCCAAAGGATATAAAATGCTTGAATGGGATGCTTCTGGTTTGCAGGTCAGAATTGCTGCTGGAATGGCTCTTGATGCTGAAATGATGCGGGCATTTTCTGATCCGTTCCTTCGTGGGGATATTCACAGTTTAACAGCCAATAATATTTTTTGTCCACAAGTACCACTGGAAGAATTTATGAAGCACAAGAAGGATAAGGACAAGCCGTATGCAGATTATAGACAAAAGGCAAAATCTTGCTTTCCGGCTGGAACACAAGTTTTAACTAATTATGGCTGGAAAAAATTTGAAGATTTTGTTCCAGAAAAGAATTGTGGAGGTCATACTCTATATTATGGAGATTTGAAGGTCATTGATTTTGAAGGAAACCCTCAAAATATTGATACCACCTATTTTGGGGAATCAAAAGATTTTATCCACTTTGAATTGGTTAATGGGGATATTTTAACAGTTACCCCGGATCATACTATGGTTGTTTTGCGGGATAAAGAAACAATTCGGGTATCGGCTGATGAAGTAGCGAAAACTGATATATTTCTTTTGCAAGAAAAAGGTTGTATTACTTCAATCCACAATATATCAAAAATGGAATACGTTTTTCCTATGAAAGTATATTGCCTATCATCCGAACCGAAACATGAAATTGTAGTTCGACAAGGGGGCGAAGCATATTGTATCGGTCAATGCAACTTCTCATTCATCTTCGGAACTAGTGGGGTTAGCTTTGCAAAATCCAACTTGAAGTCTGAATGGACAAAAGAAGAATGCGAAAAGTATATTTATGATAATGGCTTGATTGGGAATTATCGGAAGGCAATCCAAAGTATAGAATCAGGGGAGAACCAATTTTGTGATTTGGATTTGGCTCCATATTGGATTGTATCGAATGACATTAAGAAAAAGTTTTTTGAAAAATATGTTGGGATAGATTCATGGATTTATGATTCAGTTCATTATGCTATAGAACACGGTTATATCCGTTCGCATTTTGGAATAACGAGACGCTTGCCTATTTTGAAATTGGCTGGCATATCATCTATTGGGGAAGCAATTGGGGACATAAAGACGTATGCTAATATGAGTGCCAATAGTCCTGTGCAAGGGGCAGAATCGGGCATTATGTTCCGTTCTGAGTTGGAGATGATGAAGCGAATAAAAGAGAATAATTTGGATGCCTACATTATCAATTCAATTCACGACTCTTGTATGATGGTGGTCAAGGATGAAGATATGGAGCAGGTCTGTAAAATAATCAAAGAAGTTTTCGATGTGGTTCCTCCAGAATTTCCAGTTCCAATGGAATCTGAAATTGACATATTTGATGTGCATAATGGCAAGTACTGGTGAAGTGACACTAATTATGTCATGGAAATACTAAACCAATGGCAATTCAGGCAAAATACAAGGGAAATTCTTTTCTCTTGTATTTTGTCAGCAATTGAAGACAAAACTCTTGAAAAATATGATCCCGATTTACATTCTTTCAATCCGGGAGTAACAACGGGCATTCCTCATTCCAAACTATTCTTGGACATGATCAATATGTTCTTGGAAGAGAATAAGAGTCCCTATGGATTTACAGAATGGTGGAGCAAGCAATCAGATTTTTTTGAGATGTTCCGAAGGGTAGAGGATGACATTCCCGATATTCTAAAAAAACTGGAAATTGATGATTTCGCAATAATAGAATCCCGATTTTTTCAGGATGATATTGAGGAACTGCAAATGGAGCTTGATGATATTCGAGATAATATTGTCGATTCTTTGGAAGGGGGATGGTATTCGGGGCCGGAGTCTATTGAAAAATTTGATGAGCTTGAACCAGTGGATTGGCAATCGTGGGATATACTGGATATGTTTATGGTCGATGATAATTTGATCAAAACGCTTTGGGAAGGATTTGATGTTTTTGCAGTACAATGCAATCATAAAAAGGGAATAGCTTTTAAGGGATTTTTGGGAAAAGATTTGTTGGTTGTGTTCTGAAAAAAGAAAGGAAAAACCTCCGTGTCAAAAAAGCAGAGAAAACTTGGAATGCCCTATATGGGAAGCAAAAGAAATTATGCAGAAAGAATTATTGATCATATTCTAAAACATAATCCGAACTGCAAATACATCTATGATTTATTTGGAGGAGGGGGTGCTGTTAGTTTTGAAGCCCTTCAACGTTCTCGAATAGAAAAAGTCTTCTATAATGAGGTTGATGCTGGAGTGGTAGCTCTACTTCGAGATATTAGAGAAAACGGAATAACGGAAAAGTACTACCAGTGGATAGACCGAAAAACTTTTAATGAAAATAAATTTGGCTCTGATTGGCTGGCAGGATTGTGCAAAGTTGTTTGGAGCTTTGGGAATAATCCTAACAAAGGATATTTATTCGGTGAAAACGTAGAAGAATATAAAAAGAATTATCATGAAGTCGTAATTTTTGGTATTGATAAATTAAAAGAAATGTCTGCGTATTGCGAAAAATATGTATTTGATAAATTTGGAATAGATCAAACCTGTGTTTTAGAAATGCCTATCAAAAAAGATTATCAGGAAAGACGCTTGGAAATTCGGGAACAGATGACTGCTTACGAATTGGCCTGTAAAAGCAAGCAATCTTTTAGATTAGGCGATATTGAACGGCTTGAACAGCTTGAACGGCTTCAACAGCTTCAACAGCTTCAACAGCTTCAACGGCTTCAACAGCTTGAAATATCCTGTTTATCCTATGAGGATGTTGTAATAGAGACACCTGTAGAGGAAACTATTATCTATCTTGATCCTCCTTATATAGGAACGGGCTCATATCGAAATAAACTAGATCATGAGGAGCTTTACTCTTACATAAAAAATAGCCCCTATAAAATTTATCTATCCAGTTATGAAAGTCCGTTCACTGAAGTAGCAAGTTGGAGAGCTACTACAAATAAATTCATTTCTCTCAAGAAGGAAGATAGAAACTCCATAGAGAAACTATTCTGCAATCGAGAAGAATCTATAGTCAAAGAACCAAGTTTGTTTGACTGAAAAAAGAAAGGAAAAATGATGAAGATTTTGATTTTTGTAGTAGGGTGGCTATATTTGTTGACATTCCAGCTTGTTTTCACCGTCCTGTTCAACGTGGTACATACTTTGTATCAAATATTGACTGGTGGTATTGCGCGGTGGTGGAGGAAGAGAAAGACCATCCTCAATAACCTTGAGAATCGGGATGTCGATTCAGCACTATTTTGGATGTTTGAATATTTGCAGGACGGGGAGTACAAATACAAGGGCATTATCAATAATGACAACAGTCTTTTAGGAAAGTGGCCTACATGGACTGCAACATCATTTGTCATTCTGGCACGAAAACCCAAATCTTCTCATGTATTATACGGAAACTGTCAGGATGCCTACCGGATTTCTCGCTGGATGATACGAAAGTGGAACAAGATTCACCACAAAAAAGTTACAACAAAATTGCATATATATGTTCCCAATCTTTCTGTTAGCCTTGTTCATTACATATTGAATATTGGGGATGAACGTATTATGAGTGGCGAGAAGCGGGGATGGAGAATACGAAAAGAATCAAGAGATGAATGCGCTAAAAGAATCCTTAAAGACCGATTTCCAAAAGGCTGGGTTTGGTTACGGTGAAAAAATCCCCCCAAAGAATTGGGGGGATTTTCTTTTTGTCAGTCAATCAATATTTTGCTGGCAAGAGCTTGTTCTGTTTTAGGAAGTTTTAGAGTTAGAATACCATTTTCGTAATTTGCTTTAGCTTTCTGAAAATCCACAGGAACAAGCACTTTGATTTTCCGAGAGATGCTTTCTTTGTGGGGGAATTCTCTGGACACAATTGTTTCCCCTTCCTCTTCTGGCAATAATTTTTCTACGGATAGCTTCACGAAATTGCGCTCAAACTGTAGATCAATGGATTCTTTTGAAACACCCGGCAATTCATAGCGGATGATAACTTCCGTTTTTGTTTCAGAAATGTTTGTCCCCATAGGGGTAGTGGCTTTTTGGTGCGCACTGAAAAAGGGGGTGCATGTGTTGTCCATAACAGCTTCCAAAAGACTTAATGTTTGTGAAATGTCAGTCATAATCTGACCTCCTATTAATTTTTTATACAAAATAAATAAGCAATAACTGTGCCAAATGTATAAATTATTATTTTACAATACTTTGGGCAAATATATTATATTGCAGTTGCTTAACGTTTGTGTTGTTTTGCTACAACAGATTTTTTCGGAAAGAATTGTGTGTCACTTTGCAATAAAATGACGAAGGATATGTGGGTCAGAAAGAAACGTCACTAATTATGAAGCACATTGATGGGGGATTCCGTATGTCATTCAATTTTAATGGTATGTCAGATTATGAAGTTGCACTTTTTATAGAGGAAGAAGGACCTTTCTCTGAAGTAGAATACAAGCAGATTATGGATGCAATGTTTGAACGAAGAGGGTATTGGGCAGAGTTCTCTCGAAATGTCGAAAACAATATCAAGAAAGGTTTTGGCATATATGATCAGGATACGCTGGATGAACTGGTGCAAGAATCTACAATTTGGCTCATGGATTTCATTGCAGATAATATGGATCTTTCAAGAATGCGCAATCCGGAAAAATTACATTTTGCTTCATTGATATTTCAGATGAGGGGTATCCGGACGGAAATAAGCAGGGCCATAAAACAGTATCAGAGAGAAACCATGATGGATGATACGTATGAATCCGAAGATCAGGAATATTTGGGTATGGGAAGAGCGGATACTTCAAGAGAATGGACAGTTCAAGTTTTGATTGACCAGTTCAAGAAAAAGTTGACAAGTGTTCAAGCACAAATATTTGACATGTTGGCTACAGAATATACAGTCCGCGAAATTGCAAAAGAGTTCGGTAAAAGTGTTGGATGGGTAGAGAAGCAAAAATCGGTATTGTTTGATTTGTATAACAAATATGTCATGCAGGAAGCCAGAAAGATTCTCAAGAAAGCCATTCAGGAAGCCGTTGCAAAGAGATTTGGGAGATTATAATATGGGAATGGAGAAGTCGTGGGTAATACCAGTTGTTCCGAAGTACAAAATAACGAATGATGCCCAACAGCATAGAGATAGAGCTTCTTTAGTGGGAATTGATTTTGTAACTTTCAGCGGGAATTTCGATTTACTTTCAGTGTCTACTGGAATTATAGAATATACCTATACCCAATACAATCCTGAACATGCTTATGATGGCAACTATTATGATTCTCTGGGCAAGGTCATTGTAATAAAATATTATGCTGGGGCGATTCCCGTATGGTTTAGGTATTGTCATAATGAAGAAATTGGTGTAGTACCTTTTCAAACAGTGGGAGCCGGAGAAGTCATTGGGAAATATGGTGGAACAGGAATGGTTTTTCCTGTGGGAAATGGGAACCACGTTCACATGGACGCATGGTGCAATCCAGAAGATGCCAATGAAGCTGCTAAAATAGGGCTTATTCCCCAAATTATTACGGCACCCGAAAGATGGCCGGGAGGACATACTGTTACCAATGTAGATTATACTCAATTTTTTATGAACATGGGGCTTGACGTTATCAATTCCTCGAAGTACCATTGAGGTGAAAGGATACTCTATGGATAGAAAAGAATTGAAGCATCAAGTATTTATGGAGCTTGCGAAGTCTCTTTCTAAATTGTCTACGTGTTCCCGATTACAAGTAGGGGCAGTAATCGTTTCTCAGGATCATAGGATTTTGAGTACAGGGTATAATGGTAGACCATCCGGGGTAGTTCATTGCATTGAGGACAATTCGGAGGCAGATTCAAATTTTTGTTTATGCGTTCATGCTGAAATGAATGCCATTTCATTTTTAGATGGAACAAATAGAGAACCAAAATCTGTTTATGTAACTGCATTTCCTTGTGATGCTTGCTTGAAGTTATTGGCAGCATCCAATGTTAAAA
>ERZ795049.4070-NODE-4070-length-14834-cov-24.345287_pt1 | contig 14834 bp, 22 predicted proteins | sample MGYA00375133_ERZ795049 | MGnify/ENA primary metagenome ERZ795049 (study PRJEB30178, sample SAMN05720147) | activated sludge metagenome | isolation source: anaerobic digester from wastewater treatment plant | place: Japan | collected 2015-04-20 ...
TTAGGAAATGTACATTTGGGGAGTGGCAAGCAAAGAGATTGCAGGAGATACTTTACTCGTAACATGAATATACATTGAATGATGGTGACGACTAAAATGAGAGACCACGCTGACATCGACGCAATAAGAAAAAAGCATGAGGCGTGGAAGGCATTATTTCTTCCACGCGTACATGAAGTAGATGCTAGTTCTAACCTCTCAATCTCCGACGTTGATGCCCTGTTTACTTCGCTTGACGAGGCACATAGGCTCGCTGCGAAGTTAACGGAACTGGTCTGTGAGTGTGCTCCTATAACGTGGTGTAGAGCAGACTGACTAGATGATGCTATTAGGTGGGAACGAGAGGCAGAGAAAATACTGACAGGAGGCTTAGATGAGTGACCATGCGTCTCTAGAGGACACGATGAAAAGGCTCTGGAGAAGATGACGCCAAGAACAAGATGCACAAGACACGCGAAAGGAGAACGGCATGAGGTTCAAAGCGCAGATCGGAGGGTTCAAGACAACCGCCTCGGGAGGGGCGAAGCTCACCATCGACGTTTTCGATACGACCCCGGCAAAGGACATCGCAATGCTAACGCTGTTGGCAATGGCGAAAAAGACGGCGACGATCTCGATAGAAGAGGACGAAGACGGCGGCAACGGCGGTTCGTAAAAAAATAGGTACTTCCTGGGCGAAAAAGATCGCGGGTAATTCGAGCCTCGGCGTTCGGCTCCGTAAAATTTGATTTTGGAATTGACAAATCGGCAGGTGCTCATATGCAAGTATTGATCCGTTTTGAGGGCATGGACAAGGCGAAGGAGATGCTTTCTGAGCTTGAGAAGAAGCAACTTCCCTACGCGACGGCATTGGCGTTGACGCGGACGGGCCAGGACGTGAAGGCAGACCTCGAAGCGGAGATGAAGAAGGTGTTCGACCGCCCGACGCCGTACACGTTAGGCAGTTTGTTTCTTAAACCCGCGACGAAGAGCAACCTGTCGTCGATGGTTTACCTTCGGGAATGGGCTGGGAAGGGTACTCCGGCGACGAAATACATGAGTCCCAACATCTTCGCGCAAGACCGCAACGTGAAGCGGTTCGAGGCGGCACTTCAGCGGATCGGCGTTTTGCCTTCCAATATGTACGTCGTACCGGGTGCGGGGGCCGACCTGGATGCATACGGTAATATGTCACGGGGACAGATCGTGCAAATCCTGTCGTACCTGAGCGCGTTCGGGGAGCAGGGATACCGTTCGAACATGACGGCTAAGGGCCGTGCGCGTCTTTTGAGGGGCAAGAGGGGTTCGCCGGGGATCGCCTATTTCGTTGCGAAGCCGGGAGGTAGGCTCAGGCACGGCATTTACAAGCGAACTGGTTATTCGGGCGGTTCGACGATAACGCCCGTGATGATTTTTGTCCGTAAACCTACTTACAGGAGCATTTACAGGTTCTACGAGGTTGCCAGACGGACGATTGAGCGGACGTGGGAGGAGAATTTCAGACGTGCGATGCGCGAGGCGATGTCCACGGCGAAGCCGTGAAGGATATTTGGTTGTATATGGGCCTTGATGTTGACCGTGTAAAAAAAATGGTGAATTCCCTGCCGAAGAGGTCGGCGTCACGCTCAAAAGTCGAAACTCTTGCTCAGGCATGGATGGCTACAGGGAAACTGTACAGCGAGGAACCAACGGCGGCGCGGCTTCGGGATTGGCAAGCGGCTGAAAAGGCCCTGTCAGCTATGCTCGATGAGCTTGACCCTCCGCAATCGCGTGCGGCGGCGGCGGGGAAATTCCCGAGCATGACTGCGGCCCTCGTGTACCTGCAACAAAACGGGTGGAAGATCAAGTCCACGACGTTCAAGAACGACCGCAAGAAGGGACGTTTCCTTGCCGATGCCGACGGCTACTTCCACAAGGAGGAGCTGGACCGATACGCAAAGGCGTGGCTAAAGCGCAACGATACGGGGAAAAGGGAGGGCGACGACGAAGTCGCCCTTCGTCAAAAAAAACTGGAAAGGGAACTGCGTGCCCTTGAGATCGAGGTCGAGCGCAAGGAACTGCGCCTTCGGAAAGAACAGGGCCTTTACATCGAGCGCGATCAGATGGAGATCGAGCTTGCGGCGAGGGCCGGCATCTTGGAAGCGGGCCTTAAGCATTGGGTACAATCACAGGCCGCAAGTTGGATTCGTCTCGTGGACGGCGACATCGGGAAGACGGGACATCTGATCGGCGCGATGGTGCGAGACCTCGACGAGCACATCGACGGCTACGCACGGAAAAGGGATTACGAGGTGGTCATTGCCGACGTGGCGACAGACGATGAGGAAGAAGAGGACGAGGAAGAAATCTGAAGCGATAGTCGTTTCGAGATCGCGCCGGTGGATGCCGGAAAGCGTGCGCGAGGGCAAGAAGCGTCTCCGCGTCCTGGTTTCGTTCTCAGGCCCGGAGCGCAAGGTGCTACGGAAGCGTCGCCGGATTCCCGTAAGCCAATGGTCCGAACGATACAGATATGTCACGAATTCCATCCTTCCGGGCCGGTGGCGCAACAACGTCACGCCGTATCTTTCCGGCGTCATGGACGCCTCATGGTATCCATCCGTGCAGACGGTCATCCTGTGCAAGTCGCCGCAATGCGGCGGCACGGAGCTTCTGCTGAACTGTCTCGGGTACGCCATCGACCGCGATCCCGGCCCGTCAATGTTCATCTATCCCGACGAGCTGACCGGCAAGGAGAACTCTCAAGACCGGATTCAGCCGATGATCAAGAACAGCCCACGTCTGCGCTCCTACATGACGGGCGTCGATGACGACACATCGCAACTGCGCGTGAATCTACAGCACATGCAGGTCTACATCGCGTGGGCGCGATCCGCGTCGCGTCTTGCCAACAAGCCGATCCGGTTCATGTTCTTCGACGAGGTGGACAAGTACATGGATACGGTCGGCAAGCGCGAGGCAGATCCGATTTCCCTCGGCGAGGCCCGGACGATCACATACCGCTACAGCCGGAAAATCTGGAAGGTGAGCACGCCGACTACGGAAACGGGGAACATTTGGCGGGCCCTGACGACGGAAGCGCAGGTCATCTACGACTATTTCGTGAAATGTCCGGCTTGCGGCGAAACCCAGAAGATGGAGTTCAAGCGCATCGTCTGGCCGAGAGCGTCTGAACCAGCCCAGGACGGAAAGCAACACTCGGAAGACCCCGCCGTCATCGAAACGGACAAGTTGGCTAGGTACGAGTGTCCGCATTGCCTTGCGAGGTGGAACGACTACGAGCGCGATGCCGCCGTGAGGGCCGGAGGGTGGCGCGACAGGGAAACCGGGGAGCCGCTCAACGAATCGCTGAAATCTAGAAACCCGCTGAAGATCGGCTTCCACCTGCCTAGTTGGCTTTCGCCTTTCGTTTCCCTGTCGGAGATCGCCGCGTCGTTCCTGCGTGGCCTTTCAGATATAAACAAGTTCAAGGACTTCCACAACAAGCACCTCGCAGAGCCGTGGCGCGTGAAGGTCATCTCCGGTAGCGCGGAGCAGATACTGGCCTCACGGTGCGCCGTTCCACCTCAGACCGTACCCGAGGAAGCCGTCGCGCTGACGGCGGGCGTGGACGTGCAGAAGAGCGGGTTCTGGTTCGTCGTGAAGGCCTGGGCGGCAAGCGGAACCAGCTGGACCATCCATTACGGGTTCCTCTCGACCTGGGAAGAGGTGGAGCATCTTTTATTCGAGACAGCCTATCCGGTGGCCGGCACCGAGCGCACCATGCGGATCTTCCGGGCCTGCGTCGATACGGGCGGCGGGGAAAAGTATGAAGACATGACGATGACGGACGAAACCTACCTGTGGCTGATCAGGAACCGCGGCCGCGGCGGTGTCGCCCTCTGGGGAACGAAGGGCTCGAGTTCGTCTTTGCCCGGGATGCTCAGGATAGGCAACGAGGTCCTGTCGACATCGCGGGGCAGGAAGCTGCCCGCCGGCCTGCGGATCCTCTCCGTGGACACGGAGAAGGCGAAGGACCAGCTCCACTACCGGCTCAAGTTGTCTGCAAACCCCGAAACGAGGGAACTGCCGGGGGCGACGTTCCTGCATCGGGACACGGGGACGGACTATGCGGCACAGATCATCGCCGAGGAGAAGCAGATCGACGAGCGTGGACGCGAGGAATGGGTTAACCGAAACAACAGGCCGAACCACCTGCTAGACGCCGAGGTTCTGGCGGCGGCTTGCGTCGAGATGGAGTTCCCCGGCGGCGGCCTTCGCCTGATCGCAGAGGCCCGTAAACCGCAGGTATCGCCGGATCAGAACGCCCAGGCCGTTCGCAAGCCGCATCATTCTGGTAGTTGGCTAAACAGAAGGTCTAACTGGATGAGGATATGAGCGGATCGCCCGTCAAGAGCGCGACGATCCTGATCACGGCGCAGGCCATCGCCGACTACATCGGCATCTCGAAGCCGTCGCTCTACGATCTCGTGCGCGAAGGCCTGCCCGTTGCCATCATCGGCCGGCGCATGGTCGCCCACGCCCAGAACATCGAGGAGTTCATGCAGAGACGGACACGCGGGAAGCTGACCGAGGTGCCCCCGGATGCGGAATAAAAAAACCTGTCAAGAAAATTTTGAGTAAAAGTTGATAGTGTTTTCGGTAAAAGTAAACCGTGTTTTCGGTAAAAATAGAAAAACCCGCCCCTCCAGAAAAAAATCCCGTGCTAAGGTTTGCCCGTCTCAGTCATCTACCTCTCTCCGGGGCGGGCGCGGCATTTTCGGCCGTGCCCCGCTCCCAAACGAGGGCGCATGCCGCAGGAGCCGTCCGTCATATACAGGGGAGTGACGCTGGGCTGGAAACGAGCCGCGGCGGAAACGACGTACATCGACGCCGGCGGCAACACGGTCGAGTGCCCTGCCTCCGAATGGACCCTCAAGTACAAGTTTGCCGGTCCCGCCGGGGCCTTTGAAATCACGGCCGTCGCAGACGGCGCCGATTATTCGGCATCGGCGACGGCCGCCGCGACGGCGCTCTATCCCGTCGGCGAGTATGCCTGGGTCGCCGTCGTCGAGAAGGGATCCGGCGAATCGCTTCAGCGGCGCATCGTCGATACCGGGACCAGCGAGGTCAAGGAAGGCCCGGCCGAATATATCGCGGGGCTGGACAAACGCAGCCACGCCAAGAAGGTTCTCGACGCGATCGAGGCCGTGATCCTGGGGCGCGCCACGAACGACCAGCTCGCGTACACGATCAACGGGCGCTCCCTGCAGAAGACGCCGCTGCCGGACCTGCTCAGGCTCCGCTCCCAATACCAGGCCGAATATCAGCGTGAACTCCGCGCCGAGCGGATCCGCAAGGGGCTCGACGGCGGCGGCAATGTCTATGTGAGGTTCTGATGCTGGAAAAAATCCTGCGGAGGCTGGGCTATCAGAGGATCGCGAAGCGCAGCATGACGGGGTTCGCCGCCGCCCGCACCGACCGCCTCGTGTCGTCCTGGAATCCGGTGAACCTGTCCATGGACGCTGTCCTGCGCACCCAGCTCCCCAGGATCCGCGCCCGGTCACGCGATTTGTCGATCAACAATCCCTACGTGAAGAAGTTCATCGGCATGGTGGCCGTCAACGTCCTGGGCCCCGGGGGCATCTCGTTCCAGAGCAAGCTGAAATTCAAAAACGGCTCCCTCGACGAGAGGTCCAATATCGCCATCGAGACGGCCTGGAAGGAATGGGGCCGCCGCCGCCATTCGCCGGACGTCACCGGGAAACTCTCCTGGGTCCGCCTTCAGGACCTCTGCCTGCGGACGGTGGCGCGGGACGGCGAAATCTTCATCCGCCAGGTGCGAAACTTCGAAAACGCGCACAGGTATTCCCTCCAGCTCATCGAGGCCGACAGCGTCGATGAATCCTTCAACGCGGATCTCGGGCAAGGATACAGGATCATCATGGGGATCGAGATCGACCCGTGGGGCCGGCCGGTGGCATATCACGTGGCCCGGAGGGCCGCAAACGACTATTCCGACCCCGTGTCGTATCGGCAGCGCGAGCGGATCCCGGCGGAGGACATGATCCACCTGTTCGTCCCGTTCCGGGTCAACCAGCGCCGGGGCGTGCCCTGGGCCTTCGCGGTCATGGCGAAGACGAACGTGCTCGACGGGTACGAGGAGGCGGAGCTGGTCGCCGCCCGCGTAGCCGCCGCGAAGATGGGCTGCATCGAGACGGCGGAGGGAATCTACGTGGCCGATGACCAGGACGGGGCCGGGAAGCAATATATCGAGGCCGAGCCGGGGACATTCCCGATCATGCCGCCCGGGACGAAGATGAACATGTTCGACCCGCAGCACCCGACGACGGCATACCGGGATTTCGTCAAGCAGGTGCTCCGGGCGATCGCCTGCGGGCTCGAGGTGTCCTACAACAGCCTCGGGGCCGATCTCGAGAGCGTCAACTACAGCTCCGTCCGGTCCGGCACCCTCGAGGAACGCGACGGGTGGAAGGCGATCCAGGCATGGCTGATCGAGGACCTCTGCGAGCAGGTCTTCGAGGGCTGGCTCCGGATGCAGGTCCTGGCGCGCACGCTCGATTTCGAGCCGGCAGACATCGACCGGATCTGCGGCGCGGCCGTCTGGCGCGGCCGGTCCTGGTCCTGGGTGGATCCCCTCAAGGACGGCAAGGCGAACACGGAATCGCTCGCATCCGGCATGGCCACGCGGACGGATCTCCTGGCGGAGCAGGGGAAGGATTTCGAGGAGCACATCGACCAGCTCGTCTACGAGCAGGAATACATGCGCCGCAAGGGACTGACGCCGGACGCCGCGGCGAAGACGGATTCGGGCCAAAGCGACGGGGACGAGGCTGACGGCGGGGAAGGAAAGAACAAGAACGGCGGCAACGGCCGCTGGAAGGAGACGCAGCATGGATCCGAAACTCAGGCAGCTCATTGACGAGATCAACGGGGGCAAGACGGGCGGCCGCCTGTCCCGCCATGTCGACATGGAGTGCCGGGCCGCCGAAGGGAGGGAGGGCATCTACGAGCTGTCCTTCTCGAGCGAGACGCCGGTCGAGCGCTGGTGGGGGATCGAGATCCTGGACCACAGCCGAGGCTCCGTGCGGTTGGACCGGCTCAATTCCGCCGGCAGCCTTTTGTTCAACCACAACCGCGACCTGCTGATCGGCGCGATTGAGAGCGCCCGCATCGACGAGAGGGCGCGGCGCGGCCGTGCGGAAGTGCGGTTCTCCCCGTCGGCCGTCGGCCAGGAGAAGCGGGCGGAGGTCGACGCCGGCGTGCTGCGGACGACATCCGTGTCCTACCTCATCCACGCCATGGTCCTCGAGAAGGAAGAGGACGGCGTGCAGACCTATCGCGTCACCGACTGGGAGCCCCTCGAGGTCTCCCTCGTCACGATCCCGGCCGACCCCGGCGTGGGTGTCGGCCGTGCGCGGCAGATCCCCGCCGGCCAGGGCGTCGGCGTGAAAACCAATCCTGACAAGGAGGAAACGAAGATGGACGAGAAAGAGATTCAGAAGCGAATCGACGACGCCCGCAAGCAGGGCGGCGACGAGGAGTCCACCCGGGTCAAGGCGATCCTTGGCCTCGTGAAGGAGGGCGACAACCGGCGTTTCGCCGACGTGGCCCTGCGCTACGTGGAAGCCGGCGCGAGTCCCGACGACTTCAAGCGGGCCCTCGAGGAGCTCAAGCGGCTCGACCCGAAGCCGGTCATCGACACGGATCCGGCCATCGGCATGTCGAACCGCGACATCCGGCAGTTCTCGATCGTGCGGGCGATCCGCGCCATGGCCGAAGGCAACCGCGGCCTGGCCGCCTTCGAGTTCGAATGCTCGGAAGCCGTGGCCAAGCGCCTGCACAAATCTCCGCAGGGGTTCTTCGTTCCCTATGACGTCCTCATGGAAAGGCGCGACCTGACGAAGGGCACGCCCTCGGCCGGCGGCTACACCGTGGCGACGGAACTTCTGGCGGCTTCCTTCATCGAGCTGCTCCGGAACAAGATGCTCCTCCGCCGCCTCGGGGCCCAGGTCCTCGGGGGCCTCGTGGGCGACATCGCCATCCCGAAGCAGACGGGCGGCGCGACCGCCTACTGGGTCGGCGAGAATACCGCCGTGACCGAAAGTCAGCAGACCTTCGGGCAGGTCGCCCTGTCGCCCCGGACGGTCGGCACCTACACGGACATCTCCCGGAAGCTCCTCATCCAGTCATCGCTCGATGTCGAGGCCTTCGTCCGCAACGACCTGGCCACCGTGCTGGCCCTGGCGATCGACTACGCCGGGATCAACGGCCTGGGGCAAGGCTCCAGCCAGCCGCTGGGCATCCTGCAGACGTCCGGCATCGGGGCCGTCGCCATCGGCACAGACGGAGGCGCCCCGACCTGGTCGCATATCGTCGACCTCGAGACCGAGGTGTCCATCGACAACGCGGACGTGGGCAACCTGGCCTATCTCACCAACGCAAAGGTCCGCGGCAAGCTCAAGAAAACCTTCACGAACACCACCTACGGCGAGATCCCCGTGTGGGGGAAGGGAGAGGAGCCCGGATTCGGCGAGCTCAACGGCTACCGGGCCGGCGTCTCCAACCAGGTCCCGAGCAACCTGACCAAGAACGCGGGGTCGAACCTCTCGGCCATCATCTTCGGAAACTTCTCCGACTACATCATCGGCGAGTGGGGCGCCATCGACATCCTGATCGATCCCTACACGGGAGGCGCTGCCGGCACGGTCCGTGTCCGGGTGCTCCAGGACGTGGACGGGGCCTGCCGCAGGGCCGAGTCCTTCGCGGCCATCGTCGACGCATCGACCACCTGATAACCACTGATATCCCGGGGCGGCCTTTCCGTCGCCGCCCCGGGAGAATCGACAAAGGAGCAATCCCATGAAGATCATGGTGTTGAGAAACGTCTTCATCGGCGGCAAGTTCTTTGCCGAAGGGGAACGTCCGGACGTTGCGGAAAAGGACGCCAAAACCCTCATCGCGATGAAGAAGGCCCGGGCCCTGACGGCCGGGGACGCCGAGGCGATCGAGAAGGCCCTCCGGGAGGATTCCGAGAAGGCCCTCACGGGGAAGCCGGCCGATGCGCCGGAGGACAAGGGAGGAAAGAGAAAATGATCGGCGACATCCAGAACTACGACGTCAAGCAGGTCCTGCCCCTCGCGGTGCGCGACGCTACCTACACGGGGCCGGATTTCGACATGTCCCACTATCTCGGGCACGCGAAGGCGATCCTCGCCGCGGAGGCCCAGGGATCCGGAATCACGCTCAATGTGAAATTCCAGGCATCGGACCCCGCGGCCCTGGGCGGCAGCTACAACGAGACGGGAGACACGGACAAAGCCCTGAACAAGGTGACGAGCGGCAAGACGAAGATCGCCGTCCAGTTCACCCAGTCCGGCGCCCGCAGCATCAAGCGCGTCGCTCTCAGGCTCAAGAAGACCGGCACGATCGCGTCGGACAAGCTCCTCACCCTGACCATCGAGACGGACAGCTCGGGGGCGCCGTCCGGCACCGCCCTGGGCACCGCCACGATCCTGGCCAACAGCGTCGGGGCCACCTACGACTGGTACGACTTCGTTTTCACGGCTCCTGTGGACGTGGCCAACTCCACCGTGTACCACCTGGTGCTCACCAGCAACTACACGGCGTCGGACACCAATTACATCAGCTGGCAGGGCCTCACCGTTGCCTCCGGGGGCAACGCCGAGGACTACACCCCGTGGACGGACATCACCACGCTGAACCTGCTGTACCGCATCTTCCAGTACAACTTTGCGGACATCCCCGGCGCGGCCTTCACGGAGGTCGGCAACGCGGCCGCCTTCGAGGCGATCCATTTCCCCGTGGCCGACGCGAAACGGATCGTCCGGGCCGTGGCCACCGTGGCCGGCGGGACGGCGACGGGCAACTCGTCGTGCGTCATGCTGGCCCACAAGCGGTTTGCCTAGTCGCCGTAGCCCCTCCCGGGCCGCAAAGGCCGGGAGGGGCCGTCAACCGGAAGAGGAGAGACCCATGAAAAAAGTCATCGCCTTTCTGTTTCTCGCGATCCTCGTCCCCGTTTCGGCCTGGCCGTCTCCCTTCGTGGCCAGCGATCCTTATCCTGCTTCTGGAGTGCAGCCTGACGGTTTCGCTGTATCTGTGGATGGCGGCGCTGTGGTGGAGTCTCCGGCACAGGCCGTGACGGGCGGCGTGCGCATGTACTTCGACATCGGGGGCCTCCCGGCGGGATCGCACACGATCACGGTGCGGGCCTACAAGAATTACCCGGAGCCGTGGACCCGAAAGGAGAGCGATCCCGTAAATTTTACGTTCACGGTTCCTGCAGCGCCGTCCGCACCGGCTGGTATTGGACTCATCAGGTGACCTGCACCTGGAAACTGAGGGCGAGGTGATCGTGGATATCGGGACGGCAATCGCGATCTGCGGGGTCTGCTTTTCGGTCGTCGCCATCGTGTTCAAGGTGGTATCCCCACGGCCCTGCGCAAAGGAGCACTGTCAGGACCACTCCGGAGTCGTCGAGGCCATCAAGGGCGTCAACTCGTGGCTGAGCAAGATCGACGGCAAGGTCGACAAGCTGCTCCGAAACGGCACGGGACTATGACGAAGAACGAAATGCAGCATGTTTTTCTCGGCAACGTCGCCCGCCTGATCCGGTGGATGCAGGAGCATTATGAAGGGTACTGGGTCGTCGGCGGCGATTTGTGGCGTGACCGCGAGGTGTACAGGCAAATCGGCAAGGGATCCGGCGTGAGCCTGCACTTCGAGCGGCTTGCCCTCGATATCCCCATGATCGACAAGGAAAAGAAGGCCCTGGTGGCGGACAGCGGGGTTTACCGGCCTGCAGGGGAGTACTGGAAGTCCCTGCACCCGCTGAACCGGTGGGGCGGCGACATCCCCGGGGACGGCAACCACTTCTCCATGTCCCCGGACGGGAGAATCTGAGGGGAGGACCATGAACGGCAGATGGCTCACGACCATCGAGATCATGATCATCCTGGCGATCCTGGCGGGACTCGGCATCGGGGGCTGGATCGGGAGCCAGGACCAACCCGTTGTCATCAACCCGCCCGCACAGGCGGAGAAGGCGAAATGAAGGCCGAATTGAGACCCGGCGACTACTTCTGCGTGCGGACCGGTTCCTGGGTGTCGGGCGCCATCCTGGCGGCCCAGAAGCTCAAGGCGCTGGACCGCGAGAGCACGTACAACCACGCGGGCATCGTCGTCGCGAGCGACGGCACCACGTTCGAGTCGCTGCGCCGGATCGCCCACTACGACATCAACGCCTATACGGGCTGCCGGATCCTGGTCGCCCGTCACCGGGACATGACGATGCCGGCGTTCATGCGCGGCTACCACGCCGTCAAGAAGTGGGACGGGCAGGTCTATCCCTTCTGGCGGCTCGCGCTGCACGCCGTCGGACTCGCGGGGTTCCTGCATGTCATCGAGATCCCGGTCTGCTCGGAGCTGGTGGTCGAGCACTGCCATCACGCCGGCCTCTGCGATTACCCGGGATACGGATGGAACCCGGACAACCTGGCCGACAAGTTCCGGAACTACAAGTGCTATGACGTGCTGTACGAGGGGGAGTGGTGATGCAGGAAATCCTCGATAACATCAGGGATCTCAAGACAACGGGGCCCGCCGCGGTGGCGCTCGTCGCCACGGCGATAGCCCTGTTTCGGGACGCGGTGCAGGCGACGGTCGAGGCCATTTCGAGCCTCGGCTACACGCTGACGCCGGACAAGGAGATCTGGGTGTATGTCGCCCTGGCGGCCCTGTGCCTCGAACGGATCCTCTTCGGCCGCGCCCGCGGAAAGGAATGACCCCCCATGGCGACCTTCAGGGAACAGCTCGAGGCCGACTTGGCCGTGTTCCTCAATGCCGACGAGTTCGCCGTCGAGGCCGACCTGGGCGAGGGGGCGGATCCCCGGCACATTCCCGTCCTCATCGACGAATCGCCGGTCCTGGTGGAAGGCCCGGCCGCGGCGGTGCGTACGGCGACACGGCAGGCGACCTGCCGGTCGGCGGACATCGAAGGCACGAAGGTGGGCGACACGCTGTTCATCGGCGAAACGCATTACCGGATCACCGACATGCAGCCGGACGGCGCCGGGCTGACGACGATGATCCTGACGACGATCGGATGAGGCGGCATGAGCGTGCGGCAGCAGATCATCGACGCGGTGCGGGCCCGGCTAGGCACGATCCGGATCGCCAACGGCTACGCGACGGATATCGGGGCGAACGTCCTGGAATGGCAGACGACGCCCATCCCCGTCGAGAGCCTGCCGGCCGTCTGCATGAGGGACACGGAGACCGAGATCGAAGCCTGGACGATGCGCGAGCGCGACAACCGCGTCGCGCTGGTTATCGAGGCCATAGGCCAGGACATCCCGCCTGCCCTGGCGCGGTCCTATCTCGAGGACATCTACCGGGCGATCGGCGCCGACGAGACGTGGGGCGGCCTCGCCCTGTTGACGGAGCCCGCCGGGGACTCGATCGAGCTGATGATCAATGACGAGGGCGTCGGCCGCGCCACGGTGCGGATCACGATCGAATATCAGGCCGGGAAGTGGGAATTCTGAAGGATGCGATACGACACGGTCAACGAGAAGTCGACGAGCATCGTCACCCTCTCCTTCGCGGACGAGGCCGGCAATGCGGTGACCCCCACGTCCGGCACGTACCGGATCGACGACGTCGCCTCGGGAACCCAGATCAAGGGGGACACGGCATTCACGCCGGTCTCCAGCACGCACGAGATCACCATCAGCGACGCGGAAAACGCGATTCTGGATGCTGACAACGCCCGCGAGCTGCGCTGCGTGACCGTCTCCGTCACCTACGGCACGGGCAAGAAATGCACGGCCGAGTACCGCTACTATGTCGTCAACCTCATGAAGATCAGCTAAGGAGGCTGCCATGAAGTACCGCATGAAACCGGACGGACCGGACATCACGATCGTGGACGGCCCGCTGGCCGGCCGGACCTACCGCGCCGGGGCGTCCTACGACGAGATCCCGGCCGGGTACGAGGACCGCTTCGAGCCGGCGGACGAACCCGAAGGAGGTGAGGACCGATGAGAAACTACCTGGCCGACTACAACCTGCTGGCCGTCTCCGCGAATGCGAAGGAGACCGCCCTGAACACGGAACAGACGCTCGACACCTCCATGCTCGTCGCGAAGGGCAACGTGATCCTCCTCAAGCCGCGGCGGGAGGACAACCGCAACGAGCTGACCGGCAAGGAAGAGGCCGACACGGTCTACGACCTCGGGGCCCTGGCGGAAGGGACCCTGGAGTTCGAGAAGGCACAGGCGCAGCACTTCGGTTTCGGCTACGCCTTCGCCTTCGGCGGCCGTTCCGCCTCGGCCTGGGGCACGGGCTACAAGCACGTCATCACCCCGACGGCCGACATGTTCCTGCCGTCCTTCACGGCGGCCATGCGCCTGGGACAGACGGTCATGAAGCGCCGCTTCGCCTCGATGCACGTGGACCAGCTCACGGCCATCTTTGCGAAGGATTCCTGGGCACGGCTCTCCCTGGGCATGAAGGGCACGGGCAAGTACGCCGACAACATGGCGAAGGAATCCGTCGCCGAGGCCTACAACGCCACGAGCCTCACCCTGGCGGCCAATGCCGTCCAGGGCTCGACGGCCCAGGAGCGCCTCGACAACGTGCATCAGGTCCGGGTCCTCGTGCCCACCACGGGCGAGTGGAAGGACGTGACGGTGACGGCCGTCTCGGCGGCCACACCCGCCGTTCTCACGATCACCGCCCCGGGCGGCGTCGCAACGTCCACCACCTACGAGATCCTCTATGTCCCCACGGAGCCCGCCTGGTGCAGCTTTCCGGCCCGCGTGACCGAGCCCCCGCTGCGGGTGACGGACCTGGTCGTCCGCGTGGGCGGCAAGTGGAACGGCACGGCCTTCCTCGAGGGGCACACGATGTCGAGCGAGATCGAGAGCATCGAGCATGTCGTCAACAACAACCTGGCCGTGGAATTCCGCGTGGGCGGAACCGGGACATACGCCAATTACGTGATCCGTCAGGGGCGCCTGCAGACGCTGAAGCTCAACCGCCAGATGCGGGACTTCATCCTGCAGCAGAAGATCAAGGACAACGAGTATCTCGGGGTCAACGCGAAGGCCACCGGCGCCGAGTTCGAGTCGGGGCGCAACTACTTCGTCGACATCGTTTTCCCGCGCTGCGCCGTCCTGGACTCGCCCATTTCGGTCAACGGCAAGGTCCTGGCCGAAGCCGGGGATCTCGTCGTCCTCCAGGACGACACCTACGGCAGCTGCCGGGTGGAAGTGGGCAACAAGGTCGCGGCCTACGCGGCGTAACCGAAAGGAGAAGGGCGGATGCTGAAGATCGGAAAACTCGGGTTCGACCCGGCAACCCCTCCGACCGGTACCTGGGGGACCTACCAGGCAGGCGTGCGGCTCAAGATCCGCAAGCTGACCGGCGAGGCCCTGCGCGAGCTGCGCAGGCCCTACGTCCGCACGGAGATGGAGCTTGATCCGCGGTCGCGGCGGATGGTCCCCGCGGAGAAGGTGGATGCCGAGAAGCTGGACGACGCCCTGGCGGACTACCTGATCGAGGACTTCGAGGGGATCGGCGATGAAGAGGGCCTGCCGCTGCCCGTCGACCTGGAATCGAAAAGACGGATCATGAACCAGCCGGCGCTCGCCGAGTGGGTGCTGGCGTTCGCTCAGAGCCTCGAGGTGGCGCAGGCCGAACGGCAGCGGGATGAGATAAAAAACTGATCGACCTCACCCGCGTTTTCATCACGGGTGAGGGTGAGACGGAAATCCTGCCAGGCAACGCCGCCGTCTGGGATCTCCTGATGCGGTGCAGGACGCAATGGCGCGTCG
>ERZ795049.4075-NODE-4075-length-14822-cov-6.205729_pt1 | contig 14822 bp, 13 predicted proteins | sample MGYA00375133_ERZ795049 | MGnify/ENA primary metagenome ERZ795049 (study PRJEB30178, sample SAMN05720147) | activated sludge metagenome | isolation source: anaerobic digester from wastewater treatment plant | place: Japan | collected 2015-04-20 ...
ATCATCATGCCGCCACCGCCGCCCGCCGACAAGATGCGGTTGGTTTGACGCTTACTGCGTATCATCATATTTCCTTTGATCGCGATCACGTCATGCCCGAGGCCGACCTGCGCCGCCTGCTGACCGATCAGGGTTTTACCGTGGCGAATATGAGCTATCGCGTCACCGATGACGGCAAGGTTTTCGAGTACCGCATGATCATCCGCACGACCAATCCCAGCGACACCGCGCGTCTGGCCGCCGCGCTGCGTGAACTGAAATCCGTGCGTGAATTCCGCATTTCGCCCACCGGCGACTGACGCAGGCAACGCAGCTCTGCGAATGCATGTCAGGCAAGATGCCTGTCCCGCAAACATGCACGAAAACGCCCCGATCTGGCCAGACCGGGGCGCGGGAAAGGCGGGGTGGACCGGGGTGGTTACAGCGCCTGGTCGGAGCGGGGCTCGTCGGCTGGCTCCAGCAGTTCCGGCGGCAGCGCCAGCCGCTCTTCCTCCAGCATCAGAAACGCGCGGTAGTTCAGGAACGCGTCGGTTCCGGTATCCTTGTCCAGCAGGCGTTCCAGATAGTTGTCCAGTTGAAAGGCCGGCAGCATGATCAAGTCGCCGTCGGAGAAGAGTGTCAAGAAATCCTTATATCGCTCCTGAGTTTCGGCCCTCGGCTTCGATTCGGTCATGAAGTGCTCTCCTTGCGGTATCCCTCGACATCGAGAGGGAGCAAGGGCCATGCCTCTGTCCGAAATCGACCCCGTTTGCGCATAAAATGAGCAATATCAATGATTCATTGCCGATACGACGGATAGCCCCCGCCAGCCTGCGCGCCGCGCGTTATGCGCTTCTTCGCACACTTCCAGTCGCAATTTGAGAATCGGCGCCATCCCGCGCCACTACTCCAGATCCAGCTCGGCATCGCTGCCGACCGCCGGGCCCTCGGGAGCGGCCCCGGCGCCCGAAGCAATGGGCGCGGCCCGGAGGAACGGCGCGCCGTCCTCGACCACCTCGGTCCGGTTGGAGTATTTCGCGCAGCCGCCCATCCGCTCCAGAATCCGCCCCAGCGACGCCTTCAGCTCCATCGCGTCCTGGAACCGGTCGTCGGGCTTCTTCATCAGGCAACGCAGGATGCCTTCGGCCAGCGACTCGGGGAGCTTGGGGTTGAGCTCACGCGGGTTGGAGGGGTCCTTGTGCACCTGCTGGAACGCGATGTCGCCGGTAAAGAAGGGCGGCGTGCCGGTCAGCACTTCATAGAGCAGAATCCCGACCGAATAAATGTCGCTGCGCGCGTCGACCCGGCCGCCGGTCACCTGTTCCGGCGACATGTAGCGCGGCGTGCCGAGCATCGCCCCCGAAGGGGTGAACGTCGCCTCCTCGATGTGGACGATGCCAAAGTCGGTGATCTTAACCACGCCCTCCTGCGTGATCATGATGTTGTCGGGTTTGATATCGCGGTGGATCACGCCGTTGGCGTGCGAGGCTTGCAGCGCGTCGCAGAGCTGAACCGAGTAGTGCAGGATCTCGGTGATGTAATCCAGGGGCGTTTCGATCGTCTCGGCAAACTGTCGGTCGACCAGCTCGCGCAGCGACGGCCCATCGACATACTCCATCACGATGTAGCTCTGCCCGCTCATGTTGCTGATGTTGTAGTCGTAGATGTTGACGATGTTGGTGTGGCTGAGCGAGGCGGCGATGCGCGCTTCGCGGAAGAAGCGATCGAGCGCCTTGGAACTGCTCGAGAGCGAATCGCGCAGGATTTTCATCGCCACGACCCGGTTGTTGCGCACGTCGAACACCTTGTGCACGACGCCCATCCCGCCCGACCCGAGCCGTTCCATGTAATTATAGCGGCCGACGGCCAGGTCGCCGATCAGTTCGCGCATGCGCGGATCGCCGGCCGGTTCGGCGCTGCCCCCCCACTGCGGCTGCTGGCGCGCGCGAAGCTGGTGCAGCCGCATCGTCACGTCGCGGAACTGCGGGTGAGTCTCGGCGATCAGTTCCAGCGACAGTTGCGCGTCGCGCCACGCCTTCTGGTCCATGAACTCCTCGTAGAGCTTGAACAGTTCCGCGCAATCGTCCTCGTCGGGCGTCACCAGCTTGAACTTGTCGAGCGCCTTGTTGATCTGGCCGTCGCGATGGTAGGCGCGCGCCAGCAGGCGATTGGCCGCATCGGCCTGTTCGGCCCAGCCGGCCGCCACGCGCAGTTCGTCGATCGCCTTGCTCCAACGCCGGGTGTGATAGTAGAGCCGGCCCAGATCCAGCCGTAGCTGCGGCAGGTCGGGATTGGCTTGCAGCAGGTCGTCGTAGAGCGACTCCAGTTCCGCGATCACCTCGCGGTTCTCTCCGTCGATCTCCAGCGCCTGATTCAGCCAGAAAATCGCCTTGGGATAATCATGGAGATTGCGGAAGTAGAGGCCCAGGCGCAGCAGCGGTTCGGCCTCGTGCGGCGCGGCGGCGTCGAACAGCTCCTCGATCGTCCGCAGCAGGTCCGGCTCGGGCGCCGGGCAGTTGCACAACGCGTTGATGTAGTGCACCAGCGCGTCCTCGGGGCGGCCGTTTTTCAGGTGGAGCTCCGCCATCGAGATCTCCGAGCTGCGCACCAGGTCCCGCTCGCGGTTCTGCTGCACATCCTGCTCCACCAGGCTGTTGTCGTTGATGTAGCGCAGAACGGCAACCGCCTTGTCCACGTCGTCCTGTTCCTCGTAGCGCAGCGCGATCTGGTTGAGCAACTGGCGAACATAATCGTCCATGATCGTGCGCTGCAGGACCAGGAACGCCTCGTCCAGTTCGCCGTGCTCGATCAACGTCTCGGCATAGGACTGCGAGAAGACGCCCACCTGCCAGCCCAGCAGCGAGGCCTTGCGCAGCCACTGGTTGGTGCGCTCGGCATCGGCATGGTCCAGCAGCAGCATGAAGAACCGCTGCCGGTGGGTCTCGGGCACCTTTTCCGGCTGATTGGGGCTGAACTGGCGCTGATAGATCTCGAACAGGAGCGGGCCGGCTTCGGCGAAACCGTCGTCATACAGCTTCTCGAGCAGTTCCATCGCCTGGAGCGTCTCGCCCAGCGTCAGGTAAATCCGCGCCAGGTGGCAGCCAGTCTCGCCCGAGGCCCCCTGCCGCTGGCGCCAGAGCAGCGCCGGGCCCAGGCTGCGCGCCAGATCGGTCGCCTCCAGCCGGACCAGCCGCTCGATCCCCTTGCGCGCCCGTACCAAGTCGCCCTTGATCAGTTGCAGCCGCGTCCACGCCACCCAGGCCGATTCGCACTCGGGCTGATTCTTCAGGTAGGTCGACAGATTGTCGAGCGAATGCTGGATCGTCGACGGATCGGGCGGCGGCTGGCCCTCGGCCAGATTCTCCTGCAACGTCCGGGTCTGCTCGATCAGCAGGCCGATCGACTGCGCCTGTTGCAGCAGCGGGTTTTCCCCCTGCTGGCTCAGCACCGCCTCGACCAGTTCCATCGTCCGCTCATCGAACATGCCGAGCCGGACGTAGACTTCGGCCAGCGACGCCATCAATTCCCCATTGCTGGGATTGTAGCGCAGCGCGCTCTCGAGCGACTGCCGGGTTTTTTCGAGCATTGACTTCATATCGGCCCACGAGTCGGCGGCGACGCGCCGGGCGGCCGGCACGCCGGAGGGATGGGGTGCGCCTTGGCTCCCTGTTCCGTATCGGCGTTTGCCACCCTCCGGTTAACTCCAATCTGTCGCCGCCGACACGGGCGCCGGACCGAGCGTTTGGGATGCTCCCCTCCCGTATCGCTTATGTCTCGTGTATTCTTTTGCGTCCCTTACGCCCTTGCCGCGGTTCTTCGCAAGAACGACCGATCACGAGACCAAGGACGCGGGGCGAGGGACGAGGCACCTTTTCGCTTCACAGGTGCCCGGGGCGCCGATAAAATCGGCAACCCGTCGTGTGTGCAGGTCCGCGTTGACTCCCGTGGCCGGTACGGGCCTGGCATCGGATGGCCGCATTCTCACATCCGCGCAGAAAGAATCAGTCCCATGGATCTCAACGGCAAAAGCGGCGTCATCCTGGGGGTGGCCAACAAATACTCCATCGCCTGGGCGATCGCGGAAGCCGCCCGCGCCGCCGGCGCCCGCCTCGCCTTCAACTATCAGAACGAGCGCCTGGCGCAGAGCGTCAAGGAGCTGGTCAACGACGGCTGCCCGGGCTCAATCTGTCTGCCTTGCGACCTGGGCGACGATGATCAGATCGATGCCTTCTTCGCGGAAGTCGGCCACCAGTTCGGCGGCAAACTCGATTTTCTGGTCCACTCGGTCGCCTTCGCCAACCGCGAGGACCTGGCCGGCCGCTTCGTCGATACCTCGCGCAACGGCTTCAATCTGGCGCTCGAGGTCAGCGCCTACACATTGGTGGCGGCGGCCCGGCGCGCCGCCCCGCTGATGGAAGCCGCGGGCGGCGGCGCGATCATCACGATGACTTACTTCGGCGCCGAAAAAGTCATCAAAAACTACAACGTCATGGGCGTCGCCAAGGCCGCGCTGGAAGCCTCGGTGCGCTATCTGGCGGCCGATCTGGGCGCCCAGGCGATCCGCGTCAACGCTATTTCGGCCGGGCCGGTCAAGACCCTCGCCGCCCGCGGCATCTCCGGGTTCTCCTCGATGCTGACGATCGCGGCCGAGCGCGCCCCGCTCAAACGCAATGTCGACCCCCGCGAGATCGCCCAGACCGCCATCTTCCTGGCTTCCGACGGCGGCAGCGGCATCACCGGCGAAACCCTCTACGTCGATGGCGGGTACAACATCATCGGACTCTGACGGCTCGCGGCTCGCGTCCCTTGTCCCTTGCCCTCAAGATCCGATGATCGATGATTTGCGCATGGATGCGTCCGCAATTCGGCGAAGCTTGGAGGAGTGTCTCCCCTGCTCGCATTGGTGCTCTACGGCCTGGTGCTGATCGGCTTCGGCGTCTGGTACCGCCAGTCGGCGCGCGACGGCACGGGGTTCTTCCTTGCCGGCCGGGCGCTCAGTGCCGCCGAAGTCGGACTCTCGCTGACCGCCACCGGCTTCGGCGGCTCCGCGATCCTGTTTGCCTCCGGTCTGGCCTGGGCGCGCGGCCTGCCCGCGCTGTGGTTTACCGGCTCGCTCGGCCTGGGGCTGGCGATCCTGGGCGCGACGCTGGCCGGCCGCGTCCGCGCCGGCGGCGACCACTCGCTGGCGGGCCTGGCCGGCCGCCTCTACGGCGACGGCGTCCGCTGGCTCGCCTCGCTCCTGCTGGTCGTGGTCGAAGTCGCCTTTTTCGCGCTCACGCTCAAAAGCATTTCGCTCCTGACCGGCACATTGCTCGGGCCGGAGCACTGGCTGCTCACCCATCAGGCGGTCTACGAGGGCGGCGTCTGCCTGGTCATCGTGCTCTACGTCCTGCTGGGCGGACACAAGGCCGTCGCCACCACCGACATCCTGCAGCTCGGGCTGGTCGCGCTGGTCCTGATCGGGATCCTGCTCCCGGTGGCCCTGCTGCGCGCCGACTGGGCGGCCCTGCCCGCCGCGGCGTGGCGCTTTCCCTTTTCCGCCGGCGATCCGGCCGCCGGCCTGACCCCCACCGGCCCGCTCTTCGCCGTCAACATGTTCATCCTGATGGGCCTTTCGGGCATCGTGGGGGGCGATGTGTACTCCAAAATTCTGAGCGCGCGCGATGAACGGGCCGCCCGCCGGGGAGCATTCATCGGCGCCGCCGGCGCTGCCCTGCTCGCCCTCTGTGTCGCGCTGCTGGCGCTGGCCGGCCGGTCGCTCCTGACGCCGCAGGTTCTGGCCGGCCGCTCCCCCCAGCTCGCCATCCCGCTCCTGTCGCAGGCACTGCTGCACCCCGTCCTCTTCCAGCTCATGGTGCTGGGATTGCTCTCGGCGCTGCTCTCGACCGCCGATTCGGTGCTCATCACCGGCGCGACCGTGCTGGCGCTGGACGTGCTGCGCACCGGCGAACGGGTCGGCGCGGCCCGCCTGCGCATCGTGACGCTGGCCCTCGCGCTGGCCGGCCTCGCGCTGGCCCTGTGGTTCGAGACGCTGCTCAACCTGATCCAGTTCGCCTACACACTGCTGACGGCGTCGCTCGTGCCGCCGATCCTGGCGGGGCTGGCGTTGCCGGCGCGGCGGCGTCCGTCGCGCGGCGGCGCCGCCGCCGCGATGGTCCTCGGACTGGCGGCCGCCGGCGCCTGGCGGGTCGCCGCGCCGCGCCTGCCCGAAGCCTGGCGGCTGGTCGAGCCGGCGACGGTCGGCGTCGCCGTTAATGTCGCCGTGCTGCTGGCCGGCATTATGCTTCAGCGGTGGGCCAGGCAAGGCCCTTCTCGGCAAACAACCGCTGCATGACTTCCATCTGTGCGGCGATCACCTTGCGTTCGTCGTAGAGCTCCACCGCGCGGCGGCGCGCGGCGGCTCCCATTTGGCGCCGCAGCGCTTCGTCGCGCAGCAGTTCGAGCAACGCCCCGGCCAGCGCCGCGCTGTCGCGCGCCGGCACGATCCGCCCCGTTTCGCCGTCGACCACCTCTTCCCGGCAGCCGCGGATGTCGGTCGTCACGACCGGCAGCGTCATCGCCATCGCCTCGATGATCGAGCGCGGCATTCCCTCGCGCCACGACGGGAGGCAGTAGACATCGGCGATCGCCAGCAGGCGCGGGATGTCGCGCCGCGCGCCGGTGAAAATGACCGAGTCCTTCAGCCCGAGCGCCTCGGCGCGCGCGAAAATCTCCGCCGCCGACGCGTCGTGATCGCTCGCCAGTGCTTCGCCGATCAGCACCGCCCGCGCCGCCGGCAGTTCCTCCCGCGCGCGCGCGAACGCCTCCAGAAACTCAAAGTAGCCCTTCTCCCGCACGAGCCGGCCGATCATCATCACGATCGGCCCGGCGTCGGGCGCCAGCCCCAGCTCGGCGCGCGTCGCCGCCCGCTCCTCCGCGCTGAAGCGCCACTGCCGGAAGCGGTCGATGTCGACGCCGTTGCCGATCGCGCGCGCGCGCGCGGCCGGGGCGATCCCCTCGCGCACGGCCGTCTCGAGGTCCTCGCGGCTCTGGGTGAACAGGAAATCGGCGTGGCGCTGGCCCCAGCGTTCCAGGGCGATGTGGAACCGCCGGGCGCGCGGCGCCATCGCGTCGTGAAAGTAGAACCCGTGCGCCGTGTACAGCACGACCGGCACGCGGCAGCGCCGGGCGACGCGCCGCGCGATGAGCGACGCGATCGGCGTGTGCGCGTGCACCACCGTGAACGGCTCGCGCCGCAGCAGCTTGCGCAAGGCGCGCGCCGCCCGCCAGTGCGCCAGCAGATCGTAGCTGCGCTCGAACGGAATCGGGTGCACCGTGAAGCCTTCCTGACCCAGCGCATCCAGATAGGCGCCGGGCCGGCACGCCAGGTGCACGTCGAACCCCGCTTCCAGTTGCGCGCGCATCAGCGGCCGCAGGAAGTGCCACGCGGTGAAATCCACGGCGCAGACCTGGAGCAGGGCGGGGGCGGGCATCGGGCGCGAACCCCTCAGCGCCAACCGGCGCGCGGCCGGTCGATGATCACCAGCGTGTAGGTTTCGACGGGCACGTCGAATTGGAGATGGTTTGCCTCGGCGACCGTCGCGGGCGCGACGCAATCGCCGTAGCGCGCGAAATCGGGCGAGAACGCGCGCACGCGGTATTCCCCGGCGAAGCCCGGCACGTCGAGCCGCAGCGTTACGTCCGCGCGCGCCGGCCGCGGCCGCCGCGCCAGCACGTCGATCGTCGTCCCCAGGTAGTTGAACACGTGCAGGTAGATCCGGTCGGGATCCGACAGCGGCGCGCGCGCCACCAGGTGCAGTTTGCCGTCCTCGACCGCATCCTCGCGCGTCGCCGGCGCGCCGAGCGCCTCGACCGACGCCGCCAGGGCGTAGGGCCGCACGTCGCGCGCGTTGTACACATGGGCGAACAGCGTCTGGAACCCCCACGTGCGCGCGTGATCGGCGAACGCCTCGGGGAACTGGCCGATCCGCCACTCCAGCGCGTTGCGCGGCCATTGCTGCTGGCCGACGATGCGCGGATCGCTGGCGAGGCACTCGAAGAGCAACTGCCGGAACATGAACGTCGTCGCGGCGTCGTTGTAAATGTTCTTCGGATCGCTGATCCCCGCCTGCTGGCCCGACGCCGCCGCCGGGTGGTGCTGCCCCGAGAAGATCGTCGCGCTCCCCTCCGCGACCGCCGGCCGGTCCTTGATCAGCTGGCGCATCAGCCACAGGTAACCGTCCATCCGCGCCGGCAGGTCGTGCTCGATCCAGTAAATGTCGCTGTGGTAACCGGCGTTGCCGTTGATCATCAGCAGCGGCGGCGTCCGCTCCGGCTGCTCGTTCGCCCAGCGGGCGCGCAGCTTGCTCAGCGTGTACTCGATGTGCTCGCCGCCGTACGAGTTATCCCACCAGATGATGCGCGGCCGGTAGTGGTCGGTCATGCGCACCAGTTCCTCGACGACAAAGTCGATCCAGCTCTCCGTCCCGTGCAGATCGATGTGCGCCAGCTTCAGCTCCTCCGGCGTCAACGGCCGGTGGAACTTCGGGTCCAGGTTCATCAGCCAGTTGCCGGGGTAGTAGCCGTTGGGATTCCACGGGTCGATCCAGGGAAAACCCTCGTCAAAGTATTCCTTGCGCGCCCCCTTGCCGTCGGTCCACGGCAGCATGTAGATTCCGCGCCGGTCGCCCTCGCGATACAGATGCAGGATCCGCTCGTGGCTGAACTCCCAGATGTCCATCGTGTGGTAGGCCGACTTGTTCCAGAACTGGCGGCTGCCCTCCTCCCAGCAGGTGTAGTGGCCGCGCCCCTCCTCGACGGAGACCTCGGCCACGTTCTGGAAGCAGGCGCGCAGCCGGTCGAGCTGCACCTGCGGGGGCGTGCCGACGGGGATGCCTTTCCAGAAATCGTCGGGGGTGCCCTCGCCGATCGGCCGCGGTTCGAGCGCCCGCGACACGCCGCCGTACGTCTCCCCCGCGTAACGGAAATTCGTGCGCAGGTCGTCGGTCACGTCGAACGGGCATTCCGCGGCATCGACCGCCACCCCGCCGCGCGGCTCGATCAGCCGCGCCTCGGCCAGCAGCCCCGTCATTTGCGATACGCGAACCGGCAGCGAGGCGGCGACGGTGCGCGTGCTCACCCCGTCGAGCGGGACCGCCGCCGATGCCAGCACCACCCCGCGGGCCAGATCATGAATCCGGAACTCGGCGGCCAGCCCCGGCGGCGGCGCGCCGCCGAGCGTCAACCGGCACTCCACCTCGGGCGACAAGCTCAGGTAAGTCACCTTGTCCACGTCAAAATGCTCGATGCGCGGCGGCGCCGCCGCGACCAGCGGGCTCACGGCGCGACCCGCTCGCGCGCAGCCGCCGGCCGCCAGGCAGGCGACCAGCGCCAACGCCAGCGCGCCCCTTCCCACCCCAGGCCCGGAGCAGCGCATGAGCGGGCTCCTTTCAGCATGTCGATTGATTTCTGGCGCGACGAACGAGGGACCATGGCGGCGGCTCCCCCGCCGGGCCGGTGCGAACGGTCAAACCGCGGGGATCGATGTCGAGGACGAGGGACGAGCGACGGCCATCAGAGCGAAATTTCCTGCCCCTCGGCGGCATACTGGCGCAGGAACCCCTCGACCTCCTCCTTGATCGCCAGCAGGCGGTCGTCGTCGAGCGGCGCCGCGCCGATCTCCAGCAAATCGCCCGATGCCGGATCCTCGAAGACCACCACCTCGTTGCCGTGGATGTCGCTCGAGTTCTCCCGCCATTTCAGCCCGCCCCATTTCATCAGCAGATGCGACAGGAAAAACAGGTGGGCCGCCAGGTCCTCCTCCTCGCGCCGGTCCCACAGCGACTCGAACAGGACGCGCAACGCCGTCGCCCGCTCGCGCTTGCTCAACCGCGGGATCGCCTTGTCCTTCCGCTCGCGACGCGTGATCCAGAACGATTCATACGCCTCGTTCTTCATGACCTGCCAGCACTCGGGGCAGAAGTCGAGCCGTTCGAGCCGGCGCCCGTCGTCCGAGCGCAGCATGCTGGGATGACGCTCGATCACGTCGAGCGCCTCGCCACAGTTCAGGCACGTCTTGTTCGGACGGCTCAGGGTCAACAGGGCTTCCTTATCCATCGGTCGGCGACACCTGCGGCAACGGGAACTGGAGCAACCGGCTGCCCGCCCGGCGGCGGGGGCCCAACGCCACGCCGCCCAGTGTAGTGACAAACCGCATCCAGACTCAAGCAAGGAAGCGCCACGCTGCATCGAGGACCAAGGTCGGAGCCGGCTTTTGGATCGCTGTGACTGAGTGTTGCGCTCAAAGCCCCGCTTGTCCTGGTTCCGTTTGGCCTCTCGAGATTTTTCGCCTACAGGATCTAAATACCTTGACATCATCATATCGTTGCCTATAGTAAACTTCAGGTGCACGGCGGAAACCGGCCGGCGCCTCCCCCCCCGAAAGGAGCCCCCATCATGGCTCATGCCGCCCATCTGCTCGACGCCGATATCCCCCTGGCCCGGCTCCCCGGCCACTGGGTGCTGGCGCGCCTCGGCAAACGCGTGCTGCGCCCCGGCGGCCTCGACTCCACCCGCCGGTTGCTCAAGGCCCTGGCCATCGGCCCCGCCGACCGCGTCGTTGAATTCGCCCCCGGGCTGGGCCTGACCGCCCGGCGCATCCTCGGCCTTCGCCCGGCCGCCTATACCGCCGTCGAGCGCGACGAGTCCGCCGCCCGCCGGCTCCGCGACTGCCTGACCGGTCCCGCGATCCAGATCGTCAACGCCGGCGCCGAGGCCAGCGGCCTGCCCGACCAGTGCGCCGAGGTCGTCCTGGGCGAAGCCATGCTGACGATGCAGCCCCCCGAGAAGAAGGCCGCCATCGTCCGCGAGGCGGCGCGCCTGCTGCGCCCCGGCGGGCGCTACGGCCTTCACGAGATCGCCCTGCTGCCCGAGGCGGCCGACCCGGCCACGCGCCAGCGCATCCGCGCCGAGCTGAGCCTGGCGATCCACCATGGCGTCTCGCCGCTGCCCGTCGCCGAGTGGACCGCCCTGCTGGCCGAGGCCGGGTTCGTGGAGCCGCGCATCTGGCTCGCCCCGTTCCGGCTGCTGGAACCGAGCCAGGTGCTGCGCGACGAAGGCTGGCTGCGCGCCGCGCGGATCGGCGTGAACCTGCTGCGCGAAGCGGAGGCCCGCCGCCGCGTGGTCGAGATGCGCCGCGCCTTCCGGCGCCACCAGGCCCATCTGCGCGCCGTCGTTATCATCGCGCGCAAAGCCTGATCATCGGTATCGGGATCGCTATCGGGCCGTCCCTGCCTGAAAAAATGGCCGCCGCGTCGGGGGGGTGACGCGGCGGCCTGGGGGGGAGGAGCGCGAAGATAGGCCTGATGGATCAGGTCTGTTCGCTGGAGAGTTCCGGGCTGCCCTTGCGAATGCGCTTGCTGGTCACGATATCCAGCATCAGCTTCAGCTCGCTGGGCGAAAACGGGTTGCTGATCAGTTCCACGCCGTCGTGCTCCAGGCAGTTGGACCACAGCTCGGGCAGCGGCATATACGACATGATGATGATCGGCAGGTCGCTGCCGCGCTCGCGGATCCAGCGCACCGGGGTCGCGTGGCCCAGGTGGACGTGCGCCTCGTCGACGATCATCACGTCGTAATCGCCGTGCTGCAAGTGCTGCTCGGCTTCATCCCACGTCTCGGCCGTCTGCACGTTGAACGAGAAGTAGTCCAGGATGTCCTTCACGTAGAGCCGGGTCTGAGGGTTCGCCTCGAACAGCAGCACGTTCCTGGTCAGCATGTCGGATTCCTTCGTGAACCGGAATCGAGGACTGGACATGATCATACCACCCCTGGGCGCTCCGCGACTAGCCGATCGCGTATTCATGGATGTCGACCCCTCGGGTCTCGGGCAGCGCCAGAGGGATGTTCGGACGAATGCCGAACCGCAGGATCGTATCCTCTATCCGTTCGGGTCGACCCCAGTCCGACCAGTGCAGATCGTCCATCGGCAGCACCAGGCACGATTGGGGGTCGCTTTGCAGGATCGCCTGGCAAAAGTCGATCTGGCCGGGCTGCTCGTATATCCGCGTCAGGAGCGCGGCGGCCTCCAGTCGGCGGGCGTCGGCGCCCAGCGCGCGCCGCATCAGCCGGTATTCATCGAACCGGCGCACGAGCCGCGGCAGGAACCGGCGCCCCATCTTCCAGAGCGTCTCGGCCCGCGCCACGAGGCTCATCGTGTTCCACAGCGCGCGCCGCTGGAGCAGGAGTTCCGCCAGATTGGCCGACGGTTTCTCGACGAACCGGCGCACGCGGCTCGGCGGCCGCAAGTCGGCCTCCCAATTGGCGCCGAGCACCTGCTCGGCCGGCTCGATCCAGCCGTAATCCCGCTCCGGTTCGGTCGCCGCGACGCCCATCAGCACGACATGGTCGCGAAACTGTTCCGCCAGCAGGAAGGCGCGGTCGGCGTAGCGCCGGAAGGCCGCCTCGGGATGGATGAATTGATCCGACGGCAAGACCAGCACGGTCGCTTCGGGGTCCGCCTCAAGGATTTCGGCGAGGGCGAGGAAAATGCCCACGGCCGTCCCCCGGTTCGCCGGTTGCGGGTGGAGCCGCCCCGCGAAGCCGGGCAACCCATGGCCGAGGTAGCGTTGATGTTGCGGCCCGAGGACCAGATGCGTATGGCCGGGATCAACCAGATCGGCCGCGCGGTCGAGCGAGTGTTGCAGCATCGTCCGGGTCCCGACGAACGCGCAGTATTGCTTCGGCCGATCCTCCCCCAACCACTGGCGAATGAACGGCCGCATCCGCGTGCCTTCCCCCCCGGACAGGACAATCGTGTGGCGCGACCGGTAACGGGCGCGCCAGTTGCCCTGCGAGAACACCCAGGCCGCCGGCGGGATCGATTCCTTCATGGGGGCGAAGTCCTTCATTGCTTGCTGAGTCCGAGTCGGCTCGACTGGGCGCGCGCTGTGGGTCGTCGATGACCCAGCGAGTCTAGCCGCGGCGGCCGGCGCCGGAAATCAGGGAATCCCCTAAACGGCCATCGGGCGGGCGGTGAAAGAATCAGAAGGGAAATCGGATCGCGGAAGCAGGGCGCCTGTTCCGACGGCCGTGAAAAGGCTTCCCTTTGCAGGTAAAAACCTCCGCCGGCGCCCTCCCTGACTCAGGTTTTTGCCGCATCAACACTGGCCGGCGATTCGGGCGCCTCAATCGCCCCGCGTTTCTGCAACCAGATCGCCGCCAGCCAGCAGGCCATCGCCCAGGCGGCCCCCGCCGACCATCCGGCCACCACGTCGGTCGGCCAGTGAACGCCCAGATAGACCCGGCTGACCCCCACGGCCACCGTCACCAGCACGGCCAGACACAGGACGTAGGTCTTGATCCGGCGCCGGCTGTTGATCCGGGCCAGCAGCGCCCCGAGCGTCAAATAAGTCACCGCCGACACCATCGAGTGGCCGCTGGGAAAGCTTGTCGTGTAGACCTCGGAGTGATGCGGGACCAGGTCTGGCCGCGGGCGCTCGAAACCCCATTTGAGCAGTTGCGAGGCAACCATCCCGCCAAACACCGCGGCCAACACCAGGACCATCGCATGGCGCTTGCCGGCCAGCCCCAGATAGCCGGCCACGCCCAGCGTCACCAGGCTCAGGACCCCGATGCCCCCCAGGCCGGTGATGTCGCGGATCATCTCCTCCAGCCACGGTGGGCCGACCGGATCCGCAAGATCGTCAGGGTTCCGCATGCCGAGGATGATCCATTCGTCCAGTTCGCGCGTGTCGCCCTCCAGAACATCATCCGCCAGCTCGACGAAGAAGTGAATGGACCCGGCCAGCAACACGAGCAGGACCAGCGTGACGAATTCCATCCGCATGATCCACCGGCGGGCATGGCGGAGGCCGGCGCGCGCTCCTCGAATGATCGCTCGTTTCATGACAGGGGGATGATACAGCCAGATGCGCACCAGCGCCACACCACCGGCCGTCCCACACAATCCGTCGGACCGGACGGAGCGGTCGGAGTCGACGGATGCTGCCTCAGGATCTGCGGATCTTCGAATCGCGATTTACTTCCGCCCGGCGAATGACTAGCTTTCCTCCATGGCGATCGGTCTGTCACGCCGCGAACAGATTGCGCTGTTGGGAACCGTCGCGGTCATCCTCTGCTTCGGTCTGGGCGCGCGTGCCTGGCAGCGCCGTGGCACGGCCGGTCTGGTCTTCGTGGATGGGCAGGGCGCCTGGGAGAAACTGGCCGAATTTGAGGCCGGCGACAGGCTGCCCGCCTGGCCGACCGGGGAGGTTCAAACCACGACCGGCGCCGGCGCGGGCCTTCCCGAGGGCGGCATCGACCTCAACACTGCCTCCGCCGAGGAGCTGGACCGCCTGCCGGGCATCGGGCCGGCTCGGGCGGCCGACATCCTGGCGACGCGCGAGCGGCTCGGCGGCTTCGCCACGGTCGGCGCCCTGCTCGAAGTGCCGGGCATCGGGCCGGCCACGCTGGAAAAACTGCGCCCCTACGTGCGCGTCGAGCAGGGCGCGGGCGAACCCATCCGCCCCGCGGGGCAATTCATTCCCGCGACGCCCGCGGCGCTTGCCCTGCCGCGCATCAACATCAATACGGCCGATGCGGCCGAGCTGACCCGGATCAAGGGGGTCGGACCGGTCCTTGCCGGCCGGATTATCGAACATCGCCGCCGTCACGGACCTTTTCGGCGGGTCGAGGACCTGCTCGCGGTTAACGGGATCGGACCCCGCACGCTGGAGGCCATGCGCCCGCAGATCGCACTTGCCCCGTAGCCCCGCGCTCTGGCCGGCGGGCCCTAAGGGCACGCATCGGCCGCCTGTCGGGCCACAATGATAATGTCACCCCCTGGACACAATAGAAATGTCACC
>ERZ795049.4083-NODE-4083-length-14805-cov-4.604000_pt1 | contig 14805 bp, 13 predicted proteins | sample MGYA00375133_ERZ795049 | MGnify/ENA primary metagenome ERZ795049 (study PRJEB30178, sample SAMN05720147) | activated sludge metagenome | isolation source: anaerobic digester from wastewater treatment plant | place: Japan | collected 2015-04-20 ...
CAGAAGATGTAATGAATGAACTTTATAAATATTTTCCCGATACTATTTTTCGAGCTGTTATTCCTCGCACTGTTCGTCTTGCAGAAGCTCCTAGTTTTGGTAAAACAATTTTTCATTATGAACCAAGTGGTAAAGGTGCTAAAGCTTATGAACGCTTAGCTCGAGAAATTATTGAAAAACATCAAACAAATTATTTTTAAAATTATTTTATGGCTTTAGGAAAAGGTTTAAATTCTCTTATACCTCAACAAAAAACTAGAAAAATTATTCGTCATGAGACCGGCATTGTAAATGGAGAAGGTCGGATTTGGGATATCTCAATAACTGAAATTGCTCCCAATTCTGAACAACCAAGAAAAGAATTTTCTCATCAAGAATTAGAGGATTTAGTTAGCTCTATAAAAAAACATGGTATTTTACAACCATTAGTAATAACTGAAAAAGCTGATGGTGGTTATGAATTGATTGCTGGTGAAAGGCGTTTGCGTGCTTCACAAATTGCTGGTTTAGCAACTGTTCCTGCTATTATACGCAGTGTTAGTCAGCAAGAAAAATTAGAATTAGCGCTTATTGAAAATATTCAAAGACAAAATTTAAATGCAATTGAAGAAGCTTTTGCTTATCGTCGTCTTATTGATGAATTTAATTTAACTCAAGAAAAAGTTGCAGAACAAGTTGGTAAAGCTCGTTCTACTATTGCCAATCTTGTGCGTTTATTAGATTTACCAGAAATTATTCAAAAAGCTTTGGTAGATAAAAAAATTAGTGTTGGTCAAGCTAAAGCTTTGTTAAGTCTTAATAGTGAAAAAGAACAAATTAGTGTACTCAAAAGTATGTTAGGTGAAAAAATGACTGTGAGAGAGGTGGAAAATGTTATACAAAATCGTCCAGTAGTTTCTCGTAAAGGTTCTGTTCGTAGAGATCCAAATATTATAGCTTCAGAAAGAATTTTAGAAGAAGCTCTAGGTACCAAAGTACATATCACTCAAAAAGGAAATAAAGGAAAAATTGAAATTGAATATTATTCTGCCGAAGATTTAAAGCGTTTAATTAATGAATTGAGTTAAAAAATCCCGACTAATCAAGTCGGGATTTAATTTTTATTAATTAACCAATTTACAATATTAAATTGTTGTTGTTTGCGTAATGCGGAATTGATTCGTTCTTTGGCGCTTTTAGTTTTGACAAATTTTAACCAATCTCGACTTGGACCTTTGCGGTTTTTATCAGTAATTATTTCTACTACATCACCATTTTTTAATTTAGTATCTAAAGTTGCCATATTTTCATTTACCAAAGAGCCTATACATTTATTACCAATGTCTGTATGAATATGATAAGCTAAATCAACAGGTGTAGCTCCTTCTGGTAAATCAATTACATCACCTTTTGGAGTAAAAACAAAAATTCTAGTTTGTAAAAAATCTACTTTAATTTCTTCTAAATCTGATAAACGATTTAAAATATCTTTTTGTATTTCAGCTAATTCTTTGGCCCAACGCAAATCTTTTTTGGGTATTTTTGAACCAGATTCATCATAGTGCCAGTGAGCCGCTATACCAAATTCTGCTTCATCATGCATTTCTGGAGTGCGAACTTGGAATTCAACAATTTCTCCATTATCAGTAAAAACGGTTGTATGTAAAGATTGATAATAATTTGGTTTGGGTTGGGAAATATAATCTTTGATCCTTCCTTTGAGAGGTGTCCAAAGTTTGTGTAATATTCCCAAACTAGCATAGCAATCGGCTATGGAAGGAACAATAATACGAATAGCTACCAGATCATATATTTTGTCTATATCATTATTTTTTTCTAATAATTTTTTGTATAGACTGTATAATTTTTTTTCTCTACCATGAATAGAAATTATTTTTATTCCAGTTTTTTCTAATTCTTCTTTAGTTTGTTTTTTTATATTTTTCAATAATATTTGTTTATTCTTTAATTTTTCTTCTTTTAATTTTAAAACTCTTTCGTATTCTTCATGATTGATATATTTAAAAGATAAATCTTCCAAAATTCCTTTGAATTCACCCATACCCAATCGGTTGGCAATTGGAGCATAAATTTCCAAACTTTCAAGAGCAATGCGATGTTGTTTTGGTTCTGGTTGCACATCTAAAGTTTGTAGATTGTGAATTCGATCAGCAAACTTAATAATCATTACTCTAACATCTTCGGCCATAGCTACAAACATTTTACGTAAGTTTTCTATATATCTTTCAACTCCACGATATTTCAATTTACCTAATTTAGTAATTCCTTCTACTAAAGAAGAAATTTCTGAACCAAAATTTTCTTTTAAATCTTCTAAAGTACGATTAGTATCTTCGGGAACATCATGTAATAAAGCGGCACAAATAATTACAGGATCAATTCTCATCTCTGCCAAAATAAAAGCTGTGGCTAGAGGGTGAACAATATATGGCTCACCAGTTTTTCTAGTTTGTCCTTCGTGAGCTTCGGCAGCATAATCATAAGCTAGGCGAACTATCTCTAGATCAGCCTTTTTGTCATATAATTTTATCAATTCTAATAATTTTTCAATTGTTTGATTTTCACTCATATAGAGTATTTTGCCTTATTTGACCAAAATTTGCAAGTCACTACATAAATTTTCACGTCATCCCCGCGTAGGCGGGGATCTTGTAATGCACTTTAAGATTCCCGCTTTAGCGGGAATGACGTATTAAAAACTTGTTTTATACAACTCCCTCCTTGCCTGTCCGCCGAAGTGGTGGAAGGAGGGTGCTTCAGGCTTATAGCCTGGGCGGGAGATGTTGGCTAGTTCGGTTTGGCCAACACCCCCCAACCCCCCTCGAGGGGGGAATGACAATCTTGACAAAACAACTATTTTATGGTATATTTACGTCAGTAATGATAAGGCGATGTAAACACAACGCCGAAGAGAAACCCCAGCCGTTATGGACGGGGTTTTTCTATTTTTATTTGATTTTTTATTTATTTTTTGTTATTCTTACAGGGTAGCGGTCAGAGGGCCTTATCATTACCAAACGGCATTGAGGTTACCTCCTCCCCGCTACAAAAAAGTCCATATCATTTGATGTGGTTTTTTGTTTTTCAATTTATTTACTCCCCTTTATAAGGGGAGGATTAAGGAGGGGTGTATACAAAAAGATACTACTTTTATTCTTCCCTCCACTTTTCTAGAGTGGAGCAAAAATCGCGCGCTGACAAATCCTTCAGATAATTTAGGACTCATCATAGTTTTTGCTCGTGTGTCACCGCCTGTGGGCGGTTCCTTGACGAGCAAATCCAGACTTTTGGGAAAAGTCTGGATCACTATTCTTCATCTCTAAATTAAACTTCAGTCTTTGTATGCACGCCCCTGTGATTGTCGTTTGAAAACAAAAAACCACCGAGGTGGTGGTTTGAAAAAATTAATCAATTAACTTATTGATTTGGTTTATCTTTGTTTGTATTTTCTTTTTTCTTATTTGCTCGTTCACGAAAAAATCTCACTATTGAAAGTAAAAGACAAATTAAACCTAATACTCCAAAACTATCACCAATTATGCCACCAATGGTATAACTGAGACCATAAGACACTAACGCAATAATGAACAAAATATATGCTGGTATTTCTTTTTTCATATTTATAATTATTAGATTAATTATTGATATTTTTAAAATTATACATTAAATATTAGAATAAATTGTCAAAATTATTTTTTAGGTGCTATTGTTCCAGTTGTTATATAATAAAAAGCACGTCTTATTCCTTCAAAAATAATAAATGTTACAATGAGAGAAATAAATAGATTTTTCCAATCAATTCTGTAATTAGAATTAAGTCCTATCGTACCAAGGTAGACAAAAAATAATGTCATAATTAATAAAAAGATATAGATAGCTTTTGCAAATCTATTACCTTTTTTTGAATAGATCTCTGTTAAAGTTTTATTTTCCATAGTTGTATATGTTAAAAATAATTTTGTTATATATCTTCAGAAATATAATCTTCATCATTTTTACCTTCCATAATATTTAATCTTTCTTCCAGATCAGAAACTCTATCCTCAAGGTTATTAATCATTTTTTCGATTTCATTTATTAATTTTTTAGCAGGACTTAAAATTAAATATCCTACGACTAGTATTGCTATACCCCAACCTATATACATATTTGTATAAGTTAAAAATAATTTATTAAATTATTTAATTTAATATTAAATGGTTTGCACTATTTATTGTTAATTTCTTCTATAATATAACTTTTAAATTCATGTAGTGATTGTCTGATTTGTAATAATCTTTTTAATTCAAGTGGTAAATAAAATTCAATTTTTAATTCTTTAGGGTTTTTTGTTTCTTTGAATTTGATAAGCTCATCAGTGTTATTATTATTTATTTGTGCTATGACCCCGTGAGCCATTGCATGTCTAAAATCTATAATTTCTTGTGGAATTTTTATTTTAGGAAAGCGTTTTGTAAATTTTTGTATAATTGTTTCAAAATTATAATGTGAAAAAGCCTTAGGATAATTTTTATATATTTTTCCTTTATAATAAGATGGTTTAGGAAATTTTGATTCTTCTTCATCATGTTTGGTTATTGCGCAACGCATTAAAAATTCAATTGCGGTGATATCTCGCCAAATTTCTCCTAGGCACTCAAAAAATTGTTTGGTTTCTTTTTTGTCCATTTATATACAATTAAACACTTATTTATTCTACCACCCCAACCCCAAAAACACAAACAAAAAACACCCCATTTGGAGTGTTTTTTTGATTTCTTGTTTTCTTGCTTTTTGGTGCTAAGCTTTCTTCTTCCTATATCCACCTCTCCGTTTTTCTGGAGCAGCTTTGATTAGTTCTTCACATTCGGCTAGAGTTAGATCAGTTGGTTCTTTGTCTTTTGGTATTTTGGCATTTTTCTTGCCATCGGTGATGTAGATATCATAGCGACCATTGAGGATTTGAATATCCGAGCCAGGGAAGATTTTGACTTCTTTGTTGGCTTGTTTTTCTTTGCCTTCACGGATGATTTCTAGAGCTTGTTCTAGGGTAATAGTGTAAGGATCTTTATCTTTGATAGAGTAATATTTCTTTTCTACTTGAACATAGGGTCCGAAGCGTCCGATATTGGCTTTGATATCAAATCCGTCTTCATCTTGACCAAGAGTTCGGGGCAGTGTGAGTAAGACAAGAGCTTGTTCAAAAGTGACTGTTTCTACACTCTGGCCTTTTTGTAAACTAGCGAAACGAGGTTTTTCTTCATCTTCTTTTGAGCCGAGCTGAACAAAGGCACCGAAGCGACCGATACGAGCATAAATTGGTTTTTGAGTCTTGGGGTCAATCCCAAGTTCACGCATTTTGAGTGTGTCTTCTTTGGTAAGTTCTTCACCTTTTTTTTCAATCAAGTCATGGAAGGGATGATAAAAAGTGGCGATAATTGGTTGCCAATCCTTGGTACCTTCGGCAATTTCATCTAGATTTTCTTCCATCTGAGCAGTGAAGGCATAATCAACAATTTGAGGAAAATGTTCTACCAAAAGATCGTTCACTACAAAAGCAATATCTGTTGGTTTTAATTTTTTATTATCATCACGCTCGACATATTTACGATCTTCGATCGTGGCAATAGTTGGAGCATAGGTGGATGGTCTGCCAATACCATATTCTTCGAGAGTTTTTACGAGAGTGGCATCAGAATAACGAGCTGGTGGTTCGGTGAAATGTTGTTCTGGTTTCAATTCTTTACAATTTACAATATCATTTTCTTTTAATTCAGGAAGCATTTCTTCTTTTACGTTGTTGGGGTAGAGAGTGAGCCAGCCAGGGAAGATCATTGATTGACCATTGGCGCGGAATAAATATTTTCCAGTCACAATATCCATAGAGACTTTGTTCAATCGAGCTACTGCCATCTGTGTAGCTAGGGCACGTTTCCAAATAATAGTATAAACTTTTAATTGTTGGGGAGTTAAATAATCTTTGAGTGAATCCGGAGTTCTTTCAGGATTGGTCGGACGAATAGCTTCATGAGCTTCTTGGGCACCTTTGGATTTATTTTTATATCGTCTTGGTTCAGACAAAGTATATTTGTCTCCCCAAGTATTTTTTATATGTTGATTGGCTTCTTGAATAAATTTATCAGATAAATTTAAAGAATCAGTACGCATATAAGTGATCAAACCAACTAAACCTTCAGTACCAATTTCCACACCTTCATAAAGTTGTTGAGCTAAGCGCATAGTTTGTTTAGCACTATAACCAAAAATATTATTGGCAGTTTGTTGTAAAGAAGAAGTGGTAAATGGTGGCGGAGGAGTGCGTTTTGTTTCTTTATTTTCAATTTTAGTAATAGAAAAAGTTTTATTTTCTAAATCAGCTAAAATTTTATCTATTTGATTTTTACTTTTTAAATCTAATTTATTTATTTTCTTTTTATCAATTGCATGAAGATTGGCAGTAAAAATTTGTTCTGTTTTTTCTGGAGAATAAAAAATACCTGATAAACTCCAATATTCATCAGAAATAAATTTTTGAATTTCTCTTTCTCTTTCTACAACTAATCGAACGGCTACTGATTGTACACGACCAGCTGAAAGTCCGCGAGCAACTTTTTTCCAAAGAAGAGGAGAGAGTTCATAACCAACTAAACGATCTAATATTCTACGAGTTTGTTGAGCATCAACTAATTTTTGATCAATTTGACGAGGATTTTTCAAAGCTTCTTCAATTGCTTGTTTAGTAATTTCGTGAAAAACGATTCTTTTGGCTTGTTCTGGTTTAATTCCTAATACTTGAGCTAAATGCCAAGAAATAGCTTCTCCTTCTCTATCTTCGTCAGATGCAAAAATAATTTCTGAGCTTTGTTTAGCTAAATCTTTTAATTTTTTGACATGTTGAGTTTTAAGTTTGGGAATAATATATTCTGGTTCAAAAGTACCACCTTCAATATCTATACCCATTTTGCTTTTGGGCAAATCTCGGACATGACCAAGAGAGGATTCAACTGTAAAATCAGATCCTAAAAATTTGCTAATAGTTTTGGCTTTTGTCGGAGATTCGACAATAACGAGTTTATTCATAATTATCAGTCTAAGGTATTTTTGAGGTTTTGTCAATTTAGCTTCATAAAATTGACTTATTTTAGCTTTTTTTGTGTTATTTTTATAAAAATAACATTATCTACCCAAAATATAGTTCATACCACCTAAATTACGGACTTTTCCTTTCATTTCCATAAGAGCTAAAGTTGCATTAACTGTAGAGCTATCTAATTGAGTTTTTTTAGTAATAACATCAACATGAATTGGCTCTTTAGTCAGAATTTCAAGAATTTTTGCTTCTGTGGGGGAGTCAGGAATAATTTCTTGATTATCTATAAATTCTTTAATTTTTTCTAAATTTAAGACTTCCAAAATATCTTCAGCTTGAGTTATTAGATGAGCTCCATTTTTTAATAAATTATTTACACCAGTAGAATTGATTGAAGTGATATTTTGTGGTATGGCAAAAACTTCACGATTATTATCTAGGGCATATTGAGCTGTAATAAGTGAACCAGATTCTTCAGGCGCTTCAATTACTAGAGTACCAACAGATAAACCAGCAATAATTCGATTTCTACGAGGAAAAGAATATTTACTTGGTAATGCTCCCGGAGGATATTCAGAAATAAGAGCTCCACCAGAAGCAATAATTTTTTCTGAGAGTTGATAATGTGCAGCTGGATAAATATGTTTTTTATTTATTCCAGTTCCAAGAACGGCAATTGTTTTTCCACCTGCTTCAATAGTTGCATTATGAGCAATACTGTCAATTCCTAGAGCTAAACCACTAATAATGGTTATTCCTTGTTGAGCAAGCTGGGATACAATTTCTTCGGTTATCTGTTGACCATAATTAGTAAATTTTCTAGTACCTACAACTGCAATAGGAAATTTAATCATATCTAAATTACCACGCACAAAAAGACAAAAAGGAGGATCGTAAATTTGTTTGAGTAATTCTGGATAGTTTTCATCATCACGCGTTAAGCAATAAATATTTTCTTGTTGTAAAATTTTGGTAATTTTTTCTTCATCAATTTTATTTTTCCAATTTAAAAATTCTTGAATAACTTTTTCTTCCCAACCAGTTTTTTTTAAAATTTCACTATCGGCTTGCCAAGCTTTATCTAAATTACCAAAAACAGTTATTAGTTGTTGGTAGCGTTTTACAGTAGCTTTGGGAAAGTAGGAGAAGAGAATTTCTTTTTTCATAACATTGATTGTGCAGATTAAATATTGATTATTTATAAAAAAGATAATTGTAATAATTTATAATTTAAGAAATTTTTGTTTAAAAAATTTGCAGCCAGACAATTGTCTGGCTTTTAATTTAAAATTTTATTTTTTAGTAGTTTGAATCAGTGTTATTATTTTTTCAGTCGTTTGCTCTATTATTTCATTAATTTTTTTCCTTTCGGAAAAAGCAAATTTATTAAGAACAAATTTGGCTGTATCAGCCATTTTTTTAGGATTTTCACTAGCAATTCCAATACGAATACGGTGAAAATTTTTTGTACCTAAGTGTTTAATAATAGATTTAATACCATTATGTCCTGCATCACCACAACCAGTTTGAATTTTTATTTCCCCTAAAGGTAGATCTTTGTCATCATGAATAACAATTAATTCTTGAATTTTTATTTTATAAAAATGAGAAATGATCTGAACAGCAATACCAGAATCATTCATAAAGGTCATAGGTTTGACTAAAATTATTTTTTGATTATTAATTGAAGTTCCGCAGATTTCAGCATTAAATTTTTTACTTAATTCCCATTTAGATATACCATATTCAAGCAATTTTTCCTGAAGATTTTCTAATACCATAAAACCGACATTATGACGCGTCTTTTCGTATTGTTTTCCTGGATTGCCAAGTCCTACAATAAGATACATAGGCTTTATTTATTTTTTACTTTTAGATAATTTAATAACTACTGGTGTAGCAAAAAAATTAAATTTTTCTCGAAGTTGATTTTCTACAAAATTGATATAAGAACGATGTATAGAAGTTCCATGTTTAACAGACATTTCAAATATTGGTGGGTTATTATGAATTTGTTTTAATCCTAAGATTTTTGGTTGATTGGTGCCTTTACCTCGAGAAGGTTGATGTTTGTAAGTTATATTCGTTATGAATCTAGTTAGGGGAGCAGTGGTAATTTTTGTTTGTCTAGCTTGCCAAGCTTTGATAAGTACAGGAAAAATTTTATGAATATTTTCTCCAGTTTTTCCACTGACAAAGATAATAGGAGCAAATTTTAAATGAGGAAAATTGGCATAAACAAATTCTTTAATATTATTACGATGTTTATCAGTAGTATCTTTGTTTAAATCCCATTTATTTAATAATATTATTACACTTTTTGATCTTTTTTCTAATAAACCACCAAGTTGTCTATCTTGAGAAGTAATTGGTTCATTACCATCAATTACAAATAATATAATATCGGAATTTTCTGCTGATTTAATACTCTTACTAATTCCTTCTCTTTCTATTTTTCCACTAACATTGGCTTTGCGTCGAATACCAGCCGTATCTACAAAGTTTATCAATTGATTTTGCTCTTTATTTTTTTCATCAGTATAAGTATAAGAAACTAAGGTATCATGAGGTTCTCTAGTGGTGTGAGCCAGAGGACTAACAATAACTTTGTCCATGCCGATTAATTTATTAAAAATTGATGATTTACCAACATTTGGTTTACCAATTAAACTTACTTGAAAAATATTTTTATCTTCTTTTTTTATTTTGGCTGATTTTTTTATTTTATTAGCAGTTTTATAAAGTAAATCTAATAAATCTCCTACACCTCTACCATTAGCAGCTGAAATTGCAAAAGCTTCTCCTAGACCTAGTTTAAACCATTCTGGATTATTTAAATTAGATTCTATTTTTTTATTATCAACTTTATTAGCTACAAAAATTACTGGTTTAGTTTTTAGGCGACGCATTCTTTTGGCTAATTCTTTTTCTTGAGGCAATATACCATCTTTGGCATCAGTTACAAAAATAATAATATCTCCTTCTTTCATTGCTTTTTCAGTTTGTTTCAAAATATCTTTTTCTAGAGGTATTTCATCAGTAAAAGTGAGTCCGCCAGTGTCTATTATTTTCATATATTTACCACGCCATAAAATAAAACCTTCATTACTAGTGCGAGTTGTTCCAGGTATATCAGAAACAATTGCTTGATTTTGTTCTATCAAACGATTGAATAAAGTAGATTTACCAACATTTACTCTGCCAATTAGCACTACAATTGGTAAATTATCTTTTTTTATTTCTCTTTTGTATATCATATATCAAAATCAGTTCCAATTATTAATAGTATATCAGTTGTAGTGGCAACTTGTATACCCTCTGGCAATTTTTCTTTTATAGGAATATGAGTTTCTTCTGCTAGGGTTTTTAAATTATCAAATAAATTTTTATCAGTAATTTTGTAAATTCCACTTTTTTCTATTGGTCTGTTGTTGGTATTGCCAATTTGAGTAACTAGAAAATTTTTATCAGTTAATCTTTTTTCCATTCTAGCAGCCATACCAACTATCCAAGTACCATTTTGAATTTCAATATTAGCCGAAGTTAGAATTGGTCGTTCTTGTTGAGGGGTATTATTTTTTTCTGCTTTTATTTCTTCAAAAATATTTTTTATAGTTTTAGAAATATTATCAAAATTTCCTGTGACTGGTTGTAAAACAAAAGCACCATTGGCAGTAAAACTATTTTTTAAAAAACCATTTTCACTATTATCTATTACTAAATGAATAATATTTTGAGTATCTAATTCTTTTAACATTTTTAATAATGACATAATATCAGAAAATTCAATATCAGTACGAATATTTTTTTCTAAAGTTTTTCTAATATTATTTATTTTTATAGGATTGGTAAGTGTAGAAAAAGATAATACTTTTTCTTTTAGAGCCAGAATTATTTTTTGTTGTCGTTTGGATCGAGCAAAATCAGAACCTTCGCCATTGTTACCATGTCTTGATCGAGCAAAGATTAAAGCAGTTTTTCCATCCATCGTTTGAATACCTTTATTAAATTGAATAGTTTGGTATTCGTTATTAGCAGCAGGATACAGTTGATCTATAAAATTATTATCTACATTAATCGTTATTCCTCCAACTTCATTTATAATTTCTTCAAAAGCTTTGAAATCCATACGCAAATAATAATGTAGATCAAGATCAAAAGCTTCTTCTATAATTTTTTTTGTAGTAAGAGATCCTTCTCCAGGATTTTTATTTTCACCAAAAGCATTAGCAAAATTTATTCTACTGTAACCATATCCCGGTATATTTATTTCTAAATCACGAGGAATAGAAATCATGGCAATTTGTCCAGTAGAAGGTTTTATACTTATAATCATTATGGTGTCAGTTAAATAAGGACCATCGTGTCCGACTCCACCTATACCAAGAGTTAAGATATTTATACGATCATCTTTTTGTCCTTTTAACTGATTTTCTTTGGTAAATACTAAATTAGAATTTTTTTTAAAAAATCCTTCAGGTTTTTTGGCTTCTAATGTTTCTGGGTCATAAGCTTCAGGGTCATTTGGAGCATATTCACCTACAATATTTCTAGCCAAAAAACCTATAGTAAAAAGTATTATAAAAATAATCAAAAAAATGAGCCATTTAGGTTTTTTTGGCTTAATTATTTCAGTTTGTTGATGTAAAAAATTAATTGGTTGTCTTTCTAACATACGGCAATAGTATAAAGCAAAAAGAACATTTTGGCAATATTTATTAAAGTAGTAAAAATTGTTTATAAATGAATAAGTTGTTGTTTTTTTATAAAAATGTTATAATATCTTTATAGGATTTAATTCTTTTTATATGTCTCAAATTATTAGAGAAGATACTTTGATTGGTGATATTCTAAAGGAATGGACCATTCAAGAGTATGAAAAATATAATAGGGGTATTTTGTGGTATATTATTATGGGTGGTTTAGGTATATTTTTTGTTGTTTATGGTGTGGTAACTAGGGATTTTTTATTTTCATTAATAATTATATTGTTTGCAATTATTTTGTTTTTACAAGCCCATCAAGATCCAAAACAAATTTCTTTTAAAATTACTGAACTTGGTGTAGTGGTGGGTAATCGTTTTTATTCTTTTTCAGAATTAGATTCTTTTTTTATTATTTATAATCCACCGGATGTAAAAACATTATTTTTAGAAACAAAAGAAGTTTTGAAACCAATGATTCGTGTTCCTTTATTAGATATGAACCCGGTAGATGTAAAAAATGTTTTGAGAGCTTATTTACCAGAAAATTTTGAAAGAGAAAATGAACCATTATCTGATCGAGCAGCTAGAAATTGGCAAATTCATTAAAGTTAAAAGCTAAAATTTATAAAGTTTAAAGTCGTCAAGATCTTGACGACTTTGTTTTTTTATAGTATAATTTTTGTGTTTTAAATACTCATTTTTAATGAATATTTACTTGATAGTTTATAGGCCCTTGTCGTTCAACGGATAGGACGCAAGATTGCGGATCTTGTAATTGAGGTTCGATTCCTCACAAGGGCACCAGAATTAAACTTTTATAAATTTTACTAACTGAATTAGTTGTGCGAAGTGCAATTCGTATTTTGGTTTTTAAAAAATTATTTAGTTTGTTTGTAGTGTTTTTTTGTTAAATTATTTTTTTGGAATCTGATTATTGATGTAAATTTGATTTTTGTTGAAAGTATAAAATAAACATTCAGATTTATAATGAATGTTTTTTAATTTGATTATTTTTAGTTATTGACAGAAAATTATTTTTTGTTATAATAATTTATTAAAATATTGTTCTTTAACAAAAAATAGGTTTATCTTGGTTTTCTTTAGGTTAATTTACTTAAAAAATTGATCAAAAGAAGACCAGAGATAATCTTTGGTCAATTGTGATATATTTTTATACTATGCATTGGGCATGGTATAGGATTTTCATAAGAAAAAGGAGATAAATGAAAATGAAACAGATGAATTTGAATTTGTTTATGTTGAAGAGACTAGGATTTAGTAATCCACCTTGTCGGATACATGTTCCGCAGCTTATTCCTGATTGGATTATAAATGTTGTGGAGGATGTCAGGCCGACTAATTTTGAGCTATTTAAACTTGAATTTTTGAGTTTAAATGAGGTAAGTTGTTGGAGGAAGAAAGGATTAGGTCTTTCTGATGTTCCTTATTTACTAGGAAAAGACGGAAAAGGTCTAGAAGTTATTCCTGTTGAGTTACAAGGAAAAACTTGTATTTTGTTAAGTGGTACTGTGGTACAGGTTTACGGTAATAGCTTGCGTATTCCTTGTCTTGTTTATAACTTTGTTGGCAATGGTAGCGCATGGAGATTGGGTTTTAAGGATATCAACTTGGATAATTGGAAGGATGAATATGATCGTTTAATTCTTCCATGTAGTAAAAGGAATTACAAGAATTTTGCTTCTAAATTTTTAGAACTAATTCGTGATTTCTTGAATTTCTAACATTCATGTTTCATTCATTTTGACATCTCTCCTCCAATGACCTATCTCTTTTGCCCCACATGTGAAAACTTTAAAGTTAGTAGCATGTGGGCTTTTTTTATTTACAATTTGTAAAATTATATAGATTTTAATTTAATAATATTAAATAAAATAAAAAGATTGACAAGATATATTTAAAAAAGTATAATTAGTTTAATTAAAATTAACATAATTTAACAATTTAATATTTATTCAGGGAAGTCTGGTAAAATCACTTTGAGTGATTAATTCCAGCACTGTGCCGCAACTGTAATCCTAAATTTTTTAGGGAGTCAGAATGCTGAATAAGTAATCTACATTTGTAGATATATCCCGAGCAGGAATTATATTTAGTTTTTATACTATTGTGTAATTTTTTTCATCTCGGGAGAGGTGTTTTTTATTTATGAGTGAATTTGAATTTAGAGGAGAACCTCAGGAAGAGGATAGGGAGGAATATCAAGAAATAGATAATGATATAGATAATAAATTTTCTGATGAAAATCCTGAGAAAGAAATTGACAATCCAGAATCTGTTGAGCAATTGGAAAGTAATGAATCTGTCCCTGATTTTGAAATTGCGGAAAGTTTAGATGAGGAAAATAAAATAAATTTTGAAAGTGATAAAGAAGTTGAAAGTTTGTCTGAGGCTGTGAGTCTGGAAGCAGTTATAGAAAAATATGGTGAAGGGGAATGGAAAAAAACTTTTGATTCTAATTCAGAAAATTCTGTATATAGGTATAATCCAGATAAAAAAATAATGGAAAGTGTGGAAGAGTCAGGAGAAGTTACTAATATTACAGAAAGAGTTTCAAATTCAAATGAAGAACAATATATAAATATTCATCGCGAGAGTTTAAATCATTTTCAAAATAATTCAAGCGAACTCCATTTTATTCATTATACAGAACAAACAGAAAAGGGATATAGATTAAATGTAACTGTTGAAAGTTTGGGATTAAATAATGAAATTTATTCTCAAACTTGGACTAGAGAAATAACAGAACAAGAATTTTTAGATTTACAAATTCCTGAAACTGATAACAACGAATCCATTTCTGATTTTGATAACAACGAATCTGTTTATGATTCTGAAACAAATGATGGTGATGATGAAGTTTATGAAACAGATACTTATTTTACACAAGATCATGTATCAGCAACAACTGAAGTTATTTCTAGTAAGGATAATGTAGAAAATATAGAAGAAATTAATAATCTTCAAGAAGATGAAGTTATTATAGACATGACAGAATATTTAGATTTTGAT
>ERZ795049.4085-NODE-4085-length-14804-cov-11.549393_pt1 | contig 14804 bp, 8 predicted proteins | sample MGYA00375133_ERZ795049 | MGnify/ENA primary metagenome ERZ795049 (study PRJEB30178, sample SAMN05720147) | activated sludge metagenome | isolation source: anaerobic digester from wastewater treatment plant | place: Japan | collected 2015-04-20 ...
CCGTGGCGGAGATGGACAAGGTCACCCAGCAGACGGCGGCAAACGCCGAGGAGAGCGCCTCGGCCTCTGAGGAGATGAACGCCCAGGCCGAGCAGATGAAGGAAGTCGCCGCGGAGCTCATGATGCTCGTGGGCGGCAATCTCGAAGCCCGGGCTTCCGCATCTGCGACAGCCGCGCCGTCGCAGGCCGTCCTGAGGAAAGTCCTGTCTTTCAAGGGGTTCGGAAAGAAGGGCGATGCAAAACCCGACGGGGTCCGACCCGAGGCGGTGATCCCGTTAAACGACAGGGACTTCAAAAATTTCTGATAAAGATAAGGCGGGGCCGGAAATGGCGCTGCCTTGCATGTGTACTTCTGTCTGCAATTGCGATGAAGAAGGAGCCTTCACCCCGCCCCGCGCGGCGGATGGCGTAAAGGAGCAGGTCATGAGCAGGGTGCTTGTCGTGGACGACGATCCCCAGATTTTGAGAATGCTGCAGATGTGGCTCGAAAGAGAGGGGCATGAAGTGTTCCTGGCCGAGGACGGCCATGATGCGCTGAACATTGTCGACTGGGCTCCGGATTGCATCGACCTCATGATCACAGACATCGTGATGCCGGAAAAGGAGGGGCTCGAGCTCATCATGGAGCTCAAGAGGAAAGTCCGCCGCCTGCCGATCATCGCCATATCGGGAGGCGGCGATCTTTCATCCTATTCCTACCTGAAAATGGCCAGGATGCTCAAGGCCGACCGAGCGTTCCGAAAGCCGCTGGACATGCAAGAGCTGTTAACGGCAGTAAGCGAACTGACGGGTTAGAAGGGCGGGAGCGGAACGATCTCGCGCAGGTTCAGGCAATGACGCCGGGGCGATGCCGGACGGGCCCATGCTCGGGGACTTGCCAAAAAGCGTGCTGCGGGTTTGAAAAAGTGTCCGTTTATGAAGGATAACTACCCGAAGCGAAACATTTATACACTTTGTCAGTCCTCCTCGAACCCCTGGCTTGCGAATTTCAGCGTCCGGCTGTTCTCGGTGACGGTTCGAACGACGTTCTCCGGCGCGCCGTCCGGGATATCCGCTTCGATTTCGAGGGTGACCGTTACCGTCGCTCCGACCAGTCCGGCCAGGTGCGAGATGACTTCCTCGGCTATCCTGCCTGCATCCCGGCCGACGCGCGTCGGGTTCAGTTCGACAGTACCGTGAAAACGCTTCGGTTTTGTGGCTTCGGGCGGTACGGGCCCGGGCGGCACCGGAGTCGGGCCTCCGGGCGGCGTTGCCGAGCCTCCCGCGGGAGTGGCCTGACCGCCTGCCTGCGCCCCGGCTGACGCCGCCGCCTCGGCATCCAGTTGCCGGCGGGCGATATCCGGTCTGACCAGCAGGCCGGGCGCGCTTCCGTCCGGAATGGAAACACCCTGCGAGCGAAGTCCGCGGTACCGCCCCGCGCTTTCATCGTAGCTTTCCGCATAGGCGAACGAATCCTGCTCCCAGGTGATCAGCGAGAGTCCGCTCCGGATGGCTTCCAGAAGGACCGCCGGCTCCCTCAGCCTCGGCAGGTAGAGGTATCGGCCGAAATCCTCGACGAGTTGCCTGATCTCGACATGGTTTCCGCGCCACAGCGGGATCTTGTCCATCTCCATCCGCAGCCTGGTGGCGGCGAAGCTCGTGATCAGCAGCTCGTCATTCCGCAGTTTCTTGCCGGCGCGCACGGCGAGGGCATCCTGTCCCGTTAGCCGGAAAGCCGTCCATTCCACGGCGGACTGCGGCGTCTCCTGACCCGGTACGAGCAGCCACTGATAGGATTCGGGTATCCGTGCCGTCACCGTGCTGTCCGCGGCCGCTCTCTGGGTCTCGGCCTGCTTCACCTGATGAGGGGAAAGATCCAGCGTTTCCTTCTCCGCGAGGATCGACTCCCAGGCCAGATAACGGCGCACGGCCTCGTCGAGGTCCTGCAGGCGAGTTCTGTCCACGGCCAGAAAGACAAGCGAGTTCCTGTATAGACGGGGGGCGCCGCCGCGCGACTCCAGGATCGCCATTGCTGCTGCCTGGGCCGGGCTGTTTTTCTCTTTGCTGCACGGGTGGTCGGTTCCGAGCACCACAAGCCGCGCATCGGGCTCGTCCGGCACGTCCTGTCCGGACTGGGGAAGCGGATGCACACGGCTGAAATCGCCGGGCTTGCGCAGGTCCGCCCGCAGGCGGCGCTCCAGTTCCCTGACAACGGAATCGGCATCCCGTTTCAGCTGTTCGGCACGATCCTCGGCGAGCTTCGTGACGGTGGGCTGGGTCGAGTACCAGTAACGGGCGCCGTCCTGGTACAGATACGTTGCGGCGCCGGAAAGACGCCGCAGGGCATCCCCGAATACGGCGGGGGATTCGCCCGGCATGAGGCAGCCTAGCCTGATCCGCCGGTCCTCGAGACCGCGGTTGGCAGCCGTTGCAGTCGGCGCGGAGCCCATGTAGATCGCCCTTGCCACGCGACGGCAGGCTGCGAACTTGCCCAGGTTGGGCACTTCTCCGTCAAGGCGAAGCGGAAGCGAGTTCGGGCCGTCAACGTCCCTTTCGATGACGGGCACCCAGTTGTCCGAAAGGTAACGGGTCAGTTCGAACTGCACCCGCGGATCGTCGATGGGGATGTTCGCCGGAAGGATCAGCGGATTGCGGTCTCCCTTCTGCCAGAGGCTGTGGATCACGGCCGCCATGAGGCGCAGCACGCCCCGGGTCCGCTGGAACTTCACCAGGGTGGACCAGTCGTTGTAGAGCCTGTCGAAAACTTCCGGGTGGATGGGGTAGGCCGCCCGGATGCGCTTCTCGTAGTCCGCCTCGCGGCAGTCCGGCGGGAACTCCTGGTGCTGGGTGCGATAGAGGTCGTAGAAGGCCCTCGCCACCGTATCGCGCGACACGAAATTCTCCTTGTCCACGATCGGTTCGAAAAGCCGTCGGCGGACAATCTCGAACCCTTCCTCGGCGCTCGCCGGCCTCCAGGAGGCCTCCACGCGCCCGATCACGTTGCGCAGACGGTCCAGGGCCTCCCTTCCCCGCTGGCCTCCGACCTCGGAATCGTCGGCCTGCGTATGCGGCGAGCCCGACGTGTCCGAGGCGGGAAGGCTGATCACGAGCAGGCACTGCTTCGCCAGTTTGGCCGATTCGGTCAAAACCTGCGCAAAGGAAAACTGGGTCTCGAAGCTCCCCGCGGGCAGGTCGCTCTGGTCATGGAGCTGCCGGGCGTAGGCGACCCATTCGTCAATCAGGACGAGACATGGCCCGTAGTCGTTGAAGAGTGACCGCAGGGCATCGCCGGGGCTTGTGGCCTTCTCGTCGTCCGCTTTCAGCCTGTCGAAGGCCTTCCGGGCTTCCTTGACGCCTCCTGCTGCGAAACCCAGTTGCCAGGCAAGCTCGCCCCACAGCGTCCGGACGATCGTTCCGTCGGCCTTGCTGACGGGGTTGCCCGGGGAGATCTTGTTTCCGACGAGGACCACCCGCCGTATCGCCGGAAGCTTCGTCACGCCGGCTTCCTGAAGCACGCTGTCGATGCCGGGCATCTCTCCGGGCGCCGTATCGGAGAAGAGATGATAGAGGGCCAGCATCGAGTGGGTCTTTCCCCCGCCGAAGTTCGTCTGCAGTTGTACGACGGGGTCGCCGCCCTTGCCGGACAGGCGCTGCACGGCCCCTACAAGCAATCTTCTGAGGCTCTCCGTCAGGTAGGTGCGATGGAAGAACTCAACCGGGTGACGGTATTCGTCAGTCCCTTCCCCCAGGTGGACCTGCCAGAGGTCCGCGGCGAACTCGGCCTGCTGGTACCGGCCGCCGGCCACGTCCTGATGAGGGCTGATCACCTCCCGCCAGGGCTTCAGGCTGCCCGTGACCTGGCTTTCGACGGCGCTGCCGGCGCTCTTTCGCTTCTCGGTGCGCATCTGCTCGTCGAAAACCGTGCGCCGAAGCTCCGTCTTCATCTTCCGGACTTCATCGGCCTGGAGCGCCGAGACGGCCGTCAACAGCCGCTCGCTCGAGTCGAGGGCCCTGTCTGTATCGTCGCTGGAAAAGGTCTGCTGGTGGGCCCATCGGTTCCGAACGTCCCGCAGCTCGCTCACCAGGGTCCTTTCCGCCTGGCCGAGCGTCCGTCGGAACACGTCGTTCCAGGCCTCCCACATCAGGCGAAGCAGCGCCGCGGAATCCCACTCCGCCAGGGGCTTGCCCGTGTTCAGGCGGTCATCAGTGACGAATTTCCCCGCGCGCTCCCCGGCCTTGTCCTTGTAGAGGTTCCGGAACTCGCGCTCGACGAAGGGAGCAAGGCCAGCCTTCAGGAGGTCCATTGCCTTGCCCACGCGCTCGTAATTGGTGATCGCCATCGCTTACTCCTGATCGAAGATGGTTCCCTGCGGTGATTCCGGTTTGCCTTCTTCCCTTGCAAGACGCACGATTTCGGGCCAGCTCTGCACCAGGGCGTTGTAGGCAAGTGCTTCCTGTGCCCGTTTCTTCCTTTCGCAGATGCTGTAGAGCCGATAGGCCAGTTCCCGGGCCGTGTCGGCCTCGCTGCCAAGCTTTGCGACGAGTTCGGCCGCGGCGGATTCTCCCTGTTCCATGGCTCGTATCAACCGGTGCGTCATGTCCCAGACCGTGAGCCGGGGATCGGAAGCCGGATCCCAGTTGTCGGGGAGTTCGTCAGGCCTGAGGAGCCGGACCTTGCCGCCTCGGGAGACAAGAACACCATCGTCGTCCATGGCCGACACGCTGGTGTCCTTGGCCTTGGAGAGGATTTCCGCAACGCCGTACTCCCCCTCCGAAAAGCCGAACTGCTCGAACCAGGCAAGAGCCCAGCGGCTGTCGGCGTCAAAGTCGCTCTCCTGCTCCGCCAGCGTCTCATCAAGCACTTGGTTGATCAGCGCCAGGGCGTCGCGCACCGGGACAGTCTTTCCCTCGGCATCGAGAACCCTGGCATAGCGGGTGTAAACGGCCATGCCGGGGCCGATGGCGGCTTGGGCTAGATCTACGGGAGCTATATTGCCACGCTGTAAATGAGCAAGCGCCGTGGGCAATTCGGTCTTTAACGCAGCAACGAACTCCCGGCGTGTGGTAGCTGTTGCGCCCGCATTATGTGGGCGGCAGACAAGGATGATGCTGGATGCGAGGGCATTAGTATCTTTGCCGATCATGCGATTACTGAGTTCGGTACGCATTGGCCACGTGCCGCTGACGCCGAAGCCGGCGCGAATTAGCGCATCAAGGAATGTCCCCCAACCGGTGCTCGCCGTACCCGTCTCCGTCTCGTTTTCAGATTGCTTGAAAGCGTAATAGATGGTGACAGGAAAGGCCGGGTGCGCCTGCTCCGCAAGCCGATTCATCGCCTGCGTCATTCCACTCAGGAAGAAGGTCTCGGCCTTCTCCTTGCTGCCGTGGCGGTATGGCGAAGCGATCAATTCCTCAGTCTTAGGAACTGCCAACGTCGCGAAGAGATCGGGGAAGACGGATTTCAACGAATGACGCAGCCAGACATAGAAGAAATCTGACAGATCAGCGTAACCGATGTTATCGTAATAAGGAGGGTCAGTTGAGATGAGTCTGTCTCTCGATATGTCTTGTATCGACGCGTCTGCCTGCGTGGCATACCCAGTCGCCATCATCATACCCGGGATGCCCTTGATCACTCCGTCCACGGAGACTCCGTAATCACCAGCAGCATTCGCGAACGGATTGACATCGGGAAAGTCCCAGGTCATCGGTATCGCCTGTCGCGCAAAAGCAGTCACAGTTTGCTGCCTCTCAGGAGTCCATCTGGCAATTGTGCAAAGAGTGTTTGCCATTCGGTCAACAGCCAATGCCAGATACACACTGGCCGCCTCGGCGTAGGCGGCGGCGCCGGTGCCGCCGTCGCGCAGCGGCGTGGTGTCATCGGGGAGGCCGGCTTTGATGCCGTCGCGGCGGATAAGCTCCATCGCCTCTCCCACCAGATCCGAGAAGGTCGTCAGCGCCACAAGCTGACGGGGGGTGAAAGCATCGCCCCAAGTAGGCATGCCATACATGGGCAGCCGGTCAACATCATGACAGGGCGTCGGTACTTTCAACTCCGGCTTCCACGTCGGCTGCGCCTTCGTTGCAATGGCTTCGTGCTCAGGCGCAGGCGAGAGATAAACGCGCCCGCGATCTCCTTCCGCCACTATTGCCATTAGTCGTGCCCCCATCCGACCAGCCTGGGCCTCCGACCTTATGTAGTCTGCCATAATCGGTGAACCGGACATTACGCAGAGGAAGTTCGCCCCGCGCGCCAGCTTCGTCCCACGCTTCGCCCGCTCGGCATCCTTCGGTTTGCCCGTTTTCACTGTGAATCGGTATCCGGGTGCCCCCTCTTCCTTGCCCGCTCCCGCCGGGGGGGAGGGAAAGAGCATGGGTTCGACGTACGTCTCCTTGCCAGCCTTGGTCGAGAGCATGAATGTAGAGGCGAGCGGCACGTCCACGTTCGCAAACGCCGGGTTCGGGCTCTTCACCGTGCGTGCCCAGAGCCAGGCGATCACCGTGAGTTTTCTGCCCACATAGGGCTTCAGGTCCGGCCGCTCCTTCGCCATTTCGGCTGAAATCTCGATCTTCGGGTACAGATGGCCGATGCGTTTCTCCGTCTCGTCGCGCATCCATTTCCCGTAGTGGCGCACGTCATCGGCGAGGCCCTGAGCACCGCGCCAGGTTTTCTCGAAGAGCGCTTTGTCTTTGCGTGCTTCGGGATTTACCGGCGGCCTGCCGGCAAACTTCGGCGGGATCTCTATCATGGCCTTGTTGATCAGCACCGCCACCGGATTGAGGTCGGACGCGTACGCCTCCAGCCCCAACCGTTGAGCCTCCAACGGCAGCGTCCCGCCGCCGGCAAAGGGATCGTGGAAGGCAGGAAGCTTGTGCCGGTCGAAGAGTTCCTTCGCCCGGGGGTGGTCGGCGTTGTCGGCGCAGGCCCGACGCCAGCTCTGCCAGATCTCGTCGCGGGCCTGCTGCAGCACCGTCTCGTTGGTGGTGTTCTCCCATTTCACGAGCTCCTCGATGATCCGGAAAAGCCTCTTGCGCTCCTTCTCCTGCGCCTTCTCCGTCGGGAAGAGGTCCGGCCAGCTCGACGGATCGTCCACCATCTGGGCGAAGATAACCGCCCGCGCGGCAGCCAGCGGCCGTCTCGCCCACCACAAATGAAGCGTGCTCGGATGCCCGTGCCGGATGGACTTCTCCCGCGCCGACGCCTTGTTAATCGCCTCCAGCGGCAGGGCGACCTCGATGAGTTTTTTCCGGATTACAGCCATTCAGGAAATCTCCCGTCGGTTTTGTAGGCAGCTTTGTGCCGGAATTGCAATCATTCGCTTGCAGGTTGCAATACCTGCAATTTCAACCCGTTGATGTGAAAAAGGAATTTACTTAACAGCCGCCCCCGATTGCAACCTGATAGCGATCACTATTCCCCATGGTTGCAATCCGGCCGTTCAGGCCCGGGATACCAATGACCTGCTCGAGTAGCCCCATGGACGTGAACAAGCCCTTGTTTTTTCATCTCTCGCAGCAATACCTGAATTTGATTGCGCGAAAGCGCAGGAAGCACCTGGCGAAGCTCCTCCATCTTGGCGCCGACCGCCTGGTTTTCCTCGATGTGCTTTTGGAGCAGGGCCTTGTTGGTATCCCGGTCAAGTCCGCGTTTTCGCGTGTAGACGCCGGCCTTGCCGAGATGGCGGTAGAATCGTCGGGAGAGAAGCAGGCGTGTTGCCCGGCCACGTCCATGGCGTTCAATGATTTCCTGTTCCAGAAGATGCTCAACCCGTGATTTCAGGATATCGGGCACAGGACGGCCCCGATGAACAAAATCGACCACGAGGAAATCATCCGTGCTGAATGTCGCCAGTCGTTCCCTGCCGATTTCTTCCAGAAAGCGCAGGAACTCCGGATCCAGGATTTCGCCGTAGAGTGTAAGCCATACGGAGTGCGCATCCGTGCGGGAAAAATCCGGAAGCCGTTTGCTCTGCCTGATGCACTCCCGGAAGATAAGGTCCACTCCCTGTCCGGCCCGCTCTACAAGCCCGCATTTGCTGAGGACCTCTGCAATGCGGCGGTTCCTGGGATTCTGCTGCCAGAGTATATTCTCCGGGGTGATGCCGGGAGGGAACCCCCCGGGGCTGACAACTTCAATGCGACGGGGATATTGACGGACAAATACGGAGCCGCTGCTTCGGTAGTCGCGATGGCTCACAGCATTCAGAATTGCTTCCCGAACCGCGCGCTCGTTGAAGGTCGGGACGTCCCAGACAAACAACCCCTGCTGGAAATGCTGGAGATCATTGCGCAGGTTGATGAGTCGCCAGATTTCATCCAGTACGGGGAGGAAGCCCTGTCGGAACTCCCGTCGTTCGGCGGCGGGCCCAGGCGCGTCGCTGGACCGATATTCGAATACGACTTCTGCCTGTCCGAGGTATCGTCCGAGGGCTTCCCGCTTACCGAGCAGAATAAGCGCAGCGTACGTCAATTGCCCGCACACGACCAATTCCGCATCCGCAAGGAGTTGTTCCACGGAACGTGAAGCAATGTTCTGGTCGGTCGCTTTCCGTTGCCATAGGCGTCGCAGGGTCTCTATGGCATCCGGATCAAGGTCTTCCAGCCGTGCCGGCGTGCAGAGCTCGGCAGAAAAATCCGGTCCGTATTCATCATGTATGCGGCGTAGCTGTTCGTCGGTCATCGGGACCAAAGAATCCCCTGCCCGCATCAAGAAAGCGCCTTTGTATTGCCAGGCTGTTCCCGGAAGTCGCCCTGGAACATGGACAAGCAATACTCTCTTGCCTTCGTGCATGTACTCTTCAATTGGGATTCGGCGGTGCAATTGCTCGTAAAGACCTGCCTCAGTACGACCTGGCTCAAGAAAAGCCTGTGTTCCGACGACCTCACGCGGCCGCCTGTCCGTGACACCCAGCACCATGGTTCCGCCGCCTTCGTTTGCCAAGGCGACACAGTAGTTCACGAGCTCCTCGAATTGGTAACTGGTAGCCGCAGTTTTGAATTCGATGCGATTCCCTTCCGGACTTGCCAGAAGCACCTGAAACTGTTCAGGGGTTGTCATCTTGGCACCCCCGCCCTTGCCAGCAATTCGCCGAAATCGTAGTTCACGCTCGTGACGCCGAAATCCGGCTCGCGTTGGAATGGACGCCTCACGTAGTGAATGCGATGGGCGTTGCCTGCCGTGAACTCGACAATGGCCAGGATAAAGTCCTCTGGCTTGTTCAGGGAATAGAGGATCTCGTTGCGGGTTACGGTGATCGTGGCTGCGCCGGAAATTCTGCCTTTCACTTCGATGAACCGCAGCTTCCCCGTTTGTGGATCCCGGCTCTCGATATCGTACCCGAGCTTCTCTGTTTCCCGGTCAACAGGCTCGAAGCCCAGGCGGCGCTCTATCTCCATTACGGCGCTGCGGGCAGCCGCAGCCGAAACCGTCGTGTCGATGGCTTGCCCGACAGGTGGTTGGCTTTGTCCCGTCATTTTGAGGATCAGCCCCACCGGAACGACTACCAGCGCCCCCATAACCACTGGGGGCAAAGCTGAAATCTGCCCTTCCTGCTCCAGTTGCTCCATGCGCTTCTGCAGGCGCGCCTGGAGCTCGTCGGCCCGCCGGCGGGCCTCCTTCGAGTTCAGGCGGGCGTTGGGTTTACCAGCCTGCTCCTGGAGTTTCAGCTCCTCGGCCCGGTGATCCCAATAGGTGATTTCCTTGGTCAGCCGATCCTTGACCGCCGCGCGGGTCTTCTCGATCCATTCGAGGCGGCGGCTGCGAACCTCCTGCAGGTGCTCCGGAACGACGTGGGTAATGGCGTACCCCTGGGCCTTCTGTTCCAGTTCGCGCGCGATCCATGCGCATTCCGGACGCTCCAGTATGGCCTTCACGTCCGGTTCGTCTTTCCGCAGGGGCCGATAATCGAGGTAGGGCGCGTAATGGAGGTGCCGGGCTTGGCCTGCCGAATCCATTTCGATGTATAGCATTCGGCGTGAGACGGCCCGGCGCTCCCCGGAACGGGTCAGACTCGCGTCCTGAACGGTATGCTCCAGGTAGCAGAGCACCCTTGGCGCCTCCCCCGTGTCGCGTTCATCGATAAGTACGGTACCGCGTCGCAACAGGTCACGATGACGCTCCAGGGTCAGATCGAGGGTAGCATCGAGAAGCGGGTGCCCCGGGCATATGAAAGCAGCCAACGTCTGGCCCTGGGGTGAAATCAGCGATTTTTCGAATACGGCACGTTCGTAGCGCGACAACACCGGCTCGCCGATCCCGATGAGGCGGTCACGATTGCGAACGGGCGCCGGCACGTGGGTGATTTCGTATCGCCGTGTCTCGCGTTGACGAACGGTCCCGCCGAGGTTCTGGAAGGCCTCCAGGAAGAAGGATTCGATGTAATGCGGCTGCAGCCTCCGCGCTTCGGCCCGCTCCATGTCCTCCCGGACCCGCCGGACACGGCTCACGTCCATGGTCTCGTGGGCGAGGGCGCGCTCTTCCAGGAGGTCTTCCATCCGTGATTTGTCGACGGCGTCGGTGATGACCCTTGTCAATCGGGCGCGCACTTCCGGCAGGTCGCCGTAGCGGATTGCCTCTATGAGGAGGTCACGCAGTGGCTTTCCTTCGAACTGCAGCTTCCCGAGGACGTCGAACACCTGACCGCCGAGGGCCTGTCGTGCCTCCTCGAGCTTGTCCAGCAGGGTTCGGTATACGTCGCCCTCCCGGGTTTCCTCCGCGACAAGATTCCAGAGGTGGCATACCTCGGTCTGGCCGATGCGATGGATTCGCCCGAACCGCTGCTCCAGCCTGTTGGGGTTCCACGGCAGGTCGTAATTGACCATCAGGTGGGCCCGCTGGAGATTGACTCCTTCGCCCGCAGCGTCGGTGGCAATCAGCACCTGTACTTCCGGATCGTGTTTGAAGGCCTCCTGTGCCTTCATTCTCTCCTCTCGGCCCATCCCGCCGTGAATAACGACGATGGCTTCCCGCCGGCCGAGGAGCGTGGTCACCCTCTGCTCCAGGTAATTGATCGTGTCGCGGTGCTCGGAAAAGACCACCAGTTTCTGCCGGACGGACGGGACCGGCTTTGGCCGGCTTTTCGCATCGTATTGCGCCGTTTCTTCCGCAACGCGGTTTACAATGGCCGCGGGTGTGAAGATTTCGGAGAGCAGGTTGGCAAGCTCCCGCCATTTCCGGTCTTCCCCGCTTCGCCTTACCGACAACGCAAGATCCTCGATCTGCCGGAGGGTTTCTATCTCCGCCTTCAGCTCTTCAATGGTGCGGGCAGCCGTAGCCTGGTCAAGGATCTCCTCCTCGGTGGCTGCGACCTCGTTTTCCGGCGCGTCTTCAAGATCTTCTACATCGTCGGGGTCCAGTACCGGCGTTTCATTCGCAGCGCCCATAACGGCGGCGCCGCGCTGGAGAAGCTCGAGCTCTCGGAGCCGTTTCTCCAGTCGCTCCCGGCGACGGCGCAGCGACTGATAAATGGCCTCCGGCGAGGACGCGAGGCGGCGTTGCAGGATGGTGAGGGCGAACCCCACGGTACCGGCGCGCTTTTCATTTGCAAGCTTCTCGGCCCGGTTGAACTCCTCCCGAACGTAATCGGTGACTTGCTTGTAGAGGCGGGCTTCGGCGTCGGAGAGCCTGTAAGGCACGGTATAGGCAATTCGTTCGGGGAAAAGCGGCGTTCCGTCGAATTTGAGCAGCCGCTCTTTGACCATCCGGCGCATCAGGTCGGAAACGTCCGCGGTGTGCACGCCGTCGCGGAACCGGCCCTCGAAGCGATCGCCGTCCAGGAGAGCCATGAAGAGCTGGAAGTCTTCCTCTTTCCCGTTGTGGGGCGTTGCGGTCATCAGCAGGAAATGGCGCGTCAGCGTCGACAGCAACTGGCCGAGCCGGTAGCGTTTCGTGAACTTGACCTCGCCGCCGAAGAAGGAGGCCGACAGCTTGTGCGCCTCGTCGCAGACGATCAGGTCCCAGCGGCAATCCGGGGCCATGAGCTTCTGTTGCACGTCTTCGTTGCGGGAGAGCTTGTCGAGGCGGGCGATGACGAGGTTGCTTTCCAGAAACCAATTGCCGGTTCGGGCAGCCTCAAGCTTGTCGTTTGTCAGAATGTCGAAGGGAAGCTGGAAGCGCTGGAAAAGCTCGTCCTGCCACTGCTCCGCAAGGCTTCCAGGACATACGACAAGGCAGCGCTGCAGGTCGCCGCGGGCGATCAGTTCCTTCATGAAGAGGCCCGCCATGATCGTCTTGCCGGCGCCCGGGTCATCGGCAAGCAGGAAGCGCAGCGGCTGTCGAGGCAGCATGGACTCGTAGACGGCGGTTATCTGGTGCGGAAGGGGTTCGACAAGCGAGGTATGGACGGCCAGGACGGGGTCGAACAGATGGGCAAGCCGGATGCGGTGAGCTTCCGATACGAGACGGAAGAGCCCGCCGTCGCCGTCGAAACTCCAGGGCCGGCCCTGTTCGACAATTTCCAGGCGAGGCTCATCGTGGCGATAGAGGAGAACATTGGCAACGCGCCCGGCCGGATCCTTGTACGTCAGCTCGACGGCTTCCGATCCGAACCACTGAACACCAACAACGGTAACCAGGCAATCCGGAAGGATGCCCCGCACGGCGGCATTCGGCCGCAGGTCCTCAAGTCTGCTCATCCTGCCTTGCCCTTTTGAGACGCTTCTCTGTTACGAGCCTCCCATCGACAGATCGTTTTCCGGCGACGCCGCGTTGCGCGACATTGTTATAGTAAAATGCAGGCATCCCGGCAAGAGAAAAGCATTGCGTAACAAGGAATTACCGCGAATCGCATCGGAAGAAAGGCGCTTTCCCCGGTGACGCGCGGGAATCCCGCGGTTATCGGGCCTTCTCCGGCGCAGTCTTGTCGCTGTTCGCGGGAAAAACAAGGCGGGAAAGTCAACCGTGTGTCGCTTCACGAAAAAAATGGGTTAAGCCTTGCAGCGTTAACCCATTGCTTGTTCTGGAGCGGGCGATGGGAATCGAACCCACGACGTTCAGCTTGGGAAGCTGACATTCTGCCTCTGAATTACGCCCGCTCGTTCGGTCTATTATACCCGGATCCAGCGTTAAGAAGCCGGTCGCTCCAGTTCAAGGGTCATTGCGAGCACCCGCAGGGTGCGCGGCAATCTCTTACGAACGGCGAGATCGTCACGCTGCCCCCACGCTGCGCTCGGGGCTTCGGCTCACCGCGATGACATGGGCTTATCGCCGGATTCGGGTTATGAAGGAAGCAGAGTTTAATAACTCGGATCAAAATTTGTCAAGATTTTTTTGGCCTTAGCCGCGCGAGGATGGACTTTCCGTGGGCATCCAGCCCCTCCATCGCGGCAAATTCGGCGGCGGGTTTGCCGTACGTTGCGAGCGCCCTCCCGTCGAAGTTCAGCACACTGATCCGCTTGACGAAATCGTAGACCCCGAGCGGCGAGGAGAACCGCGCCGTGCCCCCCGTGGGGAGGATGTGGTTGGGGCCCGCGAGGTAATCCCCCAGGGCCTCTGGCGTGCAGTGGCCGAGGAAGACGGCACCGGCGTTCCGGATGCCCGGGAGCAGCCCCCTGGGATTCTTCACGAGAAGCTCCAGGTGCTCCGGGGCAAAGCGGTTGGCCACCTCAACCGCCTCCACCAGGTCCTGCGTGATGACGATGAGCCCGTAGTCGCGGATCGCTTTCGCGGCGATGGCGCCTCGCGAGAGCCGCTTGAGCTGTGCCCTGACCTCGTCCGATACCCGCCCGGCCAATTCCTCGTCGGGAGTCAGCAGGATGGAGCTCGCCAGCTCGTCATGCTCGGCCTGGGATAGCAGATCCGCCGCCGCGACGACGGGGTCGGCCGATCCGTCGGCGATGACGAGGATCTCGCTCGGCCCGGCGATCATGTCGATCCCCGTGCGCCCGAAGACGAGCTTCTTGGCCGTGGCCACCCAGGCGTTACCCGGACCCACGATCTTGTCGACGGCAGGAATGGACTGCGTTCCGTAGGCCATGGCCGCCACGGCCTGAGCGCCGCCCACCTTAAAGATACGGTCAACGCCGGCAATCTGCGCCGCCGCAACGATGACGGGGTTGAGGCCCCCCCTGCCGACGGGGGTGGTCATGATGATCTCCTTCACCCCGGCGATCCGGGCCGGGATGGCCGCCATGAGCACCGTCGAGGGATAGGATGCGAGCCCGCCGGGCGCGTAGATTCCCACGCGAGAGAGGGGAACGATCTTCTGGCCCAGTTCTGCGCCGCCTTCCCGGTAGGACCAGGAGGCGATGCGCTGTCGCTTGTGATATTGTTCAATACGCCTGGCCGCGAGCTTCAGAACGGCCGATTCCCGATTCATGACATTACAGAGGGTCTCCCGGATCTCGAGGGGAGAGACCTCGACGGTCTTCGCCGTGAGCGCCGCGCCGTCGAAGCGTTTCGTGTACTCGAAAAGGGCCCTGTCGCCCCGCTTTTCCACGTCCTGCAGGATGGCGGAGACCTTCTTTTCGAAGGCCGGGTCGAAGGACTTACCCCGGTTGACGATCCGCTTGAATTCCTTTTCGAACCCCTTGCCCGATGTATTTATGATTTTCATCCCCAGGCCCTTTGCACTGCAACCCTCTAAATGAGGAAATTTCAAATCCCCCTGCGTCCCCCTTTATGAAAGGGGGAAAAGGAGATGGCTTTTATCCCTTTACCCTTTTGATAACCGCGCCGAGCGCGGTGAGCTTCTTCTCGATGGCCTGGTAGCCCCGGTCGATGTGGTAGACGCGGGAGAGGGTCGTCTTGCCTTCCGCCACGAGGCCCGCCACGACGAGCGATGCCGATGCCCTGAGATCCGTCGCCATGACGGGGGCCCCCTTGAGTC
>ERZ795049.4089-NODE-4089-length-14797-cov-4.587234_pt1 | contig 14797 bp, 9 predicted proteins | sample MGYA00375133_ERZ795049 | MGnify/ENA primary metagenome ERZ795049 (study PRJEB30178, sample SAMN05720147) | activated sludge metagenome | isolation source: anaerobic digester from wastewater treatment plant | place: Japan | collected 2015-04-20 ...
CTGCTCGGCGTGCCTCCACGCGACTGCGCCGCCGTCGAGGACTCGCCCGCGGGCATCGCGTCCGCGAAAGCGGCGGGGTGCGTCGCACTTGCCGTGAAGACGTCCTATCCCCACGAGCGCCTCGTCGCCGCCGACTACGTGTTTGAGACGCCTCGCGACGCCTTGGATTGGCTGCGCCCGCGCCTTGCCGTGGCGACTGGCCCTACGGAAACGCCGCGCCCCGAAAACGCGTGACTTACCGCCGGTTGTTTACGCCAGATCAAGGCACAGGACGCGCACCTCGTACGGACGGAGCGCCAGGCTGTACGCCGCGCCCGCGGGCATCTCGGCGCGCATGCCGCTGCTGGAATCACAGCGCACGGGGCCGTTGGCTTTCCATGCGCTTGACACGGTCACGGCGGCGTCCTTGCCGGCGATTTCGGCGACGACGATGCTCGCCCGTCGCGTCGCGGCGTTGTGATAGACCTTCGCCATCACGCCTTCGCGATGGTTGAGGCAGATGCCTTCCTCGTCGCGAAAATCGGCGTAGACGTAGTACTCCTTTACGCGCTTGCGCAGATCGGCATGGGCTTTCACGAACGCCGCGTACTTCGGGTACTTCGTGATGGGCGCGTCGCCGCCGTCGATCTTCATGTCGAGATGCAGCTTGTATGCAAAGGCCTTGTTCGTTTCCTCGAACTCCATCGCGTCGACTTCGAGGCTGCCGTACAGCCACGGCACGGTGCACAAAACCGGCTCCGGAAAATCGAGAAGCGCCGTCCAGTCCCACGAACTGTCGCACCACTGCCCCGTGAAATCGTTGAGGCACTCCGAGATCATCACGCCCTCGGGGTTCACCTCGCGGATGCACGCGCGCACCTTCGGCAACAGCTCCGCCATGCCGTCGACGTACACGCGGTCCGGCGTCGTGACAATATGATCGGGGTTGTAATCGACCAGCATCTTTTCCGCGATCTGATCGAGCTGCGTGTTGCCGAAGCCGTAATCCTGGATGATGCGCTTCATCGTCGCGAGGAAATACTCGCGCATCTCGGCGCACGGCGCGATCTCGTGGTGGAGCATGGCGCGGTTGCGGGTCTGCGCGTCGAAGTTGTGGCGCGCCCAATCGCCCGCGTAATACGGATGGCCGACGTAGGTGTGCGCCTCCCACCGATGGCCGAATTCCTTATGCTCTTCCAAGCCGATGTTCGCGAGCGTTCCGTTGTAAAACGGCATGATTTCGACGCCCATCGAGCGCGCCGTCGCGACGGCTTCGCGCAGGGCCTTTTCGCCGCCCCAGTCCTCGTTGGGGACATACCGATACATGTAGTTGTTGTCGTGCCCGCCGGTCTGCCAGCCGAACAGCAGGATGTACGGGCAGCCCGCATCGAGCGCCGCCTGGGCCATCTTCGGCATATCGGCATAGGTGAACGGCGCCCAATCGTCCTGGTGTTTCATGAAGTAGAAGTGCCAGCCGATGGCCTCGGCGAATTTCGCGGGCCGGTCCGGTTTTTGAATCCACGTTTCGAGCCACGCGCGGTGCGATTCCGCGACCGCGTGCCAATCGCCCGCGTGCACCGCGATGCGCACCGGCGAGGATTCGTAGGTCTCGCCCGGCTTGATGCGGCGCGGATGCACCGTAAAGACGTCGAGTGTGCGCCGCGCGGGCTCGAAGGTCTTCTCGAGTATCTTGTGCGCGGAAAAATCCAGAATCGAAAAATCCTTGTGGCGTCCTTCGAGGCCGATGCCCTGCGCGGCGTTGCCGTAGTCGCACCACGCCGACAGGAGATGGGCGGGATAGCGCGCATCGAGCTTTTGCGTCCACTCGTTCCATGTGACGTGATCGCCGCCGACCCCCTTGCCGAAAATGTCCGAGTATTTTCGCCGGAACCATTGCGGCCAGACGAAATCGGCGTTTGGCAGCGGCGCGAGCGACCGCACGTACGGAAACATCACTTCCTCGATGTTGACCGCGCCGGTGTTGGTCACGTTCAGTGCGGCCATGATCCCGTCGCCCTCGAGCGTAAGGGTCGCCACGGCGTCCGCGCCGTCAAGCTTGTACGTAAGCGTGGCCGTGGCGCCGTTCACGTCAATCTTCGGCGAGGCGGCGTTGATATGCGCGTGAACCGCGCCAGGCTGCGGAGCAATGAGCCGGAACAACAACGCGCGGTCCGGCGCGCCGATATAGTCGTTGCCGAAACGCTTGTCGATGATCGACGCGAATCCGCCGGTTTTCGGGTCGAGTTCCACGCGCACCAGATCGTTTTCGAGACGCATGAGGATTCTCCATAGTTCGTAAGCGGTTTGCCGTACACGCGGCCATGCGGCAGGCCGCGCGCCCGGAAATGATAGAGTCGTCCGCGCCGGGTTTCAACCATCGAGCCTGCGGCGCGTTTGTGCGATGGCGTATAATGCCCTGCGCTCGCACGACGGCAAAAAAGATGCCATCGGAACGCGTCCCTGCGCTATAGTGTGCGGAAGCGGGAAGAATTCCCGCGGATGCGAGGAAAGGATCGGCGCACGTGGCCGAAACGTATGTCATAAAGTGCGTTTGCGGTCATCCGATGAAGGTGACGGGGGACCACTTTGGCCAAACGGGGCGTTGCGCCAAATGCGGAAGGCCCATTTACATCTCGCGTGGCAGCCTGCTCTCGGGGTATAGGGGATCGGCCATGACGACGATGCAGCAGGCATCGCGCGCGGCAGGGCCGGACGGCGTTCCCTTCGACTGGCAAGAGGGCGATGCCATTCTCGATCTGTACGACGTCCGGCGCCTGCTCGGACGCGGCGGCATGGGTTCCGTGTTTCTGGTGCATCACCGGCGCTGGGGCATCGATCTGGCGGTCAAGGCCCCGCGTCTGACGATGGCAAGCAAGGCAAGCGGTATCGAGGCGTTCGAGCGCGAGTGCGAGACCTGGGTCAATCTGGGCGAACACCCCAATATCGTCAAATGTTATTACGTGCGGCGCCTGGGCGGCATTCCGCGCGTCTTCGCAGAATACGTGAGGGGCGGCAACCTCGGCGAGGCGATCCTCTCGGGCCGTTTGTACCGTGGCGGAAAGGATGTCGCTCTCGGGCGCATCCTGGACATGGCCATTCAGTTGGCGCGCGGACTGGCGTATGCCCAGGGAAAGGGTCTTGTCCATCGCGACGTAAAGCCGGCCAATGTCATGTTGACCCTCGACGGAACGGCCAAGGTCACCGATTTCGGCATTGCCGCCATGATCGCGCACGACGGGGCGCACGTGACCGAGGGGGCCATGACCGGCACGCCGCTGTATGCGTCCCCGGAACAGAGCGCCGGTCGCAACGTAACCCGCCAAACAGACCTGTGGAGCTATGGGATGTCCGTGCTCGAGATGTTCATCGGCGGCGTCACCTGGATGGCTGGACCCGCAGCTCCGGACGTGTTGGAGGGCTACCTCGAACAAGGGCCTGAGTCGCTCGACATTCCGCAGGCCCCGGACAAGGTGGCGGCGCTGCTGCGGCAATGTTTTTGCCTCCATCCCGAAGATCGCCCGCGCGATTTTGGCGAAGTCGAGCGAATCCTTGTCGAGGCGCACCGCGAATGTTGCGGAACGCCCTATGCGCGGGAGACGCCGCGCGCGATCGAAGAATCGCCCGATGTGCTGTGCAATCGGGCCGCGTCATATCTTGATCTAGGCCGAACCGCCGACGCGGAATCGCTATGGCAGGAGGCGATCAAGGCCCAGCCCGACCATGCCGTGACGTTGTACAACCAGGGGCTCTATCTCTGGCGCGCAGGACGCATCACGGACCGCGATTTGGTCGCGGCGCTATCCAAACTGTGCGCGGAACACCCCGGCGAATGGCTGCCGCTATATCTCTTGGCGGAGGCGCACCTCGAGCGCGGCGACGCTGTGAGCGCGCAAGCCTGCCTTGACCGGATTCCCAGCGACTGCGGCGAGGACAACGACCTGCGCGAACTCGCTCGGGCGATCGCGACCCAAATGACGAACTCCCGAGGCCGGATCAAGAATTTTTGGGGTCACAATAGCGCGGTGAGCGCCGTCTACTTGGGATGGGACGCGAGCGTCGCGCTGTCCGGAAGCGCCAACGGCGCGGTGCGGCTGTGGGACATGACCACCCTTACGGAACGCTTCGCGCTGACCGGTCACAAGGCATTCATTTCTTCCGTGGTCTTGAGCGCCGATGGACGCTACGTCCTGAGCGCGAGCGCCGACGGTTCGGCCCGCGTGTGGGACGCCCTCACCGGCGAGGGCATACGGACCTATCAGGGCCATGCCGGACCCGTCACCGCAGCGGCGCTGACGGGAGACGGACGCTGCGTGCTGACGGCCTCGATGGACGGATCCATCCGCGTGTGGGAAATGGCGACCGGCGTCTCGGAATTGGTCCTCCAAGGGCACGCGGGCGGCGTCCGCAGCTTGTTCGTCGCTGAGTTTGGCCGGTATGCCCTGTCTGGCGGCATGGACGGAAACGTGAACGTGTGGGACATTGGGTCTGGCGATTGCCAGGCGTCGATGGCGGGCCACAACGGCCCCGTGCTGGCGGTGAGTCTCCGGCGCGATGGCCGCTATGCCTTGTCCGCCGGGGAAGACGCGACGTTGCGGCTGTGGGAAGTGGGCACGGGGCGCTGCCTGCACGTATTCGAAGGCCACCGCACGCGCGTGACCAGCCTGTGCATGGAACGCAACGGCGCGTACGCGTTATCCGCCGACGAAGCGAAGACCATGATGCTGTGGGAAGTGAATACGGGACGCTGCCTGCACACGTTCCAGGGCCAAGGCCCTCTCAGCCTGAGCGGCAACGGCCAATTTGCTCTGACGGGCGACCAAGACGGCAAGTTGCACCTGTGGTCAGTGGCTTGCGGCGCGCCGCCGATTACGGCGAGGATGATGTTATGCCACACGGGTGCGGAGTGACGCAGCAAAAAGAGAGAGGTTGTCTCCTGGGAGAAAGCGCATGAATCGGCAGATACCGGAAGGAAGAAAGACGCTCTATTACGTCGGCACGGCCCTTGCCGCGATCGGCCTCCTGTCATTCCTGTCGACGTTTTTCACGTTTGCGCTGCATTTCGGCGATTTCCGCAACTTCGAAGCCCATGCACGGTCCGACATGCTCCGGGCCTTTGGCGGAATGATCCTCATGATAATCGGCCTCGTCGTGCGGCGGATTGGCGCGGCGGGCTTGGCCGGGTCCGGCGTGGTGCTCGACCCGCAACGCGCGCGCGAGGATCTCGAGCCGTATACGCGCATGGCCGGAGGCATGGTGAAGGATGCGATGCAGGAAGCCGACATCCACGTGGGGGCTTCCGAACCTCTGCAGATTGTCGTAGTCAAATGCCCCTCGTGCGGCAAACGGAACGAGGAAGACGCCAAGTTTTGTCAGGAATGCGGACGCCAACTGTAGCAAGGAAGAGGTTCCCATGAACGAAGACACGACGCAGTATCGCATGGAACGCGACACCATGGGCGAGATGCCTGTTCCGGCCGACCGCTATTACGGCTGCCAGACGGCGCGGTCCTTGGTGCATTTCAAGATCGGCGCAGAACGCATGCCGCGCGAAATCATCCGCGCGTTGGGCGTCTTGAAGAAGGCCGCGGCGTTGGTCAACCGCGACATGGGCCTGCTCAAGCCCGAACTGTGCGAACTCATCTGTCTCGCCGCCGACGAGGTCATCGAGGGAAGACTCGATGACCATTTTCCGCTCTCGATCTGGCAGACCGGCAGCGGCACGCAGACCAATATGAACGCGAACGAGGTCATCTCGAACCGCGCCATCGAAATGCTCGGCGGCGAACTGGGCAGCAAGACGCCCGTCCACCCGAACGACCACGTCAACATGTCGCAGTCCTCGAACGACACCTTCCCGACAGCCATGCACATCGCCGCCGCCGAACAGACCGTGCATCGGCTGCTGCCTGCGCTGACGCGCCTGCGCGACGCGTTCGCGGAAAAGGCCGCGGCGTTCCAGGGCATCGTCAAAATCGGACGCACGCACCTCATGGACGCCACCCCCCTCACGCTCGGCCAGGAATTCTCGGGCTACGTGCAGCAACTGACATACGGCATCGAGCGCATCGAGTCGACCGTGCCGCACGTGTACGAGCTTGCGCTCGGCGGCACCGCCGTCGGGACGGGGCTCAACACCAAGAAAGGATATGACGAAAAGGTTGCATCGCGAATCGCCGAGTTGACGGGCCTGCCTTTTGTCACCGCGCCGAACAAGTTCGAATCGCTCGCCGCGCACGATGCGCTCGTAATGATTTCGGGCGCGCTCAAAACCGTGGCGTGCAGCCTGATGAAGATCGCCAACGACATCCGCTGGCTGGCGAGCGGCCCGCGGTGCGGGCTCGGCGAACTGCTCATTCCCGAAAACGAGCCGGGCTCGTCGATCATGCCCGGCAAGGTGAACCCGACGCAGTGCGAGGCCGTCACGATGGTGGCGGCGCAGGTCATCGGCAACGACGTTTCCGTCAGCATGGGCGGCGCGATGGGGAACTTTGAACTCAACGTGTTCAAGCCGTTGATTGTCCACAACGTGCTGCAATCGGTCCGTTTGCTGGCCGATGCGGCCGACTCGTTCCGCGAACATTGCGTCGTCGGCATCGAGGCCAACGAAAAACGCATCGACCAACTCCTGCACGAGTCGCTCATGCTGGTGACGGCGCTGAATCGCCGGATCGGCTACGACAACGCCGCGAAGATCGCCAAGACCGCGCATCAGAATGGAACCACCCTCCGGCAAGAGGCCGTCAGGCTTGGACTCCTCACGGGAGAGGAATTCGACGAACTCGTCGATCCCGGCAAAATGATAGGCCCGTCGGCCTGAAGCCGTTGCCTGTCGTCAAGGTTCTCTTGTTGATCGCGCCGCCCGGCGTGCGTATTGTGGCGCATGTTCGCGGGGGGGCTGAAAGGGCGGGTGTCGTCATGCTGATGCGTTGGCTCTCTGTAGTCTGTCTTCTTGCGGCGGGGATTTCATGTTCCCAAAATGTCGAGACCGCCCCTCCGCAGTCTTCGTCGCCTGTTTCGCGAACACTGCATCCCCCGCGCGATCTCGAGGGACTGTACACGCTTGCCGATTATCGCGCGCTGAAGAATTCTTTCATCCTCGGCCTTGAAACGCGCGCGCACATGACGCCCGCGTTAATGCCCGGGCAGCGAATCGTGGTGATGGACGCGCAAGGATGCGGCAGCATTCGGCACATTTGGCAGACGGATAAGCGCACGCCCCTGCGCTTCGAGTTCTTCGTCGACGGCGAAACGACGCCGAGCATCGCCGGAACGATGCGCGACTTGGCCCCCGCGGCGGCGATGTGTCAGCAGCCGTTTGTTTCCAATGCAGGCGGAATCATCCCGAAAAAATCCTACAACATTTACCTGCCCATTCCGTTCGAAAAGTCCATGCGCATCGAAGTCGCGGCCCCCGAGGTCTCGATCGAACAACTCAGCCTGAATTTCCTTCAGATCGAATACCGCCTCGACGATTCCTCCCTGAACGGGGTGCGGCTGCGGTACGGCGCGAACGGTTTCCGGTATGAAGGGCTGGACAAAGCGGCCCACGCATCGCCCCCCGAGCAAGTGACGGTGCAATCCCGAACGTTTAGCATGAAACCGGGCCAGCGGGTCGCGATACAAGGCCCCGGCATTGTCCGGACGCTCTCCGTCGATGGATACGACCCGAACGACGTCTTGCGCATTTATTTCGATGGCGAGACGACGGCGGCGGTGGATGTGCGTCTCGCGGACCTTTTCGGCCCATTCCATGGGGTCGCGTTCGCGAAAAACGCCTGCAACCTGCCGATGCCCTTCAAACAAGAAGCCCAGTTCGAAATCATCTCCAAGAACATGCGTCCGCAACGCACGGCGCTCGTCAACATGGAGCCGGTTGCCGCATTCGCCGCGGATTGGGGGTACTTCCACGCGAAAAGTCATGCCGAGAACCGCACGCGCGGTTATGTTCCCTACCCGGTCTTGTTCACCAAGGGGCGCGGGCAATTCGTCGGCATGGCCTTGTTCAACACCGGCCATGACCACGGCGGAGCGGACTTCATGGTTGTCGACGGCGGCGCGCCGCGACCGGATTTTCTGCACGGAACGAACGGCGAGGATTACTTTGGATTCGCATGGTTTGGCGCGGGAAACAACCCCCCGTACTCGGAAGCCGTGAACAACGTGCTGGGTCGCATGCGGCTTCACCTCGAGAACGTCGTCCCGTTCCGCGAGTCCATCGAAGTTTCCTGGGGGGCCTTGGAGAACCTCGACCTCCGGTCCGTCGCGTACTGGTATCAGGACTCGCCCGCTGACTTGACGCAAATGGGCGACGCGGCGCTCGGACGCGAGTGGGAGGTGTTTGGGCCGGTGACGGCGCTCACGCCCCCGGGCAAGCCGCTGCCCGACTTGAGCAGCGCAGACGCCCTGTTTGCCGCGCTTCCATCGGAGGCCGATCTGGACGCGCGAAAGGCCATCCCGATCGAGCACCGCTATCACGATGTCTACCCCGGAACGTTCCAGGGCTGGAAAACGCAACGCGCCGTCGCCAACGATCTCAATCTTATGTACATCTACCGGCACGTCCTCGCGCTCAACGAGCGAAGCCACATGGGCATATACCCGCGAAGCATGATGGCGCGCACGACCATCAAGAGCGCTACGGAACAACCCGTCACATTTCAGTTGTCGTACGACGACCCGCTCGAAGTGCGCCTGAACGGGGTCGTCGTCCACACGGACCTGACCGTCCATCCCGGTTTTGTGACGCAGCGATTTTCCGGGACGCTTCGCGCGGGCGACAACGCGCTCCTGGTTCGCATGCTCGACTCCGCGAACTGGAACACCGCGTGGGCCGCACTCAATCTGCGCGTGCTTGATGCGCAAGGGCGCGAATTGCCGTAGGAGGCGTTGCCGTTGTTGCAGCCCAGACGGGCAGGGTGTAGAGTGCACCTGTTTTTGCGGGGGCGTACAGGGACAAGGAGCGAGGGCATGAAAACGAAGCTCTGGATGATGACCGCCGGCGTCGCGTTGTTGTTTGCCGGATCCGCCGCCGCCCAGATGGCTGCCGAGTCAAAAGGAGACCACCCGGTTATCAAGCCGTATCCCAAGTCATTGCTCCAGAAGGGCGAGAGCGAATGGCGCGAGAATTTCTCCTGGGCGTTCAACGTGACCAACCCGGAAACAGACGAAACGGAAACGAAAACAATCCAAGGAAAATACTGGCGGCTCACGTATGTCGTCATCGGCAAAGTGGAGCGGAAAGCTCCGGAAAAGCCGACCGCGCCGCAACCATCCGCAGACGCCGCCGCCTCGTCCGGCGAGGAAGAGGCTCCGGCGGAGGATCGCGCCGCCGCGCCGGCCTCGGCGCAACCGGCAGAACCGGAATCAGAACCCGTTGCCGGCCCGGAAAAGAATGAAGCCGTCACGGCAAAACACATCGCCGAGCACTACCTGCAATTCGCCCAGGAGAAAAACGCCCGTATCGTTTACGACGACGTGAAAAACGGCGCGTTGACGTTTGTGCTTTCCGACGACACCGGAAGCAAAACGTGGTGTCATGTTGAGGCGGGCGCGGGGGAATACGGCCTGTGGATCATGGACGAACGATCGAATGAAAAGCGTCTGACGTTCAACGCCAGCCAGATCAAGAAGACCCTGGACGCCGCGGGACGGGTGGCGCTGTACGGCGTTTATTTTGAAAGCGGCAAATCGTCTCTCAAGACGCAATCGTTCGCGACGCTGCAGGAGCTGGTCAAGCTGTGCCGGGCCTACCCGGACCTTGCGCTGGAAGTCCAGTGTCACACCGACAATCAGGGCGACGAAACGCACAACCTTGAAATGTCCAAGCAACGCGCGGAAAACGTGAAGTCCTTTCTCGTGTTGTTCGGCGTGGACTCGGCGCGCATCACGGCCCAGGGATGCGGCGGCGCGCAGCCGATTGCATCGAACGACGCCGAAGAAGGGCGCGCGCAGAATCGTCGCGTCGAAATAGTGAAACAGAAGTGATGGCTATCGCCCCAAAACGATGATTTCCATTGGCAATCCACGCGGAGGAATCGCCCGCATGTCTCGCGACCTATTCATCACCGAGGATTTTTTGTTGGAGACCGAAGCGGCCCGGCGCCTTTTTCATGAATGCGCCAAGGACCTGCCCATCATCGATTACCATTGTCATCTTCCGCCGGAACACATCGCGACGGACCATCGGTTCGCCAACCTGACGGAGATATGGCTTCACGGCGACCACTACAAATGGCGCGCGATGCGCACCTGCGGCGTGCCCGAGCGATACTGCGCGGGAAACGCCCCCGACAAGGAAAAGTTCCTGAAATGGGCCCAAACCGTGCCGCAACTCGTGCGAAACCCCCTCTACCACTGGACGCACCTCGAGTTGAAACGGCCGTTCGGCATTTCGGATCGCCTGCTGAATCTCGACACCGCCGAAGGCATCTGGAACGAATGCAACGAGAAGCTGGCGCAGCCCGAGTTCTCCTGCCGCGGCATCATGAAGCGCATGAACGTCGCGCTGGTCTGCACGACCGACGACCCCGTCGATCCGCTGCAACACCACCGCGCGATCCAAAGCGACGCGTCGTTCCGAATTCAGGTGCTGCCGACCTGGCGCCCCGACAAGGCCATGGCCGTCGAGGACCCCGCCGCGTTCAACCGCTGGGTGGATATGCTGGCCGTTGCGGCGAACGAAGACATCCGCGACTATGCGGCCTTCATGGACGCCCTGCACAAGCGCCATGCCTATTTCCACGATATGGGATGCCGGCTGTCCGACCATGGTCTCGAAACGATCTGCGCGGAAAGCTACGTCGCGAGCGAAATACCGGCCATTTTCGCGAAAATCCGCAAACAAGCCTCGCTGACCCGAGAGGAAATCCTCAAATTCAAATCGGCGATGCTTCATGAATTCGCCGTGATGGACCATGCGCGCGGCTGGACGCAGCAATTCCATCTCGGCGCGCTGCGCAATGCGAACTCGCGGATGTTCGATCTCTTCGGTCCGGACAAAGGCTACGACTCGATCGGCGATTTCGAGATCGCTCGCCCGATGCGCCGTTTCCTCGATCGCCTGAACCGCACGGACCAACTCGCGCGCACCATCGTCTACAACCTGAACCCGCGCGACAACGAACTGCTCGTCGCCATGATGGGGAATTTCCAGGACGGCGTCACCCCGGGCAAAATGCAACACGGCAGCGCGTGGTGGTTTCTCGACCAAATGGACGGCATGCAAAAACAGATCGAATCGCTCTCCCAACTCGGCGCGCTGAGCCGGTTCGTCGGCATGCTCACCGATAGCCGCTCGTTCCTGAGCTACACGCGCCACGAGTATTTCCGGCGCATCCTCTGCAACATGCTCGGAAACGATATGACGCGCGGCCTGATCCCTTCCGATATGCAACTCATCGGGAACATGGTTCGCGACATTTGCTACAACAACGCCGCCGCCTATTTCGGCTTCGATCTGCCGGCCCCCAGATAGTCCGCATTTCCTGCCGCAACGCGCTTGGGCTCCCGGCGCCCTCTGCCCCAACCCCGGCGATTCACCCCGGCGATTCGCCCCTTGAACGGCAGGAAGGCAACGATTATGCTGTTCCGATAACTTTGGGACGTATGTTGCGGCCTGACGGAGACCCCGGCGCTATCGGAGGAAAGACGGCGCGGGGGGGCGCCGGAAGCCGAGGTGAAGCATCGCGCATTATATGCAGACGCAATCCGAAGAGAATGAGGGCCATCGTTCGAAGTCGTTGGCCGTTTTAGTGTTGGGGGCGCTGGGGATCGTGTACGGAGACATCGGCACCAGCCCTCTCTATGCCTTGCGGGTCTGTTTCGGGAAAAACCATCCTTTCGAACCGTCCCCCGAAAACGTGCTCGGAATTCTGTCGCTCATCTTCTGGGCGCTGATGCTTGTCATCTCGCTCAAATACATGGCCTTTGTTTTGCGCGCCGACAATCGGGGCGAAGGCGGCATCATGGCGTTGATGGCGCTGGCCGCCGGCCGGAGGGCCAACGGCAAGCGGGGGCTGCTGGTGGCGCTGGGACTGTTCGGGGCCTCGCTGCTGTACGGAGACGGGATGATAACGCCCGCCATCTCCGTGCTGAGCGCCATCGAGGGCATTGGGGTGCTTGCCCCGCAACTGGAGCCTTACGTCGTTCCGCTCACGGCGCTTACGCTCGTCTTCTTGTTCCTCTTCCAGAAACGGGGCACCGCCAAGATCGGGGCCGTCTTCGGTCCGATCATCCTGGTGTGGTTCTTCTCAATTGGCCTGTTGGGAGTGTGCGCGATCGTGCAAGAGCCGCGCGTGCTGGCCGCGATCAACCCGATGCATGCCGCGTTGTTCATGGCGCATCACGGCGTATCGGGTTTCTTGGTATTGGGCGCGGTTTTCCTCGTCGTGACGGGCGGAGAAGCCCTGTATGCCGATATGGGGCATTTCGGGCGGCGTCCGATCCGATGGGGGTGGTTTGCGGTGGCCTTGCCCGGCCTGTTGATGAATTATTTCGGCCAGGGGGCGTTGCTGCTGTTGGATGCCAGGACCATCGATAACCCGTTTTACGGGTTGGTGCCGCGGTGGGGGTTGCTGCCGATGGTGGGGTTATCCACGGCGGCGACGGTCATTGCGTCGCAGGCGGTGATATCAGGGGCCTTCTCGATGACGCGGCAGGCGGTTTTGCTGGGGTATTTGCCGCGCGTCAACATCATCCACACCTCGGCGCACACCATCGGCCAAATCTATATTCCCGTCGTGAATCGTTTCCTGTTTGTCGCGACGATCGGACTGGTCATAGGGTTCCGGTCTTCGGACAATTTGGCGGCGGCATACGGCGTTTCCGTGACGACGACGATGCTGATCACGACGCTCTTGCTGTTTGTGGTGGCGCGCCGGCGGTGGGGGTGGGGGCGGCTTCCGGCCTGCGCCTTGACGGGGCTGTTTTTGGTCTTTGATGTCAGTTTTTCCAGCGCCACGCTCACCAAGGTGCTTTCGGGCGGTTGGTTTCCATTGGTCATGGGCGTGTTGGTTTTTCTCGTGATGGAGACATGGCGCCTGGGCCGTGCGGCGCTCAACGAGCAATTCGCGGCCCGATCGTTGTCGCTAGACCTGTTTATCCAGAGCATCACCCTTGCCGAACCGACGCCCGCGCGGGTGCCGGGAACGGCCATTTTCATGTCGGGCAACCAGCACGGAACGCCCCCGGTGCTCTTGCACAACATCAAGTACAACAAAGTGTTGCACGAAGTCATCGCGGTGGTTACGGTGCTGATCGAAGAGGCGGCCTACGTTCCCGAGGCAGAGCGCATCGAAATGGAAAACCTGGGACAGGGCTTTTACCGGATCAAACTGCGATACGGATTCATGGAAAGCCCCAATGTGCCCCAGGCGCTCGCCGCGTGCCGGGAACAGGGGCTTCCCTTCGACGAACGCCTGTCCGGCTATTTCCTGGGTCACGAAAATGTTCGTATCGCAAACAAATCCGGAATGCCCTCTTGGCGGCAGCGGCTTTTCGCATTTCTGACGCGAAACGCCTACGGAGCCACAGGCTTCTTCAACATTCCGCCCAATCAAGTGGTCGAACTGGGCGTTCAGGTGGAACTCTAGCGCCTTTTCGCGGAGGATGCGCCCGCGCCCGCATGGCGAAACGTGGCGGAGTCGGCAGATGACCGTTAGCGAGTTGTACCGAAACCCTTTGTATTATGAGATTGCCTTTTCCTTTCGCGACCTGGATCGGCAGATGGCGGTCATGGAAGAGGCGATGGATCGCTATTCCCGCGTTCCGGTGACGCGCGTGCTGGAGATCGCCTGTGGCAACGGCCCCCATGTGCCGTTATGGTTGCGGCACGGTCGCCAGTATGTGGGGATCGACCTCAGCGAGCCGATGTTGCGGTACACGGAACGGAAAGCGGCCCGCTGCAAGGGCGACGCGACGCTGCTGCAATGCGATCTCGCCGATTTCACGCTGGACGAACCCGTCGATTTCGCGTGCGTGTTGCTGGGCTCTCTTTACGTGAAGACCACGGCTCAATTGCGGTCGCATTTCGATTGCGTGGCGCGGGCGCTTCGGCCCGGCGGATTGTATTTCCTGGATTGGTGCGTCGATTTCGACCCGATGACCGAGACGGCGATCGGGTGGGAATGCGCGCGCGACGGCATCCGCGTGCGCACGAGTTACTGGACGCGCCACGCCGACCGCGTCGCCCAAACCTATGAAGAAAACGTGCTGCTGGAGATTGACGACAACGGCGTGCACAAGCGCATTCACGAGCGATGCCTCAAGCGCGCGGTGTACCCCCAAGAATTTTTGCTGTTCGTGGAAACGCATCCCTGTTTCGAATTCGTGGGATGGTGGAACGAGTGGGATTTTGACCAGCCCATCGACGGCGCCGACATCGTCAACCGCCCGATATCGCTTGTGCGCCGGACAGGGTATTGAACCGAGGGCGAGCGGATGCCCCGAAAGAAGATCGGCGCCCCATCCTTGTCCGCGCTGGTGCGCGAGGTGCGCGCCTGCCGGATATGCGAGCAGGATTTGCCGCTGGGTCCGCGTCCGGTTTTGCGCGCGACTCGGACCGCTCGGCTTCTGCTTGTCGGCCAAGCGCCCGGCGTGCGCGTCCACGAAACCGGCATTCCGTGGAACGATCCTAGCGGCGACCGGTTGCGGGCGTGGCTCGACGTGTCGCGCGAGATTTTCTATGACGACGCGCGGATCGCGATTATTCCCATGGGGCTTTGCTACCCTGGCCGGCATGCGCGCGGCGGCGACTTGCCTCCACGCCCCGAATGTGCCCGGACATGGTTTTCGCGCTTGCTCGAATGCCTGCCGAACGTCG
>ERZ795049.4093-NODE-4093-length-14778-cov-5.485091_pt1 | contig 14778 bp, 14 predicted proteins | sample MGYA00375133_ERZ795049 | MGnify/ENA primary metagenome ERZ795049 (study PRJEB30178, sample SAMN05720147) | activated sludge metagenome | isolation source: anaerobic digester from wastewater treatment plant | place: Japan | collected 2015-04-20 ...
TCCAAATCAGAAAATTTCTGATGTAATGACACACAATGTTAAATTTGCTACCCCTGACATGGATGTACACGCGGCTGCAGATCTAATGGCAGAAAACCAGGTCAGGAGACTGCCTGTAATAGACATCGACAATCTTGTCGGTATTGTTGCAATAGGTGACCTGGCAGTTGAGAACATATTCGAAAATGAAGCAGGAGAAGCTCTTCATGATATTTCAATGGGTGCCAGGCATTAAAATCTTTTTCGAAATCTCCGGAAAACCGGAGATTTTTATTTTTAAAAGATATTCTCATTGATTATATTACCACTTATCTCCATAATATTAAACCTCTCGCATCACATTAATATTTATATCAATATCAGGGAATTATAGACCATATGATTCTCAGTAAGGCAGAGGTGTATCTGTTGATTATTGTATTTGTAAGAACGCTGATTTTGTATATTGTTATTGTAATAGTGCTAAGGCTTATGGGAAAAAGGCAAATAGGACAGCTCCAGCCCTCTGAGCTTGTTGTCGCCTTAGTAATCGCTGATTTGGCAGCGGTACCTATGTCAAATGTGGGTATTCCCTTGCTTAACGGCATAATTCCCATAATAACGCTGTTTATTATGGAGGAGCTTTTGTCCTACACGTCCCTTAAAAGTGAAAAGGCCAGAGGTGTGATATGCGGTAAGCCCAGTATACTTATTGAACGCGGTGTAATTATGGAAGAAGAGCTTAGAAGAACCAGATACAATCTTAATGACCTGCTGGAACAGCTAAGGCTCAAGAACTTTCCCAATATAGAGGACATTGATTATGCAATACTGGAAACCAGCGGACAATTAAGCGTAATACCTAAACCGGAGAATAATCCCGTCACTTTGAAAGACATGTATATGCAGCCTAAAATGCAAAAATTGCCCGTCACTGTAATAATTGACGGAAAAATCAATTTGGATAATCTTCATAAGGCGGGCTTAGGAAGTGATTGGCTTGAAAATGAACTAAAAGAGAATAAAATCAAATCCCCCGATACAGTATTTTTTGCATATATCAACCCGGAAAATAAATTTGTGTATCAGCTAAAAGGAAAACCTTCAAAATACAGATAATAGGAAGGGTGCATCGAATTGAGACCTCTAATAATCATTATTGTACTCGCATTGCTGGTTGTCACCGGAGGCTGTCTCACACTTAATGCTCTTAATTCCGAATCACAGAGGCTCAGCAGCAATCTTGAGGAGCTTGAACAGCATATAGAAAAGCAAAATTGGGATGAAGCATCAAAAAAACTTCAGGAATTCCGTGAGAAATGGGATAAAGTAAGCACCCTATGGACTATGCTCATTGATCACTATGAAATTGACAATATAGAGTTGATCTTGTCCAAGCTTGTTTCCTACGCAAAAAACCATGATAAGGTTGAAGCTTTGTCTGAAATGTCCTCTTTGAAAACTTTGATAAAACACATACCGGACAAAGAGTCCTTCAGTCTTAAAAACATTTTCTGATTGGGCAGGAATGCATAAAGAATCTCAGCTTTAATGCTCGGGTTTTATATATAAAAGAAAAAAATCGGTTTGCACCGATTTATCTAACTTAAATAATTGGATTTGAAGCAGTATAACTTTCAATTTTCGAATTTTTGGCCAATGCCTCCCGTATTATTTTATTATTAGCCAGTTCTTCCTGAATTTTAATCAGTCTCTCTATCTTTGGATAGGCTTTCAGGTTCGAAAGTAATACTTTATTATTATCCATAATAACACCTCTTTCTCTCAAATTTGGTTGTGATAATAATAAGTTTTTCCTTTCTCTCTTGATCAACACCTCCAGATAATATAGAAATGTGTCTGAACACAACCTAAATTTGCCGAATATTTATCGCTATAACATCGCTGACATTGATTATAGTTATATTATAACCTATTTATTCCTCAATTTCACGTTCACTAACCCTGCCAAAACGTGATTAATCATTCCTATCAGTATCTATTCGTTTTTAATCAATATAGCCTGCAGACTTTGTGGGAACTCCTCCTTATTCGGCTGTTTTCCTTATATGTTCACTTTTTTAAACAGTGAATCGGTTATGGCAGCAGCTTCCTTGTCAAGCCTGCTGTCAAAGCTTTTCCCATTAAGGTAGCCTATATCTTCGTGTACTCCTTCAAAGGTAACCCTGTATGCGTGCAGAAATTGATGCTTCAGATTGTACCTTTTCCTGAAGTACCTGTTAATGGCCATATCCCCGTATTTTACATCCCCTGCAACAGGATGCCCCAGAGATGCAAAATGAGCTCTGATCTGATGGGATCTGCCTGTTACAAGCTCTACCTCCAAAAGGGAAAATTGCTCCCCCGGTTCTTCTATTCTTTCGGATATTCCTAATGTTCTATAAATAGTATGTATTTGTTTTCCTTCTCCACTATCTGCTTCTTTGACGGCAACCAGATTGCGGTCCTCGTCTTTTTTCAAGAAACCCTTTATTTCACCGAATTTTATCATCTTTCCTGCCACAATGCATAGATACAGTTTCTTTATCCGTCTCTCCCTTATGGAATGATTTACTGCTTTTAAGGTTTTGTAGTTTTTTGCAATTATTACAATACCGCTGGTGTTCCTGTCCAACCTGTTGCATGCAGCAGGAGAAAAGGTACGTGATTTGCATACAGACCCGTCTTGACTGTAAATATGGCTTAAAGCTCTATCAATAAGCGTATCGGTATCACCCGGCTTATCTGGATGGGTCAGCATTCCGGCCGGTTTACCGACAATAAGAATATTGTCATCCTCGTAAATTATATCCAGGCCTTTGTCCGGTTTTAATAAAGGCAGCTTCCGTGCCTCCTCGGTTTTGGGCATTTCAATATACAGCTGCAGCAAATCCCCCTCATTAAGCATATAATTTTCTTTCGTCCTTGCCCCATTCACCTTAATCCTGTTTTTCCTGAAAAGCCTGTAGATATCTCCCAGGCTATAGTCCTTCAGAAATTTCCTGAGAAATCTGTCTACCCTTTGGCCTGCTTCATTTTCAGTTATCTTAACTTCGAACATGACTCACCTCAAGCTACTCCCTGGGTGCGATAACCAGGGCTTCGCCTCCCAGCACTTCAACCCCATCCTGGTTATAGCAATTTGTTTTTATTCTTAATCTGCCTTTTTCAAGCTTTTCAGCTACTTCCACCACGGCTTTTATTGTATCTCCCATTTTTACCGGAGCCTTAAAGTTAAGCTGCTGTGAAAGATATATAGTTCCGGGTCCGGGAAGCTGCATCCCCAATACTGCAGATATTAATCCCGCTGTCAGCATTCCATGAACTATCCTGCCGCCGAATTTCGTGTTTTTCATGGCTTCATGGTTTATATGCGCGGGATTGAGATCTCCCGTAACTCCCGCGTACATATATACATCAGTCTCACTTATAGTCTTCTCGAAACTTGCGGTATCCCCGATACTAATCTGTTCAAACGTCTTGCCCATCTTATCTCCTCCTTCTATATCCTATACATATTAATATAACATAGGTCAGCGCTGTTTTAAACATTATTTGGCAATACTTTTGTGAACTTCAGGTCTCCTTCGTCTGCGTCGATGAGTATATTATCCCCATCCGTCATTTCCCCGGAAATTAAAGCCCTGCCTATAGAAGTTTCCATCTTTCTCTGTATGAATCTCTTCAAGGGCCTTGCCCCATACACCGGGTCATAGGAATTATTTATAATATAGTTCTTGGCATCATCGCTAAGTGTAATCTCTATGTTCCTGTCCTTAAGCCTATGTGCAATCTGTTCAAAAATCAGGTCGATTATTTTAACTATCTGCTCTTTAAGCAGCGGCTTAAAGAATACTATTTCATCCACCCTGTTTAAAAATTCAGGCCTGAAATGCCTCTTAAGCTCTTCATTCACTGCCTTTTCTGCTTCAGGCTTCAGCAATCCGTTTTTGTCTACTCCTTCCAGGAGATACATGCTGCCTATGTTTGAAGTCATTATTATTACAGTATTCTTGAAATCCACAGTTCTTCCCTGGCTATCCGTCAATCTTCCGTCATCAAGTATCTGAAGAAAAATATTGAACACATCATGATGCGCCTTCTCTATCTCGTCAAACAGCAGTACCGAGTACGGCTTCCTCCTGACTGCTTCCGTAAGCTGTCCTCCTTCATCATACCCTATATATCCCGGAGGTGCGCCAATAAGCCTTGCAACAGTATGCTTTTCCATATATTCAGACATATCTATCCTTATAATATTATCCTCGCTGTCAAAAAGTGCTTCAGCAAGAGTTTTTGCCAGTTCAGTCTTTCCCACTCCGGTAGGTCCCAGGAAAATAAAGGAGCCTATAGGCCTTTTGGGATCCTTCAAACCGCTTCTCGCCCTTATTACCGCATCTGCTACGGCAGAAACCGCTTCTTCCTGCCCGATGACCCTTCTGTGAAGTATTTCATCCAGTTTCAACAGCTTTTCCTTTTCGTTTTCCATAAGCCTTTTTACGGGTATTCCTGTCCACTTGGATATTATCTCGGATATCTCCTCATCGGTAACCTCTTCTCTTAGAAGCTGCCCCATGCCCTGCATCTTCTCAAGGTTCGACTTTTCCGAATTCAGTCTTTTTTCCAGTTCTGTTAGCCTTCCATACTTTAATTCCGCAACCTTATTAAGGTCGTACCTGAGCTCAGCTTTCTCTATTTCCGCTTTTGTTTCCTCGATTTCCCTCTTTATTTCGCGGATGTTCATTATATTTCCCTTTTCAAGCTCCCATTGAGCCTTCATGGCATCTCCTTTGGACTTCAGCTCCGAAAGCTCCTGATTCAAGGCCTCCAGCCTTTCTTCAGACTGTTTGTCGCTCTCCTTTTTTAGAGCTTCCCGCTCAATTTCCAGCTGCATTATCCTCCTCATTATTTCATCAAGCTCACTCGGCATGCTGTCTATTTCGGTGCGCAGCATAGCGGCAGCTTCATCGATAAGGTCTATTGCCTTATCCGGAAGAAATCTGTCGCTGATATACCTGTTTGAAAGAACTGCAGCCGATATCAAAGCATTGTCCTGTATTCTTACCCCATGGTGAACCTCAAATTTTTCCTTAAGACCCCGGAGAATCGATATTGTATCCTCCACGCCCGGAGCCTCTATAAGTATCGGCTGGAACCGTCTTTCAAGGGCTGCATCCTTTTCTATATGCTTCCTGTATTCATCCAGAGTCGTTGCTCCTATACAATGCAATTCTCCCCTCGCAAGCATGGGCTTCAACAGATTGCCTGCGTCCATTGCCCCTTCGGCTTTTCCGGCTCCTACAATATTATGAATCTCGTCAATGAATAATATTATTCTCCCATTTGACTTCTCAATTTCCTTGAGCACCGCCTTGAGCCGTTCCTCAAATTCTCCCCTGTATTTAGCACCGGCTATAAGGGCACCCATGTCAAGGGAAAATATTGTTTTGTCCTTCAGCCCCTCCGGCACATCGCCCTTCATGATTCTTTGGGCCAAGCCCTCTATTGCGGCAGTTTTCCCTACACCGGGCTCACCGATAAGCACGGGGTTATTTTTTGTCCTTCTGGATAGTACCCTGATTATCCTTCTTATTTCATTATCCCTGCCTATTACCGGATCAAGCTTTCCTTTACGTGCATCCTCTACCAGATCACGACCAAACTTCTGAAGCGCCTCATAGGTTTCTTCCGGGTTCTGGCTGGTAATTCTCTGATTGCTCCTTACAGTTGACAGTTCTTTCAGGAACTTTTCCTTTGTTATGCCATATTTTTTAATTATTTTTGAAGAAGGAGTGTTCGTTTCATCAATTAATGCCAAAAATATATGCTCTACACTTGTATATTCATCCTGAAAATTTTCTGCTTCCTCTTCAGCTTTTATGAATAATTCCTCAAACCTTCTGGAAACATAAGGAGAGGCTGCAGTAGTTCCGTAGATTTTCGGGATTTTATCAAGAATATCCGAAAGATCCTTAAAATAGAAATCATAGGGTACGTTCATTTTTGACAACAACTTTGGAATTAAACCATCGGTCTGGGAGGCTATTGCATAATGCAAATGCTCACCTTCAATGGTCTGATGGTTATATTTAACGGCAAGGCTTTGCGATTCTATAACTGCCTCCTGTGCTTTTTGCGTTAATTTATTAATATCCATAATCTATCCCTCCAACTTTGACTTTGACCTTCTTTGACCTTTAACTAATTTATATCATATTTATAAAAACAATGCAAGATATATATAACGCAAAAATTCTAAAGTCGAATCGGCTGTGCAGGATTATTTATTGAGAAATATATAATAATGGAACTATAACAATTATATTACACTAATATTATTTTCTTTTTTAGCAAAACATAATATCAGGAGGTGATATAAATGGCAAGGACCAACCGAAAAGTAGTACCTCAAGCAACAGCTGCTCTTGATAGGATGAAATTCGAAGTGGCATCCGAAGTGGGCGTTAATTTGAAGGAAGGCTATAATGGCGATATCGCAGCAAGAGATGCAGGCAGAGTCGGAGGAAACATGACCAGAAAATTAATCGAGACGGCTGAAAGAAGCATGTCCGGTAGATAATATTTAGAATTAATAAAAGGCCGACCTTTCCAAGGCTGGCCTTTTTATGCTGTGAGCAGCGGCAAGTTAAGCCGAAGCTGTATTACATCCCTCAACACCCAGTAGTTCTTCAATTCTCTCTTTTTCTGTCACAACCCTGTCAAGCTTTCTGGAATATGCCATGCACTTGCCTTCTACAATTCTTGTCTCCAATGTGCCCTTGGCACTGGGGTTTCCTCGTAAATGCGGCGCATCTATAATTCCCTTTCTTATAATATCCTCCAATACTTTCGGATCACTCCAAGGGTCTTTGCTTTCGGGATATAGCATTTGGATGGTATTCAGCAAGAATTCTGCTTCTTTTATCAGCTCATGCTTTCTCTGTTCAACTTCCCTATCCTGGCTCATATCCGCCATTCCGTCCAGAACGGAACGAATAACACCCCTTACGATTTTTGTGCTTTCGATTACATCTTCAGGTTTTGCTGCATGATCCGCCTCACTGAAACCTACAACATGTACAATATGAGGCTTAATGCTCATAGCCATATATGTAGATGCAGCCAGCTGTCCTTTTGCAACGTCCAAATCGGCACTCAGGCTTGCCAATCCTGCCCTGACTTGCCTATATGTCTTAAATCTGCTATCTTCCAAGGACTCTATTAACTCTACCTTTGCCAGCATTTTGGCCAGATCCATTTTGTGGTGCATTGCCGGCGGGACATTAAACATATACTGCGCAATATAGTCTTTTACGCCCGCTTTCTTTGCATTGTAAGCTGCCAGAAATGCCATTGCAACACCGATTGTATCATGGGCATCACGCAGACTCCAATGATGGGCTTCATTTACCTCGATAGGTATACCCCACCCGGCATGAAGACTCATCAGCTGCTGTCCTTCGGCTATAGATTCGTGCACAGGTCTGGTGCCCCTGCCGTCCAGAACGTTATACCAGCATAGAGGCACTGCACACCAGGCATTATAGATGGTATCCCTGAGCACTTCGGCAAACCTGAATACATCTGCTGTTCCGCTGTAGCATCTGAGCAGCGGGAAATTGCCTCGTCTGGAAGCATCATATAATTTATTAAAATCTTCAATGCTTCTTATGGGGACACCGCCGGCGCCGTTCAGATCCGGATTAATCTTATCAGGTGAAAAAAAGAACTGTTGTGTGTTCTGATCCGGCCCTATTGAGATAATATCCAGAGTCTTGGACTTCGCTATCATCTTGACTCCCTCAATTGTATCCTCCAAAGAAGGCAGTCCGAAATGATGCCTTAGCACAGGATAAGGGTATTTGCCGCTTATCCTGTCAACAATATTGTCCGCGTAGGAAACCTCAATCTCTTTGAGATTTCTTCCCCTCAGGTAATTAATTACATCATCCAGGTCTTCTGTTCCATCAAATATGGCAGAAAGATATGGGAATTTCCCGGCAACCTCTGCTACAGGCTTTGTACCGCCAAAAATCCATTCAATATCTGTAAGATCCTTTTCCTGAATATGCATTTCCAGTTCTTTCAGCAAAGGTTCAACATTCCGGGGAGTGAGACGAAATCCAATCGCTACTACATCAGGCTTTATTTCTATGGTTTTCTCAACAAGCTTATCAATGCTTACTGCCGGACCAAGAAAGGATGTTTGATGCCCTTCCTGTTCGGCAAGCCTGAGAAAATTAACTATGCCGCCGACGTGAACACAATTGCCGATAGCTGCTCCCAGATATTTTTTCATCATGCTACCACACCTCCTGTAGCATATACTTCACCGCTTATGACATAGCTCTTTATTTCATCAAGAGACAGCCCCAAAAGCCCCATGTCAACGACCTTTCTTCCTGACTTGTAATAGTCTTCCCCATGGATGACGGATGCTATGTGTATAATGGAATTTATTGTCGGTGTTTCTATTTCCAGATACTGTCCCATATCGGCAATTGGAACGAGGCTTTGGGGAACATCCTCAAATATGTATCTTGTGTCCAAAGAAGCCGGCGCCTTGATGCCCCAATACCCTTTGACATTTGACAAAGCTTCGCAAAGTGTGTCCCCATAAGCATCATATGTATAGCCCAGCCATTCTCTCAGGGAAACAACTTCTGCCCCAAGAGCATCGGCTACCTGCATCCTTTCATAATCCACCTCTTCGATTATCTTTGCAACAGTAGGCGTGATACCGTCAATATAATACAGGAAGTCTCCTTTCGTGCTTTCAATCCTTCCACAGTTCAGAATTGTCGGAATAGGGTGAAGTATCGCACCGATATTGTTAAAACTTGTGTCCAGTACACTATTTGTTTCAACAAATTCAGGTATGATATGATTGATTATCCCTATGAACTCCTTCGTTCTGACTGCCGGCAAAGCCGCCACCTTTACCTCATTTTTCCTGCTCAGTATTGCTACTTTTCCTTCCTCTATCACCCTGCATGCAAAAAGTAAAGTCTGCGCCTCTACCATACATACATCCTTCCCGGGATTGATATTTTGTATAATATTTTTGAATTCCAGGGCCCCCCCGGTTCTTCCTGGATTAAGAACAATGTACTGACCCGAAGCAACATGGGGAGCAATAAGACCGGCGATATATTTATGGGCACTGGCCGGAACCGCGACCATGATAATATCTGCGCCGTTAATTGCATGCTCTATGCTGTTTGTAACAATATTAATATATCCCCTGCCGGATATGCAGCCTTCCATTTCAATAAAACCTTGTTTTTGAATTTTTTCTACCTTTGTAATTGTACGATTATAAAGATTTACTTTGTAACCGAGATGGGCCAGATAAGCAGCTATTCCCTGTCCCCCGTGGCCTCCTCCGATTACCGCAAAGTTGAGCTGTCTTTTTGAATTGTCAAACATTTGGCTTCCTCCTTTATCATAAACTTTTATTACTGCTTTCTATTCTTGCTATTGCCTCATTAAGTATCCGAACAATCAAGTCTTCATAAGACATGTGCGCTGCTTCCGCCATCTTGGGCAAATCGCTGTACCCCGGTTTGAGCCCCGGCAGGCTGTTGATTTCTATTACATAAGGTTTCTCCTCCCTCATGAGGACGTCTGCTCTGGCAATGTCCCTGCATCCTAATGCATCAAAGGCCCTGGATACATTTTCTTTCAATGTTTTCTCCGTCTCAAGGCTCAGGGGTGCCGGACAATAGTATTTCGTCTGTTCTCCAAATTCTGTTTTTACTTCGAATGTGTAAAATCTGCCGTATTCCTCGGGAACATCCTTAAAGTCGATTTCCATAATAGGCAAAATTGTTTTATTTGCACCATTGCCTATTATTCCTACAGTGAATTCCCTGCCTTCAATAAATTCCTCTGCAATGGCCGGCGGCTGGTACAGCGCCAAAAGCTCCCGGATCTTATTAAATAAGGACTCCTCACTGTAAACCACACTGTCTTTATGGATTCCAAATCCTGAACCCTCACATCCCGGTTTTACAATCATAGGAAAAACCAGATTGGAATCTAATTTTTCTTTTCCGTCTTGAAATACCTGAAAGGCAGGTGTAGAAACATTATGAAATCGAAAAATCTGCTTTGCCATTGCCTTGTTAAGGGCCAGACTGTGGGCAAGAACTCCGGAACCTACATATGGTATTCCCAGCATCTCCAATATTGCAGGTATCTGGGACTGCCTGCTCTCCCCTTTTATGCCCGTGCTCAGATTAAAGGCAATATCAACATCACTTTTCATAAGTTTCTCTATAATTTTTTCATCTGCAACAATCTTTTCTGTTTCATACTTTTTGCAGAGAATTTTATAAATACTATCTGCTGTCACCTCTTTTTGCTCGTTGGAATGCCACGCCTCCGTGTTGTTTACTTCCAGATTTGGCTTATCAGTTATTAAACCGATTTTGTAGTCCATTATGATTCCCCCCATTTACCGATATTCTCTATTTTTTTAACCTTTGTAACAATAAAGTTCACACCTGCTGCAGAATTTTGGGTACAAAAAACAAAGGAATTGTACAATGTAAAAATTCACTGAATACTAACACATTTTAAGATGGTGAAAGCTAAGTAGAAATTTAAATATGCTATAGATCAGGTTTATTGAAAAGAAGATTGAATAAAAGAAGCTGTGGAGATTTCCACAGCTTTTGCTTACAGCAATCCAAGATAAAAGTCTCATATGCAACAAGACTTATCCCATCCTTGCTCCTATCTCCTTCTCTCTACGCTTACGAGGTTAGCTGACGGATTCGGATCGAAAGAAGTTGACCCTACTCTATGTATCATAGAGATTCACCCCATAAATTGGTTCCCCCGCTTCTTATGAATTCAGCGCATTGCAATATTCAGTTTGATTTAACTAATTCTAACATATGTCACAAGCTTTGTAAATGAACTTTTCCCAAAGTCAGGTGTTAATTTTTTAACACTTTACCGGCAAAATTAGTGTTCCCATAATTTACTTTTATATTCCATATTGCTATGCTATACTATATTTAAATTATAGGAAAAGCCAAATCAATACTCGGTGATTTCCAGTCATAGGCATGTAGTTGATAAAATGGCACAGCGTTTTGGCTATGCCATTTCTGTTTATCCGGTTGCTAGAACTTAGCCGTTGCATATACACTGTAAAATAAATATGAAAGGGGTATGCCAATGGGTTTTAATTTTGCAGAATGGCTGATGGAGCCGTTTGTCTTGATGTTTATTGCTGTAGCCGCAGGCTTATTATTTGGAAAAATAAAATTTGGAAAATTCAACTTTGGAATTTCAGGGGCCTTGTTTACCGGGCTTATTATCGGATGGTTCATTTATAGATATGCCGGCAGCGTATTACTAAATGACAATTCTAATAAATCAGCACAAAAACTGATAGATTCAGGAGTTATCGACAACGGTTTTTTTACTATGTTCCTGGTGTTATTTGTTGTTGCGGTAGGGTTGTTGGCTGCAAAGGATCTGGATATTGTAATTAAAAAGTATGGCGTGAAATTCATTGTACTTGGTGTTTTAATTACATTCGTAGGAGCAGCTGCAACGTATTGTTTGACAGTTTTATTGGAGGATGCGAACCCTTATGAAGTATCAGGGGTTTATACCGGAGCCTTGACAAGCTCTCCGGGTCTTGCGGCAGCTATTGAAACGGCAAATATACAAGCAGCAATGAGAATTGAGCACTATGATTCTCTGAGTATGGATGAAAAGGCTAAAATAATATCAATAATAGATAAAAATCTTGACCCATCAGCGGTAACAGCTTTGACGGAGGATCAGAAAATGCAATTTGTCAAGAATGCTGTGGCAGGTGTCGGTACAGGTTATGCAATCACTTATGCCTTTGGAGTGCTGATTGTTATTTTTTCAGTAACCTTCTTCCCCATGATCTTCAGGATTGATATTGAAGAAGAAAAAAAGGCATTCAGCATGGAAATGTCGGAAGCCAGAGCCTCTTTTTCCAGGAAAGAAATTAAAGAAGTCGATTTTGATTTAATCGGTTTCATCGCTGCATGCCTATTTGGTTATACAATAGGACTAATTGTTATCAGGTTTAGTGCAATAGGCTTTAAAGATTTCAGCCTAAGTGCAACAGGAGGTGCGCTCATTGGTTCCTTAATACTTGGATATATCGGGAAAATCGGGTTTATATACTTTAGAATGAACAGTAAGGTTTTAGGCGTTATTCGCCAGATGTCTTTAGCCTTCTTCTTAGCCATCGTAGGCTTGAAAAATGGCTATAAAGTGTTCGAGGCAATTGCCGCATCAGGCGCTTATCTTGTTCTTGTATCGTTAGTCGTTGGATTTGCAGCAATAATGGCTGGGTATATTGTAGGCAGGTACGTTTTCAAAATCAACTGGATTATGCTGTCAGGAGCCATTTGCGGTGGTATGACTTCCACTCCCGGTCTCGGGGCGGCAATAGATGCCATCGGCAGTGACGACCCCGCAGCGGGATATGGCGCGGCTTATCCTTTTGCACTGCTGGGAATGGTTTTGTTTACTATAATATTATATACCCTGCCCATGTAGTAAATTGCAGCCCATACAAAGAGACTCCTTTACAGCTTTTTGCCATAAAGGAGTCAGTTTTTTATTTACCTATAAATTTCTACTGTTTCCAAGGTCCGCGCTTTGAACCGGCTTAGGGCCTGCTTTCTACTATATTGAACCTCTCATCGACTTTTTCCATTAAAATATTGTTGTTTACTATCTGCCTTTCATGGTATCCCCTGCCGATTATTCCAACCTCATCATATGCTGTGATTTCGAAGAACAGCGTGTTTTTATTGACTTCCACAAGCTTTGCTGTTACATACACTTCCATTCCTTCTTTAGTCGGGCACAAGTGTTCAATCTCAATTTTCCTCCCAATTGTTATGTAGTCCTCAGGGAGTAAGGGATCAATGGTATTCACAGCGGCCTCGATCATTAATGCCGCCAGAATCGGTGTTGCCATTAAATTTTTTAAAGCTCCGCTTCCGTAGTTAAACGCAGTATCTTCCCGGGTTATAACCTTTTGAACTGATTTTGACATTCCAACGTTAAATTCCGGTAAATTCATATCAACACCCCCTTTTCCTTATTATACCACATTATTTCCATTATGTCACACATCTTAAATCGTATTAAACACTGTAAGATGTCAACTCCTCACAGTAGCTGCACTGATAATAAATCTTCCCGTTTGAGTGGGCAAGCCTGAACTTAGGGCTGACATACCCGTCAGAATTGCTTACACATCTTGGGTTCTTGCATTTAAACAGACCCTGAACCTCTTCGGGTATGCTGACAGTCATCTTATTGATTATTTTATCGTTTTCAATAATATTTACCGTTAAATTAGGGTCAATAAGCCCAAGCATTGTAAGGTCCACATCTATCTTGTTCTCAATCTTTATGATATCCTTCCTGCCAAGCTTTCTGCTTGGTACATTTATAAGGAGTACCACAGGAAACTTCACCTCATCAAGCTTAAGCTTATCAAAAATCTTAATTCCATTTCCTGCAGCTATATGGTCTATCACAATTCCGCAGAAAATACTATTTACTTTCAACATTTGCATTCACCCCCAATAAAAGCGCTATCAGCGCCATTCTTACATATATCCCGTATTCAGCCTGTTTAAAATATACAGCTCTTTCATCATCATCAACATCATAGCCTATCTCATTAACCCTTGGAAGAGGATGCATTACTATCAGATCCTCCCGGGCATTTTTCAGTTTGTTCCTGTCCAATATATAACTGTCCTTAAGCCTCATATAGTCAGCTTCGTTGAAGAACCTTTCCTTTTGTATTCTTGTCATATACAGTACATCAACCCGGCCAATCACTTCTTCAAGATTTTCTGTCTCGTGAAAGCATACATCATGCTTCTCCGTCAGACTGAACCTCAAGTGTTCCGGCAGCCTGAGCTCCGAAGGTGATATCAACTCGAAACATGATCCCTTATAACGCGCCATAACGCTTATAAGCGAATGGACGGTCCTTCCGAACATAAGATCACCGCAAAAGGCAATTGTATGATTTTCCAATGTTCCCTTATACCGCCTTATGGTAAGCAAATCTGTCAACGTCTGTGTAGGATGCTGATGTCCGCCATCTCCCCCGTTTATTACCGGTATTAAGGAGTATTCGGCTGCAAGCCTGGGTGCTCCCTCTTTCGGATGGCGCATTACCGCGATATCGGCATAGGTACTTAGCACCCGTATGGTGTCCGCTATGCTCTCTCCCTTAGCAACTGAGCTTGTATTTGCGTCGGAAAACCCAAGTACCGTCCCACCCAATCTGAGCATTGCCGATTCAAAACTAAGCCTTGTTCTCGTACTGGGTTCATAAAAAAGTGTTCCGAGGATTTTCCCTTTGCAAATGTCTGAAAATGCATCCTTGTTCTCTATTACTCTGTCCGCCAGATCGTAAATTTCGTCAAGCTCCTCCAAGCTGAAATCGTTAGGGTCAATTAAGTGCCTGCCCTTTAAGCTCATGTACTTATCCTCCTTCTTAGCCTCACAGGACTATCATTTAAAGGTTAACCATTTTGGTAGAACAAATGCGGCTTCTACAATAAATAAACCTTCACGCCCGCGGCATGAAGGTTATACCTATCACATAAGTACAATATCCGGCTCCTTCTTAGCCTCACGGGGCTAAATTAAAGGTTTTCTTTTTTTTAAAGATAACACAACAAAAAACCGTTGTCAATGAGAAAATTGAAAAATAATTACTTACTGTTTTTCTATATATTTGAAAACATTATTAAATTACCC
>ERZ795049.4100-NODE-4100-length-14761-cov-5.207806_pt1 | contig 14761 bp, 20 predicted proteins | sample MGYA00375133_ERZ795049 | MGnify/ENA primary metagenome ERZ795049 (study PRJEB30178, sample SAMN05720147) | activated sludge metagenome | isolation source: anaerobic digester from wastewater treatment plant | place: Japan | collected 2015-04-20 ...
GAGCAATATCAGAAATTCGATTCAAATATAAAATAAAAGAAAGTAAAACTCCACCACCACAATTTCTCAAAAACTCTCTAAAATTAACATTTAATCCATCTCTTTTAACAATAATTTCATATTTTGATTTCATTTGGTCAGACAACTGAGAATAAACCCAATCTCCAACTTCTTTCATTTTTGAAGGATCTACTGAAACACAAATATCAAAATCTTTTGATTTTCTCCCTAAAAGAGAATCTCTAATAGTCCCGCCAACCAGATAACTATTTAACCCAAAATCAGATGCATTTTCTCCAATTATTTTACCAAGAGGATCTATAAAAGATAATCCTAATTTTTGTAATTTTTGCTCTCTCATAATTAACCTCAAAATTTATTAATATCTTTTATATTATTTAATATCTTAATTTTATCCTGTATATAATAGAAGGTTTATTGTATTATAATTCATAATATTTTAAAAGAGGTGTTTTTATGCTTGCAGGTCAGCCGGGGTATCAAAAAACTGTTATTGTTAATGATCTTCCACTATACCTAAACGCTCCTATCAATATATATCCTGAACAAGAGTTAAATGCAAGGTCTTTTATTCAAGGAGGACCTAGAGATCAGATATATGAATTGGGGAAAAAGATAGTGAAAGGTAATTTTTCATTCCCTATATTAATAAATAAAGATGGGGATGTTGATGAACCTGTTAAAGAAATTTTAGAATGTGCTCAATATCCAATGAGGACATTAACAATTAAAACGAATTATGTTTTGGCAAAAAGATATGTGACAGCAGATATTAAAGATTATAGAGACATGACTGATAATGTTGGTTTTAATGTTTATAGCAAGATGACTTTTGAATGTTGTGCTATTACCAAACTAACTATTTCTGTCTCTGAAACTGATAATGTTTCTGCAAATGCTGAAATTATAGGCCTTGTTAGCGAAACACCAATTGTTAATATCCCAGCTTTATCAACAACTGGAATGATGAGAAGACATATTAATTATGCAGAATGTGATGTTTATTTAACTTATCCGTCTTATCATTGGGACACATCAAAATCTTTTAGTATTTCTGTAGAAAATACTATTGAACCAATTTATAATTTTATTAAAGATAATGATAAACAAACATGGACAGATCTTCCTGTTGCTATGGCAATGGGAGAGAGCCATGTTTATGGAGATATTACTTATTCTGTTGATAGAGGAACTGCAGCGTCAGAAAAGTTGACTTTGCCAACAGGAGGATGGATGGGGCAAAATTTAATTTTTGATATTTCTGGAGTTATTTTAATTGACATTCCACACTGTATTGCTAATTTAACACAACAGCCTATAGAATTAGGGCTATTACAAAGAAAAACAGAATTCAAGGCTTTGTTTAATAAAACAAATTTAGATGCGGTTGAAGGTCATTTTATAACTTTTAAATAATCATATAAAATATACTTTCTAAAATGAGGTGAAATAAATGCCTATTGACAACAGATTATTTGGCGTATGGAAAACATTCCTCTATGAGGGAACAGCATACGTTGTTGAAAATGCAAATGAAAGCGTTTCTCAAGAAATACAACCCAAATACTATATTATGGGAACTGCGATGCCCCGTGTTCTTGCTATTCAGGGTGCTGAAGCAACTATGGATATTACCGCTCCATTATTAGTATGCGAAACCGGCAGTAATAGAACAGGTTTAATCGCAACAGATCCCGTGAGAGATGGATTAACATTAGCAAATAGTTTATCTGCAGTATATATGAACCCAAATTTAAACGTTGATCCATATATGATTTTCAGAAATATAGGTTTTTCTGTCAGTGCAGATCAGGGAGCAACATATAAAATTCAAGCTGTTGGAGACTATAACTCTCTAACATCAGAAGGGGCAGGCGAGACTTACGGGTTTGGTTTGGCATCTCCTTCTACAAAAGGATATCCTCTACCTGAAAATTATGTATATAGGGTTGCTTCATTCTACGATTTTGATGTTAGTATTGGCGGGATTACTATGGGACCATCTACTGGAATTTACCTAAGAGATCTTAGTTTTGATCTGAATTATAATACAGAGCAATTCTCTTATGTCGGACAACCAGATCAAAGAAAATTTTATGGCATTTCTTCATTTGAGATTACTGTAAAAGGGACATTTATTGCTCAAACTCGATGGCCTGTTGGTGCTGCTACATCCCCGCCTTGGTCTGGATCATGGCCTAATTATTCTATGCCATTACAAGCTCCATCAGGATATGGTGCAGGAGGTCATGCTATCCCAACAACAGGAACATTTAGTATTATTTTGAGAAATAACGGTGGATTAAGCGTTATTCCTGCAGTCGTTAATCCAAATCAAAAATTTGTATTCAGTTCTAGCACATTACAAGCTTCTACTGGATTATTAACAACAACATTTGATGGGAGGCTATGGGCAACTAAAAATACAACAACATAAAAATATATTATGCCTATTGCAAATAGTTTTTTATCTTCACACCGAGTATTAAATGTAAAGAGCCCTGTATTTAGTTCACCTGGAGAAATCCCAACTTTACAGGGCTCTTTTGTAGAAGTGGCTTGCAAAAGATTCTCATCTGAACTCCAAGCAAATGCCTCCAGTAAAACACTAATTCAAAATTGGCCTGCTTCTAAATATGTTGACATACAGCCATTTTCTTATTCAACTAAAATAGAACTCCCTGTTCTTTTTGATAAAAATGGGATTAGAACTCAAGAAACTGAATTCTTTAATAACTGGCTATATTTTATGCTAAGTACATATGATACAATACAAGGAACTAACCAAGATTTAACTTCACTTATTGTTGAAAACGCTTCAATTAATGTATCCCCAGAAGAAATTACTCTTTCAATTACTTTTAAATCTAATTTTCCTTTAGATTGGCATCCTTCTATTTTTAACGGAGCATTAACAACAAAAACTTTACACGCAAGAAAAGCAAAAAATTATGATACTTTTGTAAAAATGAATAATTATGAAAATGGAAAATTTGAAGATATGACTGGATTAGGATGGAATAATACATTTGGAGTTTCAAATTTCCAAATAACTTATACAAGTGAAATAGAAGAAATATATTTAACAAAACATGACAGTAATAAAGATTTAGTTATTAATGGGTCTGTGATTGCCTCTCAATATCATCATTTAACAGATATGATTAATGTTAAAAGCGTAAGCTATAATGGAGATATAGGAATATTCGGCCCTGAATTAGAAATGATGGGAGCTAGTATTCAAAAGGCTGGTAGCTTTATGTTTGATACAGTTACTAGTGATATTTTCTCAATGTCTTTATCTCAAGGTGGAATTCAAATATATATAGGAGAATTAGATCCTGGAGCTGTTCCTGTTTCTTATGATAATTTATATCCGCTAACATTTTTACCAACTGGTATTTTTATATCAAATGCATCTTCAGAATTATCTGCCGGTCAAATTTATAAACACTCAAGACAATTTCATGGTATTTTTACAGATACTCCAAAGAAAATAAGACAAGACGGAACAGAAGAAATCACATTATTAACATAAGGAGTTTTTCATGCCAATTATTAATGCTGTATCATCTATATGGTTAACAGGTCAAGTCTGGCTCCCAGATAAAGGGATCGCCTATGTTCCTTTCTCTAACTTCATTTGCAAGCAAATTTCTGATAGAAATACAGCAACAGATATTACTTATGGCTTCCCATATGAGAAAATATGGGATGTTGGAAATACTTATTGGCAAATTGATTTTTCTTGCCCAATTATAGTCCCTGAAAATGGATACATCCCATCTGCCCCTTATTATAATCCTATAGAACATATTAACTCTTATTTAAAATATTTACTTTCTATAAGCGGATTTAAAGGAGGAGATTCTTTTACCCCATATACATTAAAAGATAAATGGGACTTTAATAAAACAGAATTAATATCTTCTAATAATGTTGATTTTATAGTTTCAAAATTTGCATTAAATATATCAGAATCTGAATCTACTTTCTCAGTTTCAATTATTTCAACAACTGATTTAAGAGATACATTTAAAGTCTTTAGTAAAAACGATTTAAGTTTACAAACTCCATTTTTAGACAATACAGTTTATAGAACAGTTCAACCATTTGATTTAGAAATACCAAATGGTTGTATTGGATCTAAATTTGGCTTCCAGCAAGCAACTAAAAAACATTGGCCGATTCAATCTGCAGACGATACAAATTACACTAATTTGGTGAGAGAATATAGCATCTCTTTAGATGTTAATACAACACAGGTCCCAAGCATTGGGATTCCTTCTTCAAGAGCATTTTTAGGGGTTAATTCTATTAAATCTTCAGGCAATATAAAATATGTTCCTATTTATAAAACTGCGGGGAATATTTATTTCCAACAACCTTCTGTAGATTTCTGTCCGGCTGGGTGGAATGTTGATACCCAATCAATAGATTATATGGCTAATGCATTAAGACATGGAGGAAAACTATATGTTAGTTTAGATATAGCAAATCCAATCTATGTTAAATCTAAAATTAAAAACTGGTCTGATTATCTTATAGATGGAACTAATTCTTCAACCCCTCTTGGCCCAGTTTCAACATCTTCATGGACAATGAATATGACTGGCGGGCAGTTTAACTCTTTTGAAATTGAATTTGTTACTAGCCCTGGTATAACATCATTCTAAAAATAAAAATCCTGAATTATCTTCATCTTCTTCTAATAAATAATCTAAAGTATAAATGGGGATCTCGTTTATTAATGCTAGAGCAATTGCATCCCCTGTTTCTATATCAAAATATGCAAAATTTTTATCTTTTTTAATTTCTATTTTTGAAGTGCTGAAAGATTCATCTATACTATCTATAATAATAGACTTTATTTTTTGATTATTATTTTTAATAAAAGAATCAAAAACTTGGTATATAGAATTAGTGTTTGAAATATCTTTTATTTTACTCATGCCAAATAAAATATTAGTTATTTGACCAATAGAAGCAAAAACATAAATGCATCTATTGTCATCATCTATTAGTTTAATCTGCCAAGATTCTACAGAATTCTGTAAAATATCTTTTATTTTTACTTCTTTTAAATTAAATTTTTCAATATTATTATCCATAATAAATATCAGGGAGATCCTTTGTAAAAGTTCTTCTGTGAATGTTTTTTATTTTACCATATTTTAATATTAAATCTTTATGTATTTTAGTTCCATAGCCTTTATGTTGAGAGAATGAAAATTCTGGGTATTCATCCGACAAATTATTCATAATTCTATCTCTAAATACTTTTGCTAAAATAGACGCTGCTGCAATTGAAAGGCTTAAACCATCTCCATGAGGAAACCATTTCAGATCTTTTTCATTCCATAGAGAATTTCCATCAATAATAGTTAATATTTTTTTATCTGTATTTTTCATTAAAACGCTTTCTATTGCCCTTTGTAAGACAACTCTGTTTGCTTGTTGAATCCCGTGTTCATCAACATAATTAGCATTTAATATATCTATACTATAGGAAATAGAATTTTCAATAATTTCATCATATAATTGCTCTCTAGATTTTTGAGAAAGTTGTTTACTATCATTTATTTTTATATCGACGGCGGAAGGTTTTAAAATAACAGCCGCACCAGTAATAGGACCGCCAATGGCCCCTCTTCCTGATTCATCAGCACCGCAGATATATTCATAATTATTTTTTAATTCTTCATCAAAATTGAATAATTTTTCTTGTTTGGTCATAATAAAAAATAGAGAACCTTCTACTTTCTGTTTATAATAGTTGAAATTTTTCTATGAATTTATTGCTCTTCACAGAATCAGACACCATATCTCCCTGACCTCGCAATAAAATATTCATTGCTCCTAAATGGTCGGCGTCTGCCTACCATCCACATTCAACACATTTGAATATTTCTCCCTTGCGAGACTCTGCATCTGTTGTTCCACAACGGATGCATGTTCTGCTTGTATTCGCAGGATTAACTTGACAAAACTGAACGCCAGTTTCTTCACAAATTAAATTGAACCTTTGAATTACTCTCGAATACGAATAACTCCAGCGTTGGAGTTTATTCATAACTCTCCTTCCTATTTTACTCTTATATTTCACATTTTTCAAGGCCTAAAACTGACATACTCGCCACGCTAAAGTTGTGGGGGCTTGCAAGTCTATGCTCACAGAGTCCTGCCCGGACTCGTACTTCCTAAAACAAAACATCTTTATATTTCTAGCAGCTAATATATCCCGGTCGTGAGTTTCCCCACAATTTTGACAAATCCATTCTCTATCTTCTAATACTAATTCTTCATTTTTCACACCACAAATACAAAACCTTGATGAAGGTTCAAATCTTCCAATTACAAACAGATTTTTACCTTTATCTTCACTCTTATATTCTATCATCAGATTTTTGAAGTGTGAAATTATAAACAAAACGACAACAACCAAAATGTTTGTTAATGAGTGTAGTTTGAGATTTTTTGGGTAGATTTTGACTTTGATTGCTTCCATATGATTATTATATCATATCTTTTAGAAAACTAAAAATATTTTTCTAAATATATTTTTAAAAGGATGTCAATTCACACACATGCTAAAGCATCGTAGTTTTCTTGACATTTTTCTATAATTCTTCAAAATCTTGTCCATATTTATTGCCATTCTCATCAACTAATAATTTTTTATATCCTATATCGAAAGCCTTCGGCTTTCCTTCTTTTTTCTTTTCAGGTTCTGGTTTTTCAAAATAAACATCACAAAATATGTTATCATTCACTTTTCTCAGACGAATGGGCTTTTTCAAAGTCCATCCCTTAAACTTATTGAATTGCCGATGTTTGTGGCTTGGTAGCCACAGACAGATTTTATTTCCAATTGAATTTATTTTCAACCAGATGTCAAAAGAATTCAAATCTTGTTTTATATCAACAAACCTAGAGTCCAATTCAATAGTTAAACTATTGAATTAGGGTATTGATTTCTTTTTCTTTTTTCTCTGAGATTTAACAATAGACAACGCTTGCTTCGCTGCACATTGTTGAAGTCTTTTTGAAAACCAAGTTTGAGTTTCAGGAATATTGGCAACAAAATTTCCATGAAAAGTTTTTTCATCCCAGAGGAATTGGATGATAATATTGACAATTCGATTATATTCTTGGAAAACTTGAGATAAAATATCAAGTTTTCCAAGAATTGGAGGAGTTAAGATTGAGAGTTGATTTCCTGATCATATTAGTTTAATATTAATAATATTGTCTTATTATACATACAATAGTATAATAATTAATATTATCATAAAATTTCATATATTATTAATGAAGTTTTATAATAGTTGCAATAGATGTTAATGGATTTATAATTCAAAAATTGCGATATCTTCTCCACATTTAGGGCATGTTGTATCCCCGACATCTTTAAGGAGGAATTCATCCAAAGTCCCTCTATATTTACAGTTAGAGCATACCACCCATTCTTTTTTCATTTCTTTTATTTCTTCTTTTTTTTGCTTTAATATTTTATCTAAAATTGCTTGTAGTGGTTTTAGCATTATATTAACCTCTATTTTCTCTTAAAAGTCTTTGTAAGATATGTTTACTTGGCCCATATTCTTCTGGACCAGTAACAGATTCCATAAATTGATAAGGGATATAAGATGAAGGGGTGTATCTCGGATTAATATTTCCTCCAACACTATTTTTTGAAAGGTTTTGATTAATTAGATTTTCGTACTCTGCTCTACTTGAAGAAATTCCTTTTCTATGACCTGTTTCGTGTTCCATAACCTCTTGAGGGGTTATTCCATAATAACTAAAAGATGAAGGAAGTTGAGAAGATGCATATTGAAGATCAATTGGCCCAGAAGTATTTAAGATGTTTTGTAGTTGTGCTGGGTCTTTAATTTCAGCAAGATAAAAAGGCTGTAAAACTTCTAAAATATTATAAACTTCTTGAGGATTTGCAGTCAGGTTGGGATGTTGTTTTTGCCATTGCTCAAAAGTTGGCAAATTATAGCCTAATTCTGATATAAGCCCCATCGCGTCATTTATAGCCTGAGGTGAATATTTGGCTCCACCTTGAATTTCCATTCTTGTATGAAACCCTCCTAAATCACCAGAAAGTCCACCTCTACCAACATTTTTATAAACTTGTTCTAATGAAGATTGAGGAAGATATGTATCAATATAAGTTTGGGCTTTTTTCTCAAATTTATCTGATAAAATAGGATCTTCTTTATCTATTTTATTCGCCATTTTTAATAATTTTAATATTTTTTTCATAATACATTGTCTCCAAAAGAAAACACCGCCTAAATATTAGATGGTGTTTCTTTGAAAACCTGCATTTTTATGAATATATTTGTTCACCTATTTGTAATATTAATTGTTTTAAAGCTTTAATCGATTCATTAATTACTTCTGGATTTTGAACATCTAAATTATCTCTCGTTGATTCAATAGCCTCTTGAAACTCTAATAGTGTATTTCCATCTATTTTATCTTTATATTCTTCAATTGTTTTCTCACATTGATAAATAAGTTTATTCGCAATATTTCTTTTTTCAATTAATTGTCTAATATTAAAATCTTCATCTTTATATTTTTTACCATCTTCTAATAATTTATTAAGATCTTCAGAATTGATATTATTATCAATAGTAATCGATGCTTCTTTTTCTGTTACAGTATCTTTAGCGGAAACTGAAAGGATTCCATTGACATCTATATCAAATTTAACTTGTATTTTGGGAGTACCTGCCGGAGCAGGAACAATATCATCTAAAATAAATTTCCCAAGCGACCTGTTTTTTGAAGCTTCAACTCTTTCTCCTTGAGTAATATGAACAATAACAGATGTTTGTTCATCTTCATAGGTTGTAAAAGTTTCTGTATGAGTTGTTGGAATTGTTGTATTTCTTTTAATCATAGGCTCTGAAAGCCCTCCTTCAACTTCAACTGAAAGCGTCAAAGGAGTTACATCTGCGAGAATAACATTTTCAATAGTCCCATTTATAATTCCGGATTGTATTGCAGCACCAATAGAGACAACTTCATCTGGATTTAAATTTCTATTTGGTGTTTTACCAAAAAAATCTTCAATAGATTTTTGAACAAAAGGAATCCTCGTCGATCCGCCCACAAGAAGAATTTCAGCAATTTCATCTTTATGTATTTTAGAATCTTCTATTGCATTTTTAACACATTCTATAGTCTCTTGAACTTTTTCAGAAATCATTTCTTCAAATTCAGCTCTTTTAATATTTAACTCTAAATTAACTGGTCCATTATCATTTTGAGTAATAAAAGGAATAGTAATATCTACGTCTATTGCTTCTGATAGTTGTTTCTTTGCATTTTCTGCCGCTTCTTTAATTCTACTAATAGCAATAGGGTTATCTGAAATAGATGTTTTATATTCTCTCTCAAACATATCTATAATCCATTTAGATAGTAATTCATCAAAATCATCTCCGCCGAGTCTTGTATTTCCGGCAGTTGAATTAACTTCACAAATATTTTCTCCAATAGTTAAAATTGAGACATCAAAAGTCCCACCGCCAAGATCATACACACAAATAGTTCTAGGCTCTCTTTGATCTAAACCATAAGCTAATGCTGCTGCTGTGGGCTCATTTATAATTCTCAAAACTTCAAGCCCCGCTATTTCTCCGGCTTTTTTTGTTGCACTTCTTTGGCTATCATCAAAATAGGCTGGCACAGTAATAACTACTTGATTGCAATTAATCCCTAATTTTTCATTGGCGTCATCAACCATTTTTCTCAAAATTTTTGCAGAAATTTCTTCTGGAGAATATTCGACATCATCTATTTTAATTTTTTCATTAGTCCCCATCAACCTCTTAATAGATAAAATAGTATGGATTGGATTCATTCCATATTTTTTCTTTGCGTTTTCTCCAATAATAAACTCTTTATTATCCTTTGTAAAAACAGCAGATGGAGTTATTCTTCCACCATTTTTATTTTCGATAACTTTTGGCTTTCCATCGCTATCAATGATAGAAATGACAGAGTTTGTTGTTCCTAAATCAATTCCGTACATATGTTTTACTCCTTATATTTATCTAAATCTATTTTTTCTATACTTCTCAAGGATTCTATTAATACTTTGGGGCTTTCTTTCATAATTTTTTGAAATAATTTTTCATCATCTTCTGAAATTTCAACTTTATTATAAGTCAACTCTCCATCAATATATTTATAATCTGGATCAGATGGCATATAATCTAAATATTTAGAAATCATATACATAGGTAAATTTATATAAAATACAGCTTCACATTTTTGGCATCTGAAATGTAAAGATGCAATTGAAACTAACCTTGGAGAGACACCAATATTCCACTCTCTATAAATTTTAGTTTTGCATTTTTTATTTGGGCATTTTATATTTGTGTTTTTTATTATATACATTAAACTCTCCTGTTTACAAATAAATCGTCTTTTAATGTAAAATTTGTTTTGTTTTCTAAATTAATATTTTCAAAAAAATTATTATAAATAGAAAAAACATTTTCATATTGTTCTTCTATAAAAAAATTTGGCAAATCCATAATAATAGAAGAATTTTTGATATATTTAGCCATATTAGAATAATGAGTTAAAACAATTGGTTTTGATAAAATTGCAGCTTTTACAGCAAAAATATTCCAATGTTGATTATTTACATATGGTAAAATCAATAAATCACAATTCATTATACAATAATCTATATATTTAGGATTTTTATCACTTAATATATTTATTTTAAAATTTTCAGTTTGCACTCTTTCTTTTTTTATAATATTTTGTATATTGTTATTATCTGATACAACAACCATTTTAGCCTCTTTAAATCTATTCATCTTGAAATAAGACCTAAAGAAAAAAGAAACTTCTACATCACTATTTTCTGGAAAATAGCATAATATATTTAAATTTGAATTAAATATTTTTAGGTCTTCTGGCTCATTAAAATAAAAATTAGGATAAACTAATTTTAGGTTTTTTATGTTTTTACTATCTAAATAATTTAAATAATTATCATCAGAAACCCAAATTTCTTCAAATTTATTTATTTTATCAATAGAAGTATCTCTTAATTTTATATAGTTATTAATAAATAGTATATTATAAGATTTAGGGTTTATATTAACTTGATGTTTGTTTAGATTTAAAAAATAAATATTTTTAGCATTATCATCTACTTTATATTCAGATATTTTATTTATAATTTCATATTCTATATTATCTCTATTATCTCTATTATTTATCTGAACAGCGACTTCTCCTTTATCATATAAAAAAAGAGCTTGCTCCATAGCAATAATAGAATTTTGCGTATTATCTATAAAAGTCTGAATTAATATTTCTGACATTAATTAAACCTCAATAACAACAGGGTTTTCTTGAATATTTTCATCTTTCTTTTGTTCTTGTTGTTGTACTTTATACTCCATAATAACATTAACTATCTCATCAATATTCATAGAAAGATCAATACTGATTCCTTCCGGAATTTCTTGATAAGATAAATAGGCAATATCTTGAGGTAATACATCAGCATTTAAAACTTTTTTAATTTTTTTTGTTATTTTATCATACTCTAAATATATCGGCATAATTAAACCTCTTTATGTTTTTCTTCCCAGGTTTTCTCTTGGACTTCAAAAATATCAAAAATTTCTGTTTCATCAATATAAGATGATGCTGCATGTCTGCAATCATATTGTTCCCATGCCCAAATTACTTCATCTTCAGCAATATTTCTTTCTGTAAAAATGGCAGCAAAACAATCTTGATAAATTATTTCTCCTGGAACATCATTCCGAAAAACTAAACCTTTTTCTTTCATTCTTCTAACAGAATCTCCTGTTGGACCGTTAGCTTTCCAGTCCCATGTTAAAACCCCAAATTTTTCTCCAGGCTGAAACATTTAAATCATTCCTTTCTAAGAACCTTTATAAGATTTAAAACTATTTGAAGATATATGAGTTATTACCCATTCATCTTCCATTAAATATAATTCTTCTCTTCTTTTAGCATGTTTAGCTAACATATCTTCTTTGTCTTTAAAATCAAAAACAATACCATAACTTTTATTTTCTGCCTCTCTAACAACTCTTCCGACTCTTTGATATAGTTGGTTTGCAGCTTTGCCACTATCACATAACATTAATACTTTAAGATCTGGCAAATTTAAACCTTCATCAATTATCGGAGATGCAATTAATATTTTTCTTTTACCAGACATTAAATCATTTAAAGCCTGCTGTTTTTGTTTTTTAGTTGTTTTAGAGCATATAAATAAACTATCTGGAATTATTTTTTCTAATATTTTACCGTGATCAATAATGCTAACCAATAATAATGTTGGCCCATATTGACAAGCATTTAATGCTATATCTCTAATTAAATAATTTCTTCTTTCAGATTCAACAATATGATGTTTTCTTATCTGAGCATAGGTTGAAAAATTTTTGCTTTCTTCAAAACTTGGAACATCTATCATAAAAATATATGGTCTAACAACTTTGACATCTTTCCTTCTAATTAAATCGGAACATGTTAGAGATAATAGTTTTCTTCCAAAAATAGATTGAATTAATAATTCAGTATTATCTTCTCTTCTCAAAGTCCCTGATAAAACAAACCTATAATATGCTAAGGTGCTTTGTTTTAACACTTCCTGATAAATAGCTGACGAAACCCTATGTCCTTCATCACAAATAATCATTTTAACATTTTTAATTAAATCTTTTAATACTTCTTTTCTTTCAATAACAAATCCTAAATCTTCATTAAGAGTTGGATCTTCTTCACTATTTTTACTCTTTCTTTTTTTATTTAGAGATTCGCTTTTCTTTTGAATTTGCTCTGGGGTTAGATAAATAATAGTATCTTTATTCCTATCATACTCCATATCAAAAGCAGTTATTGCAGTTTGAATTGTCATTATTGTAATATCTTTAATTTCGCATTGTCCGTCTCCAACAATTCCAACTTCAATCGGATTGCCATTTTCATCTCTCAGAAATTTTTCTATAGCCTCTTTAGTTTGATACAATAATAACAAGTTAGGAACATAAACTATAACTGGAGCAGTATTAATTTCAGCAATCATGGCTGAAAAAGTTAATGTTTTGCCTCCTGCAGTTGGTATTGCAAAAGCACCTCTACTGAATTTTTTTGATAAATAAACTGCTTCTTGTTGAAAATCATATAAAGATTTAATATTATCCCCTAAAACCAAATTCCATTTTCTATTTTGTTCAGGCTTAATTCTCTGGTCATCTATCTCTATACTATATCCATGTTTTTTTATAATATTTTGGACTATGCTAATTAAACCAGTCTGGAATGTTTTTTGGGTTCTATTAAATAAACGAGAATATCCGTCCCATTTTCCTTGCATGACTTTTGGAGAATATTCTATATTTTTCTTTTTGAAAGCTAATTTATCATATAATTCATCCATTAATTCATCGGGTAGGTAGCCAAAAATTCTACTTTTAAAATTTCCAATTTTTATAACTACTTTTTGATCCATTTTCAAACCTCTAAAAAATAGGCAAGAGCTATTGTCTCTTGCCTATTATATATCGTTATTTAGGTATCTGTCAACTAAAAACTATAGCCTTTTACCCTAACTACGTTAGCTACAGCAACAACTGCTTCGCCCTTATTCTTAATTAGAATGCCTACAAGAAAAACTAAAACTTTATCAACATAAGCCATTTCTTGTTCATTCAATTCAATACCAATAGTTCTTAATGCTGCTTTGAAAGCTTTTCTTCCAACTTCAATTGCTTCATCTTGAGTAAATACTCCATCGACAACACTCTTTGCGGCAAAAATCAATGCCTCATATACTTGCTTATATTTTTCAGGCATAAAAAACTCGATCAATTCGTCAGCAAATTCTAAAGCCTCAACAACACTTTGTACAATCTTGTTATTTTTAGTTAAGAATTTACCTAATAGAAAAACAACAATTAACGCTCCTACAAAAATAGCCAATACTTGCCAATTTAAAACTGCTCCTAAAAACTCAAACATCTTTCTTTTGCACCTCCTTTCGTGGTTTTGTTTGTCTCTTCTTAGTTCTATGCGTCATTTTTTTAGCGTCTGTTCTCTTGAAAATTCTATTTCTTTTTTCGAAATTTGCATTTTTTACTTCTTTATCATCACATTCAAAACAAATTTCCTCTTCCCAGCAATCATCATCAAGAATTTTCCCGCATTTTACACATCTCATAATATATTCAGACATAATTTTTAAGCCTCTTTCATCTTTTTAATGGGTGCTTTACACAACGGGCATACACCCTCCTTTTCAATTTGTTTTCCTAAAACAATTCGAGAACAAGATTCGCAAATTAATGCACTTTCTTCTTTCTCATCTACAGAAGCACCTACTACAGAGACATTTGCTTCTGAAACTACACTATTTTTTATCATTGGCATAACGATCACCTCAATCTGACATACTCCCCGTGCTAAATCAGCGGGGGTTCTGGGGGTGATTTTATTAAAATCTCCCCTTTAGGGATATCAGTGTTCCATTCCATTATATCACTGTCTATAATGGATTGACCTATGTTAAATGATGCATTCGCATCTGCATGGTCAACGTGTCCGCAAGGACACTTAAACTTTTTCCCTTGACGATTTCCTAGTAGTCTGGATTTGTATTCTATCATTTGTCTCAACTGATAAAAATTCCAGCTATTCAAAGAATATCGGC
>ERZ795049.4111-NODE-4111-length-14736-cov-4.797289_pt1 | contig 14736 bp, 9 predicted proteins | sample MGYA00375133_ERZ795049 | MGnify/ENA primary metagenome ERZ795049 (study PRJEB30178, sample SAMN05720147) | activated sludge metagenome | isolation source: anaerobic digester from wastewater treatment plant | place: Japan | collected 2015-04-20 ...
GCAGGCGTGTTGTGTTTGTTGGGGGGCATCTATCTATCGCTTACGAATGTCGTGATCCCGCAGTACGCCTGGGATTATGATCGGCTCTATGACGCGATGCAGTCCATCACGGTTTTTGTGGCGGCGTTTTTCGTGTTTGTCTGGGCAACCTATAAGCTCTTGCCCAAGACATCGTTGTATGGGCGGATCGTGCTGCAAGATGCGCAACTGCCCGAGGCGGGCTACGTCGTGCAGACCGATGCGCAGGAGCGCTGCGTCATCGGACTTGAGGGCGTCGCCGAGACTGTGCTGCGCCCGGCGGGTCGCGGTCGTTTTGCCGATAAAACGCTTGATGTCGTGACGCGCGGCGACTATATCGAGTCCGGCGCTCCTATCGTCGTCGTTGAAGTCGAAGGAAACCGTCTGGTGGTCGATTCACGGAACAGGGAAACATGATGGAACAACGCGAAGTGTTGATCAAGATGCTCCACCAACTGACGGTGGACATGCAGGTGCTGCAGCAATTGGGCGCGGGCTACTACACCTGCATTCCCGTGGCCAATCGTTACAACAAGTTGCTCGCGCAGGCCAAGCAGCTTTTCGGCGATGCCGTTGGCATCGTATCGACTTTTGAGAATCTGCCCGAGGTCGATCCAAAAGACCCCGGCGAGAAGATGAAGGTTTTGCAGGGCATCCGCATCGAGATAGGTCAGCTCATCACCTTGCTCGAGGCGACACAAGAGGGGAAGGCATAGGATGTTGTTGTGGATTGTCGGCCTGTTTTGCGCGGGGATGATCCTGATCTTGGCGGAATTTTTCGTTCCGGGCGCCGTGTTGGGCATTTTGGGCGCGTTGACGTTGACGGCGAGCGCTGCGATGGGATGCTATGCGTATCCGGATTATGCGGTGTTCATTATTGTGGGCGAGTTTGCCGGGGCGGTGGCGGTGGTGCTTTTGGGGATGTCTCTTCTGCCCAAGACCGGCGCGGGCAAGCGCATGATTTTGCAGGAAAGCCAGTTGCAGGAGGCGGGATTTACCGCTGTTCCCTCGGACTTGTCGTTGTTGGGCAAGGAGGGCACGGTGTTGACAGCTCTGCGCCCGGCGGGCATGATTCTCGTGGACGGACGGCGCATAGACGCGGTGTCGCATGCCACCATCATCGACGCCGGGGAGCGAGTGCGCATTATCGAAGTGCAAGGGAACCGCATTGTCGTCGAGGCCGTGGGCCGTCAATGACGGTTGGGGTCCGGCCCTCCGCGGTTCGCGGAAGGCGTAACGTGCCGAAAGGAAGGAGAACATGGGTAATATACAAGGGTTGCTGATTCTGCTGGCGATTGTCGTCCTGTTCATCATTGTGGCGGTCGTCGCCTCGTTTTTCCGTTTGTGGCTTCGCGCGCTGCTTTCCGGCGCGTCGGTTAGCATGATGTCGCTGATTGGCATGCGTCTGCGCAACGTCAATGCGCGAATTATCGTCGATAGCCGCATCATTGCCGTCAAGGCGGGCTTGAATATTTCCACCAATGAACTCGAAACGCACTATCTGGCCAACGGAAACGTCGTCAAGGTGGTGCAGGCGCTGGTTGCTGCGAACAAGGCCAATATCGACTTGACCTTCAAGCAGGCCACGGCGATCGATCTTGCCGGGCGCGACATTCAGGCGGCGGTCCAGACATCGGTGAATCCGAAAGTCATTGATTGTCCTGATCCCTCGCGCGGTCCGACGACGGTCGCCGCCGTGGCGATGGACGGCATCCAACTGAAGGCGAAGGCGCGCGTGACCGTGCGCACGAACATCGATCGGCTGGTCGGCGGCGCCACCGAGGAGACGGTCATCGCACGCGTCGGCGAAGGCATCGTCACGACGATTGGTTCGGCGGAATCTCACAAAAAAGTGCTCGAAAATCCGGACACGATTTCGCGGACGGTGTTGGCGCGCGGACTCGACGCCGGGACAGCGTTCGAGATACTGTCCATCGATATCGCCGATATTGATGTGGGCGACAACATTGGCGCTCAACTGCAAATCCGGCAAGCCGAAGCCGACAAGCAAATCGCCCAGGCCCGTGCCGAGGAACGGCGCGCGATGGCCTTCGCTCGCGAGCAGGAGATGCGGGCTTTGGTACAGGAGATGCGCGCGCGTGTGGTCGAGGCCGAGGCCGAAGTGCCCAAGGCCATGGCCGAAGCGTTTCGCCAAGGCAACTTGGGCATCATGGATTACTACAAGATGAAGAACGTGGTTGCCGATACGGATATGCGCACCGCGATTTCCAAGATAGATTCGCCGAAAGACGATCCCAACCCGACAAAATAACCGCACGCTTGCGAAAGGCGGGTGTTTCAATGGAAGTGCTGGCGCCGATCATCATATTCGGGGTACTGGTTCTGATCTCGTTCGTCCGTAAGATGCACGAGCAGCAGCGCCTGGAGGAACTGCGACGCCGCGCCCAATCCAGCCCCGATCTGGAGGAACTCCCCGAAGCGACGCGTCGCGTCATTTTCGGATCTCCGGCGATTCCTTCTTCGCGGGAAAAGTATGCGGGCGAAGAAGGAGAGGATGAGGGCGAAGACGAAGAGCGAACGGAAGCGACGCCTCGGCGCGTTGTTCCCATTCCCGTTGCGCGACCCTATCAACGCTCCTCGGGACCCGCCATGCGGCCGGCGCCGGGGCTTCCTTCCGGCGAGCCGACGGTTGACGACGCGCTGCGGCAATTGCTTGAGCGCCGGCAACAGTACGAGCGACAGCAACAGGCGCTTCGGGAGACCGAAGAACGCCGCCGGCAAGCCGAGGCGCGCCAGCGGGAAGCGGCAATGCGCCAACGCGCGGCTCAGCAGCAGCGTTCGGAACAACCGCACCGGCAGTCTTCGCGCGTTCAGCAACGGCAAGACCGCGAGGGGCCGCCCCCCGCGCCACCGCAACCCAAGCGTAAGCCCGCCGGATCGACTATGCCGAAGCCGGTGTTTTTGCGCGGCCTGTTGCATGATGCTGAGGACGTTCGGAAAGGCATCATCCTCGCGGAGATATTGGGGCCGCCGAGGGCATTGCGGCAGGAACGGTGAATTGATGCAGGGACGTTCTTCCGCCTGCGCCTTTTTCCATGGCGGGCGCAGGCGGGAGGGCCTGTTTTCTCAGGGGCCATGATGGAGGAGATCGCCTGCCTTTCATGAGGTGACGCGACGCTTTCTGTGCATCCGAAACTGGCGCCGGGCCCCATTCCATATGCTACACTCTCTTCCTATGAACGACCGCAACGACAAACCCGTTATCGTCCAATCCGATCGGTCCATTTTGCTGGAGACAGACGGCCCTTCTTTTGAAGATGCCCGCGATTGCATCGCCGCCTTCGCGGAGTTGGTGAAATCGCCGGAACATATTCATACGTACCGCATCACGCCGTTGTCCTTGTGGAACGCAGCGGCGGCGGGCATGAAGGCCCAGGAGATCATTGACGGTCTGCTGCGGCACAGCAAATATGAAATCCCCCAAAACGTCATTGTCGATATCGAGGACAATGTGGCGCGCTACGGGCGGATCAAGCTGTTTAAGCGCGAGGATGGCCAGCTGGTTCTGTATTCCGATGACGCGCTATTGATCATGCAGTTGCTCAACCAAAAGGCCCTCCAGCCGTTTGTTCTGGGCACGCCGGACGGCAGGCACATCCTGGTCAAGCCCGACGAGCGCGGCAATGTCAAGAACGCCCTGATCAAAATTGGGTTTCCGGTCGAAGACCTTGCGGGATACGTGGACGGAGCCCCGCTCGTTTTCGAACTGCGCGACGATGCATTGTCGGGCAGGAAGTTCGGCTTGCGCAAGTATCAGTCGGAAGCCGTCGAGGCTTTTCACATGCGCGGCTCGAATCACGGCGGCAGCGGCGTTGTCGTGCTGCCGTGCGGAGCCGGCAAGACGGTGGTGGGCATCGGGACGATGCATCGTCTGCAGACACAGACCTTGGTGCTCACGACCAACACGGTGGCGTTGCGTCAGTGGAAAAACGAACTGCTCGACAAGACGACGCTCGCAGAAAATCAGATAGGCGAATACAGCGGCGATTCCAAGGAAATTCGCCCGGTGACCATCGCCACGTACCAAGTCTTGACGTATCGCAAGGCGAAGGACAGTCCCTTCGTGCATTTCAGTCTTTTTGACGAGGGCAATTGGGGGCTCATCGTGTACGACGAGGTGCACTTGCTTCCCGCGCCTGTATTTCGCGCCACGGCCAGTTTACAAGCGCGTCGCCGCCTTGGGTTGACCGCCACGCTTGTGCGCGAAGACGCGCGCGAAGACGACGTATTCAGCTTGATTGGCCCGAAGAAATACGATGTGCCTTGGAAAGTGCTCGAGAAGCAAGGGTGGATCGCGCAAGCCGTTTGCACAGAAATTCGCGTGCCGCTGCCGAACGAGGAACGCTACCGATATGCCGTGTCGGATAAGCGAGGGAAATTTCGGATCGCCTCCACGAACCCCGTCAAGGGTTCTTTGTGCGAAACGCTGGTCGCGGCGCATCGGGACGACAACGTGCTCATCATTGGCCAATACCTGGATCAGTTGAAGCACTTGGCCAAGCGGTTCAAAGCGCCGTTGATCACGGGGCAGACCGCCAATAAGCAGCGAGAAGAATTGTATGCCGCGTTTCGTTCGGGAAAGGAAAAACTGCTGATCGTTTCCAAAGTGGCGAATTTCGCCATCGATCTTCCCGATGCGAACATCGCGATTCAGGTGTCGGGAACCTTCGGATCTCGCCAGGAAGAGGCTCAACGGCTGGGGCGCATCCTCCGGCCCAAGGGCCCCGGGGCCGTGGCGCGTTTCTATTCGCTCGTTTCCCGCGACACCTGCGATCAGGACTACAGCGTGAAACGCCAGCTCTTTCTCACGGAACAGGGATATCGGTACGAAATCCGCAACGCCGAGGAGGTCTGACCTTATGGCCCGCGCGGCGTTGCTGATGGGTCCGAAACGCTCCGCGCGGACGTCGCGCATCAATGCGCTGCTGGTGGAACGTTGGGGTTCCGCGATTCTTCTTGTGCCTTCTCGACGCCAGGCCCGTGCGCGCTTGGATGCTATTTTGCGTGACCACGATCTTCCGGGGGCATGGGGCGATCCCATTCAGACCTTCGAAGATTTCGCCGCTGTCCTGCTTCGTTCCGAAGGGATTTTCGCGGAACCCATTGACGAAATCGAACGGCGCATGCTGCTGGAACAAGCCATTGCCCGCATATGCGGACGCAAGGGATCAGGGCGGATGGAGGAATTCGCCGATAACAGGGGGTTCCTGGCGCATGCATTGAAGACCATCACCCAACTGAAACAGGCCGCCGTCGATCCCGCGGCCTTCCGACAGCAGCTTCAGCAGCGCAAGCGCCCCTCGGCGCTCGACTGTTCCATGGCGGATTTATACGAAACGTATCAAGCGATCTTGCAGGAAAAATCCGCGTACGATCGCATCGGCGTTCTATGGGAAGCGTGCGACCTCGCGCAACGGCTTCGTCCCGCCGCGATGGAAGGCGTGCGCGCGTTGTTGCTGGACGCGTTCGACGATTTCACTCCAAGCGAGTTTCGGCTGATAGAGGCGATCGCGCGGCATGTCGACGAGATTTTTTGGGGCATCAACGCCGAGCAGGACAACCCCAGCGCCGTAGATCTGTATGCGGCGCCGTTGCGGACTGCACGGATGGTTCGCGCGCGCTTTGCCGGATTGACGGAGCATGTTTTTTCCGCGCCGCCTCCCGCATCTTGGACGGAGTGCGCGAGCCAGGAACTCTTTTGGAGAAATCGTCCGACCTCTTTAGATGGTTTGGAGCAGAACATTTTCGCGCGCGTATACGCTGATCCCGTTCAGGAAATGGAAGACGTTTGCCGCCGCGTGAAGGGCCTCCATCTTGAGCGCAAAATTCCGTTCGACCGGATCGCGATTGTGTGCTGGGACTTGCAGAAAATGGCGCGCCCCTTGCGCACGGCCTTGACTGGGTTTGGAGTGCCGTTTGGGATGATACAGCGCGTCGCGATCGGGGAGACCGCTCCAGGGGCGTTTGCTCTTACGTTGTTGGACGCGCTCACCGCGTGGAAGCGGGACGATGTCGTGGAGGTGGTGACATCCCGATGGAATGCGACAAGCGATTCCGGTGATGATGTGTTTGCCCAGTGCCTGCCGATGATTGTCCGGCTTGCACATATCATCGAAGGGCGCGACGAGTGGCTGAGCGGTCTGGATCGCTTGTCGCGCCTTCTTGAGTCCTCCGAAAGCGCCGAAACGCGTGATCTGCTTCGACGCTTTCCGCATCTTCCGAATGCGTTGGCGTGGACGATCAAGAAAGTCGCTGCTTTTGACGCGATGAGCGCGCGTTTTGCGGACCAAGCCTCCCTGGCCTCGTATCTGGATGTGTTTGTCGCGCTGCTGGAACGTGACCTGTCGATTGCCCAGACGCTTGTGCATGCTCGGGAGAGCGAGAAGTTCCGCGAGGTCTCCGCGATCCAGGCCTTGTTTCAAACGATCGGGCGTCTCGCCGCGTGGCGCGTCGAACAAACCCCCATGCCGCGATCGCGTTTTTTTGCGCTTCTGCGTCAGGCCATTCATGAAACCCTCTGCGACGACCATTCCGATCAAGCCGGCGTTATGTGCTTCGATGCCGATCTCGTCCGCAATCTGGAGTTTGATTACGTTTTTTTCTTTGGCTTGAACGAGGGAGTTGTCCCGCGTCCGCGCGCCATCAATGCGGTGTACTCGGACGCGGATATCGCCGACCTGCGAGAGGCCGGCATTCCGTTCGAAACCAAGGAAGAACACACGCAACGCGAAATGTTGTTGTTTGCGCACGTCATCGCGAGTGCGCGCGTCGCGTTGAACATTTCGTGGAGCCATCTGGGGGCGGACGGAAGGGAGCGCCTCGAGAGCCCGTACCTGCGGAGTTTGCGGGAACTGCTTCCCGAAATCCCGGTTGATGTTCGCTGCAACGCGCTTGCCCCCGAAGTTTCTGCCATTGCTTCCTGGCGCGATCTGGCAAACGCCGCGTTTGACGGGCCCGCGTCGTTGCGGCAATGCTTTTCGGATCGTTTTCGCTGGATCGAGATGGGGTGTTCTCTGGAGAAACGGCGGGAATCGCGTTGTCCGCTGGATGCGTATGACGGCATGGTTTCGGACGCAGCGGCAAGGCGCCTCCTGCGGGATGAATATGGCGAAGATCGCCTGTTCAGCGTGGGACAGCTCGAAACGTACGCCGCGTGCCCCTTCTGTTATTTTGTGGAGCGCGTTCTCGGCATTTCCGATATCGCAACGCCCGCGGCCGAATTTGATCCGCGTGTGCGAGGCCGTATTCTTCATGTGGCGCTTCAGCGTTTTCATGAGCATTACCGTGGCAAGGCGATTCTCGAAATCGATCCTGGCGAGGCGCACGCCGTGATGTGCGATATTCTCGAAGCCTGTTTTCACGAGCACGCTTGGCGCAGCGCCAATGCGCCTCGCGGCGTTGCCGGCGTGGAGCAGGCGCAGCTTCGGGCGCGTCTGCTGCGGTATCTGCGCCGCGAAGCGGGCAACAGTCAGGAAGCCTGTTGGAAACCGATGCATTTTGAGATTTCCTTCGGAAGGGCTCCCCGGGAATCCGACAGCGAATGGAACACCGCCGAGGCGTTTGCGCTGCAGCGTGACGGAAAAATCTTGAGGTTGTCGGGACGCATGGATCGCATCGATATCCATGATCAGCAGTCTCTCGCGCGCATTATTGATTACAAAACCGTTTTGCGCGTCTCTTCTGCGGCCATTGACGCAGGGCGCAGTCTTCAGCTTTCTTTATATGCTTTGGCGCTGGAAGCGTTGTTGCTGAAGGGGTTCGTTTGCGCCGAGGGGCGGTTTGTCGTTCCGGGAGATGATTCCCTCGAAGCGTTGGGCCGATCGGAGAAAAATCCGAAGTGGGAGACCCGCAGGCAAGTAGCGATTGACGCTGCGTTTCACGGCGCCGAGGGAATTCGCGACGGCAAGTTCCCGCCCTCCCCGTCAGAGACGGCATGCCGGTATTGTCCGTTCCGGCGTGCGTGCCGGTATGAAGAATGGCGCATCGCTGCAAAACTCGAGGAATCGCCGCTATGAAAGCCACTCCCGCGCAGCATAGGGCGATCACGCGCGACAGCAAGCGCCTTTGCGTGGATGCCTCTGCCGGTTCTGGAAAGACTCGGGTTCTCGTCGAGCGCATACTGCGAATCATCGAGACGGGCGCCGCCGACCTTGACGAGATGGTGGCCATCACCTTTACCGACAACGCTGCTGCGGAAATGAAGTCGCGTCTTCGCGGCGCGTTTCGTCTTCGCGGCGACGAGGCGGCTTCGCCGGAGGAGCAGACGCGTTGGCGTCGTCTCGAACGGAGGGTGGAGACCGCCCGCATTTCCACGTTTCATTCTTTTTGCATGAGCCTATTCAAACAGTATGCCTTGCGCTATGGGGAAGACCCTGATTTTGCCGTTCTGACCGAGGCCGAAGCCACGATGCTTGTCGACGAAATGATCGAGTCGACGCTTCATCGTCTCCTGGATCAGGATGATGATGCGGCGCATCGCGTCGCCGTAGAGTTTGGCATACGAACCCTTTCCCAGATGTTTCGCGTCATGCTTGACCGGCGCCATCTTCTCGAACGAGGCGACGGCGATTGGGAACTTCTCGATGAGGAAACGCTTATTGCAACGAGGAGCCGTGTTTTGGCGGAGGAGGCGGCGCGCCTTGCGACCGTATTCTTGACGCGCCCCGAGGTGCGCCGATGGCGTTGCGACTTGGCCTCTGCGGCAAATGGTTGTGACGATCCAAGCGAGAAGCGCGAACGCGAGCGTTGCGAGTGGCTTGCCTTTTTAGCAATCGATCCCCGTGCTGCGTCGGCCGAGCAGATTGAACGGGAGCTGTTCGCCTTGATGGGGCAGCGACGGTCTGGGCGCGCATGCGGGGATAAATGGATCTCTAGAGAAAAGTACGAATGCGCGGGGCGCGCGATCACGGAGATACGCGAATTCGCCAAAGCCTTTGTCTTCGAGAAGCCGGAACCAAACGTTGAGCGCCGCGCCGCCCGAATGACTCGAGATTTATTTGCCACCTTCGCGTGCATTGCCGCCGCCTACGACGAGGCGAAACGGCAACGGTCCGTGCGCGATTTCGATGACCTGATTCGCGCCGCCCATCGGTTGCTGAGCCGGGAGGAATCCATTCGTTTGGAAGTGGCCCAAGGCATCCGCCACCTTCTGATCGATGAATTTCAGGACACGGACTCGCGTCAGCTCGAGATTGCCGAACTGCTCGCAAATGCCGAGAACGGCCCCGATCTTTTCGTGGTGGGCGATGCGAAGCAGTCGATATACCTTTTTCGAGGCGCGGAGGTCGAAGTGTTTTGCAAGGCCCAGAACGCCGCGGGCACGGAGAACGCGATCCCCCTCGACAGCAGTTTTCGCAGCGCGCCGGAACTGCTTCGTTTCGTGAACGATTTTTTTGCGTCGACCGGTCTGCTCACGGCTGTTGCGCCGACTTACCGGCCTCTCGAGGCGCATCGTCCCCCGGCGAACGAATGCCGCGTCGAATTTCTCCTGCCGCCGGCGGACGATCCCGCGAGGAACCGCAGTGACTATCGCGCGATCGAGGCGGAACTCATCGCGCGCCGCATCGCTCAGATGTGTTCCGGACCGGATCGCGTCTCGATCGGATCGGGCGAGGATTCGCGACCAGCCGAGTTTGGCGACGTTGCGCTTCTGTTTCGAACCTTGAACGATGTTCATTCATACGAGCGCGCCTTGAAGGATCGCGGCATTCCCTACGCGCTGATTGCGGGCCGGGGATATTATCAGCGGCCCGAGATCGTGGACTTGCGCAATTTTTTGACGCTCGTATGCGATCCATGGAATGAAATAGCGCTTCTAGGGTATTTGCGCGGTCCGTTGGTCGGTCTTTCGGACGATTCCATTCTGTTGCTGGCGCATGGGCGCGGTTTGGCCGACTCGTTTCATTCCGATTGGACGCCCGAAGACTTCGCGCAACGGGAAAACCTGGATCGGGCGCGCAGCCTGCTTCAGGAGTTGCGTCTTCTTCGCGACGCGCCTCTATATGATTTTCTGTCGGAAGTCATGCATCGCACCCATATCGAGGCGATTGCGTTGGGTCAGTTTCTCGGAAGGCGACGCGCGCTCAATTTGCGCAAGGCGCTTGATCTCGCGGCGGATTTTACGCGTTCCCGTCCGGCGAGGCTTTCGTTGTTCGTGCGGTATCTCGATCGTCTTTCCCGGGAAGAGTTGCGGGAAGGAGAAGCCGCTTTGGCGGCTGGTCCTGAGGGATCCGTTGTTCTAACGACTATCCATCAATCCAAAGGACTCGAATACCCTATTGTTTTTGTGCCGGATATTTCCAGGAACCGCCGATCCGAAGGAGACGGCTCCCTAGATCTGCACCCTGAAGTCGGGCCGGCGGTTGGTTTTCTCGACGAGGAGGGGCGGAGCGTCAAGCCACCGCTCTCAAAATTGATCCGGCTCGACCGGGAACTTCGTGCGCGGGACGAGTTTGCCCGGTTGCTGTACGTCGCTTTGACGCGAGCGCGAGATTGGCTGGCGCTTAGCGGCGCCCCCACGATAGCCGGGGCCCCGCAGAGTTGGCTGGCTGCTTTCGAACGGGAATATGGCGTGTTGGCCGCCAACGATGGCGAAATTCTCTCACCGAAGAGGGAAGGCGCGCCGATCGCGATGCGGGTGCGCCGGTCTGTTCCGGATGTGCGGCCGCCTGCCGCGGAGAGTCAATCGGATTGTTGTTGCGACGTGTCGGCGATTCTTCGCCGTGTTGCTTCCATCACGTTGCAGCCCATCGCGCGTTCGGCATTCAGCGTTACGGAGGTGGCGCGCGAGATGGCGTCGGAGGAGTGGATGGAAGCGCCGAATGCGCCCGCTCCCGACGGTCCTCGGCCTGAGCTCTCCTCGCTTTTCATGAATGCACGGATCCGGGGCGAGATGATACATGCGCTCCTGGAACGCTGGGACGGGACGCTGAACGCTGAAATATGGATTGATGCCGTTGTGCGACGCTACTGTCCGATTCCGTCGCTGCATGATTCCCTCAAGCGGGATATGCGGTTGCTGCTCGAACGCATGCACGCTTCGCCGCTGCGGCAGTGGTGGAGCAGGGACAGCCGAATCGTCCGCGAAAAATCGTTTGTTCTGCGCGTGGATGATGCGCTGCTTTCCGGGACCATCGACGCCTACATGCCGCAAGGCCCCATTTGGGACTACAAGACGGGCGAGCGAACCCGCGCCTCCTCGCTTCAATACGAATATCAATTGTTGCTCTACGCTTCGGCAATGCGCGCGTTGACGGGAAGAACGCCGACGGCCGCCTATCTTCTCTACACGGACGCATCCGATCTTCACGAGACGCCCCTTTCCCCTGCACGGATCGATAACGCGTTGGAACGCGCCCGGGCGGCCATGCGAACGTTGAATGGCGTCCCTGTTTTTTCCGGAGAGAGGAAAAAGGAGAAATCGTGAAACATCGACCGTTCCTTCTCGGATGTTGCGCAGCGATGTTGGCGATTGCCGTTTTCCCTTGTGAAAGCAGGGGAGAATCGGCTGTTTTCGAAAAGGGCGTGTTATGGGTCGAAAGCTCCGAGCAGGATAGGCGCCTGCTCCGCAAAGCCGTCAAAATACTTGATGACGCGATCCAGGAAAATGCCCAACGTCTTCCCGCAGGCAACGATCCAATCCGGGTGATCCTATGCCACTCGATCGCCGAGTTCAGCCGATACGCAGGGCCTTTGGCGCTTCACGGCGTATCCGGCATTGCGGAGTCTGAAAAGGGAATTATCGCGGTGAAGGCCCCGTCTCTTATACAAGGCCCGGAGAGCTTTGCCGGCATCTTGCGCCATGAGCTGTTTCACGTGCTGCTCGCCCGCAACATCAATCTCGCCAACCTGCCGCACTGGCTCAACGAAGGAATCTGCATGCGTTACTCGCGCGAGTACCGCTGGGAAACGAGCTTGCGGATCGCGCAGATGTACGTGCAGGGCGAAATCATACCGTATACCGATCTTGTGTTGACCTTCGATGCCATGCGCGGCGAAAGGGCCTTTGGCAACGCCTATGCCCAAAGCCTTTCCCTCACCACCTTTCTGGTCGCTTCGATGGGCGAAGAATCATTCTGGGCCATGTTGCATTCCCTTGACACGCTTTCCTTCGGCGACGCCATGCGTCGTCACTTGGGAATGGGGCCGGCCCCCTTTTTCGATAAATGGCGCGCTTCTTTGTGGAAGGTTGCCGTCATCGCGTCGCTTGTGTCAGGATTTGGATTGTTCCAAGCGATGGCGCTGTTGACTCTGTGGGCCTATTGGCGCAAGCGCCGTCGCGGCAGACGCCTGGTGGAAGTGTGGGATGAGGAGGACCGCGTTCTCGGGATTGATGCGGAGGAAGCGGAGGCGGTCTATGAGGATGTCTGGGAGGAGGAAGGTGCGATCTTCGATGATCCCGAGGAGGACCCCGATTCCTATCAGCCCTGGGAAGAGGATGGATTCGATGCGCAAGAGAGCGAACGGCATCGGCAGGAGCAAGAGCCGAGACGCGGACGGCCCCGGGGGCATCGTCGCTCGGGTCGGCGGCGATAGGAGTGCCGATGCGGGTTTGCGGAAAGGGGTAGGCGCTTGATTGCGTTGCCAGAATGGATAGACGCCCATGCTTGACGCCAGCATGCTGAATGTGCTTCCGGGACGGGCTTTCCCGTTGGGTTCGAACGTCGGGGATACCGGCGTCCGCTTCGCGATCGTCAGCCGTAACGCGACGCGGGTGTGGCTTGCCCTTTTCGATGGCCCCAAGGCGCGCAAGCCCGCCGTGGAAATACCGTTTGACCCCGAAAAGCATCGGGTAGGGGACGTCTGGAGCATTTATATCGAAGGTCTTGGTCCGGGCGTATTGTATCTTTATCGCGTGGAAGGCCCGGACGACCCGGCGCGAGGGCACCGTTTCAATTCCAAATATTTTCTGCTGGACCCCTATGCAAAATGCATCGTGGGCGACGTGGCGTCGCGCAATGCAAAGTGCATGGTCGTGGACGAGAGTAAAGATTGGATCGACGATCTGCGACCGCGCATTCCGATGAGCAAGACGATTATTTATGAGACCCACGTCCGCGGCTTTACGATCCACCCTTCCTCCGGGATTGTCAACGCCGGAGCCTATAAGGCCCTCATCCAAAAAATACCGTATCTCAAGGCTTTGGGCGTGACGGCCGTCAACCTGCTGCCCGTTCAGGAAATTGGCGAAACTGAACTGCCCGTTCGCAATCCCATAACGGGCGAGCGCCTCACCAATTACTGGGGCTACAACCCCATCGGCTTTTTCGCGCCAGCCGGACGGTATGCGAGCGAAAAGGGCATGGGCGAACAACTCCGCGAGTTCCGCGAAATGGTGGCGGCGCTGCATCAGGCCGGGATCGAAGTGATTTTGGATGTCGTTTTCAACCACACGGCGGAAGGAAACGAGGAAGGCCCCACGCTGTCGTTTCGAGGCATCGACAACTCTCTATACTACATCCTTGATCCGGATGGCAGTTACGCGAACTACAGCGGTTGCGGCAACACGTTGAATTGCAATCATCCCGTCGTCCGCGATCTCATCGTTGATTGCCTGCGTTATTGGGCGGCGGTCATGCACGTTGACGGCTTCCGCTTCGATCTAGCCTCGGTTCTGGGACGGGACCAAAAGGGCCGCGTCACGGAAAACGCCGGGACCATTGAACGCATCGCGGAGGACCCCGTGTTGCGTGACGTCAAGCTCATTGCAGAGGCGTGGGATGCAGGGGGCGCGTACCAAGTGGGATCTTTCGGAGATTCCCGTTGGGCGGAGTGGAATGGGCGCTATCGCGACGACGTGCGCCGGTATTGGCGCGGCGATCCTGGAACGAAGGGGGCGTTTGCCCTGCGTCTCACGGGAAGCCCGGATTTGTATGAACACTCGGGGCGCGGGCCCATGCAAAGCATCAATTTCGTCACCGCGCACGACGGTTTCACGCTGCGCGACTTGGTATCGTACAATCGCAAACACAACAAGGCGAACGGCGAGAACGATCGCGACGGCATGGAGGTCAACGACAGTTGGAACTGTGGCGCGGAAGGGGAGACCACCGATCCCGCGGTGCTTGCCCTTCGCGCGCGCATGCAGAAGAACTTCGTGGCGACCTTATTGTTGTCCGTCGGGGTGCCGATGATTTTGGGCGGGGACGAATTCGGCCGGACGCAACAGGGCAATAACAACGCCTATTGTCAGGACAACGAAATTTCCTGGTACGACTGGACGCTGCTGACCCAAAACGAGGAGTTGCATCGTTTTTGCACGGAAATGATCCGTTTTCGATCGGACAACCCTGCTTTTCAGCGGGAGCGCTATTTCACCGGGCTCCCCTCGGTGCTTGGGGCGGAACCGGACATTCTTTGGTTCGATCCCCATGGCGATCGGCAAACATGGGAAAACGAGGACCCAAGGTTGGGGCTGTTGATCAATGGCACGGAGAACGACGGCGTCTGGCTGTATCTCATGTTCAATCCGACGTCCAAGCGCGCATCTTTCCGTTTGTCCGACAAGGATTGGCGTCTTCGTATCGACACGTCCGCGGGGGAATCGTTCGACGTTCGTGACCCAGACAGGGCGGCGCCCGTGATCGAGAGCGTCATTGTCGTGGAATCGCGGTCGATCGTTGTGTTGTCGGCGGGAACGCGCCATGCCACGCCGCGCCTGTCCTCAGCCGATTGACAAACCGCCCGCCGCGATCGTCT
>ERZ795049.4115-NODE-4115-length-14717-cov-5.596576_pt1 | contig 14717 bp, 10 predicted proteins | sample MGYA00375133_ERZ795049 | MGnify/ENA primary metagenome ERZ795049 (study PRJEB30178, sample SAMN05720147) | activated sludge metagenome | isolation source: anaerobic digester from wastewater treatment plant | place: Japan | collected 2015-04-20 ...
CCCTCCCAGCAACCCCGATCACCTCCCCACGACACATCTTGCGGAACTGCTGGACTTCCGGGGCCGGGTTTGACAGGCTCCGTGGCGCGTGATTGAATGGCGACTGAGGCGGACTCCGGTCCGCCGTTCGCCGCGACCTCCCCGCAATCCTGGTGCACCTCGCAACCGGCGTTTTCGCATGCCTGCATCCCCCGTCGCCGAACCGGCCCGCACCCTCTCGGATTTGGCCTTTGGTTTTCCGGCCATCGCGCGCCGGTTGCTCCGTGGGCGGTGGGGTGCGGTGCTGTTGCTGGCCGCGTTCGTTTCTCTGCCGGCCTGCTACGACCCCAACTCGATCGAGAAGATCGCGCTGTCGCCCGACGCCCGGTTCGCGGCGGTCGTGACGTCCGACGGCGAGCTGGGGGTGATCGACCTGGGGCCGGCGGGGGACAAGGTCATCTACACGCGGATGGCGGGGCGCGGCATCGACTGGTCGGGCGACAGCCGGCGGCTGCTGTTCGTCGAGAAGCTGCCCGACGAACCCTATCGGCTGCAGGTGGTGCAGCTGGGCGACCGGAAGACGCCGGCCAGGACGCTGCTGAGCCAGCCGGACTGGATCGCCGATCCGATCTGGCTCGACGAAAACCAGATTGCCTTTTTGAGCACGAGGGAAGGAACCGACGCCAATCTGTGGGTGTTCGACCTGCGCACCGGCGAGCTTCACAAGCGGATGGATCGGCCGCAGGAGATCAGCCAGGCATGGTCGGTGCCCGGCGGCGGACAGGTTCTATTTCAGTGTCTGGAGCGGGGTCTGCCGCAACTGTGGCTGTGGGAGGCGAGCCGCGCCGACGAGCCGCGGCTGCTGCCGCGCGCCGAGGGAGACGTTTCGCTCGAACAGCGGCTGGTGGCGATCGCGCCCGACGGCCGCGGGCTGGCGGTGCTGCCGCGGGGAACGGGGCCGCGCCCGTTGCTCTACTACGATCTGCGGATGGAACGGCCGATCGCGAGCCACACGATTGTCGGCCCGGTCGAAAGCATGGCGGTCCTGGGCGACGGCCGCATCGCCCTGGCGCAGAACCTGAGCCTGACCGACGGCTCGCTGCGGCCGGTGCTGGACCTGCCGCGGTTGCTGACGACCGAGGCGGAGAACGCGATCATCCTGTGGAATCCGGACCCCGGGCTGTTCGGGAAGGAGATCGAACTGACCGGCTGGGCCAATCTGCCGCTGACGCAGCTGGAGCGGTTCGAGCGCCAGGGCGCGCTGATGGCCGTCAACACGAACGTGCTGATGCTGGCCGACGACATCGAATCGATCGCCGAGGGCAATCTGTTCATCCGCCGGACGGAGGATGCGATCTTCATGATCCTCGCCCAGGCGCGCAACGGGCACCTGGAGATGGCGCGCGAAGCGTTGCGCCGGTTGTGGGATTTGCCGGGGGCCAATGGCCCGGAGCGCGCCTACCTGCTGGCGATGGCGCGGGCGCAGGTGGAGCGGATGTCGGGGGACTGGGATGAAGCGCTGCGCTGGATTGAGGAGGCGATCGCCGCCGAACCGGACTCCTATCCGATGCTCGAGACGGCGTGGATGGAGTATCTGGCGGTGGCGTGGTTCGGGGCGGGCGACACGCAGCGCGCCGGCTGGGCGCTGCGCCAGATGCCGGCGGAAATGCGCTCGACGCCGCTGGCCGTCTGGGTCTCGGCGCTGATCGACGCCTGGCCGGGCGAGGAGGCGCGGGCGTGGACCGGGATCATCCGCGACCTGCGCGCGCACGACCTGCCGGCGGCGGCGCGCGGCGCGCAGCGCGCGATCCACCGCGACGCGCCGACCACGCTGGCGCTGACCGGCCTGGAGCTGATGCTCAACGGCGAGATTGAACCGGCCGCCACCGCCGTCGGCGTGCAATGGCTCACGACCGAACGCCTGATGGAACGGCTCGAATTCCAGCAGGCGATGCTGACGGCCGGCCGGCTGGAAGAGACCGGCGTGGGCCTGCCTCCCTCGGACCTGCGGACGCTGGTGCTGAGCCAATGGCTGCGGCGGGGCGACGTGCGCGCCGCGCAGCAACTAGTGCAGGAGGATCTGAGCGCGACGGCCACGACCAACATGGATTACTCGGAAATTCTGCTCAGCTTCCTGGAGCCGGAGGAGCAGGAGCCGTGGATGGAGCGGGCCGTCAGCGACGTGCTGCTGGCCGAGCCGGTGGCGCCGGCGCTGCGCCGCCTGTTCAGCGACCCGGCCGGGCGGCTGATGACGCTGCAGGCGCGGATCAAGGCGTCGCTGATCGCCGGCGACATGGCCCCGGCGGTCGAGGCGCTGGAGGAGGCGGTCCTGCTCATCTCGCAACCCGAGGCGCGCCAGGCGGCCGACGCCGACGTGCTGTTCCGGCTGACGCTCTACCAGGCCAAGGTGAACGAGCGCCAGGGGGAATGGGAGGCGGCGGCCGAAGGCTACCGGGCGGCGCTGCGCTGGATGGCGCGCGACGCGCGCGCCTGGCAACCCACCGGCAGCGAGCTGGCGCTGTCGATCGGCCTGCTGGCGCACGCGCGCGACGACCGCGAACTGCTGCAGAGCTACCTGCGCATCCAGCGCGGCCTGGGCGACCCGGTGATCAACCCGACGCACGACGCGGCGACGCTGCGCGCGGCGCTCGACAACCTGCGCACGCTGCGCCAGTTCAGCACCGACGCCGCCTGGCTGGCGCCGTATCTGGCCTACTGCGAGGCGATAATCTGGTCGCTGCTGCGCTATCCGATGCAGGCGCTCGAGTCGATTGAGGAGGTGAAGCGGCTCGATCCGGATCCGACGCTGCTGCAGCGGGCGCTGCTGGAGGAAGCGGCGATCCGCGAGCACCTGGGCCAGTTCGCGCTGGCGGCGCGGATTTATGAGCGGATCTATCGGATGGAGCTGCCGATCGCCGTGCGGGGGCCGGCGCTGCTGAGCGGGATCGTCGCCGAGATCAGCGCCGGCCTGACCGATCTGCCGGGCGACCGGCTGGACGAACTGGCGGCGGAGGTGCCGATCCCGCCGAACTGGCTGCGCTGGCTGCGGCTGCAACTGGCCGCCGACCTGGGAGGGTGAGCGGGGCGCGGCCGGGTGGGCGGTTGTTCGAGTCTGGTCCCGATTGCGATAGCGGAATCGGATAGCGAGTCCGATACCGATACTGATACCGATACCGATACCGATTCTGAGCGCTCCGGCGCCAGCCATTGCGCTTGCAAATTCGCGGCTTTTTGCGGTAGTTTCAGGGTCCGAGCGGCGTCGGGCGCGGGGGTCTCGCGGACCCGCAAGCGTGGCCCTCGCCGTCGGCTTCTCCCCTTCGCGTGGGTGGTTAGCTCAGTTGGTTAGAGCGCTGGCCTCACATGCCAGAGGTCACAGGTTCGAATCCTGTACCACCCACCATTGAATCGATTGGCCTTACGCCGCCCCGAGTTGGGCGGTTTTTGCTTTCTTCCACCAGGCAACTTCCACCACCCCCGTGACCTCTGGCATGGCAAGGCCGGGCATCTGCATCATCAGTCTGGGCGCTTCCGGCTGGCAGTAGATCTCTGTTGTTGAGATCTTGCTGTGTCCCATCAGCTCCTTCAGGATGAAAGCGTTCTGTCCGACTTGCTGAGCCATCCGCGTGGCGAAGGTGTGCCGGAAGGAATGCGCCGTCAGCTTTCGTCCCAGGGCATCCTTCTTCGGTATCTTCGCCCGCTTGAGGATCCGGTCAAAGAGGTTGTGCAGGCTTGGATTGGGGAGAAAGACAAACTCCCCAGGCACTCCCTTGGCATGCTCGACGAGCTCTTCCATTCCCTTCTTGATCGATTTGCACCACGGGGACATGCTGTCTACGGAAGCACCGCCGCGCAGGCTCTGGAGCGGCGGGCCGATCGTGAATCGACGAGGCATGTCGGATGGACCCGCTGGTCGACCAGGTCGCTAAACGGATCGCTGAAGCGATCCGCCCCAGGCAGATCATGCTGTTTGGCTCTCGGGCGACAGGGAGAGCGCGTCCCGACAGCGACCTGGATCTGCTGATCGTCTACTCGGGCGGTAAGAGCAAACAGGAAGTCAAACGGTCGATTCAACGGCTCTTTCCTGCTCGCGATTTCGCAATGGACCTGTTCGTGCTGACTCCGAATGAATTGGAGACCTACCGTCACGTCGCCAACACGTTGGCGCGCGAGGGGACCGAGCGGGGGATCGCCTGCGATGGATGAGGCGAAACGGAAGGTTGTTCCCCGCTGGCTGGAAAAGGCCCGTAACGAACTCTCTTACGATCTGGGCGAACCGTAACCAACGGGGCGCACCGTAACCAATCCTTCTGATGGCGGCGAATATTGGGAAGCTGTCCGCTGTTGCAGACCATCCTCTCGCACCTGCAAGTCTCACGATGAGCCAAGCTGAACCCGCGCCCCTGTGCAGCGTCATTGTCTGCTCGCTCAACGGCGAGCGGGTGTTGCCGGCGTGTCTGCGGTCGTTGCGGTCGTGCGGCGCGGGGCGGACGCCGTACGAGGTCATCGTCGTCGATAACGGGTCGACCGACGCCACGCCCGCGCTCGTCCGGCGCGACTTTCCCGAAGCGCGGCTGGTCCAGACCGGGCGCAATCTGGGGTTCGCCGGCGGGAACAACGCCGGGATGCTGGCCGCCCGCGGCGAGATCCTGGTCCTGCTCAACGACGACACCGAGGTCCCGGCCGACTGGATCGACGCGCTGTGCGCCCCGTTCGCGCGCGACCCGGCCATCGGCGCGGTCGGCTGCAAGCTGCTCTATCCCGACCGCCGCACGATCCAGCACGCGGGCGGCCTGCTCTATCCCAACGGCAACACCGGCCACCATGGGATGGGGGAGGTCGACAACGGCCAGTGGGACACGCCGGGCGAACGGGCGTATGTGACCGGCGCGGCGCTGGCGCTGCGGCGCGCGGCACTCGCCCAGGTCGGGCTGCTCGATCCGGGCTACTTTCCCATTTATTTCGAGGAGGTCGATCTGCAGACGCGCCTCGCCCGCGCCGGCTGGAAGATCCACTACGAGCCGGCGGCGTGGCTCGTCCATCACGAGTCGCAGTCGCAGGGGGCGGGCAGCCCGCGATTCGTCTATCGCTACACAAAGAACCGGATCCGCTACCTGGCGCACTTCGGGTTCGTGGAGGGGTTGGGGCCGGCTGTCCGCGCCGAGGCGGCCTGGCTGCGTTCGATGGCGCGCGCCCGGCGGCTGGTCCCCGTGCTGCGGGCCTATGTTTATGGGGCGGTCCATTGGCCGGCGTGGCGGCTCGACCGGCAGGCGCGCCGCGGCGTGCCGCGCCTGCCGTAAGGGGGCGCGAGGGCGTCCGGCTTGGTTTTGGCCTCAAGCTGACGGATCGCGCGATGAATCTGGCATCCCTGCGGGATGCGGAGGGTGACCGGCGAGGGCGCCGGTCCCACACCGGCGGAGGCGATAGCGTTACCGATCCCGATGGCGATTTCGTGAAGGGTCCAAGGAATTGGCTGAATCGCTACGCAGGGGGGCTTAATTCGCGAAGCCCAGCTCGTAGCTTTCCAGTTCCTCGAGGGCGCCGGCGACGCCGCCGCCGCGCTGGGGCACGGCGTAGCCCAGGTCGGTCAGGACGCGCTCGAGGGCGCCGAGGAAGCTGATAACGTCCTTCAGGTCGGCCCAGCCCATCGCGGCGGCGCGGAAGATTTTGCCCTTGAGGTGATCCTGGCCGCCGGCGATCGTCAGGCCGTGCTCGTCGCGCAGTTTGAGCGACAGGTCCTTGTAGCTGACCCCTTCGGGCAGATGCCAGGCGACGACGGCATTGGACGGGGCCTTGCTGAACTGGCGCAGGCCGAGGCCGTTGCCGCCGCGGCGCAGCGCGTTGGCCAGCGCCGAGTGTCGGCACCAGACGTTGGGCAGCTCCTCGGCTTCAATCATCCGCAGGGCGACGTTGAGGCCGACGATGAGCGAAACGGCGGGGGTGTAGGCGGTGGTGTTGTCGGCCAGATTCTTGAGCGCCTTCTTGAGGTTGAAGTAATAGCTCGGGCATTTGGCGGTTTCGATCAGCTTGCGGGCCTTGGCGCTGACCGCGAGGAAGGCGAGGCCGGGCGGGAGCATGAGCGCCTTCTGCGAGCCGGCGACGGCGAGGTCGACGCCCCAGGCATCGGTTTTGAAGACATCGGCCGCCAGGCCGCTGATGGCGTCGACGGCCAGGATGGCGTCGGTCGGAGCGACGACCTTGCCCAGCGCTTCGATGTCGGTCAGTGTGGCGGTTGAGGTTTCACACAGCGTGGCGAAGACCGCTTTGGCGTCGGGGTGGTCCTTGAGCGCCTGGGCGACGCGCGCGGGGTCGACGGCGTCGCCCCATTCGACGGTCAGGGTGACGACATTCATGCCGTAGGCGCGGCCGATGTCGCCCCAGCGCTGGCCGAACTTGCCCCCCTCGATGGTGATCATCGTATCGCCGGGCGAGAGGGTCCCCGTGACGGCGGCTTCCATCGCGCCGGTGCCGGAACTGGCGAAGGTGAGGACCGGGTTTTCGGTCTGGAAGACGTATTGCAGGCGCTTGGAGCACTCGGCGAAGATCGGGTCGAAATCGGGCGAGCGATGATGGACGATGGGGCGGGCCATGGCCGCAAGGACTTCGGGCGGGACGTTGGAGGGCCCGGGGGTGAAAAGGAAGCGTTTTTTCATGATGGGCGCGCCTTTGGTTGATTCGGGGGGCGGGCATTGGAGTCAGCGGCCATGGCGATCCGGCCGGTAAACCCATAACAGCTATCACAATCTGAAAGGCAAGACAAGGCCGTGGGCGGGCGCAGGTGGGCAAAACCACGCTGCTGGCCCAGCTGTTTCCCGACCTGAAGCGCGTCACGTTTGACCCGAGCCAGGATCTGTTCGGCGCGCGCCGGGACCCGGACCTGTTTCTGGACAGTTTTCCCCCTCCGCTGGTCCTGGACGAGATCCAATTTGCACCCGAGCTGCTGCCCGCCCTCAAACGGAGGATGGATGAGAACCCGTCGCCGGGCCAGTACTTCCTTTCCGACGGCGCTGCCGTGGCAGGCGCTGTGACGCCCCGGCCGGGTCAGATGTAATTTTCGAGGGCTTCGGCGGTGCGGCGTTCCTTGCCGCGGATCGTGCGGGTGCTGCGGCGGCGGACGCGGACCAGTTTGTCCACGTGGAGGACCGAAGAGAGTTTGTGCGTGATCAGGATCGTCGTGCGCCCGCGCGTCACTTCGCGCAGGACCTCGGCGACGACCGCCTGGTTTTTCACGTCGAGCGCCGCCTCCGGCTCGTCGAGGATCAGGATGTCGGGGTCGCGGTAGATGACGCGCGCGAGCGTGAGGAGGCGCGCCTGGCCGCCCGAGAGGCGCCCGCCGCGCTCGCCGACGACGGTGTGGTAGCCGTCGGGCAACTGCTCGATGAATTCGTGGGCGCGCGTCAGCCGGGCGGCCCGTTCCGCCCGCTCCAGGTCGATGTCGTCCTCGCCGTAGGCGATGTTCTCCAGCACGGTCAGGTTGAACAGGATCGTCTCCTGGGTCAGCATGACGATCCGCCGGCGCAACTCCTTTTCGGCGATCCGGTCGAGCGGCGTCGACCCGATGAGGATTCGGCCTTCGGTGGGGAGGTAGAACCGGCAGAGCAGGGCGGCGAGGGTGGTTTTGCCCGAGCCATTGCGGCCGATGAAGGCGGTGACCCGGTCGCGCGGGATCCACAGGTTCAGGTGGCGGAAGAGCGGTTCCTCCTTGGCGCCGTAGGAGAAGCCCAGGTCTTCCAGCCGGATGAAATCGAAGTCTTCCGGCCAGGGGAGGGGATCGGGCGGATCGATGACGCGGAGCCGGGTGTCGAGGACGTCGAAGATCCGTTCGGCGCTCATCAGCGCGCGCTGCATCCCGACGTGCAGGGCCGACAGTTTCTTGATCGGCTTGTAGAACCGGTTGAGCACGAGGAGATAGAGCATGAATTCGGCGCCGCCGCCGATGATGCCGAATTGAAACAGGAGCAGCGCCCCGACGACCAGGATGGCGACGACACCGATGATCGTGATGATATCGGAGGTGGAGGAGGCCAGCTCCTTGATCATCCGGCGGCGGAACCGGCGGCGGAACATGGTGCGGTTGGAGCGACCGAAGCGTTGCGCTTCGAAATCCTCGCTGCCGAACGACTTGATCAGCTTGATGCCGCTGAACGACGTCTGCATCTGGTCCATGATGAAGGCGTCGCCCATGACCTCCTCGCGCGAGATGTCGCGGATCCGCCGCGCCAGGATGATCGTCGGGATGATCGCCAGCGGGAGCATCAGCAGGACGATCGCCGTCAGCGTCGGGTTGATCAGGAGCAGGAAGATCAGCAGGAACAGCATCGTGACCGGCTCGCGGACCGTGGTGCTGTAGAGCAGTTCCATCGGCTGGCGGAGCATCATCACGTCGTTGTAGACGCGCGTCATGAGCTGGCCGGTCGGATTGCGGTGGAAGAACCCCAGGTCCTGGCGGATGCAGTGGGCGTAGAGGCGTTCGGAGAGGCCGCCGAGCGTTTCCTCCTCGATCCGCGCCATGATGAGGCTGGCGGCGTAGGAGAGCAGCGCGCTGAGCAGTGCGGCGAGCAGCAGGACGCCGGCGATGATCAGGATCCCTTCCAGCTTGTTGCGGCTCAGGTAGGCGTTGGCCTGGACCTCCCAGGCCTGGAGCCGCTGCTTGAGCGTGTCGATGCGCTGGCGACCGCGTTCGATCAGCGGGCCGACAAGCGGGAGGCGCGTCAGCAGATCGTCCTCCAGTTGATGCTCGGGCGAGACGGCGGCGGCGGGGGGCGGTTCGGTCTCAAGCGGCTGTTCGTTGAAGATCACGCGCAGGATGGGCAGGAAGGCGAACAGCGAGAAGACGCCGATGAAGCTGGCCAGAATGATCAGGAGGTTGGCCAGGACGAGCCGACGCCGGTGGGGCAGAAACAGGGCGAGCAACCGGAACAGGACGCCCTGGTTGACCGACTGGGGGCCGCCGATCCAGCGCACCAGCAGCCGATTGAGCCAGCCGGCGGGAGGCGGTGCCGACTCCGACGCGGATGCGGACGCGGTAGTGGGTTCCATCATGGGCGGGAGGGATTCGTCCCCGGTGGGCGCAGCGGGGCCATGCTAGGTCCGCGCCGGGGGCGGGTCGCAGACGTGCCGGCCGGGGGCCGGCCCTGACTTCAACTGAGCACAGCGCCCCACGCCGTTCAAACAAAAAAGGGCAACCTGTCCGATGGGCGCGGCGGGCGGTTTGCGGTTGGCGTCGTCTGAGGTTACATCAGCCGGCAGGCCGCGGCCGCAGCGATCGCCGCCGTCTCGGCCCGCAGCGTCAGCGGCCCCAGGCCGACCGGCACGTAGCCGGCCGACTCAAAGGCCGCTTGTTCCGCGGGCGTCCACCCCCCCTCGGGGCCGATCGCGATCCAGATCGGCCGGTCCAGCGCCGGGCGTTGGCGCAGCCACTCGCCCAGCGGACGGGGGTTCCCCCCGAAGGCGGCCACGAGCCCGTCGGCGGGGGGGCGGTCAGCTTGCAGCCAGTGTTCGACGGCCATTGGGGGCGGCAGCGACAGCGGACGGGGCCGGCCGCATTGTTTCGCGGCGGCGATTGCGAGCCGACTCCAGCGCTCGGGGACGCCCGGCTCGTCCTCGGCCCGCGGCGGGATGACGCTGCGGCGCGTGTGGAGCGGCTGCAGCGTATCGACGCCCAGTTCCGAGAGTTTTTCAATCAGCAGGTCCATTGCCCGGCGCTTGAGCATGGCGACCGCCAGCTTGACGACCGGGCCCGCTGGAGAAGCCGAATCGAGCGGCGCCAGCAGCTCGATTTCGGCGCGCCCGTCGCGCCGGCCGACGAAGCGGGCGCGATAGGTGGCGCCCGCCGCATCGAACAGATCGATCGGGGTCCCCTCGCGCAGCCGCAGGACATCGATCAGGTGGTGCGATTCGCTTACCGGCAGCAGGAGCCGCTCGCCGGGCGCGCGCGGGCCAATTGGCCCGGGGTGGTGGAACCGATGGGGGGCGCGTGGGCTCATCGCGGGGACTTCATTGGCGGCGGGGGGCGGCGCGCGCCATGGGCGCTTGCTCTCGCCCGCCGTCAGAAACGGTAGATCGCGGGGTCGGCTTTCTCGATCTCATGGATCGGCGGGCTCAGGCGGGCCGGCGCGTCGTCGCGCGGAAGCGCCTCGACGAGCGCCTCGCCGGCGGCATCCGGGGAGCTTGCAGCGGCCGTCGCGGTCCCGCGCAGATAAACGTTTTCGCCCATCAGGAACACGCCGGTGCTGGGCGTCGAGGGGTTCGCGTCGCGCTGGTAAACCCAGGAGAAAACCGGGGCGGGCGTCCGGCGTTTGACGCGGGCCAGAATCCGCGCGACCACGCCCGAGGGTTGCCGCCGCATCTGCGTCATCCCCATGCGGTAATAGAACGTCCCATGGGCATTGTTCACGGTGTTTTCAAATTGCAGGTCCCACGGCCACTGGGCATGGAACGGGCCATCGAGCAGATTGACGCCGCGGCTGATCCAGTTCAGTTCGTCGGCGTCGTGGATTTCAACCGCCTCGGGGTCGAACCGGCCCGCGAGGCGAATCTCGTCGAAGACCATGCCGTCGGGGTTGTCGAGACCCAGATCAACGACAAGCCACTGGCCGGCCTCGAGCCAGCCGCTGTCGGGCTGGTCGAACCAGAGGGTCGGCGGCCGCAGACGGGACTGATCGGAAAAGCCGGCGAGGATGGGCTGGAGCGACGGCAGATCGCCCTGCATGAACTTGAGGCCCGCGGGCATCGCGGTCTGGGCCGCCATGATCCGGACGGTGGCTCCCGCCAGCGCTTCGCGCAGGCCGAAGGCCGACATCGAGACCAGGCGCTCGCCGGCCCAGGCGCCCGAGAAAAGCTGCTCGTCGATCAACGGCTGAATTTCGACCGAATCGGCGGCCTGCCGGGCGGCCCAGACGACCGTGATCAGCGGGAACGTCTCCGAATTGACCGGTACCTTGAGGAGCCCTTCATAGACGAGCGTTCCCCGCGCGGAATCGAGCTGGACGCTCGGGTCCTCCTTGAGCAGCGGCTTGAGCGTATCCTGGTGGATCGCCACGGGCTCGAAACTGGAGGAGGGATAGCGCAGAGCGACGCGCACGCGGTCGAACGGCAGGTGGTCGGGATTGAGCAGCGCCGCCTCGGTGGCGAACTGTTCGCCGGAGCGGACGCTCTGGCTGGCGGGCGTCAGGAAGAACGTGACGTGCGGGATATCGAGTTTTTCGCTGACGCGGATCGGCAGCGTGGCGGTGGTGACGAGCGTTTCGGCGATCGGCGTGGTGCCGGTGGTGGGGGCCGTGCCGGCCACGCCGGCCTGGACCTGAACGGCGCGTTCGCGCAATTCATCGAGATTCTGCGGCTGCGCCTGGCGCTCCTCGGCCGCTTTGCGCTCCTGATACTGGCGGCGGCGTTCCTGCAGAAACAGGCGGTGGCGGCGGATCCGCTCTTCCTTGCTGATGTTCGGGTCGCGCGGATCGAGCTCGGGCGGGATGTTGAGCCCGCCGGTTTCGGTCTGATAGCGGGCGTCGGACTGGGGCTGTTCCGGGGCGCTCGCGGTTTGCGCCGGTTCCTGCGCGCGGGCGGCCCCGGCCGCTGCGGCGATCAGGACGAGCAGCAGGCTGAATCGCGCGAAAGCCGTTAGGTACTTTGAGCGGGAGCGTTGCCAGGCCATGAATCCGCCACCCCTCCCCGCGGGAGATGATCCAGTGTATGCAATCGCCGCGCCAGATGGCAAAGGAAAGCCCGGGGCCGGAAACGGCGGGCAGATTGGAGGGGACAGATAGGGATGCGCGGCAGGTTGCCGTGAAATAGCGGTTCGGGTGTTGTGAGGAAAGCAGCGCCGATGCATTGCGTGGCTCTGGCGCCGCGTGCGAAAAGCCCGGTTTATTGGTCGCTCAGGGGGGCGGATGCGGCCTGCAACTCGCGCTCGAGTTCAGCGTGCCAGCCGCGCGCCTGGTCCAGGCGCTGACTGGTAAACTCCGGCTCCTCACCGGCGGCGAGATCCTCCTGCAGCAATTCGATCCCCTGGGTGAGCAGATCGTACGCCATCTCGCGCTTGTCGAGGTCGGGCTGGAGCATGTAGACCCGTCCGAGCAGGACATACAGATAGGAATTGCGCGGCTCGTACCGCAGCCGCTCGCTCAGGATGGGGAAGCGCAGCAGGCGTTTCAGGCTGAGGTCGTCGGGGGTGATCGCGGCGGCCTTCATGTAATCCATGGCCGCTTCCTCGATGCGCAGATTGCGGTAGTGGGCGTGACCGGAGATGATCAGCGGCAACGCCTGTTCGTAGCGGCGCAGGCGCTCGAGCTCTTCGGGCGGCATGCGGCGGGTATCCATGAACTGGCGCGGCGAGGTGTAGATTTCCATCAGCGCGGCCAGGTTGTCGATCAGCGGCTTGTCGAAGTAGCCGTATTTGGGCGACTCGAATTCGATGACCGGATTGTTCTGGGTGTTGAGGACGTCGCCCGCGAGGTACTCGGCCAGCCGGGGACCGCCGGCGATGAACGAGGAGAGGAGCTTGACCGGGTCGTCCAGGTAGATCTCGCCCAGATCGCGCCGCACGTCATCCTCGGCGAGCATGCGCGCGAAGCGCTCGTAGCTGAGCTGGATTTCGTCCTGCCAGCCGATGAGCAGGATGTAATGCGTCGGCTCGTTGGGGAGGTAGAAGATGCCCATCGCCGGGAAGACGCGGTGGAACGTGCGCAGCGCGACTTTGAAGACGTCCTCGCTGAGGCCGGCCAGCGGCATCCAGACGACGACGAGGCCGTCGGGGGTGAGGCGCGCGCGGCAGGCCTCGAAGTATTGCAGGTCATACAGGTTGGCGTTGCTCTTGTAGCGCAGGTCGGTGCAGTCGGTGGCGATGATGTCGTAGCGCTGTTCGGTGTGAGTCAGGTACGAGCGGGCGTCGTCGAAAATCAGCCGGTAGCGCGGCTGTTCCTGTTCCAGGAAGCCGTGGTTGGCGGCGTGGAGTTCGGGGGCCGCCTTGGGAACGGTCGTCGAGATCTCGATGCAATCGACGCGGCGCAGGCGGTCGTGCAGCAGGAACGAATATGACGCGCCGCCGCTGCCGAAGCCGACGGTCAGGGCGCTGTCGGCCGTGGCCAGCAGGCCCATCGGAACGTGCGCCAGCGACTTCTGATCGGTCTGCATGATCGGATCGGTGCCGGCGACGCCGACGCCATCGACGTAGATCGTCCGCTCCTTCAGGTTGTTCTCCATCACGGCGACGGTCGCCAGCGGGCCTTCCTTGTAGAACACCAGAGTGTCGAGCAGGGTCGTCACGGGCTGCAGCCCCCGCTGGGCGGGCAGGCCGATCCAGACAGCGACGAGCATGACCGCCGCCAGGCCGCCGAAGGCATAGGCGTAGCGCCGGCAGGCCGGCAGCAGATGCAGCACGCCCAGCCCCAGGCCGATTTCGACCAGGCCCAGCAGCAGCAGGCCGAAGGTCAGGCCGAACAGCGGGATGATGATGAAGCCGGCGAGGAGGGCGCCGAGGATCGCGCCCACCGTGTTGTAGGCATACAGCCGGCCGACGTCGCCGCCGACCCGGCCGACCTGGACCACCACGCGCGCGGCGGCGGGAAACGCCATCCCGAGCAGGATCGTCGGCAACCCAAGGACGCCGAAGGTCTGGAGCATGATGTTGCCGACGGCCAGGTACCAGTTGAGGATGCCCGTTTCGGGGTCGTAGGGATCGGCGATGCGCAGGCCGCCGGCCGAGTAGAGCATCGTGACGGAGAGCAGGACGGCCATACCGATCAGGACGAGCAGGACGCCGTAGAGGCGCAGGGGCTGGCGTTCGTGATCGATCCACAGGCCGATCAACGCGGCGCCCACGGCCAGCCCGGCCAGAAAGACCGTCAGCATCGCCGAGAAGGAGTAGGTGGTGTTTTTGAGGTATTCGAAGCTGAAGACGAGCGAGCGGCTCCAGAGGACCTGGCAGGCGAGGGCCGCCGCGCCCGAAAGGAGCGCGGTCCAGAGCACCCATTGCACGGCGCGGGGGGGCAGCGCGTCGGTCGGTGGGGCGGGCGCGCCGGCGGTCGCCGCCACGGGGGGGCCGCCGGGAGAAAGCGGTCGGCGCTCGATCATCAGCGACAGGGCCAGACTGCCGGCCGCGACGAACAGATTCAGCCCCGCCGCGATCCATTCGGAGTGCAGCAGGCCGAAGCTGGCGATAAGGACGAAGCCGGCGAGGAACGAGCCCGCCACCGCGCCGAACGTATTGACCGCGTAGAGACTGCCGACATGCAGACCCAGGTGGGCCTGACGCCGCACCATGAACCGCGACAGGACCGGCAGCGTGGCGCCCATCATGGTGGTGGGGATCAGGAGCAGGAGGAACGCCAGGATGAAGCGGGCGGCGGTCAGGATGCCGAACTGGCCGCCCAGGTGGGCGTAGATCCAGCCGTCGACGGCGGTGACGCCGTTCATCAGCAGCGGCATGGCCGCGCCCGCCAGCGCGATCCCGATCTCCAGCGCGCCGTAGGTGCGCAGCGGCCGGCCGAGCCGGTCGCTGACCCGGCCCAGCAGCCAGGAGCCGAGCGCCAGGCCGGCCATGAAGGCGGCGAGGACGGTGCAGACGGCGTAGAGTCCGGCGCCGAAGATGGCCAGCAGCATCCGCGTCCAGACGATCTCGTAGATCAGGCCGGCCGCGCCGGAAGCGAAGAAAAAGGGGTAGGCGAGCAGCCGCAGGGCGGCGCCGCCGGCGCGCTGTCCCCCCCCGGCGGCGCCGCCCTGCGGCTACTCGCCTACCCCTTTTT
>ERZ795049.4124-NODE-4124-length-14688-cov-22.839609_pt1 | contig 14688 bp, 8 predicted proteins | sample MGYA00375133_ERZ795049 | MGnify/ENA primary metagenome ERZ795049 (study PRJEB30178, sample SAMN05720147) | activated sludge metagenome | isolation source: anaerobic digester from wastewater treatment plant | place: Japan | collected 2015-04-20 ...
TTTCCCCCGCGCCCCCTTTCCCAAAAAACTTTGATGACGGATGCTGCGCATCCTGGTGCTGGGTTATGCTTTTAGCCACTGATCGGCTGTGCCCCAGCGTAGGTTGCGTAGGGTGTGCAGAATGGCTTTTTGTTTGGCCAGGCGCATTGCTTCTATGATCACGCATAGGGCGGCGGGCATGATGTCGGCGCGGGAAGGGGGCAGGGCAAGGAAATGGCCGTGTATGACGCGTGCGAAATTTACAGGCAGCGCGGCGAAAGCCTTATTGTCTTTGCGGGTGTGGACTACGGCATGGGCTCCTCGCGCGACTGGGCGGCCAAGGGCGCGGCGCTGCTGGGCGTCAAGGCCGTGGTGGCCGTGTCGTTCGAGCGCATCCACCGCAGCAACCTGATCGGCATGGGGGTCTTGCCGCTGCAGTTCCCCGAGGGCGTTACCGCGCAGACTTTGGGGCTGGACGGCTCGGAAATTTTCACCTTGCCGGAACTCTCCGACGATTTGAAGCCCGGGCAGATTTTGAATCTCGATATCCGCCGCAAGGATGGCTCGGCGCAGTCGGTGCCACTGATCGCGCGCATCGACACCGCGATCGAGGTGCAATACTACCGCAACGGCGGCATCTTGCCGTATGTGTTGCGCGCGATTTTAAACAGCTAAAAAAATGGCAGACGAAACACAAAACGTTTTTTTGGTCGACACTTATTCCGACCCGGTGGTGATGCTTGTCAACGGGCGGGCGTCCTATCTGAACTGCGCGCCCGCGGGGCAGTTTTTTGACAAGATGGTGCAAACGGGCAAGACGCACATCGTCGTGGATTTCGCGCGCTGCACCAGCATGGACAGCACCTTTTTGGGGCTTTTGGCCGGCTGCGCGCTGGCGCTTGAGCAAAAAAAAGGCACGCTCACGCTCACGCGCCTAAGCGAGCGCAACCTGGAACTGGTGCGCAACCTGGGGCTGCACCGCATCCTGAATGTCGAGGCCGACCCGAAAAAACTTTGCTTTGAGTGCGAGGGCGCGGAAAAAGCCACGCCGCTGACCACCCTCGACAAAACCGAGATCGCCAACGCGCGCCTCATTTTAAAGGCGCACGAAAACCTCGTGGCCGCCGACGAGGGCAACCTGACGAAATTTCAGGACGTCATCACCGCGCTCAAGCAGGACGAGAAATAAGGGCGCGGATTTTGTTACATCCGCTGCAGCGGCTCCAAGCCGAGCAGTCGCATTCCGATTTCCAGCACGGTCAATGTGCGGCGGCACAGGATCAGGCGGCGGACGCGTTGGCCGGGGTCGTCCGTGAGGACTTTGTTGGCGTTGTAAAAGCTGGAGAACTGCCCCGCCAATTCGTACAGGTAAGTGCACAGCAAATGCGGGCGCAGGTCTTCGAGCGTGTTGTCCAACGCGCTCGGGAAGGCGGCCAGTTTGCGCGCAAGCGCGATTTCTTCCGGCGTCTCAAACGCGGTGGCGCCGCGCTCGCAAATTTGGTCGTTCTGCTCGATGCCCGCCTTGCGCAAGATCGAGTGGATGCGCGCCCCCGCGTAGAGCAGGTAGGGGGCGGTATTGCCCTCGAAGGCCAGGAGTTTTTCCCAGGAGAACACGTAGTCGCTCGTGCGGTTTTGCGAGAGGTCGGCATAGCGCACGGCGCCGATGCCGACGCTGCGGGCGATCTGCGCGCGCTCGTCTGCGGGCAGCTCGGGGTTCTTTTCGGCGACTTGTTTTTCGGCGCGCTCGACCGCCTCTTGCAAGAGGGTTTTTAATTTAACAGGGTCGCCGCTCTTTGTCTTGATGGCTTTTCCGTCGTCGCCCAAAATCGTGCCAAACCACACGTGGCGCAGCCGCGGCAGCTCGTAGCCTTTTTTGGCGAACCATTTTTCGACCGTCAAAAAGAGCTGTTGAAAATGATCCTGCTGGCGACCGTCGGTGACGTAAACAATCTGTTGCGCGTTGAAATGTTCGCGGCGGTACAGCACCGTGGCCAGGTCGGTGGAACCGTAGTTGGAGGCCCCGTCGGCCTTGCGGATGATGAAGGGTTGCGACGGGGCGGCATCGCGCGAAAAACGCGGCACTTCGTCGTGCCACACGACAAGCGCGCCCTGATTTTCCTCGGCGATGTTTGTTTCGGTCAGCTCCTGATAAACGCGCGTGACCTTGTCGCGGTAGAAGGACTCCCCGAGCGTTACGTCGATCGTCACGTTTAAAAGTTTGTAAATCTCATCGCAGGCCTGCATCGACAGGGCGTTGATTTTTTTCCACAAGACCGTGTTTTCCGGGTCGCCTTGTTGCAGTTTGACCAGCTCGTGGCGCGCGGCGTCGGCCTGCGCGGGATCGCTTTTGACAAGCGCGGAGCCTTCTTTGTACAGGCGTTCCAAATCCTCGATCGCCTCGGGGCCTTTGCCGTCGAGGCTGTAACCCGCGCGCTTGATGCCCAAGATGAGAATGCCGTAATTGGTGCCCCAATCCCCAATATGATTGTCGCGCAGCATGTCCGCGCCGCAAAAGCCGAGCAGGCGCTGGATGGCCTCGCCAATGATCATCGGGCGCAAGTGCCCGACGTGCATTTGCTTGGCGGTGTTGGGGGAGGGAAAATCGATGACGATTTTTTCGCCCTTGAACAGCGAGGCGGCCGCCTGTGAAAAATCCGCGTGGCTGCGGTAGGCTTCCAGCCAGCGCAAAAGAAACAGCGCCGAGAGTTTGAAATTCAAAAAGCCCGGCCCGGCCACCTCGAGGCCCACGAGCGCTTCGTCCAACTGCGGGCGCAGCGCGTCGGCCAGATGGCCGGCCAGTTCGCGCGGGTTTTTCTGCTGGCGCTTCGCCCAGCCCAGCACGCCGTTGGCCTGAAAGTCCGCATGGCGCGGGTCGGAAGGTTTTATCGCGGGGTCGAACCCCGCGCCGAACTGCGGCAGTGTTTGCGCGCATTGGCGCAGGGCGCCGTCCAGCGCGCGGGCGATGTGAAACCAAATGTCCATTGTTTAAGCGCAATCAGATACGGCGTTTTCGTCAAGACCGTTTTTACGTTTTTGGTTGCTACAGGCTGCCATGGGGCAGAAAATCACTTGCAATGAAACCCCCCGCCATCGACGCGCTCCTGTCAGTCCAATCGCACGATATGCGCCATGGGGCGCTGGACAAGCAGATCGCCGAAGGCCCCAGGGTGCTGGCGGGCGCCGACGCGAAAATCGCGGCCGAAAAGAAGGCCTTTGAGGACAAAAAAACCGCCTTGAACGCGCTGGAGCGCGAGCGGGCTGACTTGCGTACCCGCCGCCGCACGCTGGAGGACAAGCTCACCAAGTACCGCACGCAACAGGCCGAGGTGCGCAAAAACGACGAGTATCAGGCGCTCACCAAAGAGATCGAGCAGGGCGAGGCCGAGAAGGGCGCGATGGAGAGCGAGGAGCTGGAGCTGCTCTTTAAAATCGACGAGGCCGGCGCCGCTTTGGGCGAGGAGAAAAAAGCGCACGAGGCGCAGCTCGCGGTTTTGCAAGACGAGAAAAACCGCCTCGCCGCCCAGTTGAAGGAATTTGAAACCGAGCGCGCGGCCGAGGCCGCCGCCTATGAGAAAGCCCGCGCCGCCGCCCCCGCGGATTGGCTGAAAATTTACGACCAGGTAAAAACGCAGGGCAAACGCGGCCCGTGGGTCGTTCCCCTGAAAGACCAGATGTGCGGCGGTTGCCACATCCGCTCGTCTTCGGCCAGCGTTCAGAACGCGGACGGCAAGCCCGTGTTTTGCGGCAACTGCGGGCGCATCGTCTACGTGGATGCGTAGTGCGAAAAAATCCCCGCGCGCCTTGTGCGAAAATGTTTCGCGCGCTATACTGTCTGCATGAAAAAGACACCCCGCAGAACGTTTTTGAAGGCGGCCTGTTTATCGGTGGCCGTGCTCGCGCTGCCCGCGCTTAAAGCGTCCGCCGCCCCCAAAAAAGCGCCGCAAAAACAATGCCCGCATTGCGGTTGCCCGTTGTGCAATGGCTGAGGGCTTGTCGCACTTTTTAGTTAACCTGATTCCCTAGATATATAAAAATCCATGCACCCGTTAGTTGTCGCCTATGGCGCTTTGTTGCTGGCCGTTGTCTTTGAGACGACGGGCACTTCTTTTTTAAAACAGTCCGAACAGTTCACGCGCCTGTGGCCGACAGTTATCACCTTGGTCAGCTACGCGTGCTCGTTTTATTTGCTGTCGGTGACGCTCCGGACGCTGCCCGTGGCCATCGCCTACGCGATCTGGTGCGCGCTAGGCATCGTGTTGATTTCGCTGATAGGAGTGTTTGTGTTCAAACAATCGCTCGACCTGGCCGCCTGCATCGGGCTGGGACTGATTGTGGCGGGAGTCGTCGTCGTCAACGCGTTTTCAAACGCTGTCAGTCATTGATAGGACACATTCTCTTGTGCTCCCAAAAGGAAACGGATTCATATTTTTGTTTCCGGGCTAAAGCAAAGGTAAGCACGCAGGCGCGTTTGTGCGCTGTGCGAACGTTTAACCCGCTTGAAGACTATGAAATCCCCCGCCATTACCCGCAGTGTCGCCACCGGAAGTTTGACAGCCATCGCGCTGGCTTGTTTCAGCCCCGCTTTTGCGCAGGCTCCCGCGCAAAAGCCCAATGTTTTGTTCATTATCTCCGACGATTTGTGCTGCCAAATCAGCGCGTATGGAAAATCGCAGGTGAAAACACCCAACCTCGAGCGGCTTGCGCGCGAGGGCGTGCGTTTTGACAGGGCGTATTGCAATTATCCCGTTTGCTCGCCGTCGCGGGTCTCGTTTTTGAGCGGGCGCTATCCGAAGAACACCGAGGTCGTCGGCAACGGGCACGACCCGCGCGTGGTGCTGGGCAAGGATTTTCAATTCATGCCGGAGTATTTTCGCGCGCACGGATATTTCACGGCGGGTTTGGGCAAGGTCGCGCACACGCCCGAGCACCAAAACTCCATCAGCTGGGACTACGCGCTCGACGCGCAAGAGTACGACGCCGACGGCACCTACAAAGGCGACGCCCAACAAATGCGCACCTGGCCGGACGAACGGCATCCCGACGGGGTTTCCGCGCGCCAGTGTGTGCGCCTGATGGAGGAGAACGCGGATAAGCCTTTCTTCATCGCCGCCGGTTTCCACCGCCCCCACGCCCCGCGCGTGGCCCCGCAAAAGTATTTTGACATGTATCCGATAGACTCGTTGAAACTGGCCGGCGGCGTCACGGAGGCGGACATTCCGAAAATCGCCTATCCGCCCTCGTATAGCGCGGACATGTCCGAGAAAAAGCAGCGCGAATATCTGCAGTCTTATTACGCGAGCGTCACTTTCATGGACGCGCAGGTGGGCGTGCTGTTGGACGCCCTCGACCGCCTGGACTTGCGCAAGAACACGATCATCGTGTTTATCGGCGACAACGGCTACAACCTTGGCGAGCATGGCGGCTTTTGGGGCAAGCACGACTTGATGGACGGCTCGGCGCGCCCGCCGATGATTATTTCGGCTCCCGGCATGTCGCGCGCAAAGCTGTGCGGCCGCGCCGTGGAGTTTGTGGATATTTTCCCCACCTTGGCGGATTTTTGCGCCATTCCCCCGCAGCCGGGCTTGGATGGCACAAGCCTTGTGCCGCTGTTGAAAGACCCGGACGCGCCCGATTGGAAAAAATACGCCCGCTGCGTCGCCGTGCGCGGCGGCAGAAAAGATAACAAGCTGCAACTGGGCTGCAGTGTGCACACCGATCAATATTCCTTTATGAAATGGCCGGACGGCTCGCTCCAGCTTTATGACGACAAGGCCGATCCCGGGCAGACGAAAAACCTGGCTTTAGACCCCAAGTATGCTTCCGTTATCGGGGAGTTGGAGCCGTTGTTGTTGCCTGATAGTGTGCCTTTTCATAAGAGTGTTGTTGTGCGCTCTAAGGAGGCCAAGGAGAAAAACGCGAAGAAGCAGGCGAGAATTCAGAAACGCCTGCAGGAGTGAATAATAGTCAGTGCGCCTGCGGCGCTAAGTGATTTGGGGGCTGGCGCTGGGCGTGGGGGCATTGGGGCTGCGAAGTCTGCTTTTGACTACCCGAAAGAATATCCCGTTGGGCTATTCTTCCGTTCCCGCGGCGAAAATCCTTCAGGGCGAATTTTGCCTGGTCTTACGATGGGGAGCAGTGATCTCGCACAGCCCCCCATCTATCCTGCGGCAAAATCCGCCCTGAAGGATTTTCACTTGCGGGAAAGTTGCACGGAGCAAAGGTGGCCGTAGTGCAGTATTATTTTAGAAGGGCTGACGGGCATCTATATGTTACGTGTATACGTAAGGATGCGCAGCATCCGTCATCAAAGTTTTTTGGGAGGGGGTGCGGGGGAACCTTTTTTTTCAAAAAAAGGTTCCCCCGCATATATTCTCAGCGCCCCATTCTTTTCCCGCGCCCCCTATTTCACCTTTTTTGTTGGCGAATATTTGTTGGCGCAGGTATCGTGGATAAATATGAACGATCCGCGATACACGCAGTTGGCGCAGGTGCTTGCCCGTTTTTCCACTCGGCTTAAGAGGGGGGACAATGTGCTGATTGATGCTTACGACATTCCCGAGGAGATGGTGGGGGCGTTGCAGCGTGCGGCGAAGGAATGCGGGGCCAATGCGTTTGTGCAGCTTAACAGTGCGCGGGTGATGCGGCAGTGGGTGCGGGAGGCTTCGGACAAGGCGTTTGTGGCGCAGGCGCGGGTGGAGTTGGCGCGCATTAAACTGATGGACGCGTACATAGCGGTGCGCGGGGGGCATAATATTTTTGAGTCTAGTGACGTGCCTGCCGAGCGGGCGAAGGCTTGGATGAAGGCGTTGCGCCCGGCGCTTAACTGGCGCGTGAACAAGACCAGGTGGGTGGTATTGCGCTGGCCGACGCCGGCTTTTGCGCAGCTCTCGCGCAAGAGCACGGAGCAGTTTGAGGACTTTTTCTTCAAGGTGTGCACGCTGGATTACGCGCGCATGATTCCCGGGATGCGGGCGATGAAGGCGCTCATGGAAAAGACCGACCGCGTGCGCATCAAGGCGCCGGGGGTGGACTTGGAGTTTTCGATCAAGGGCATGAGCGCGATTCCTTGTGGCGGGCAGATGAACATTCCGGACGGTGAAATTTTCACGGCGCCGGTGCGCGAGAGCGTGCAGGGGGTTGTCACTTTTAATTCGCCGACGATTTATCAGGGGGCTTCCTTTGACAAGATTCGCCTGGTGTTTGAGAAGGGGAAGGTCGTCGAGGCCACGGCGCAGGGCGATGTGAAGCGTTTGAACGCGATTTTGGATTCCGACGCGGGGGCGCGTTACGTGGGCGAGTTCGCGCTGGGTTTTAACCCGCACATCACCGAGCCTATGCGCGACATTTTGTTTGACGAAAAAATCGCGGGCTCTTTTCATATGGCGCTGGGACAGGCGTACGAGGAGGCGGACAACGGTAACCGTTCGCAGGTGCACTGGGATTTGGTGAGTATCCAGCGTCCCGAAATGGGCGGCGGCGAGATTTATTTCGACGGGAAACTCGTGCGCAAAAACGGCCGCTTTATCCCGAAAGCGCTGCAAAAACTCAATCCCGAATACTTGCTCAAGGGCAAACGCAAATGACCGACGACGACGACGAACTTTTGGAATCCGAGACGCCCGCGGGCGTGTCGGACGGTGGAAATCTCACGCTGACCGTGCCGCAGGGCGTGTTCATGGAGCGCGCCGACAAGCTGCTGGCCGCGCATTTTCCGCAGTACTCTCGCGCGCGGCTGCAGGAGGTTTTTGATGAGGGCAAAGTCTTTTTGGACGGCAAGCCCGCCTCTAAAAAAACGCGCGTGAGCGAGGGGGCGGTGCTCACCTTGACCGAGCCCGCGCAAAAGATCGCGATCCCGGCGCCGGTCGATATTCCGCTCGATATTCTTTACGAGGACGAGCACATCGTGGTCGTCAACAAGCGCCCGGGTATGGTGGTGCATCCAGGCAACGCCACCGGCGAGGACACGATGGTGCACGCGCTGCTACACCACACGAAAGGCAATCTCACCACCAACGCGGGCGAGATCCGCCCGGGCGTCGTGCACCGTCTGGACAAGGAAACCAGCGGCGTCATCATCTTCGCCAAAAGCGACCGCGCCTACCGGCCGTTGACGCGCGCCTTTGCCAGCCGCAAGCTCGACAAGCAATACTTGGCCCTCACACGCGGTGCCCCCGCGCTGCTCTCGGGGGTGCTGCGCGGCAACATCGACCGCCACCCCACCCACCGCACCCGCATGGCCGTGCGCGAGAACGAAGGCGGCAAACCCGCCCGCACCGACTGGGCGGTCGAAAAACATCTTGGCAAAAATTTTTCATTCCTGCGCCTGTGGCTGCACACCGGCCGCACGCACCAAATCCGCACGCACCTCTCGCACATGGGCTTCCCCATTTTAGGCGACGCGCTCTACGGCGACCGGCCGCTGCCCAACGACCCCTGGAAAGCCCCCCGCGTCATGCTCCACGCCGAACGCCTGACCATCACCCACCCGGTCACCAAAGAAGAAATGACCTTCATCGCCCCGCTGCCCGAAGATTTTAAACAAGGCATCGCCGCGATCGAAAAGGATTTCGGGGAGAAGGAATGAATGGATTTGGATGCGGGGGAAAACCCTTTTTTGAAAAAAAGGGCTTTCCCCCGCGCCCCCTTTCCCAAAAAACTTTGATGACGGATGCTGCGCATCCTGGTGCTGGGTTATGCTTTTAGCCACTGATCGGCTGTGCCCCAGCGTAGGTTGCGTAGGGTGTGCAGAATGGCTTTTTGTTTGGCCAGGCGCATTGCTTCTATGATCACGCATAGGGCGGCGGGCATGATGTCGGCGCGGGAAGGGGGCAGGGCAAGGAAATGGCCGTGTATGACGCGTGCGAAATTTACAGGCAGCGCGGCGAAAGCCTTATTGTCTTTGCGGGTGTGGACTACGGCATGGGCTCCTCGCGCGACTGGGCGGCCAAGGGCGCGGCGCTGCTGGGCGTCAAGGCCGTGGTGGCCGTGTCGTTCGAGCGCATCCACCGCAGCAACCTGATCGGCATGGGGGTCTTGCCGCTGCAGTTCCCCGAGGGCGTTACCGCGCAGACTTTGGGGCTGGACGGCTCGGAAATTTTCACCTTGCCGGAACTCTCCGACGATTTGAAGCCCGGGCAGATTTTGAATCTCGATATCCGCCGCAAGGATGGCTCGGCGCAGTCGGTGCCACTGATCGCGCGCATCGACACCGCGATCGAGGTGCAATACTACCGCAACGGCGGCATCTTGCCGTATGTGTTGCGCGCGATTTTAAACAGCTAAAAAAATGGCAGACGAAACACAAAACGTTTTTTTGGTCGACACTTATTCCGACCCGGTGGTGATGCTTGTCAACGGGCGGGCGTCCTATCTGAACTGCGCGCCCGCGGGGCAGTTTTTTGACAAGATGGTGCAAACGGGCAAGACGCACATCGTCGTGGATTTCGCGCGCTGCACCAGCATGGACAGCACCTTTTTGGGGCTTTTGGCCGGCTGCGCGCTGGCGCTTGAGCAAAAAAAAGGCACGCTCACGCTCACGCGCCTAAGCGAGCGCAACCTGGAACTGGTGCGCAACCTGGGGCTGCACCGCATCCTGAATGTCGAGGCCGACCCGAAAAAACTTTGCTTTGAGTGCGAGGGCGCGGAAAAAGCCACGCCGCTGACCACCCTCGACAAAACCGAGATCGCCAACGCGCGCCTCATTTTAAAGGCGCACGAAAACCTCGTGGCCGCCGACGAGGGCAACCTGACGAAATTTCAGGACGTCATCACCGCGCTCAAGCAGGACGAGAAATAAGGGCGCGGATTTTGTTACATCCGCTGCAGCGGCTCCAAGCCGAGCAGTCGCATTCCGATTTCCAGCACGGTCAATGTGCGGCGGCACAGGATCAGGCGGCGGACGCGTTGGCCGGGGTCGTCCGTGAGGACTTTGTTGGCGTTGTAAAAGCTGGAGAACTGCCCCGCCAATTCGTACAGGTAAGTGCACAGCAAATGCGGGCGCAGGTCTTCGAGCGTGTTGTCCAACGCGCTCGGGAAGGCGGCCAGTTTGCGCGCAAGCGCGATTTCTTCCGGCGTCTCAAACGCGGTGGCGCCGCGCTCGCAAATTTGGTCGTTCTGCTCGATGCCCGCCTTGCGCAAGATCGAGTGGATGCGCGCCCCCGCGTAGAGCAGGTAGGGGGCGGTATTGCCCTCGAAGGCCAGGAGTTTTTCCCAGGAGAACACGTAGTCGCTCGTGCGGTTTTGCGAGAGGTCGGCATAGCGCACGGCGCCGATGCCGACGCTGCGGGCGATCTGCGCGCGCTCGTCTGCGGGCAGCTCGGGGTTCTTTTCGGCGACTTGTTTTTCGGCGCGCTCGACCGCCTCTTGCAAGAGGGTTTTTAATTTAACAGGGTCGCCGCTCTTTGTCTTGATGGCTTTTCCGTCGTCGCCCAAAATCGTGCCAAACCACACGTGGCGCAGCCGCGGCAGCTCGTAGCCTTTTTTGGCGAACCATTTTTCGACCGTCAAAAAGAGCTGTTGAAAATGATCCTGCTGGCGACCGTCGGTGACGTAAACAATCTGTTGCGCGTTGAAATGTTCGCGGCGGTACAGCACCGTGGCCAGGTCGGTGGAACCGTAGTTGGAGGCCCCGTCGGCCTTGCGGATGATGAAGGGTTGCGACGGGGCGGCATCGCGCGAAAAACGCGGCACTTCGTCGTGCCACACGACAAGCGCGCCCTGATTTTCCTCGGCGATGTTTGTTTCGGTCAGCTCCTGATAAACGCGCGTGACCTTGTCGCGGTAGAAGGACTCCCCGAGCGTTACGTCGATCGTCACGTTTAAAAGTTTGTAAATCTCATCGCAGGCCTGCATCGACAGGGCGTTGATTTTTTTCCACAAGACCGTGTTTTCCGGGTCGCCTTGTTGCAGTTTGACCAGCTCGTGGCGCGCGGCGTCGGCCTGCGCGGGATCGCTTTTGACAAGCGCGGAGCCTTCTTTGTACAGGCGTTCCAAATCCTCGATCGCCTCGGGGCCTTTGCCGTCGAGGCTGTAACCCGCGCGCTTGATGCCCAAGATGAGAATGCCGTAATTGGTGCCCCAATCCCCAATATGATTGTCGCGCAGCATGTCCGCGCCGCAAAAGCCGAGCAGGCGCTGGATGGCCTCGCCAATGATCATCGGGCGCAAGTGCCCGACGTGCATTTGCTTGGCGGTGTTGGGGGAGGGAAAATCGATGACGATTTTTTCGCCCTTGAACAGCGAGGCGGCCGCCTGTGAAAAATCCGCGTGGCTGCGGTAGGCTTCCAGCCAGCGCAAAAGAAACAGCGCCGAGAGTTTGAAATTCAAAAAGCCCGGCCCGGCCACCTCGAGGCCCACGAGCGCTTCGTCCAACTGCGGGCGCAGCGCGTCGGCCAGATGGCCGGCCAGTTCGCGCGGGTTTTTCTGCTGGCGCTTCGCCCAGCCCAGCACGCCGTTGGCCTGAAAGTCCGCATGGCGCGGGTCGGAAGGTTTTATCGCGGGGTCGAACCCCGCGCCGAACTGCGGCAGTGTTTGCGCGCATTGGCGCAGGGCGCCGTCCAGCGCGCGGGCGATGTGAAACCAAATGTCCATTGTTTAAGCGCAATCAGATACGGCGTTTTCGTCAAGACCGTTTTTACGTTTTTGGTTGCTACAGGCTGCCATGGGGCAGAAAATCACTTGCAATGAAACCCCCCGCCATCGACGCGCTCCTGTCAGTCCAATCGCACGATATGCGCCATGGGGCGCTGGACAAGCAGATCGCCGAAGGCCCCAGGGTGCTGGCGGGCGCCGACGCGAAAATCGCGGCCGAAAAGAAGGCCTTTGAGGACAAAAAAACCGCCTTGAACGCGCTGGAGCGCGAGCGGGCTGACTTGCGTACCCGCCGCCGCACGCTGGAGGACAAGCTCACCAAGTACCGCACGCAACAGGCCGAGGTGCGCAAAAACGACGAGTATCAGGCGCTCACCAAAGAGATCGAGCAGGGCGAGGCCGAGAAGGGCGCGATGGAGAGCGAGGAGCTGGAGCTGCTCTTTAAAATCGACGAGGCCGGCGCCGCTTTGGGCGAGGAGAAAAAAGCGCACGAGGCGCAGCTCGCGGTTTTGCAAGACGAGAAAAACCGCCTCGCCGCCCAGTTGAAGGAATTTGAAACCGAGCGCGCGGCCGAGGCCGCCGCCTATGAGAAAGCCCGCGCCGCCGCCCCCGCGGATTGGCTGAAAATTTACGACCAGGTAAAAACGCAGGGCAAACGCGGCCCGTGGGTCGTTCCCCTGAAAGACCAGATGTGCGGCGGTTGCCACATCCGCTCGTCTTCGGCCAGCGTTCAGAACGCGGACGGCAAGCCCGTGTTTTGCGGCAACTGCGGGCGCATCGTCTACGTGGATGCGTAGTGCGAAAAAATCCCCGCGCGCCTTGTGCGAAAATGTTTCGCGCGCTATACTGTCTGCATGAAAAAGACACCCCGCAGAACGTTTTTGAAGGCGGCCTGTTTATCGGTGGCCGTGCTCGCGCTGCCCGCGCTTAAAGCGTCCGCCGCCCCCAAAAAAGCGCCGCAAAAACAATGCCCGCATTGCGGTTGCCCGTTGTGCAATGGCTGAGGGCTTGTCGCACTTTTTAGTTAACCTGATTCCCTAGATATATAAAAATCCATGCACCCGTTAGTTGTCGCCTATGGCGCTTTGTTGCTGGCCGTTGTCTTTGAGACGACGGGCACTTCTTTTTTAAAACAGTCCGAACAGTTCACGCGCCTGTGGCCGACAGTTATCACCTTGGTCAGCTACGCGTGCTCGTTTTATTTGCTGTCGGTGACGCTCCGGACGCTGCCCGTGGCCATCGCCTACGCGATCTGGTGCGCGCTAGGCATCGTGTTGATTTCGCTGATAGGAGTGTTTGTGTTCAAACAATCGCTCGACCTGGCCGCCTGCATCGGGCTGGGACTGATTGTGGCGGGAGTCGTCGTCGTCAACGCGTTTTCAAACGCTGTCAGTCATTGATAGGACACATTCTCTTGTGCTCCCAAAAGGAAACGGATTCATATTTTTGTTTCCGGGCTAAAGCAAAGGTAAGCACGCAGGCGCGTTTGTGCGCTGTGCGAACGTTTAACCCGCTTGAAGACTATGAAATCCCCCGCCATTACCCGCAGTGTCGCCACCGGAAGTTTGACAGCCATCGCGCTGGCTTGTTTCAGCCCCGCTTTTGCGCAGGCTCCCGCGCAAAAGCCCAATGTTTTGTTCATTATCTCCGACGATTTGTGCTGCCAAATCAGCGCGTATGGAAAATCGCAGGTGAAAACACCCAACCTCGAGCGGCTTGCGCGCGAGGGCGTGCGTTTTGACAGGGCGTATTGCAATTATCCCGTTTGCTCGCCGTCGCGGGTCTCGTTTTTGAGCGGGCGCTATCCGAAGAACACCGAGGTCGTCGGCAACGGGCACGACCCGCGCGTGGTGCTGGGCAAGGATTTTCAATTCATGCCGGAGTATTTTCGCGCGCACGGATATTTCACGGCGGGTTTGGGCAAGGTCGCGCACACGCCCGAGCACCAAAACTCCATCAGCTGGGACTACGCGCTCGACGCGCAAGAGTACGACGCCGACGGCACCTACAAAGGCGACGCCCAACAAATGCGCACCTGGCCGGACGAACGGCATCCCGACGGGGTTTCCGCGCGCCAGTGTGTGCGCCTGATGGAGGAGAACGCGGATAAGCCTTTCTTCATCGCCGCCGGTTTCCACCGCCCCCACGCCCCGCGCGTGGCCCCGCAAAAGTATTTTGACATGTATCCGATAGACTCGTTGAAACTGGCCGGCGGCGTCACGGAGGCGGACATTCCGAAAATCGCCTATCCGCCCTCGTATAGCGCGGACATGTCCGAGAAAAAGCAGCGCGAATATCTGCAGTCTTATTACGCGAGCGTCACTTTCATGGACGCGCAGGTGGGCGTGCTGTTGGACGCCCTCGACCGCCTGGACTTGCGCAAGAACACGATCATCGTGTTTATCGGCGACAACGGCTACAACCTTGGCGAGCATGGCGGCTTTTGGGGCAAGCACGACTTGATGGACGGCTCGGCGCGCCCGCCGATGATTATTTCGGCTCCCGGCATGTCGCGCGCAAAGCTGTGCGGCCGCGCCGTGGAGTTTGTGGATATTTTCCCCACCTTGGCGGATTTTTGCGCCATTCCCCCGCAGCCGGGCTTGGATGGCACAAGCCTTGTGCCGCTGTTGAAAGACCCGGACGCGCCCGATTGGAAAAAATACGCCCGCTGCGTCGCCGTGCGCGGCGGCAGAAAAGATAACAAGCTGCAACTGGGCTGCAGTGTGCACACCGATCAATATTCCTTTATGAAATGGCCGGACGGCTCGCTCCAGCTTTATGACGACAAGGCCGATCCCGGGCAGACGAAAAACCTGGCTTTAGACCCCAAGTATGCTTCCGTTATCGGGGAGTTGGAGCCGTTGTTGTTGCCTGATAGTGTGCCTTTTCATAAGAGTGTTGTTGTGCGCTCTAAGGAGGCCAAGGAGAAAAACGCGAAGAAGCAGGCGAGAATTCAGAAACGCCTGCAGGAGTGAATAATAGTCAGTGCGCCTGCGGCGCTAAGTGATTTGGGGGCTGGCGCTGGGCGTGGGGGCATTGGGGCTGCGAAGTCTGCTTTTGACTACCCGAAAGAATATCCCGTTGGGCTATTCTTCCGTTCCCGCGGCGAAAATCCTTCAG
>ERZ795049.4127-NODE-4127-length-14684-cov-37.678379_pt1 | contig 14684 bp, 21 predicted proteins | sample MGYA00375133_ERZ795049 | MGnify/ENA primary metagenome ERZ795049 (study PRJEB30178, sample SAMN05720147) | activated sludge metagenome | isolation source: anaerobic digester from wastewater treatment plant | place: Japan | collected 2015-04-20 ...
TAAATATTGCTAACTATATTTATGACGGCAAAATCCAGATGGCCACTGGATTTACTTATGTGTGCTGCCCTTTCGCATCGTTTGCCGCTGCTTCATGCGAAAGGACTTACCGGCCACGGTTGCTTCATATCCTACTCTTCATTTAATAGGCTATGCCGGAGTTTACTCTTTTACTCATTTGAAACAAAGGGGGAGAGCTGGATAATATTCTTTCTAATGGGATTTTCTTGCAAAATCCCTTTGATCTTCGTTGACGCTTATGTGATACAGAGCTGAGATACGAGGATTAATACAGATTACCCCTGCTTTTAAAAGAGCGGGGGGATTTTTACCGCAACGATACTGGATTATCAGGTAAATCGCTGAAGTCATTCATTTTCTTTTATCTTTTTTATCTGGATGATCCTGTACTCAAGGTTGGGGTGGCTGTCAAACAAGCCTGTGCTATCTGTTCCTCTGCCCATAGATGCAGCATGGTTCTTTAACTTTTCCAAAGCGCTTATATACACGTCGGGTTTTATTCCAAACTGTTTACCTGTTTCAATGGCATCCTTATCGGCATCGCTCTCTTGTGATCGGCTGTAAGCGTTTGTTAAAAGCGGATTTACCGCATAGTTGGCATAGCCTACACCGGGAACGAATATGTTGGCTATCTGGAATGCAATCGTTGTGGCATAGGATGTAGCAATCCTTTTATCGGCATGACCTAGTTTGACATGTGCATTTTCGTGAAATATGATTACCGCAAGCTCCTGATCTGTCATCTTGTCGATGAGCCCTTTGTATATAAATAGCCTTTTGTTCTGGGAATCCACAAAGGCATTCGGTATATCCTGATCAATTATGTAATATTTATATCCCTGGGACATTATGTCATTGGCAGGATACTGTTCGGCAATACGCTCCACCTTGTGGAACGGCTCAGGGTCATTGCTTTTATTTAATAATTTTACTTGCTGCCCGGCAGTGCTGCATCCGATTAAAAGGATGATAATGATTGTGGGTATAAATAGTTTTTTCATATCTCAGCGCAATAAACCGGTATAAATAGGCAACAAACTAAATGTTGTTTCAATTGCTCTCCGGCTTCTTCTGCGATGCCTTCCATGTGCCATAAAAAAATAAAATCAGTTCAGCCAGTCTCTTTACTTGTTCATCCTCAAGGACATTATTAACTACTACCTTTGCTGAACCAAGCAACATGGCGTTTGCCGCTGAACAACTATCTTGAGAAATAAGTATGACAGGTTTATTGACTGCATGTGCATAACCTATCTCATAAGCTGTGCCGGTATCATTATCGTCAACAAGGGCGATAACAATATCGGATTCCTCCAAAAACCTTATACATTCTGTTTTAATGCCCTCCGCCATCTCTAATTTTATTGCAACATCCCCTTCAACATCAGGGGCATAATTAAAAGGGTCAATGATACTGATGCCATTGCTGTACTGCGTTTTAGATAAAGCGGCAGAGAGTTTGGGAAGGAACTGTTGCTTAAATTCTCTTTGTTTATCAGTAAAGCATGGGTGGGCGAAGTAGATTTTCATACAACCTCATTTGTGGCTATGACGTTTTAACTTCTTGTATGCCTTGTAGGCTCCATAAGCAGCTATTACAATAATTCCTGGCACTAAAGGCATGCCAAAGGCAATGGCAGCGGATAATACCTTTATGGGTGTCGGCATAATCTTATCGGGTTTTTGATTCAGTGATTGTTTGTACATGACCTTATATATACCATAAAATGAATTCCATTCTTAAGCATAGAAATGTATATATCTTATTGGAGCAACATGGCTAATTGTTGAAATCAACAATAACAGACTGTTAATTATTGACTGAATATCCCTTGATATGTTTGAATACAATTCTGTAATTTTGGGGGACAACATGACGAAATCAGATATTGCAGATAATTTATATGACAGGTTGGGCTTATCAAAGAGGCAGTGCGCTGATATAGTCGACAGTTTCTTTGAAATCATAAAAGAGACACTTTCAAAAAACGAAGATGTCAAGATTTCCGGATTCGGCAAGTTCATTGTAAAACAGAAAGGAGCAAGAAAGGGAAGAAATCCTCAGACAGGCGAACATATTGAGTTAGCTGCAAGGAAGGTGCTGCTTTTCAGGTTGAGCCATGTTTTGAGGGATAAGATGAATGAGTACGGTTTTTAGGTTCTGTGTTGGAAAACAAAGAATAAGGAGGCAGAGCTTATGAAAATGATAGCCATAAACGGAAGCCCGAGAAAGACATGGAATACGGCAACCCTTCTCCAAAAAGCCCTGGAAGGAGCCGCATCCCGGGGAGCTGACACCGAGCTTGTCCACCTATATGACCTCAGCTATAAAGGATGCATAAGCTGCTTCGCGTGCAAGACAAAAAACGGCCCAAGCTATGGAAGATGTGCAGTAAAGGATGGTCTTACACCACTTTTAGAAAAAATCAGGCAGATAGACGCCTTGATCCTTGGTTCTCCCATCTATTATGGAACTGTGACCGGAGAAATGAGATCCTTTATGGAACGATTGTTTTTCCCTTACAGCACCTATACCGATCCGCCCGGATCCCTTTTCCCAAGAAAGATTCCAACTGGTTTTATATACACCATGGGTGCAACCGAAGAATTATCTAAGGAACGCGGCTTCCACCATCACATCAATTTGAATGAAATGGTCCTCAGAACCATATTCGGCAAATCGGAATCGCTCATTAGCTATGACACATACCAGTTTGAGGACTACTCAAAGGTGTATGCCCCACGTTTTGACCCCGGTATGAAGGCAAAGAGGCGGGCGGAGGTCTTTCCTCTCGATTGCGAAAAGGCGTTTAAGATGGGTGAGCGGTTCTTCTGAAGTAGATATCACCCCCTATTTACCGCCTGCCGGTCGCAAGAAGGCTTTTGCACCTCAGTAAGCTGTTAAATGTAATCAAAGCTTAGATACCGTTTGGGAGCTTGGATGCCATCATTTTTCTCCGGGATAGTTTGCGCCCATCAACGATAAATGTCCCGTCACCAACGGCGTGAACGGTTCGCTTCTCTTTGCGAGAGGCATCAAAGTATGCCGCAACGGCTTCGAGAACAACAATGTTGTGTTTTGTGACGATGTCGATTACCTTACACTCGATATTGGCGAGGCATTCTTTTATCAACGGCGCTTTTACTATTCTGCCTTTTACGGGAGTAAGCTCGAATTTGTCAAATTTGTCTGTATCGGCACCGGAGCATGTTCCTATTCCGACGATTTTATCAAGCATGTCAACCGTGGGGATTGATATAACGCACTCCTTTGTTTCCCTAAGAGCAGCAAAAGAATAATTCCATTCACCGGTGGTTATTGCAAAAACCGGCGTGAAATCAAGAACCATTGTCCACGAAATAGTCATTATGTTGTCCTTATTTCCATCATTCGTAGTAATAAGGACAACCGGTCCCGATTCAATCAACGTGAAGGCTTTGCCAATATTTAATTCTTCCATGAATGTAATCCTTTATTGTTGATTTTAAATGTAGCGTATCATATCCGAGAGGCCAAAAACAACATGCGGGTTGCCCATGTAATCCAGTTCGTTGTCAACTATCTCAGGGATGTCTCTGAAGCTCCACTTTCCGTCAGGAGTAAACTGGGCAAGCAAGATATCATCTTCTATCGATTCGTGAGGATAGTATTGGACACAGTATTGGCGGTACATATCAAGATAAAGCAGGGGAACGCTGATAATTGCTTTGTGATCGCAGGATTCGCATTTGAAGATGTTGATGTCGGCGTTGAACAACCTGGTATGCAGCATTGGATATGATGTGACGTTGAGGGAATTCCATATCTCAACCTCCTGCACGTTGCCGCATTGAGGGCATGCAAGTTCGTGCACTTTCACTTTTGTATCCTTCTGCATGCCATATTGTAGAGGATATAGCCTATGGTTCCATATATAACTGGTTCCATTACTATCTCCTTTGCCTTGTATGTCGCTATTATGCCGCCCTGTTTATCATATTCAAAGACGGAATAGAGGTCGCTTTCTTTTTTATCACAGTCAATATACCATGTGGTGACAGAATGAGTCAGCTGGTCGTATTTGTCATTATATGTGCCTCTGCTCATTAGAGTTCTGATAAATTCAGCCCTGCCCTTTAGGGAGTAATCAGTCCTCACCCTTATTTTGGTAAGGTTTTTGCCGACACCGGCGATGCTGTCTTCGTCGTAGAAGGTGTTGTTTCCTGCAGCATCAGAAAAGCAGTATACCCATTCCTCGGCATGGGACGTTAAAGAAAAGAATACAATCATGAGAAGCAATATCAGTGTCCTCATTGCAATGCCTCTTTTAGTATGTTTAACGCCATCTCGTATATCCCCGGGGATTTGGATTCTCTCGGCCCTGCTATGTTGAGGGTATTAAACCTGTTGCTGCTCAGCCATTGCCTTATGGACTCTATTATCTGACGATCGCTTCTGTCTTTTAAGTCCGCTATAAGGTATGGCTTGCGGTGTTTTTTAGCGCAGGCAACAGTAAAGGCGGTTCCTCCTGTTGGCCTGCCTATCGTTAAAATAATTGTTGCATCGGCATCTATGACGTTCTTTTCTGTCCTTGCCTTGTAGTTGGGTGTATCAAGTTCTGTAAGTTTGTCGTATTTTTTGTCTATCGGGCCGTCTTCTGCTTTTCTGCCTTGCGGCACAGAGCCGCCGTAATCGAGCCCGAGGCTTATTGCTGTATCTATTGCAGCCCTGTCAACGCCTGTTTGAGCTCCTGAGATGATTTTCATATCAGTACCTCGGAGCAAGCTTCACCGAATGTTCCCTGTGCTTCAGGAAGTTGTTTATGTAGACGGATGCAAGTTCCTTTGACTTGATTATTATCAGGTTTTCGGCGTTCTTTTCTTCGGCAGCAGCTGAGAAGTTGAAAGAGCCGGTAATTACGGTCTCCTTGTCGATGATGATTATCTTGTTGTGAGCTATTGCATGCCTGCTGTCTATATATGTGGGTATTTTCATGTTGGCTAAAAAGTTTGCCGATGTATACTTGGCTGACTTCTGTGACTTGTCGAGTATGGCTTCAACGCTGACCGCTCTCTTTTTGGCATTTACAAGCGCCTGGGCTATTGGCTTTGACGTAAATGAATATGCCTGAACCAGAACTTCGATTGTAGCATTGTCTATCTCTTTTACTATTGCACTGGTGCAGCCGCCGTTGGGGGAGAAATAGACCTGAGTTGGCGTATTGTTCAGTGTAATGCTATAGGCAAAAGATGATGACGAGATGACAGAGATAATTAGGAATATAAATACAGGTATTATTGATCTTTTATGCATTTGGTCTCCTGAGTTGATGGATTTATTTGCATTATAATTTAAGGCGATGGATGATGTCAAAGGGAACACACAGTTCAGCGGCGGCGCCTTGTCATCCGGCTGCAACTGATGGTTAGGTATTTCTGTAAATATTCGTTTTCGGAAGTTTTATTTTTTGTTTCATCAAACTATTAAAATTTGCATTCCTCCCCCTGGAGGGGCTGTTTCTAACAGCGGTCTTTTATAAAACCTGCGCACCTCTACACACGCCGGTTTTTGCTGTTAAAGTAACGCACTATTTTTTCTTACCCGTAATCTCTGAAAGTAAGCTTTTTATCGCATCAATTTCTTTCATTAGTTCTTCAGCATATTGTTTGCTAATTTTGCCTCTGTTTTTTTCAATTTCATTACGAAATTGAACCGCTCTTTTTTTAAAGAATGCTACTTCACCGCCTCTTTTCTTTTCTGCAAAAGCCTTTTCTATCCCCTTTGCTGTCAGTTTATTCTTAATTGCCTTGTTTAGCACATCGTAAAATCGTGGGTTGCCAATATATCCTACCAAAGCATTTGCCTGTGCCATGTTTATTAGCTTATTCTTTAAAGCTTCTATCGCCTCGGGGGGCAGTTTTAAAACACTCACCAATCTTTTGACATAACTTATTGATTTACCTGATAATCTCTGTATGGTAGTCAAATTAACTACCGAGGTTTTTTCAGCGGTTTCCGGCTTAAGTTCAACCTTTATTATGTCTTTTATCATACCGTCTACGTTCAGATTTTCTTTTTTGGTTGTGAGCTTATATAAATCGAAATAACCCTTTGCTTCGTCATAAGGGTTGAGATTTTTCCGCTGAAGGTTTTCTGTTAATTGTATAACCATAATGTCGTTCGCATCTATCGGCCCGTCTAAAATTCGCGCCGGAATATTAAACTTACCGGCTGCTTCTGACGCTCTGTAACGTCTTTCACCTGTAACCAGTTTATACTTATTGCCAGGCATCTCAACAACCAACACTGGTTCAAGGACACCATTCTCACGTATTGAATCAACCATAGATTGAAATTCTTCTCCGCCTGTTATCTCATCCTCTGAACGAACCTGTTCTTCCACTACTATAAATTTCAGTGGGATGTAAGAAAATTCAACCTTTGCATCAAGCAGGGGCGCTACTGTATCAAGTCTGTTTTTTTTCTTAAAATCATCTATGCTCATTTCCATTAGTTTGTCTTTCTTCGTTGGCATTTTGTCCCCCTTTTTTTGTTCGTATTGTGTCCTGCAAAATTCTGTTATGGATCTCTTCTGCAAGCAGGGCAAATTGGTTATCCGATTTTGACTTATCAATAGTTCCTCTTGTTGTCGCAATCTGTCCTACCTTTTCAGAACGGCTAATAATTGTATTGAACAGATAATGCCCGAACGTTTCATATGCTGTTTTCTTTGACGCACGCTGCGCTTTGGTATCCCTGTGTAAGTTTATTATGACACCAAGTATTTTTAAGTTTGGATTGTAGTACCTGTGCGCTGTTGGTACCAATATTTTTGCAATGTCTGTCGCTCCTTTAATTGCAAGAAGATCGAGCTGAATGGGCAGCAGTACGTAATCAGAGGCGTTGATCGCCGAAGAGGTAAGCATCTCTATGCTTGGAGGTGTGTCGATAATGGTAAGATTATAAGATTCAGATATTTTTCTGATTATTTCGATAACTTTAAAATATACGATGCTATCATATTTTGAAAGCTCCAATTTTGTTGTCGCAAGGTCAAGAGATGAACCTATAAGAGAAATTGAACCATCTTTTTTAACTGTTTCTACTGTTGCATACTTTACGAGAGTATTGAATTTTTCGAGGTATTCTTTTTCTTGAAAATCATATGTAACACCATATTTTAAGATATCATGAATTTTAACTTTTATTTCATCAGCATATTCAGAAAGCCACCATGTTGTATTTGCCTGCGGGTCAAAATCAAGTACAAGGATTTTTGGATAATACTTTAGCAGATATCTAGAAAGATTATAAACTAATGTGCTTTTCCCGACCCCGCCTTTGTGATTTGCTATTGTTGCAATTATTCCCATAGGCCCTCCTGCTTGATATCATACCCCTGCCGCTTTTTGCTAGACGATAATATTTCGTTAATTTCTGCTATTACTTCTTTATTTTCTAACTTATTGTATGCTTCTTTTCCTTTTTTATAACAATATTTTTCAGTATTGTATTTGATGTTGAGCAATTTTTTTAGCTCAGCTTCATTTTCAATAACATCTTTTAATAAATACCATGTAATGTTATCTATGGTTGCAACCGGTGTAGGCTTTCTTTTTCTATCTCCGTCCTGAACTTTTTTAATATCCTCTTGTGAAATACCAAAGTGATCCATAAGAAGTGAATATATCTGTCTGTGCAGAATCTTTTCAGTTGTTTTTTTCGCTGTGCTTATATCTCCATATATCTTACTGGTTAATTCAACCAATTTTTTATAATCCATCTGACCGCTTTCATTAAGTACCTGACAATACCCCAATATCCCCTTGACAGCTCTGAGGTTGTTTGCAACATTCATAATATACTCTGATACATCCTGTGATATTTCTAAAGTATTTCTCTTGCAAAACCATTCAATATACTGGCGCTTCATTTTTTTGTCTGGAAGAGAGATAAAACACACATATCCAGACATTAGCCTGTTTGTAATGCGTTCATGAAAATACGTCGGAGCAAGACTCGGGGGTGTATCAGATGTCATTACCATTGTTTTTCCCTGGTTGATTTGCTGTGTTATTATTTCAAACAACGGGTCTGCAATCCATTTTAGCTCAAGCTTGTTAAGATACTGAAAATCGTCCAATATGGTAAAATCCATTTTTCTTTGTAGATTTAGAAAAGCCTTCTTGTTTTTGAAATAGCTTTCCTTTGCATAATCAATAAAATTGTTTGTATTACTCAAATATACGTTTTGCCCCTGCTGTATAGCTCTATATGCAAGGATATTAAGCAGATGTGATTTTCCCGTTCCTGTTTCACCATATATATAAAGAATTGCACCTTCCCTCTTGTTTAATAATTTTTCTACAAAAGCATATGCAACCTCATTGCTTTTTCCTGTTAGATATGGGGTTTCGATATAATCCGGGTTTATAAAACCATGCAGTTGACCTACCTTGCTGTCAGAATCAATATGACTTTGATCATTTTCCTGCTTGTTTTTTATTTCTTTTTCATCAAGCATTTCCTTTTCGGATGGAGGCCTTACAATGAACTGTACTTCTTCTTTATTGAAGTATTTCCTTAGAATTTCAGTATGACCCTTGAGATAGTCTGCAACAAATGAGTTTGTTGTTATTATTGTTATTCTTTCTTTAAAAACATTAATAAAAGAATTTAACAATAAAGGGATGTTTAAATCTTTAAATATTTTTGAATTAGGATCAACAAAAATCAGTTCTGGCTTGCTTTTACCTGCATCTGGCATAACTGAACTCCTTTAAATAAAGCATAAATATCATTAAAACGAAGTTGAAATAACATTGAAATAACATTGAAATAACAATAACATATTTCAAAACAATGTCAACTTTAAAATATCCCCTTATTATTTCATACTTATTTCAAAGTTATTTCATACTTATTTCAAAGTTATGAACATATGACCCTCGTTTTTTAATTATATGGATGATGCGAGAGCATTACAAACTATGCCGGATACCGTAGTTCTGCAGTATTTTAACTTAACCGCCGGGAAGTCCCCTTCTGCGAGGTAAGGGATTAAAGGCGGATGCGTTTGTAATAAAGTTACAAATAATCCACAGAATATCTTGAAATATCATATTTATGGTTTGATTTATCAAGATTAATTGTATAAACTTTTCTTGTGAAGATAATCGAAAGAAAACACGACCGGGAGATATTATCAAAATGGATAAAAACATTTCCTGTTGTAGCGATTCTCGGACCAAGACAATGCGGAAAAACAACACTGGCACGGACAATGAATGCCGACCATTATTTTGATCTTGAAAATCCCCAGGATGCTGCAAGGCTTGATCAACCGCAGCTTGCCCTCGAGGATTTAACGGGTCTTATCGTCATCGACGAAATTCAGCGTATGCCCGAACTTTTTACATTGCTGCGCTATCTGGTAGATCAGGGAAGAGAACGAAAATTTCTAATTCTGGGAAGCGCATCGCGAGATTTGATTCGACAAAGCTCGGAATCCCTGGCTGGCCGGATTGCCTATTATTACCTCGGTGGGTTCCGGCTGCATGACATCGGGCCGGAAAATATGAAAACGCTGTGGCTGCGAGGCGGCCTGCCCAAGTCTTTTCTTGCGGCATCGGACGAAGAGAGTTATCTATGGCGAAATCAGTATGTAACAACCTTTCTGGAAAGGGACATCCCTCAGCTGGGCATCACCATCCCTGCTCGAACACTCAGGCGTTTCTGGCTCATGTTGAGTAATTATCACGGGCAGATACTTAATTATGCCGAACTGGGGCGCTCCTTTGGTGTCTCAGATATGACGGTCCGCAAGTACTGTGATATTTTGGAAGGCACATTCATGATACGCATCCTGCAGCCTTGGTATGCAAATATCGGCAAACGGATCGTGAAACGTCCCAAACTGTATCTCAGGGACTCAGGTCTGTTCCATGCCCTGTTGTCTATCGAAAAGCCGGAGCAGCTATATGCATCCCCTAAGTTGGGGGCTTCCTGGGAGGGATTTGCCATGGATTGTATATGCCGGACTCTGGGCAAAGAAGATGCTGACCTCTACTTCTGGCATACGCATGGGGGTGCTGAACTTGACCTTTTCTGGCAGTGGGGCGGGCAATACTGGGGTGCAGAGTTCAAGTATGAAGATGCCCCCCGGTTGACCAGATCAATGCAGACAGCCCTTGAAGATTTACAATTGGCTCGACTATGGGTTGTTTATCCAGGCAAATCATCCTACGCCCTGGCAGATAATATTCAGGTTGTTCCTCTTTCACATGTTGGTGCCATATGGAATTATGAGCAGACTTCATAAAAGGGTAGGGCAGAACATGCCCGATATCAAGCCTGTGGAGAAGCGGGCCTCTGTTCTTTCTTTCAAAAGGAAGGGTAAGCCCGCATCTGTGAAGGAGGAAGTACTGGTTAGTCTATTTCTGCGTATAAAACATTTGTTTTATGCTCACCTTTTTTAACAGATGTAAACAGCCGATATTATTGAACCTCACAACAGCAATTTTAAGGGGGTTTTCTGCTCACCTATTTCTTTGACAATTTCCGTGGATAGATTATACTAATCATAATGACCATAATGATTAATGAGGTTATATAAATGTTAAAGAAGATAACGGCAGTCAAGGCAAGGCAAAACCTCGGCCAGATCATGAACGAAGTCTCCCTGCTCGGCGACGATTACATGATTGAGAGGGCAGGCAAGCCGCTTGCCGTCATTATTTCTATCGACAAGTATCAGTCCGTCCAGTCAAAAAGAGAAGAAGCGACAAGACGCCTAAACCAGATATGGGGCAAGATGAGCGATGTTGACCCCGACACTTTAGAGCAGCTTGTAGATGAAGCGGTAAGGAAAAGCAGGAAAAAGGCTTGAGGATCGTTTTTGACACCAATGTAATAGTAAGCGCCGTCCTGTCAAAGAAAAGCAAGCCCGGAGCAATTTCAGGCAATGGATTTAGGCACCTCCCTTGAATTGACATTGTAACGATTGTTCTCTATACTAAATTACATAATTACATAAATACAGCAACTATGAAAACAGCTTTAAGATTAAAAAAGGAGGAGGACACTCAATGCCCTGGGCAAAAGTATTAAGAAGCGGTCAAGTCACCTTTCCGAAAGAGGTAAGGGAATCGTTGAACCTCAAAGAGGGCGATATTGTTGATTTCCGAATCAAAGGTTCTGAAGTAACAATCCGACCCAAGGTTATGGTTGATAAAGAGAAGGCCGAGGTTTGGAAAATGTTCGATGAAATGCATAACAAGATGAAAGGGGAAGATCCGGAGAAGGTTGAAAAACTCATCGGGGAAGCTATCAGAGAAGTGCGAAAGGGAAAGATAACTGCCAGAGCCCAAAAGAAATGATCAAAGCTGTTTTAGACACAAACGTTGTGGTAAGCGCCTATTTGCTGCCGACAGGAAAACCGGCTGAGATTTTATCATTGGTCAGAAATGGCAAACTCCATATTTTCCTTTCCCGGGAAATCATTGATGAGATTAAACAAACTCTTTTGAGCCCGAAGCTGAGGAAAATCCACAAAAACACGCCGGAGCAAATCAGTCTTTTTGTTAGGGCCTTTAGTAAAGTTGCAACCGTCACGCCAGGCAAAAAATTAGTAGATCTTATTAAAGACGACCCGGACGACAATAAAATATTGGCGTGTGCACTGGAAGGCGGGGTTGACTATATTGTGTCCGGGGACCATCATTTGACCGATTTGAAATCCTTTCAGGGTATTTCTATCGTCAACCCGCATATGTTCCTGCAGGTCATAAGGGGGCGGTTTTCTTGAAAAGGATAGCCATATACGCCAGGGTTTCTACAGACCGGCAATCCACCGAATCCCAGCTTAACGCCCTTCGGGAATATGCCGGCAAGAGGGCCTGGGCAATCTCTAAAGAATACATAGACGAGGGATACACCGGGTCCAACACAAAGCGCCCGGCATTTACCGCAATGATGGCGGATGCAAAGAAGCGAAAGTTTGACGTTCTCTTGGTCTATAAGCTGGACCGGTTGAGCCGATCTCTGAAAGACCTCATAACGACACTGGACGATCTTAAATCTATGGGCATTGATTTCATATCCTACGACAACGGCCTTGACACCACCACGCCCACCGGCAGGCTTATATTCAACGTCGTAGGCGCTGTTGCAGAGTTTGAAAAAGATATTATAAGGGAACGCGTGAGGGCAGGGCTTGAAAATGCGAAGCGCAAGGGCAAAAGACTTGGGAGGCCTCCGGTTTCTTCACGCCTGGTTGATGAAGCAAAAAAGCTTAGAAGCGAAGGGATGTCGTTCCGGCAGATCGGGAAACAGCTTGGCATACCGGAATCAACAATAAGGGCAAATGTGAATTTGTGACTTTACGAAAACGGAAGGTTCTTATTTAATGGAGCCAGTGGATGTCTGCATATTTTGTCCAACAATGCATCATACGCTGTCGGACTTTGGATTTTAAGCTCTAAGAGAGGTTAGTCAAGCCCTTCGGGCCAAGAAAATTTAAATTTACGGGGACTGCGGTCGAAATAATTCTTTTTGAGCCACTTCAGATCATCTGCATAGTTTTTTACAGCTTCTGCGTTGTCCTTTCCATTATTCATCTTGGCAAGGTTTTTATGGTAGAACGAAGACAAGCAGTTGACAATTTTCTCAAGGCGGTCAGATGATTTGGGTTTGCCCCACTCTTCAAGATAGCTATCTGGAAGCTTGTCGCGGTATTTTTCTAACGATTCAGCGTAAGCCTTTTTAAGTATATCCTGGCGTTCAGTAGAAGACTTGCCGTTGTTGCCGACTTTGTATTTCATCAGCTTTAGGGGGCTGATTGTAGGACGATCTTTCGCGGAACTCCAGGAGCTGTATCCGGGAGCAACCCTCTTCCCTAAGACATCTAAGCTCGGCCACTCCACGCCAAGGGATATGACATATTTTATCGCAGGGTGTCCATTTCCGAACGCGTTTGCTACTGTTTTTTTCTGGAAAGGATTTTTGACAAAAATATGGGCCAGAAACATTTCTTGGGTGTAGATTTTTAATGTTTTTCCCGCCCGCCACCAGATGAGTTTTTTTATGCCTTCCTCGTCGAACCCCTTTCGACCCACGATGAGGAGGTCAGTATTTTGGCTTATGGGCCGGGCAGGCTTACCGTATTCCTTGAGGAAGCTGTAAAGAGATTTTTCATTTATTGGGTTTTCTCCGGTAATTGATATATGCGCAGAACTTAAAGGGATTGGCCATGTGTTACCAGACAGCCATTTCCTGATTCGCTTGCTGTCAAAAACACTGTTCATAATGAATTCCTTTTTTATTATATTATTATTTTATTTAAAAAAATTCAATTTTATCCGGGATGAGGTATGTCTTTTATCGGTTTTCCGTTTTTTAGAAGCCCTTTCGGATAAACAGACCTTCTTTTGATGTCGAGACCCCACAGGCACAACAGGCAATCCTCTACCGCCTTAAAAACCCTGCTGTGCCCCGCAGTCCCTGATACGAAGTGACAGAGCTCGTGGACTACATAATAAACCTGGTATGCAGCGTGATACTCTCTTATCCATGCAGGTAACAATATTGTGGGTGTCGGGGTGCAAAACAGCGCTAAGCCACGCGGAATGTCAAGCATAAAAACGGAGACTCGAAGCTCAAGACCAAGAAAATCTATAGTAACATCGACAATTGCTTGAAAATCATCTGTCCTCAATTTTCGTTTGGTCTTGATGCCGGCAGCTTCATAGAGGCCGTTGCCCCCTCTTTTTTTGTACTCAGCAGATAGGCAAATGCCAGTTTCTCCGTCGCAGAAACGGTTGATCGTGTTGGCCTTTCCTACCACACAGCCCGATACTTGAGTTATTGTTTTTTGTTTTGTTTTCATAAAAGAAGGTCTCCTTTTTTTGTTTTTGATAAAAGCAACGCCTGGTCACATAACCGGGCATTGCTTTTGAGTGTTCTTATTTATCTGAGGTAGTATGCGGTGATTATGCTGTTGTTGTGACTTACCACGACCGCTACGTTCCGACACTTTTCCAGAAGTTTCTTGTCAGCAGCGTCATGGCGAGCCTCCATGTACGCCTGCTTTGTCATCATTGCCTTCCATGCTTTACCGCGCGCTCGGTAGATTGAGCCGTACTTTAATACGTATGAAACCTGTTTTTTACTTATGCTTCGCTGTTGCAGCCTTAATCTGTAATGCTTTGTCTCGTGCATACTTTCTCTCCCTTCAATTTTCATTAAATTTTGAAAGTGTCCAGGGTGCAAAAAGAGTGAATTAGTCAGCCTTGATAGGTGTTAAAAGAGTGAATTTTGATGAAAAGATGCGGCAGGCACTACTAAATAAAATTGCAAGAGGACTATTTTTAGATAGTCCTCTTGCAAAGTAGAAAAATTATAACAGAAAATAATTTACTTTGCAAGTTATAATAATATCATATAGTTATGAGCGTATAACGCCTATAAATATTGAATAAATTATTCCTTAACGCTATCGCGCGTGCGCGCGTATCATATTGTGAGCCTTAAAGTATATGATTTTTGACTAACACCTTGTTTATATTGGAAATTTGCACAGGAATGGTGAACATTTCGTGTTCAAAATCTTGTCAAAAAACAGGCACCAGTGGCGTTAAAAATGAAATATGTTCAACGAAATTCTATCTCATGCGAAGAATTTTCA
>ERZ795049.4134-NODE-4134-length-14664-cov-8.653501_pt1 | contig 14664 bp, 30 predicted proteins | sample MGYA00375133_ERZ795049 | MGnify/ENA primary metagenome ERZ795049 (study PRJEB30178, sample SAMN05720147) | activated sludge metagenome | isolation source: anaerobic digester from wastewater treatment plant | place: Japan | collected 2015-04-20 ...
GTGTGTCTTCGGTTGCGGCGATGTCATCGGTTTTTGCGAGGGGCATGCCACAGTAGGTGCAATATCTGCAGGCGTGGCTGGTTGGTGTGTGGATGTACATTAGGGTGTGAGAGCAGTGGGGGCAGGCGATGGTTGCAGCCCTCCCGCATACAGTAATCATGGGTTGTGCATCTGGCATGTCATTTCTTCCCGTTGTCATTGAGGGGGGCCGTGAGCGCCCTGATAACCAGCGTTAATCCATACAACGATATCCCTATCGCAATGCCGAATGCAAGGGTGTTCAGACACCCTGCCAGGTTGGATCCAATCTCGATAGGCATGTGAGGTCAATCTCCCGATTCTCGGTTGTCTCTCGTTTCAGCATCTTCTTCCCGGCCCGGATGCTCACACTGATGTAGCGACTGTCGCATGCCGGGCAGTAATACAGATCCCCGAATGGGGGTGCGGTTGTGTCGCCGCACCAGACGGTAAACACCCCGCACACAGGGCACCGCGGTTCGTCTCGCGGGAACTCGTCGTGCTTATACGGCATGAGGACCCGGTTGAGAATATCTCGGCTGGGTTTCATCGCAGTTCCTTCCGCAGTTCGTTCCCGATGGCGGTTATCACAGGGATGGTCACCGAATTGCCCGCGAGTTGATACCGTCGAGATTTGCTAATTTCCTTGATGCCATCGGGGAATGTGCCGAACTGGGTCCAGTTGTCAGGGAACCCCTGCAGGCGGTCGTACTCGAGGGGGGTGAGCCTCCGAACGATATACTCGCCATCGTCGGCAAGAAGCACGCCGTGGATGTCACGGGTTGTCAGGGTGAACATCGGGTCGCCGTCTTCCCGGAACCTCCGTCCGTGCTGTCGCTTGTCTGGTCTGTTTGGGGTGAGACAGGGGTGTGTTGCGGGATGGGGCTGGACGATGTATTGCATTGCACCACCCTTACCGTCTCGCGACTGTAAGGTGTTAGCAGGGTAGTCCCAAAGCCGTTCCTCTTCTCCCTGTGCCGCTCGGCGTGGTGGATAAGACTCTCCATTGCCGTCCGCGAAAGGTAAAAGTGCTCCGCAGGGTTCGTCTCCAAGACGTCCGACAAGATAGACTCGCTTTCGCGATTGAGGCAGGAATGCCGCGCTGTTGATACAGCACCACGATCCCACGTACCCACAGTCCCGAAGTGTATCGAGGACTTTCGCGAAGGTACGTCCTCGGTCGTTTGACAGTAATCCCGCAACGTTTTCCAGGAATATGTATTCTGGTTGCTTAGCCCGGATAATCCTCTCAACCTCGAAAAAGAGCTGTCCTCTGGGGTCGTTGAACCCCCGTTCGAGTCCGGCTCTTGAGAAGGCAACGCATGGGTTCCCGGCACAGAGGACTCTGTGGTCGGGGATGTCGTCTGCCTGAACTGTTCGAATGTCAGTTGGTTTCCACGTTTCGTGGAAGTTGTAGTTGTAGACGGCGCAGGCGAACTTGTCGATGTCCGCGTAGTAGTTGAATGTAAAATCTTTGTCTGCCAGGGATAAACCGTGTCTGAATCCACCTATACCACCAAATAAGTCAACGCACTCGATTTTTGGCACAGTATCAACGTCCGTTCAATCAAATGGAATTTCAAGTTCGTTGTCACTCGTTGTTCTCATCTCGATTGCTTCTGCAATCTCGACGCCGGTCACTTCGTCCTTGAGTTTTAGCCGGGCGAGCGCCTTGGCAATCCTGATGATGCTTCGGATCCAGCGCCCGCTCCTCCCTTCATCGATGGATGTGAAGTGGTCGGCGAGGGGTTGGACCTTCGCTTCGAGGTCAGAGATATCCTTTGGTCTGACGATGGGGTTGAGCCCCATGGCAGCGCCGATGTAGATGTGAAGCATCTCGTCGGTGGTCTCCCGATTCTTTACACCGGCAATAATCCTCCGTGCAATCTGGATTGACTCGTTGACGGACGGCATGTCAAAGTGGTAGACCAGGTCGAACCGCGAGAGGATCGGGGTCGGGACTTTGGAGATGTCGTTTGCAGCGGCCACGTATCGGATCTGGGCCTCAAACTCCTCGTATTTCCCACCAACCGTCTCGACATATCGACCGCCCTCCAGTACATCCCGGAGTGTGTTGATATCACTGAATGCTTCGATCTCGTCGTGGACCACAATGCCGCCGTTATACTTGGCGAAGAGACGGGTTCCCCCGTCATTCCTCCGCCCGTCGCCTTTCAGGGACGACTTCTTAGCTTCTCCCGATAGGTAAAGGGCACCCCAATGGTCTCGCAGGTGGTCAATGAAGACCGTTTTGCCACAACCGGGTTGCCCTTTGAGCAGGATGTTGATCCGGTCTCTTCCATCAGGGGAGTCCCACTGGTTCGCGAGGCAGCACAGGATGCCAAGTTTGACATCCGTGTGCCCCACCACTTCGGGACAGAAGAACTCCGGGACCACCCGGAGGAAGTCCTCGCCGTCTGCCATCTCCGTCAGAATCTCGCGGATCTCGGTCGGTTCCATCGCCATGTCAGATGCCTCTAACAGTGCAGCCTTCGATGTCTGCGCCTGCCCTGGCGGCATTGAGCAGACCGATGAACATGAGATCCATGACACAGTCCTGACAGAGAAGGAGCGACCGTGTCTTCTTTTCCTCCTCTGAGAAGTCGTATGGTGCCATGAGGGTCTCCATCGTCTGGTCATAGAACGCTGGGTTCAGGTAGTTCAGATACATGCGTGGTTCGAGCAGGGGAATCACCACTTCCGCTGGGCAAGATACAGCCCGTTGTCTGGGTGAGACGCTATCACGAAGTCGCCAAAGACCGCGGGGGCGATGTCACGAAGGATCTCGTATGCATCAATGATCGCCTGCCGGATCTCCCACTGGGCGTCGGGAGCACCCCTGAGTTTCAGGATGTGACGCCACTCCCGGAAGTTTGCCGACACCGCAATCTCGGTGCTGGTTGCGTTCGGGAGGATGAATCGGGCATCTTCCGCGGGAATGCCGAGTTCTTTGAGTTTTGCATAGGTCTTGTCGACCATTGCCATATACTCGTAGAATATTGATCGTGCGTCGAGGTTTGCCCGGATAGACGGCGGGATGACAAACTCAGCACCCTCCTGGTCCACGAACCGTTGTGATTCCTGGGTGAAGCTCGCGACCCGGTGCCGCACAAATTGATGCGAGCAGGCCCGAGATATGCCTTGAAACCGAAGGGTTGCCGAACCATGCTCGAGTACCGAGTCGTGGCCGTTGCGGACCATGCGCTTGACGAATTCGCCGCTGGATGTGGGTGTAATCTTGTCAAATGACTTGTATGCCGTCCGCCCGGCGAGTTCGATGGTCTGTTCGGGGATGGGGGTGTGGGCAATGAGGGACACATGGGGTGCATCCACTCGCCGCAGGATGCCGGCCCAGGTTGGTTCTTCGCTCATGTTACATCAATTCCTTCTCTTCTCAGCAGGTCAATAACTGCCTGTGTTCCTCTTCTCTTCGCGTGGTGAATCATCCGACTCTTGATTCTATCCGCAGTTGGATAGAATCCGCGCTCCTCACAGATGCGCATCTTCTGGATCTGGATCTCAAACCAACGATAGTTGTGCATGGGTCACTCTACCTCAACGATGAGATCGGGGTTGAACGTCTTTGATGGCTCGAAGACGTAGCCTACCGGGTTGGACACCACCCGGACGCCACCGAGGTCGTGAACATAGTCACATCCGGTGTGGGTGTGACCGTGGATCCAGAGTTGCGGCTTGTTGCATCCTCCAAGGATTGCCTCTCCGAAGGGGTCGTAGTAGAACGCATTGAGAGGGCTGTCCGCAAACTCCGGGGCGATGCTCAACCTCGACGGAGCGTGGTGGGTCACGACAACGGCGTCGTCCACATCAACCGCTCCGATCCAGTGTCGGAACTTTGTGTTCTCGGCACGGATCTGCTTGTCGAACTTGTGGATGTAGTTGTAATCGTTCAGCATATGCTCGTGACCTCTGGCAGTCCCACCGGGATAGAACCACATTGTGCCTCCGACGAACCGGACGTGCTCCACAATGATCGCTTGATTGTCGAGGATGTGGACCATGTCACTCGCTCGGTTCCAGGCTCTCACGAACTCATGCACCGCGCCCAGAGACGAGTGATATGCCTCGTGGTTGCCCGGCACGAAGATGGTATGATAGGCCCGCCCTTCGAGTTCTTCCAGAGCACGATACAGCCCCTTCCCAAGGCAACAGAGGTCGCCAGCGATAACCGCAACGTCGATGTCAAGGCGTTGCGGCACGCAGCGAGAAAGGGTTTTGATAGGGTCCTTGACAAACTCCAGATGGAGGTCACTGACCGGATAGATTCGGGTCATTTTATCAATTCGTTGATGTGGGTCACTCCGTTGTTCTTCCGGTAGCACACCATGCACTCTTTGCAGTGCCCAGAGCAGTTGATGGGCACAGCGTGCTGCTCGGCGAAGGGCTTGGTGTAGACGCTGAACACCTTATCGAACCCGTCCGGGACGGTGGGTTCTGCGATGTCCGTCCACCGGGTCGACGCTATCAGGACGATGTTGTCAGGGATCTGGTCACGGTGATTCTGGATCATGTCGACCCGCTTCGTCCAGAGCCCGAATGTGATATCGGGGTTCTTCCGGGCGATGTTACAGAGGTTGATGAGATGGTTCTCGTTGCTGATCTCGCCGTGTGACGAGAACCTGAACGCTCCGTTGCACTGCAGCCCCGAAAGATCCGGGAGGAGCTTCTCCGGGATCACCTCTTTGGAAATGCGGAACCCATTCTCGCTCCACGAGCGATTGCAGGATTTCCGCATGGTGGTGAGCATCTTTCTGGAGTAGCACTGTTCACAGATGCTCCCAGGGATGCTCGCCATTTTGTTGCAGTAGGGGTTGTCAAAGGGGTTGGTGTTGATGGAATAGAACCCCTGCAGTTTTCCGCTCATCTTCGAGATTACGATACCAGTTGCTGTCCGAATTGTCATGTTTTGCACCTCTCCGTAGTCACAGATGTCCGCCATTCTCATCACAGTGCGTCGAAGGGGTCCATATACTCATCGCTCATCCAGTTGACCCGAATTGCCCCGAACTTCGAGCGGAGGAACGCCGCGAAGGGATTCCACGAGGCAAAGTGCCAACAGGTGCAGTGATATCGGAACTCGGTTCCATCGAATTCGAGCGCGTCGAGGTCGTATTCCTCGCCGAAGTCAAGCACCCCGGCAAGAGCGTTGTCGCAGTTGCCTCCTACCAGAGAGCCCAGATACTCGGCGATGGTGGGGAACTTCTCCACGAACCTCTCCCAGAAAACCTCCGATGTGGGGCACCCTCTGTGCTCCTGCCACCATTCGTAGGCAGCCTGGCCCTCCTTGACAAATGCGGTCAACTGCTGTTCGAGTTCCCAGGTTATTTCGTCCGGGAAGTGTGCTTTCAGGTAGTAAATTGCTTCTCCCATAATCTCCCTCACATAAGGCGGTTTAGTTCCGCCCGCTTGCTCATGTCTTCCAGACACCAGTACAGTTGCTCAAGGTTCTGATTGCAGATCCGGCGCTTCGGACAGTCGGTGCAGAGCAGTTCCGTAACGTCAGATACGAAGTCGGGAGCATCGTATGACATCAGATCGCCCCGACGTCGAATCGGAGGAAGTCGTAATCTCTACTGTTCATTGCGGTGTCGCACGCTAGGTTCACGACATCTCTGAGGTTATAGTTGTCGATTGAGTCGTTCCAGTAAACCCACCGTGTGTTGACATAGTGGCGTATTTTATCAACGCATTGTCTATCCATTGTGATGATCCTTGGATTGGTGAATGACAGTTGGTCAAGGAAGCAGATGGTGGCCTTCTTCTGATTGCGGGCGTCGAAGATGAACCGATGCAGTCGCTCCGAACGGGCGATATCAATCTCCCCCCGGATGACCGGGATGTGGTATATATCGACGCAATATTCCTGCCGGTTCTCAAATGGAACCTTCCTTTTGAGAATCGAAACTTCATTCACCCACTCGACATTCCGTGCGACGAATGCAAAATGCCTAGACATGGCTTTGCAGTATTCAGATACGCCCCGAACGTAGGTTTCGGCGTCGTTGATGGCAGTTGCTCTCGCTCTCACGATCTGGTCGAGGTGGAGCATGCTATGTGCATCGTCGAGGGCAGACTGAAGGTTATAGGAGGGGTACATGCTCCACCACCTCCTCCTCCGCGGCCTCCTGTTGCTCAACGGGCTCGTCCTTCATGAACTTGCTCAGGTTGGTGTAGAGCCGGGCTTTCACTGCCTCAATCTCTTCCTCGGAGTCAACTTCGACAACAGGAGTGATCCCACGGTCGAGAAGGGTTTTCACGTAGTACTGATCTTTCTGTTGTGCATCGGTGAGCAGTTTCTCGATGCTCGTGACACGGAACGCATGGAAGATTCCAGGCAATTTGATCTCTTCATGCTCCCGGTTATACTCCCCCGTTGGGATGAGTTTTCGGAACCCGATGAACACCCAGTCGCCCACGTTGAGGTCTTCAGGGACGAACGGAATCTTTCTGGAGATCCCCATGCGACGAACTTCATCGAGATATGATTCTGGCGTCTCATAGAACGATTCCCCTACCCATACCACATATGCCTTCTCGGGAGGGTTGCATGTGGGACAGTTCATCTGATGGCACGGATACGATGTGTCATTCCACTCTGGGCATATGCCCCAGATGATGTTCGGTTCCATCCTCTGGATGCCCCGGATCGGGACAATGAGAGGTCGCTTGCATGCTTCGCAGACAGGGATGGGGAGCGGGAGGCGGTGGCAATGCACCTCCATCCCTCCCCCGCAGAGATAGTAGCCACGGGTGTTCCTGAATCCACACCCACGCTCCGCTCGGACCATAACAGATACAGACATGGTGTTATCTCCTACAGGGTTGTTTTCGAGACCGGGTCTCTGCATCAAAGAGATCCCGGATTCCAGCCTCGATGGCGGTCACTGTCGCCCGGTTCCAGCCATAGAGTGCCTCGTCCATGTGACAGTTCATCATGCAGCCGATCCGGGTGTCGCTCTCGGAGTCGATGGTGCTGAGGAAGTTCACAACGGCAATGCGCTTGACGCCTTTCCGAGATGCATACTTCTCGATCTGTTCAAGCGTGAGTCGCATTGTCTCCCTCCTCCACCAGGTATTCGATTCCCCAGAACCGCTCCCAGCGATATCCAACAATGGATTCGTCGGCATCGTCCCGGTGTGCAAGCACCGTTTCAAGGCTCGTGCTTTCAAATTTGACGTAGATTGCATTTCCCCTTGAGTTGGGGTGACATCCGAAGCCACACCCGTCACAGATGGAATACAGATAGCCGTCATTGAAGGAGGTTCTGAGGATGTCCCCCTTCTTCAATTCCCGGTCGTGCCGGACCCATTTCCGTGTGTTTGTCATATGTTCCGCCTCGTGCAGCGTTGTAGGGTTACCGAAGCAGCCTCGGAGGGAACCGAAGCTGCTTCACATTCTTTGGTCTGTTCGTTTCGCCATCCCATTCGGTGGCAGACTGCGTGTCGGGATAGACGAAGTCGTCACGGACTTCGGCATATACGAGCGCAACTTGCTTGGGAACGATGTAGAGCACGCCGTCTTTCACCGGCGGGAGCAACGCAGAATGGTAGTAGACCCGGCGGGCAATGGGAATGCCTCCTGCGCTACATTCCACAGTGTCGTCCGTTACGAGCCGGATTACCTCATTCGACGGCTGGATGGAAACTTTCGTTCCCGATGGGAGTTCGATGTCGATGCGATGGTTACAGCAGTTCTTCAACACATCGATTGATAATTCTTGTGGTTTTGTCATGGTGGTGTTCCTGTAGTTTGTTCGATTAATCGTTTACCAGGGTTCTGGCATACTCGTAGAGGTCATCGGCTGGACGGTCGGGATAGCAATCGGGGCATCGCTTGATGTTTTCAACCATATCTAAGGTTGCCTCGTGGACTCGCCGGTCGTAGTCGTCTTCATCCAGAACCGGATACATATCCAACTGTGCGAGCATCCGGTCTGCCATAAGAAGACGTTTTGTGTCGGATTCGTGTACGTAGATGACGTCGACGTAACCACATGCCCAGTGGGTTGACCGCTCGATAAGCACCGTCTCGGAGTCTCCTCCGAGCCTGTGGCGGATGGTGTCAAAATTCGACTGTTCGAGGTAGTTGCCATCCCTTGAAAGGGCATATACCGGGTAATACCCGGTGTAGTCCTTTCCCATGTAATGATCCGGTCGAGTCCAGGGCTTAATGCGCGTGAAGACAGGGCTCATCCGACGATCACCGCCACGAGTGCCCACCCAGAGGGGTCTTTGGCAATGTCAGCGAATTCTTCGGGAGATACCCCGCCGTCATATGTGTCGGCATTATAGAGCACGCAGTCCGGGTCGAAATTACGTCCGACGAGTTTTCCGAGACGCACAAGGTGATACCCTACCATGCCCATGTCACTGATAGACTCCTCTTCAAGTGTGACTTCGTCTAGGGATGTGATGCCACAGCCGTGCATGCAGCGCTTGATCTCGGCGAGTTTGAACGCGATTTCGTTCCTACGTGCATCCTGGGCGTTTCGGAGTTCCTCGATAAACAGGCCGGGGTGTGTGCTCCCCAGAACGACCGGTTCGTCGTCATCTACGTATCCCTTGTCACCTTCCGACAGGTATCCCCACTCGAACAAGTTGTCGAGTGTGTTGTTGGCAGCGGCTAGTGCCGCTGCCTGCTCATCCGCCCTCACAAGGAGGGTTAGACACGATCCACTCATATCTCCTCACCTTCTTCCTGCTCGATCTCATCTTCAAGGGTTGCCATGTAGGTTGGTGTCTCGCGGATGGTTGCGAACGGCACCTCTCGGATGAGAGCGCAGTTGCAGTAGCCACTGTCGTCGCCGTTGGTGTGATACCGGTTCTTTGAAGGTGCCTTCTGGAACCCCCGGTATACCTCTAGGACACCCTTGTCAAGGTTGATCACATATCCCCACTCACAGAAGAGCGAATCCTTGAGGAAGTCGGCTTGTCCGATCATGTATCGGAGCCCGCCTGCATATGCTTCCAAATTCCCCTGTGCCTTCCGTAGGAGGCAATACCAGTCCTCGGGTGTCTGTTCCGATACATTCCCATCGAAGAACGGCATGCACTCCGCGATCTGGTCACTGGTAGGCTTCTCTTTCGTGTCCACGATGACGATCCGGTCAAAGATGGTGGCCATCTCCTCGTCAGTGTGTTGGCAGACGAATGCTGCCACATCTGCACCCAGCCCGGTCGGATAACTGTCCCAGTGGTTGTAGGCGATCTTGTCTACCCCACCCTTGTGGAAGCCATATGCTCCTCTCGTTCCCATGTTATTCGTCTCCTTTCAGGTTTCTGTCTAATGCAACGATTCTCTTGCCTTCAGCGGCGATCTCGTCGTCGGTCATGTCGTAACGGAACATAACATCTCCGAACTTGGTGAACGTATGTTTCGCATCCCATCCACCGTCCATATCCACAGCGTGCGCCACAATGCTGATCACATCCACTCCGCCAAAGCCACTTTCCACCACGATGACCTTGTAGAGATACTCGATGTCTCCGTGGTAGCGGTTGTTGATGTCAACGCCATGCCCGATCTTCAGGAAGTGGTTCGGGTTCTTCTCAACATACCGATCGTCCCATTTATCGTTGCGCGTTATATCGGAGTCGTTCAGGAACGCATCCTCGTCGCGGCGCTTGTTCCAATAGATCCAGTTGGCCGCGGCATAGTCGGGTTGGTCGTTCCTGCCTTGGTTCCATCGGAGGAACTCTAGGAGGTCGGGGATCATGGAGCCCGGAGATCCGTTGCTGTGACGGTAGACGGTGCGCTTCTCGGAGCGATACTGACCGCTCGTGGTTTTCCACTTGCAGATGAACTCAATCTGACATCTGGTTGACATTATCCGATCACCTCTGGAGGGTTGCACACAAATACTCCCATAGGGGTGTGACTGATGTTTCCCTCGCGATACATGGAGTTGTGCTCGGCAATCCGCTTCAGGAAGTCACAGTATGCTTCGTTTAGAGCCATTGTGTCTCCCAGCACTCGGCAGGAGACATATCTCCCACTGAAGAGCACGCCGTCGACGGTCTGGTAGTGGGTCGAATATGTCTCAGACGTCCCATCCACATCGTTCCAGTTCTGGGTGAGCACAAGCCTTGTGGGCTTCTCCAACCCTTCCTGACCGGACGAAAAAGGGGTATAGGCTATGAGGAGCCGCTGCATCCTCACCGCCTCCCAGCATACGGAAGGTCGTGCTTCTTGATGGGCCAGATGAGCCAGTTGCTCTTCAGTTCCTCCTCGGAGAAGTATCCTAACTCCTCTTCGAAGCCCTGGACAAGCCCATAGTAGAGACCGGGCTCGACTTCCTCGAAGGCAAACCAGTGCCATCCGCTGAACGACTCCCAGCCTTTGATGACTTTCCGAGGTCGCTTCTTTGCATCGTAGGGAGAGATGATGTAGAGACCATCATCTCTTCCCTCGAATATGAATTTACTCCGTGCCATGTGTTTCATCTCCTTTTCGTGCTGCCTCATGCCACTCTACGCGGTCGCCTTTTCTGAACACCATCGCTCAAACGTCTCCTTGATTGCTTTCTCGTGGTCTGCGTGCCGTTCGGGATCTGAGAGCGTCCATGCCGTCCGAATATCGGTGTAGGTCTCCAGAATGGACCAGTTGCAGTCTTCCTCGAAGAGGAGAACCGGGTGCTTTGCCCATCCAATAGGCTGCATACCACGCGGGTATCTTGCATAGACCGGCTTGGCATAGCAGGAGAAGTCCACATATGACACGGCGGTCACATAGACGGTTTCGTCGCGGTCCTTGGCTAGGAAAACATACAGGTCGAACGGACCTACAAGGGAGTCGTGATGGGGCTTGATGTGCTCTAACTCTTCGAGCGTGAGAGCCCGGTGATCCACCACGTAGCCACCATGCCCGCTACAGGAGTAGTAATAGACGCATCTCCTATTGGTTCGCACGGCAGTTGTCCCGCCGGTTCCCCACATCAGTTCCGCGATGTGACGAGCGTTGATCCGAAAATCGGAGTATGGGACGGGCTTAAATGCCATCTCCGGCCTCCCTGAGTGCTTCCGGCAGTTCGTAGTCAGGATCGTGCTCCCGGCAGTAGTCCCTCGGACGCACCGCCTCAAGGCACACAAAGTCTCCGCGCCCGGGGTCCCATGCTCGTGAGACTTCGACCTTCCATCCGTCCTTCCGCATGCGGCGGGCGATGTAGTTCCTGACGCGATGATTCTCGTTCTCATCAAGCCATCCAGCGTTGATGATCTCAACCTTCCGAAGGAACTCGACGGTATACACGGAACTACAGGAGCGATAGCCCCCGTTGTCATTGATAACGCCTTCCCACTCGGAGTACGAGAGATACCCGGTGGGTATCTCAAGCAGTGGGTTCTGTGTCATACGGTCTCTCCGTAATACTTGCGGCAAATGCATCGTATCCGTTTGCACGGAGGTCATTTGCCATCTCCTCAGCAGTCACATTCCAATACTTTGCGATCTCCTGTGACGCATTGAGCAGCATGGCTCCTGCCAGGATAACTGCGGCGGCAGCACCCTTGCTCCTAGGAGCAAGAACGACCTCCTCAAATCCACACGTTAGGCTCCAGGCATAGAGGACACTTGCGGCTCTGATGGCATCGTCGTGTGTCTGAACACAGCACTCCATGAACCCTGCTTTCTCAGGGACGATGTCGTCACCACGCAGTATCGCAACCATGTCCTCACAGGATATCTCGTTGCTCCGAGCGAGATTTGCCGTCACCCATGCAAGGGTATCGACAATATCATCGATGAACTCGGATTCTTCGTCCATCATGGGAAGACCGTGAGTCTTCTTCAGAAGAATGAGAATCGATGCGTTCGTCGCTCTGATGGCGTTCACAGCGTCCTTCATGGAAGGCGCAGGTGGGAATGTTGCTTTCGGTTCTGCCACGTTGCCACCTCAGATGTGACAGTCCACCACGGTGATCCGGGTGCCTGCTGGGAGGTCTTTTATGAAGCGCTCCCTGAATGACTGGGAGAACTCGGCATGCTCCTCTGGAGAATCGGAGTGTGTGCCCCACCATCCCATCTTCCCGGGAGAATGCCATTCTCCGTCGTCGGTGATTACCGCATAGGTCGAGAATACACCCTCCCCCTTGAGAAAGGCTTCTTTATCACAGTCATCCCCATACAGATCCTTGAATCGAGTATCGGAGAGTTTGGCCTTTGCCTCGTCCCATCTCCGGGAAGCATCTTCCCGCTCACGAGCATCCATGCGATCCCAGTCGATGCACTCGACATAGGCAGAATCAACGCCTTCTGGGGTCTCGTCTTCGTTGCACCATGAGGGTTCTCCAAGTTCGCCAGTCTTCCCATCTTTCAGGAGTAGGAGACCGTGATATCTTCCTCCGATGACCCACCAATCCCACATGGAATTGGGGTTGTGGTAGTATCCGTATCCCTTCCCAGGGACGTAGCGATACCCATCGAACTCGTCGATTACCTCCGTAGCGAGGCTTGGATCGGCGATAGCGGCACGGATCCGCTTTACGTTCGCCTTGCATGCAGATAGCCATGTGCATGCGGCATCGAGTGTGGCACCCGGGACGCGAGAACCCTTCCTCTCAAGATCCGATACCGTGCGGTCGGCCCGTTCCACCTCATCTCTCCATGAAGAGAGATTCTTGGTTAGATGCTCAGAGATTGACTCTGGATTGTCTTCTATCTCAACCTCGAAGACCGCCCTCGGGTCGGTCTCCCATTCATCCAACGAGAGATGCAACTCCTCGTAGGGATGCAACTTCTCTTCTACACCCTCGCCTATAACGAGGACTGCGAAATGAGACATTGCTTTCTATCTCCTTGCTTTACTCACGCCCCACATCCCTAAAAAGCGAGATGTGAGGCTTCGTGGTAAAAAAGGAAGGTTATCGATGATATGACAAAGGACGTGCAGTTATACCTTGTCTTCATCAGAGAACCCGTGTTCGGCAAGAATATATGCGAGGCTCTCATCTCCGTAGTAGCCATAACAGGCATCGAATGTGTCCGTTGAGGTGGCATATTCATTGAAGACCTCTATGAGTTTGGATCGTGAGAGGTCGGGCTCAAACTCCAGGGTAGCCCTCTGGTATCCGTAAACCCTCCCTGTGAGATAGTCGTTGTAGGTCTTCACCTCATCGAGTAGGTTCTTCCGTGCGTCATCGATGGCTTTGTTCGGATCGCGAGAGTCGACGATAGGAAAGTTCTCCCTGATATCGTCCTTCGTAGCATAGATGAACCCAATCCATCCCCAATCCCACCCCATGCTATCGATGGTCCGGAATGCAGAAGTACCTGTAGAGATGGTGATCCCACCATGATCGTAGAGGTAGAGTGGAATAAGGACGACGATCTCCGGGTATTCCTTCCCCACAGCCTCCATAAACTCGTATTCTTCTCCATAGTTGCCGGGATTGAGGTCGATTCCATGATCCTTGTCTCCTAGGTCATACTTTCTATGCCAGCATGCCATGTGACCGACATTGCCGAAGCATGTGCGAGGGTTGAGGGGATCGTCGTCCCGTATAATCCTAAGCACATCGTTTCCTTTCTTATAGATACCGATGGTTTCAGTCATTGGATTCCCCCCGTCCTGTTGCAGCGCCATATGGAAGGTAACTCTTCACCAGAAGGATAGCATCATCGACGGTGAGATGTGCCGAATCTCCGTAGTAGTAGCCGTATACCCTGAGAACGCTCTCCTGTGTCTTGTGGTAGGTGAGCGACGCGATGACATTTCGGAGGTGGTCATGGAACGTCTTGTTTACCCGCTTCTCAATACATCGCTCGTCCAGGGGATAGATGTGGGTTCCGCTCTCACGGATAACCCAGATGAAGACGGTAGGTTCGTGCTCTGCAAGGAATATGCGATCTCGTAGGTAGTCTCCCTTGTAGGCAGAGATGCCGGACTCCCGGATCTCATATTCCATCTGAATGAGTGCTTTCTCGGTGTGTAGATAATTCATGTGCGCCACCGTCCTAGGATCGTGCAGATTCGACAACCTTGCTTACAAGATCGTCACGTAGCATTGATATAAGTTCATCCATCTCTCCCTCGGAGATGATTACGACCTTCGACGCCGGGATCTTTGAGACAAAGACACGCTGGAAGGCATCGTTTGTAATAACCATCGCTCTGTATGACCCGCTCGTCACCAGGAGCACTCCCTGTGAGAGATGCTTCTTCACACATGCCTTGCAGGGCACGGTTGACCGAGTGTGTAGGAAGTAATCCCCGCTGGCATCATCGGCGGTGATGAACTGTCCGTTGCTCCTATTGCAGATAGGGCAAATTCCCACTGTGAGACGCTGCCTGCTCATACCGACGCCTCCTCGGAAGCAACCTTCTGTGCATGAAGGATGTTTATCACTTCAGCATCACAGAGAGCAACCTTTCCGTCAGGAACCTTCTGTGAGAAGATCCTCTCGTATGCAGCATCCTTGAGGACGACGACCCCGCCGGTCTCAGGTGCGAAGAGAAGCACTCCCTCGGAGAGATACTTCTCACGGCATGCCTTGCAGGGCTCAGGGGTGACGGTGTGCATTCCAAAGGACTCTCGGAGCTTCGTGTCTATTAAGAGGTCTCCGGTCTCCTCTCCACATATAGGGCAGACTGCGATAGTAACAAATGACTTATCCATGTGTGTTCTCTCCTT
>ERZ795049.4138-NODE-4138-length-14653-cov-5.904987_pt1 | contig 14653 bp, 12 predicted proteins | sample MGYA00375133_ERZ795049 | MGnify/ENA primary metagenome ERZ795049 (study PRJEB30178, sample SAMN05720147) | activated sludge metagenome | isolation source: anaerobic digester from wastewater treatment plant | place: Japan | collected 2015-04-20 ...
CGATGAGAACGGCATCTCCATCGACGGTGATATCAAGCACTGGTTTACCGATGACACCGCTGCCCGCTTCGAGGCGTACGGCTGGCAGGTCATCGAGGATGTCGATGGCCATGATGCCCATGCCATCGAGAAGGCGATCAAGCAGGCGAAGGCCAATACCAGCCAACCCACCCTCATCATGTGCCGCACCACCATCGGCTACGGCTCGCCCAACAAGGGGGGCAGTGCGTCATGCCATGGTGCCCCGCTTGGCAAGGATGAGGTGGCCCTTGCACGCAAGCAGCTGGGCTGGAAGTATGACGAGCCCTTCTTCGTCCCCAAGGAGATCTACGCAGCCTGGGACCAGAGTGAGCGTGGGGCCAAGGACGAGGCGAAGTGGAATGAGCTCTTCGCCGCCTACCAGGAGGCCTATCCCAGTGAAGCTGCTGAGCTCAAGCGCCGCCTTGCAGGCGACCTGCCTGCCGGATGGGAGACCGCCTACGATGAGGCAGTGCGGGGATGGCAGAAGGAGGGGGTGACGGTGGCCAGCCGCAAGGCGAGCCAGATGGCCCTCGACCTTATAGGAAGCCTCATCCCCGACCTCATCGGGGGATCGGCGGACCTCTCACCATCAAACCTGACCCAGTACAAGGGAGTGGAGGAGTTCGACTTCGACAGCGGCGAGGGGACCTACCTCCGCTTCGGGGTGCGGGAGTTCGGCATGTTCGCGATCCTCAACGGGGTGGCGCTCCACGGTGGGTTCATCCCCTACGGGGCGACCTTCCTGATGTTCATGGAGTATGCCCGCAATGCAGTGCGTATGAGCGCCCTCATGGGAATCCGCAACATCTTCGTCTTCACCCACGACTCCATCGGTCTGGGAGAGGATGGGCCGACCCACCAGCCGGTCGAGCAGGCAGCGATTCTGCGCTCGACGCCCAAGATGGTGACCTGGAGGCCGGCGGACGCCGTCGAGACGGCGGTTGCGTGGAAGCGTGCATTGCTCCGCTCTGACGGGCCGACCGCCCTGCTGCTGAGCCGCCAGAACCTGAAAGCCCAAACGCGCAGTGATGAGCAGCTTGCCCTGATTGAGCGCGGCGCCTACACCCTCTTTGAGAGTGGGAAGAAGCCGGATGTGATCATCATCGCAACCGGCAGCGAGGTAGAGCTTGCCATGGAGGCAGCCCGAAAACTCGCTGCCGAGAAGGTGGCCGTGCGTGTCGTCTCGATGCCCTCGAGCGAGGTCTTCGATGCCCAGGATGAGGCCTACAAGGAGCTCGTCCTGCCCAAGGCGGTGAAGGCGAGGGTCGCGGTCGAAGCCGGATGGGCTGACTGGTGGTACAAGTACGTCGGCCTCGATGGCAAGATCATCGGGATGCGGTCCTTCGGGGAATCGGCTCCAGCCGAGCAGCTCTACGAGTACTTCGGTATCACGAGCGAGAAGGTCTACGAGGCTGCCAAGGCACTCTTGTAACATCTAAATGTGTACTATCTGGGGGTGGCCCGCCAACTGGCGGGCCACTCTCATAACCGACACAAACAGAACAAAGGGTGGTACTATTGCAGCAGGAGGAACGCCATGAACATTAGTTTGCTGGAACCTTTGGGAATTGACGTCCGACTGCTGGATGCGTTTGCCCAGGAGATGGCAGGACGTGGCCACACCTTCGTCTGGCATGAGAAGAAGGCGACAGGAGTCGAGGAGCTCATCGAGCGTTCACGTGGCCAAGAGATCGTCATGATCGCCAACACCCCATACCCGCGAGAGGTCATCGAGGCTAACCGCCAGATCCGTCTGATCGCCGTCGCCTTCACCGGCGTCGACCACGTTGACCTTGCCGCCTGCAAGGAGCGCGGTATAGTGGTCACCAACTGTGGAGGCTACTCCGACCAGGCGGTCGCTGAACTGGTCATCGGCCTTGCCCTATCCCAGCTGCGAAGGATCGGCAGTGGCGACAGTGCCACACGGCGCGGCCTCTCCGGCTACCTCTTGATGGGCAGGGAGATTGGAGGCAGGCGGGTGGGCATCATCGGCTATGGGCGTATCGGCTCAAAGACCGCCGCCCTCTTCTCGGCCTTCGGCGCTGAGGTGGTGGCCTATTCGCGTACCCCCAAGCGCGTCCCCTCCGTCACATTCCTCTCGCTCGATGAGCTGATGGCCACCAGTGATATCATCAGCCTCCACCTCCCATCCACACCAGAGACATACCACCTCATCGGGGAGCGGGAGCTCTCTCTGATGAAGGAGGGATCGCTCTTCATCAACTGTGCCCGCGGCCCCATCGTCGACACCGAGGCGCTCGCCTGTACACTCAAGAGCAAGAGGATCAAGGCAGCCCTCGATGTCTTTGACACCGAGCCGCCCCTCAAGGAGGCGTATCCACTGCTCCAGACCCCCAACACCCTGCTCACTCCCCACATAGCCTACCTGACCGAGGAGGCGATGGTCCGACGTGCCGCCATCGAGTTTGAGAACGTCAGAGCCTTCCTGGATGGCAGAGCACAGAATGTAGTGGTGTTTTAGAGAAAATGGTAGCCCTCTCCCAGCTCTCAGAAATTGCGGTGTGAAGACACTGCACGCTTGCACACTGAGTGGGGGACGGCTACGATAGGCCATGGACGCACTGCTGACTGCCAGGGGATTTTTGCCCCAAGGAACCATACGATACGACCAGGACAACCATTCGGTGTGGTATCGGCGGGCAGACAGCATCGTAATCATAGATTACTTCACCCTTCACCAATGGAATGAACTCTTTGACTACCGGCACTACACCATCGAGCAGAACAAGCTCATGCGCCTCGGCCTGCCTCTCTATCGTTTCCTTGCATCAGAGGACGAAGAGGCCGTGATTCCGTGGCTCGATGGTACGGTAACTATTCCCACCGAATACCGTAGTACTTTGGATCGCTCCCTCTCGGTTGCCGACGCTTCTCCGCTGGAGCACTCCTTCGAGGAGCGCTTCTGTGAGGTCTACGGCAGCGATGCCCTGCAGTTCCTCAATCGTGAGTATCCAATACCTTCCCTCGGCGGCGAGACCTTCGCTCTCGACTATCTGGTCGAGTATCGAGACGGGATGATGATAGCAGTCGAAGAGAACGGGGTGACCTATCACCATCCGCAGCTCATCGGCAGGAGCGCATACCGCACGCAATTGGAGAAGCAGAACAGTGCAGCCTACCGCGGTATCCGTCTCTTCCGCTTCTCCTCGATGGATCTTGCCTACCCTGACCTCATCGACGACCAAATTCGCTCCTTCTTCGGCAACCGGTCTGCGTTCAAGGGGGTGGGGCTGTTGGCTGAACGCCCATTCTCTCTTTACGACCACCAGGTCGATGCACTCGCGGAGATCGAGAAGCTCCGAAGCCAGAGCCCTCCTCCACACGCCGTTCTCAAGGTCTTTCCCACCGCCACCGGCAAGTCGCTGATCGTGGAGGAGGACCTGAAGCGGTACCTGAAGGCGCATCCCACAGCCCGTATCCTTGTCGTCGCACCATCGCTGAGGATCGTCAGTGACTGGGTGGGGCGGCTTGAGAGACTGCCCATCACCGTCGGTGATGACATCGACTCTCAGGCGGTCGTCGGTACCTACCACCTGCTCTGGTCACTGCAGAGGCGGGTAGGCCCCGACCACTTCTCCTACATCGTCTTTGACGAGGCCCATCATGCCGTCGCTCCGGTGACGCGGCGGAGCCTGCAATACTGGCAGTGTGACTTCCTCATCGGGCTTACCGCTACGCCAGAGCGCCTCGATAACCAACGGCTTGAGGAGGTCTTTGGTTCCTACAAGACCAACCTTACCCTCCAGGAGGCGATGGGGAAGGGGATCATTGCCTCGATACACGCCTACCGGATCGAGACCAACCTCAGCCTTGAGCGGGTGCGCTTCAACGGCAAGGAATTCATCAACGCCGACCTTGAACGAACCATCCGTGTCGATTCTCGCAACCACCTCATCGCCGATGTGTTGGCCACCTACTTCACCGGGGGTGAGAAGGGGATCATCTTCTGTGTCAACGTTGCCCACACCCGACAGATGGAAGCGCTCCTCCAGAGCAAGGGGATGAGGGCTCGCTCGATCACCGGCACCACTCGAAATGTCGATGATATCGTCCATGAGTTCAGGTTTGGAGATTTGCAATTCCTCTGCTCGTGCAATCTGCTCAGCGAGGGGTGGGACGTGCCTGAGGTGGAGGTCCTGGTGATGGCTCGCCCGACCCTCTCCAAGGTCCTCTACCAACAGCAGCTGGGCAGGGGACTGCGCCGGAGTGAGCGCAAGAGTGCCCTCTACGTCATCGACGTCGTCGACCAGTATGGGGCGTTGGCACGGCCCTGGTCGGTGCACTCCCTCTTCTCCCTCCCATACTACGTACCCTTTGGCGATGTGGGGCGAACCTACCAGGTTGGCGATATCGTTGAGGTTCTGGGCCTCGCCGAGGAGGTGAGGGCGCTGGTACCGGTGGATATCACCACCTTTGAGGAGCAGTACGCCGGGTATCTGGATGAAGAGCAGAGCGCCCGCGAGCTCTTCATCGGCACGTCCACTCTCAAGAGCTGGGTCAGGAAGGGGGAGGTCGAAGCCGACCTTGTCCTGCCCATGGGGCGCCGGAACCTGCTCTTCTTCCACCCTGATTCGCTTCAGACCATCCGGGAGATAAAGAATCTTTCAGTCCACGACGAGGAGACGATGAAGGAGGACTTCTTTGCCTTCATCGAGGAGAAGAGTTACACCTTCTCCTTCAAGATCATCTTCATGCTGGCGATGCTCAAACACGTCGATTCCCATGGAGAAGCACCCATCGATACCATCGTCGAGGAGTACCGTGGCTTCTACCTGCGGCGACACGAGCAACACCTTGTTGTCGATCGTCCTTCCTGTATCTACACCGATAAGTTTCTCCAAGACCCGGTAGCGGTAAAGCGCAATATGCTGGCAAACCCCTTCGAGAAATTCGAGCGCAAACGATTTGTCCACTACGTCAAGGACCTCTCATTGATCGGTTTCAATCCTATCCTTTTTGAGAACCTCTCAGAGCAAGAACGGACCGATCTTACAACCTTGCTGCAGGAGCACCTGCGTGAGTACTATGAGGAGTTGGGAGGGTTGGGCGATGAACTACTATGACCAGCACGCCGAGCAGTACATACAGGGGACCGTCTCTGTGGATATGGGGGAGCAGTACGCACTCTTCCTGCCCCATCTTGAAGAGGGGGCCTCTATCCTTGATGCAGGCTGTGGCAGTGGCCGTGATAGTGCTGCGTTTCTCTCTCTTGGATATGCTGTGGACGCCTTCGATGCCAGCAACGAGATGGTGAAGGCTGCCCGAAATCTGACCGGCCTTCCTGTTCGCTGTCTACGTTTCCAGGATCTTGATGACCATGACCGCTATGATGGCATCTGGGCATCGGCGTCCCTGCTCCATGTCCCTCGCAGTGAGATGGGTGATGTCTTCTTCCGTCTCCATTGCGCCCTGAGGCGCAATGGCATCCTCTACGTCTCCTTCAAGGAGCGGGAGGAAGATTTTGAGAGTGGCTCCCGTCTCTTTACCTGCTACACTGCTCAGTCGTTCACCTCATTTATAGAGGGACTGGGCCTCTTCTCGATAGTGACCGTGCACCACAGCACCGATCTGAGAGCTGAACGGGCCGGGGAGCGGTGGCTCAATGTGGTGCTCAGGAGACGGTAGAGCTTCACACTACCCGAAGTAGATCCGCTCGGCATTGTCGTAGAAGACCGCCATCCCATTGTGTGCGGCGATCTCTTCGTAGACTCCCATCATCCATTTTCCGGGATTCAAGAGCCAATTTCAGAATGCTGAAGCCGATTGATTAATATACATCAGCCTGTGCATAAAGATGCAATATCAGCACCTATAAGGCCATTCTTGGTTTCAGGTGCAGACTCGCTGGGGACCTCGGTTATCCCGATGATCTGCCTCAGGTTGTCGTTCTCCCTCACCAGGTCGAGCGTCTGCTTCATGGCTAGCTGGCTGTACAGCAACTTGAGGGCCATGATCGAGAATATGGACATCAGGGTGTAGCCGGTCCTGCCGCGCTCGTTGACCGCATCAAGCCTTGCCAGTTCCTCGGCCCCCAGCAGCTGTCTGCAGATGGTGAGGTAGGTGAGCAGGTCACGCTCCCGCTGGGAGGGCTTTCGGAATAAGCAGTTGGCAAAGTCGTCGGCGCTGAAGAGCAGGGGTTGAAGCAAGGGGCTGGGTGCGGTATGATGAGCCATAGAAAGAACTCCTTTTTGTGTATTGCTTGTGTTGAGCGTGTTATACCAGAAAAGAGTTCTTTTTTTCTATATGATAAATGAAATTAACGCCAATTGTTCAAGGCCCCCCCTTGATTTGACCTTCGAAGGGAGTCGGTTGGCCCGATAGGCCTCATGTTGCATATACATTCAGGAAGCTGGGGGCATTTGGGCGTTTTGAAATTGCCTCTCAAATAACATAAATACTACAACCACTTCCTAAAGAACTCCACGCTCTTTGCTTGCTTCTCAGCTGTATAGCCATGCCCATCTTCGGGGATCTCGGTAATCAGGGCGTCAGTGTTTGTGTACGCTTCCTTGGCACGCTCACAGAGAAGATGTGATCCCTCCTTGGGGAAGATTGAGTCATTGGCACCGAAGGTGAGGTAGAGGGGGGTGGGGCTGAGGAGGGAGAAGAGGTCTTCGGTATCGCCGTGGTTGAGGAGATTGGGTAGATACATGCTGAAGTTGTGGTTGAGCTTCTTCTCTTGTAAAAGGGCAAGAGGGGCGATACCGCAGCTTGAGGCAACTGCCTTGATACGCTTCTCATAGAGAGCGAAGAAGAAGGACATGAGTCCTCCCATGGAGTGGCCTGCGATACCGATGCGCTTGCTATCGACAAAGGGGAGATGTGAGAGAATCTCGAAGATGCATGAGAGGTCGCGCAGGCTCTTTCCCAGCAGCGTCCTTCCAGTAAGGAGCTCTTCGATAAAGAGCCATCGCTCTCCCTCCCTGCCTGCCATGGGCGAGTGGTCATCATAGCGGACTCGTCGTCTTCCAAAGCCGATATGCTCAGGGCAGATGACCACAAAGCCCGCTTCAAGGAGTGGCAGGGCGAAGGCGTTCTCCCCATTGCCTGCCAGCCCTGCCGGCTCCTCCATCCCGATCTCAAACTGGTTGGCGTGCTGGTGGCAGGCGATGATGGCGGGATGGAGCGTATTGGTATCGATATGGGAGGGGATCAGGAGGAGGGCGGTGATGGAGATCCCATCACTATCCTTGTAGGAGACCTCCTGGACTGTGAAGAGCCCATGATCGACTGGCGGGGAGAGGGTATAGGGTCTGTCTTTGGCTATCGGCTCAAAGGAGCCGAGCAAGGCGAGGAGGGTGTCTCTATCCATTCCAAATCCTTTTGCTCAATAGTCGTCACGAACACCGAACTCAGCCGATTCCACCCAGCGATGGGGACGGGTGACGAGTTTGAGCAACTCCTCGATCACCTGGTAGTGTCTCCGCTCCTCGGCGATGATCCTCCTGATCGCCTCCCTCTCAGCTTCGAACTGCAGTTCGTTGAGCTGGCTCTTATAGAGATCGATGGAGCGCTGTTCGAGGGCCAGGGCCTCCTTGTAGAGGGGGATCTGGTCCTCAGCCGCCTCGAAGGTATCGGGGTCGAAACTCTTGAAGACCTTCTTGGCCTGGTCCATGACCGAGGAGTCGACCGATACGATGGCACTGCGCTCCTTCAGGGCACGGAAGTAGCTCTCATGCTTCTTCTCATCCTCTGCAAGCCGTTTGAATATCGAGGCAAAGCCCTCAGTCGGGGCCCTCTTGGCAAGGTTCAGGTAGAACGTCGCCCCGTCTTGTTCCAACTTGATGGCAATCTCAAATAAATCCATACCAACCTCCTGGTAGTGACCATAGTATATGAGGGGGAAAGGAGTGGGCGCAAGGAGATTGCAGAAGCACATCTAGTATGTGAGAGGATTGATAATGAGAGAAGAGTGCTCACTCTGTACAAGAATCTTCTCTGACTTGGTAGGAGAAAATTATTCTTCCGTTTCCCCCCAAAACCTGCATCTAGCGTCGCCATTCCACCTTTTTAGCTGATTTTCCTTTCGATAAGTCCGAAAGTCTGAATTGCTCATTGCCGTAAAATATTTACGGATGATTCTTGCTATTTGGCCAAAATCATGGTATTTTATCGGTGGAGGACGCCATGCTCACACGGTTTGCCGTAACAAATTACCGAGGCTTCGATAAGAGGATTGAGCTTGATCTGTCAACACCCAAGGATTATCAGTTCAATACATATGCAATCAAAGACGGGGTGATAAAGAACGCCATCATCTATGGGCCGAACGGTTGTGGAAAGACCAACCTGAGTCTCGCTATCTTCGATATTGTTAACCACCTGTCACAGAAGTGGAAGAAGGCTACCTACTATGACAATTTTGTCTATTCGGGCTCTTCATCCAAAGTTGTTTCATTTGAATACACCTTCTTGTTTGGTAGGGACATCATCCAATATGACTATACAAAGAACGATCGGGGGATGCTGGTACGAGAAAGTCTGCAATGTAATGGGAAATCTGTATTTAGGAAGGATGATACCCTCACATTGGACGAAAGCCAGTTCAAGATGAACGATTCGGTGAAGGTGGACCTCGAGAAGAGCTCGAATGCCATATCGATCGTGAATTATCTGCTCACCTCTTTCCCGCTTCAAAAGGATCATTATCTTCTCAAGCTCAGAGATTTTGTCGCCTCGATGCTCTGGTTCCGTTGTCTTGAACAACGGGAGTTTATCGGGTTGGAAACGGCGGTATACTATCTGAATGATTATATCATCAGCAATGGGTTTGTGCAGGAGTTCGCTGATTTCCTTGAGAAGGTGAGTGATCAACGGTTTGACTTTAGCCCAACATCCGCCGATGACAAAGCGCTTCTTTGCAACATTAATGGGAGTGCTGTCGTCTTCGATGAAATTGCATCAACAGGCACCCGGTCATTGACCCTGTTGTTCTTTTGGGTGAAGCACCTGCAGGATGCTTCCTTCGTGTTCATTGATGAATTTGACGCATTCTATCACTTCAAGCTCTCCTTTGAAGTATGCAAGCTCCTCTTCTCTCATGATTGTCAGGTGCTTCTCAGCTCACATAACACCTATCTGATGACCAATGACCTTCTCAGGCCCGACTGCAATTTTGTGATGAATGGAAACGCGGTGAAGCCGTTATCCGACTCCACTGAAAAAGAATTGAGGTTTGGGCACAATATCGAGAAGTTATACAGAGGCGGGACGTTTGATACATGATCCTATTTGTATTTGAAGGAAGAAAACGAGAACCTGCTCTGTTCAGGACGATTGAACACCTATATTTTCCTCATTCCGGCTCTATCATATGTTCTTATGAAAACAACATTTATAACTTGTTCAAAGAGATGTCGGAAAATGAATTTCAAATGGATATTGCTTCCCTCCTCCACGAGAAATGGGCAGGGACAGATCAGGATCCATTTGGAGATTCTAGGAAAACATCAGATTTTTCCGAGGTGTTCCTCTTCTTCGATTATGACTGTCATCATCAGAACAAGGGGCGGATGACAACACTTGAAGAATGGAACTCCCAAATACGTGATATGCTGAATTTCTTCTCTGATGAGACGGGAAATGGTAAGCTCTACGTGAATTATCCGATGGTGGAATCAATCAGATATACCAAAAAACTGCCAGACCCATTGTTTCATACCTATGTAATCAGCATTGACGAGATTCCCCGCTTTAAGAAGATTGCCGCTGATTTTTCATTTTACAAGAACCTGGATCAAATATGCTTCGGAATAACCAGCAAGAAAGCGTTGAAGGTTCCTGATCAATCGACGTTCACCGTCGTAAAAACTCACTGGAGGCTCCTTGTTGAGCAGAATGCGAAGAAAGCCAACTTCATTTGCTCTGGAATAAATGAGTATCCGAAGAATAAAAGTGAGATTGGACAGCTTGTTGTCTTTGATCACGAGCTTTCCAAGTTCGTAAGCCAAAATACGGTCTCGATCCTGAATTCATTTCCTCTGTTCCTCTATGATTACCTCAAATGACTCTAATCAGTCACGTGAAAGGTATGTGCCGCTGGTTTTGATAGACTGAACACATGCTGGTCAACTAATCAAGCTACGGAGCTCCGTTTCTGCGCAGGGGGCGAAGTCAAAGACGTAGGTCTGGTGGTATGAGAGATACTCCCCGGTTCCGTCAGGAATCGTTGCAAGGCGCTTCGAATCATCTACTCCCAATCTGTCGTAGTCACGGCTGTTGAGTTGGCTAGAGAGCCTGATCGCCCCGGTCGATGTGCTGAAGGTGATCATCCCCAAATCAAAGAGCTTGTCATAGAGCGGGGAGAGGATGAGTGAGTTCCTGGGATCGACACGCTCCTGGTCATTTGAGACCCGCCACGGCTTGATGTGGCTTGCTATGAGGATCTTTGGCTCTTCGACACCGAGGACTGCGCAGCGGTTGTCCCAGAGACGGAGTGCATCCCTGCGGTACTGTTGTTGGACGCTCCGTTGCTCGATGGTAGCAATGCGGGTGGTGTTGATGATGCGGTCATAGCGAACTGGGTCGTCGATGGCGGTATGGGATTCATCAACAAAATCTCCGTGGTAGAACACGGTATCGGCATACTCATAGAGACTGAACTTTGTCTTGCATGGGGTGCCCGGCTCGAAGTATTGGCTGGCGATCGGGATGGCCCGTCCGTAGTACCGATAATCTCTCTGCTCCCGCTTCTCCCGGATGAAGACAAAGATCTCGTACTCACCACTGTTCATGTTCTTCTCGACAAACCGGTTCTTGAGCTGACCCTCCCAGTAGAGGACATCGTTGTCGACGTGGTCCCTATACGGGGTCGCCTCCTTATGCTTCTCAATGTTGATGAGCAGCACGATGGCGTTCTCGCCGGTCCTGCTCAGGACCCCTTTACGCAGTGCTCCCGTAAACTGCATCTCAAGAAGATCCGCGATCTCTTGGAGGGTGTAACTCTCCATGATCTCGAGTGCGGTGAGAAGATTGTGGGTCAGTCGTGTGGACAGCCTGCTCATGAATCCAGGATCTGCTGCTTTGGCTCATAGGTCAAGTCCTGATTGGGTTTTCTCCCTTTCTGTTCACTCCTACCGGTGGTATACTTGCCCTATGCATATACAAGAGCGGATCAAGCGGGCCCAGGCGTTTATGGGACTCTCAGATAGTGAGATGGCAGCTGAGCTGGAGATGGGGGAGTGTGAATACCTGGAGAGGGTGGAGCGTGCTGGTTCTGAGTTCTGCCAGGTTCTGAACAGCGTCTTCGGTATCTCTCTTTCATTTTTGTTGGAGGGCACCGATCCACTCTTCGATTGGAGACCGCTTCCTGTCTCTGATATTCTCCGCTTCCGTGATGAGCGGAACTGGAAGCAGTTCCATACCCCCAAGGATCTGGCAATCTCCATCACCCTGGAGGCTTCGGAGCTCCTGGAGTGCTTCCAATGGTCGGCCGAGGACCTTGAGGTCGAAGAGAAGCGGGCTGCCATGGAGGAGGAGCTTGCCGACATCCTCATCTACGCTGTCTCCTTCGCCGATGCCATCGGCGCCGATATCCCCTCGATCATCCGTGATAAACTCAAGAAGAATGGGAAGAAGTATACCGTTGGTCGCTCATGGGGCAACGCTACCAAGTACACCGACTTTGAAGAGGAGTTGTGATGCTGGTCTACAGTGGGGACAAGGCACAGTTCCTTGAGGATGTCGCGACCAACGAGATCGATCGGAAGATCGAGGAGATGATGGCCCTCAAGCTGAAGAAGCGGGTCGGGGAGCGGGAGCACGCGTCGTGGATGAACTCGATGCAGTATATGCAGAATATTTTGATGGACAGTGAGATCCCCTCCGACTGCGGGGTAGCCATCGAGTTCAACATCCCCAATACCGCCAAGCGGGTCGACTTCATTATCAGCGGGCTTGGCGAGCGTGATGACCGTAACGCCATCATCGTCGAGCTCAAGCAGTGGAGTCAGGTGGAGAGCATCCCGTCGGTCGAGCAACTTCTGCGCTACAACCCCGAGGCTGAGGTCATCAATGTGCAGACGATCTTGGGCAGGGGCCTCGTCGAGACCGCTCACCCCTCCTACCAGGCGACCTCGTACCGGACCCTCATCAGCGACTACAACGTCAATGTCCAGGAGCTCCCCATCGTGCTCAACAGCTGTGCGTACCTCCACAACTATCGCAGGAAGGAGGAGCAAGACCCGCTCTTCATGCCGTACTTTGATGAGGTGCTCAGGGAGTCCCCCCTCTTTGTACGCGATGACGTGAGGAAGTTGCAGGCGTTCATCAAGCGATACATCAAGAAGGGGGACTCGAAGAACACCCTCTACTACATCGATGGCAGTGAGATCAAACCGTCAAAGAGCCTGCAGGACTCCCTCTCGGCGATGCTCAAAGGCAAGCGGGAGTTCACCCTCATAGACGAGCAGAAGGTCGTCTATGAGAAGATCCTCGCCATGAGCAGACGATCACAGAAGGATGGAAGGAAGCGGGTCTTCATCGTCGAGGGCGGGCCGGGAACCGGCAAGACGGTGGTTGCCATCAACCTCCTGGTGGAGCTGACGAGAGGGGATCAGCTGGTCGCCTATGTGACCAAGAACAGCGCCCCGCGCAATGTCTTTGAAGCGAAGCTGAAGGAGGGGGCGTTCAAGCGGAAGAACATCTCGGCCCTCTTCAAGAGCTCCTCGGCCTTCATCGATGCGGATGAGAACGACTTTGACACCCTCATCGTCGATGAGGCGCACCGCCTCAACGAGCGCTCGCAACTCGGGCCGAGGGTGATGGGGGAGAACCAGATCAAGGAGCTCATCGCTGCATCCAAGAGTGTTGTCTTCTTCCTCGATGAGGACCAGCGGGTCACCGCCAAGGACTACGGGGACCGAAAGACCATCAAGAGGTGGGCCGAATACTTTGGCGCCGAGGTCAGCGAAGGGGCCTTGCTCTCCCAGTTTCGCTGTAGTGGCTCTGATGGCTACCTCGCCTGGCTTGACGGGGTGCTGGGCATCCACGACGAGACAGCCCACCCGACCCTCGATGGTATTCCCTATGATTTCAAGGTTGTTGACGATCCCCTTGTGCTCAAGACGCTCATCGAAGAGAAGAACAGAGAGGACAACAAGAGCCGGCTAGTGGCCGGCTACTGTTGGGAGTGGGCTTCAAAGAAGGATAAGGAGGCCGATGACATCGTCATCGGCGACTTCTCGATGCAGTGGAACCTTGCCGGTGATACCACCTACGCCATCAGCGAGGGGTCTATCAACCAGGTGGGGTGCATCCACACCACACAGGGCCTTGAGTTCAGCTATGTCGGTGTGATCATCGGCGATGACCTGCGCTTTGAGGGCGGGAGGGTCATCACCGACTACACCCGCCGGGCAAAGAGCGACAAGTCCCTCCATGGCCTCATCGGCCCGGCCAAGAAGGGGAGTGTGGAGGCGCTTGCAGATATCGACCTCATCATCCGCAACACCTATCGCACCCTGATGAGCCGGGGGATGAAGGGGTGCTATGTCTACTGCACCGATAGGCCGCTCGCCCACTTCCTCAAGAGCCGGATCAAGGGGTATGAGAGCGATGAGATAGACTATATGAAGGCAGCGGAGGAGCCATGAAAGCGTATGTAGGGGTTACCGACGGGAAGTGGTATGAGCACCTTGCGGGCAAGGGGTTTGATGAGATCAACTTCTGGAAGCCCGGGGGCAGCAGCTCCTTCAGGGCGCTTGAGGCGGGCGATCTCTTCCTCTTCAAGCTCCACTCCCCGCAGAACTACATCGTCGGGGGAGGCATCTTTGTCCGCTTCTCGATCCTGCCCACCTTCCTGGCATGGGAAGCGTTCGAAGAGAAGAACGGGGCTGCGACCATCGAGGAGTTCGAGGCGCGGATCGCCAAGTACAAAGGGGCCCATGCCACAAACCCCAATATCGGCTGCATCATCCTCGCGTCCCCCTTCTTCTTCGATCGAGCAGATTGGATAGCCACCCCTGCCGACTGGAGCCCCAATATCGTGCAGGGGAAGTCCTACGATGAGACGACATTCGAGGGGATGCGGCTCATCGATAGTGTGCTGGAGCGCCTGCCTTCAGGTGCACAGCCTGAGGTGGTTGGCGAACAGACTCCTCTAGCCGGGCTTGGGCATACCAGAGCGACCTATCGCATTGGGCAGGGGGCCTTCAAGGTGATGGTGGCCGACGCCTATAACCGTCGCTGCGCCATCAGCGAAGAGCGGACCCTGCCGGTCCTCGAGGCTGCCCATATCGTCCCCTTCAGCATCGAGCAGAGCAACCAGGTCACCAACGGGATGCTCCTCAGGCGGGATATCCACACCCTCTTTGACAAGGGGTATATCACCATCACCGATGACTATCATGTGGAGGTGAGCAGGCGCCTCAAGGATGACTTTGGCAACGGGCGGATCTACTACGCCTACCATGGTCTCCTCTTGCCCAACATCCCGAAGAGAGAAGAGGAGCGCCCCTCGGTGAAGGCGCTCCAGTGGCATAATGAACAGGTGTATAAGTAGGACAAGAATACGCCAGTCAAGAAGGAATAATCATTTTCCCTTTGGATGAATATATGGTCTACAATTAAATAAGATTCTTCAAAGCAGAATCTTTCGTATTTATGTATGAGG
>ERZ795049.4161-NODE-4161-length-14592-cov-5.071404_pt1 | contig 14592 bp, 11 predicted proteins | sample MGYA00375133_ERZ795049 | MGnify/ENA primary metagenome ERZ795049 (study PRJEB30178, sample SAMN05720147) | activated sludge metagenome | isolation source: anaerobic digester from wastewater treatment plant | place: Japan | collected 2015-04-20 ...
CTCCAAGCACGAGAAGCTCTCCGGCGGCGGCACCAGCTCGGGGCTGATGAGCTTCCTGGAGGTGTTCGACCGCGGGGCGGGCGCCACCAAGAGCGGCGGCACGACCCGGCGTGCGGCCAAGATGGTCTGCCTCGACATGGATCACCCCGAGATCGAGGAGTTCATCACCTGGAAGGTGCGCGAGGAGGAGAAGGCGCGCATCCTGATCGAGCACGGCGGGCTGCCGGCCGACTTCAACGGCGAGGCCTACCATACCGTTTCGGGCCAGAACTCGAACAACTCGGTGCGGATCACCGACGAGTTCATGCAGGCGGCGCTCGAGGGGAAGGACTGGGGCACGTACGGCCGTGTCACCGGCGAGCTGATCGAGCGCAAGAACGCCGCCGACCTGCTGGCGAAGATCTGCCAGGCGGCCTGGCGCTGCGCCGACCCCGGCGTGCAGTTCGACACGACGATCAACGACTGGCACACCTGCCCCAACACCGACAAGATCCGGGCGAGCAACCCGTGCTCCGAATACATGTTCCTGGACGACACGGCGTGCAATCTGGCGTCGATCAACCTGCTGAAATACCTGGACGAGGAGGGGGAGTTCGACGTCGAGGGGTTCCGCCATGCGGTGCGCCTGCTCATCCTGGCGCAGGAGATTCTGGTCGACTTCTCCAGCTACCCGACCGAGCGGATCGCCCGCAACAGCCACGATTACCGGCCGCTGGGGCTGGGCTACGCCAACCTGGGCGCGATGCTGATGGTGCTGGGGATCCCCTACGACAGCCCCGAGGGGCAGGCGATGTGCGGGGCGATCACGGCGATCATGACCGGCCACGCCTACCGCGTGTCGGCCGAGATCGCCGCCGACGTCGGCGCCTTCCCCGGTTACGCGCGCAACGCCAAGCCGTTCATGCGCGTGATGCACAAGCATCGCGACGCGGTCGACCGGATCAACCCGGAGTTCTGCCCGAGCTACCTGCTGGAGGCGGCGCGCCAGGATTGGGATGAAGCGATCGCCCACGGCGAGCAGCACGGCTACCGCAACGCGCAGGCGACGGTGCTGGCGCCGACCGGCACGATCGGCCTGCTGATGGACTGCGACACGACGGGGATCGAGCCGGACTTCGCGCTGGTCAAGTTCAAGAAACTGGCCGGCGGGGGCTACTTCAAGATCGTCAACCAGTCGGTGCCGGCGGCGCTGCGCAACCTGGGTTACAGCTCGGCGGAGATCCAGGACATCCTGCAGTATCTGCTGGGGACGATGACCCTGCGCAACGCGCCGCACATCAACGAGACCACGCTGCGCGAGCGCGGCTTTACCGACGACGACCTGGCGCGGGTGGAGAAATCGCTGCGCGGCGTCTTCGACCTCGGCAGCGCGTTCGCGCCGTGGGTTCTGGACGAGGATCTGCTGCGCCGGCTCGGGCTGAACGGCCAGACCAAGGAGCCGGGCTTCAGCGTCCTGCGCTTCCTGGGCTTCACCGAGGCGCAGATCGAAGAGGCGAGCGACCACATCTGCGGCCGGATGACGGTGGAGGGGGCGCCGCACCTGCGCGAGGATCATCTGGCGGTGTTCGATTGCGCCAACCGTTGCGGCCGGATCGGCCGGCGGTTCATCGCGCCGATGGGGCACATCCGGATGATGGCGGCGGCGCAGCCGTTCCTCTCCGGCGCAATCAGCAAGACGGTCAACCTGCCCAACGAAGCGACAGTCGATGAGATCCGCGAGATCTACGTCGAGGGCTGGCGGATGGGGCTCAAGGCGATCGCGCTCTACCGCGATGGCTGCAAGCTGAGCCAGCCGCTCAGCACGAGCGAGAAGAAGCCGAAGGCCAAGGAGGTGGAGGTGGCGGCCAAGGCGCCCGAGGCGCCGGCGGCGGCGGCGTTCAACCGGGCGGTGGACGAGGCCCGCGCCGAGGCCCAACCGGTGCAGCTCAAGGCGCCGGCGCCGATGCGCCGCCGGCTGCCGCAACGGCGCCAGGGGATCACCGTGGAGTCCAGGGTCGGCGGCCACAAGGTCTTCCTGCGCACGGGCGAATACGAGGACGGTCAGCTGGGCGAGATCTTCATCGACATGCACAAGGAAGGGGCGGCCTTCCGCTCGATGATGAACTGCTTCGCGATCGCGATCAGCAAGGGCTTGCAATACGGCGTGCCGCTGCGCGAGTTCGTCGATACGTTCACGTTCACGCGGTTCGAGCCGCAGGGGCCGTGCGATCATCCCTACGTGAAGCTGGCGACGTCGGTCGTCGATTACATCTTCCGCGTGCTGGCGTTGGAGTATCTGGGCGACGACAGCATGTGCCAGGTCAAGCCGGAGGAGAACATCGGCAGCGTCGTGTCGGTCACCGAATCGTCGGCCGAGGCCAAGGCGCTGGGCTGGCAACCGAAAACCGAGGACGGCGGGGCGGAGGCGGCGCCGGGTGCGGCGCCCGCGGCCCGGCCGGTCCGCGTGGTGGAACCCGAGCGGGTGAGCGCGCGCGGCGGCGCGCAGGCGCAGGCCAAGCCGGCCGCTTCGGGGCTGGAAAGCCAGATGACGACGCTGATGGGCGACGCCCCGTTCTGCGACAGTTGCGGCCACATCACCGTGCGCAACGGCACATGCTACAAGTGCCTCAATTGCGGCAATTCGATGGGCTGCTCGTAGAGGCGCGCGGGGCGGCGCTCGGAGTCCGGCCGGGAGACAAAGTCTGGTTCAAACGCCGAAACCCCCTTGGAACGTCCAAAGCCGGACCGCCGCACAGGCGGCCCGGCTTTTGGTAATTGCGGGGTGGTTTCGAGAGCCGAGGCCGAGGGATGGTTTTGGAGCAAGAGATGGCGTCTTGCGGAGGCGGGGGTTGCGCGGGGAGGGGGGCGGGGGGCAGAATAGATACTCGAGTATACGCAGCCCGTTTTTCGGGAGGAGTTGACGATGTCGCCGTTCCTTTCGCCGGCCGGTTCCGGCCAGTTCACCGTGCTGCCCGTCGCGGCCCGACCGAGTCAGCCCCAGCCGGCGGCGCGCGCCGGGTTCCGCCTTGCCCTCCTGCTGCTGGCCGCGGCCCTGCCGGCCTCCAGCGCCCGCGCCCAGGATAATCTCATCCTGGCCGATGATCTGGCCGGCTCGACCTCCGGGGTTCGCTCGGGGGGCGAGTTCACCGACGGCGGCTGGAAAGTCACCGGCACCGACGACTTCATCTACTGGCACATCCCAACGCTGACGGCGGGGGCGGTCGAGTTCGACGTCACCGGCCTGCCGCCCGACGACTGCCGGCCGGAAAACGCCGACAAATCCGAACTGTTCCACATGTACGACTACACGTTCGGAAACGCCGACACGCAGTATAACGGCGGCTATCGCGACGACCCGTTCAAGCACTTCATCCGCAAGACCAACTGCATGGACACGCGCCCCGGGAAGCTCAACTCGCTGGAGCTGGTCTGGCAGATCCTGCCCAACTACGAGGAACCGGACACGGCGCCGCTGGCGTGGGATGCGACGGCGACCTATCGCTTCCGCGAGGAATGGGAGCCGGTGGGCGACAACAGCACGCTGCGGACGTATCGCGACGGGGTGCTGCTGCGCGAGATCACGATCCCCGGCCTGTGGAATCCGACCGGCCACAGCATCCGGATCGGCGCGAGCCCGCGCTCGCCGTTGTATGACGATTTCGGGGCTCCGCCCAATGCGGTCTTCAGTCGCATCCGGGTCTACAGCGTCGCGTGCGCGCCCCCGGCCGCGCCGACGCTGACCGCCCCGGCGGCGAATGAAACGCTCCCCTCGGCGACGGTCGGCGCGCTCTGGGAGGGGGACGCGCATTCGCACGTTCAACTGCGGATCACGCGCGAACCCGATCTGGACTCCGAGCTGCTGTGGGATTCGGGCCTGCTTGAATCGCCCAACGACTGGATCTGGAGCGGGAAACTGCCGCAGCAGACGCCGGCCTACGCGGCGGTGCGTCTGGGCAACCTGTGCGGCGTGGGTCCGTGGAGCGAGCCCGTCGGGCCGTTCAACCTCGACCGCGGGTATGAGCCGCAGGAGGCCGATACGGTGCGGTTGGTCGGCGCCGTGCTCGTGGATAATCAGGGACCGTTTCTGGGCCTGGGCGCGTCGTATTTCCAGGCGATGCGCCGGTGCAAGTACGACCGGGACCGGTTTGAGAGCGACCTGAGCTTCCTCGCCGCCAACGAATTCCGCTATATCCGCATCCTCTCGATGGTGGGCTGGTATGAGGCGTGGCAGGGTCTGGAAATTGCCCCGGTCAGCTTCAACAATCGGGCCAACGTGCCCGTGGCCGCATGGGAGGACTACTGGCAGCAGTTCCGCGACTGCATTGACATTGCCTATGAACACGGCCTGCGAACCGAAGTGACGATCTTCGCCGACGCCCAGATGATGCCGGACAAGGCCGACCGCATCGCGCATATGGACACGATGCTGGAGAACCTGGTCGGCCGGGAGCACAAGGTCATTCTGCTGGAGGTGGGCAATGAGGCCTGGCAGAACGGCTTCTCCGGGGCGCAGGGCCGCGCCGACCTGCGCGAGTTCGGCCAGTATCTGGCGGAGCGGACGGAGATCCCGGTGGCGCTCAGCGCGCCGGATGATATCAGCGACGCCGGCATCAACCTGTTGTATTCGGGCTCGGCGGCCGACATCGCGACGGTCCACTTCACCCGCGACCTTGCGCCCGATGCCGGCTGGGCCCCGGTCTACGACATTTACCGCACGGGCCTCGTCGATGTGCCGCCGATGAGCAGCAATGAACCGATCGGACCGGGGGCGTCGGTCAACTCGGAGAACGATCCCGTCAAGCTGGTGATGGCGGCGGTCTACGCCTGGGCGGCGGGCCTGCCGATGTATGTCTTCCACTGTGAGGCGGGCGTTTTCGGAAGCTCCACGTTCGAGGGGACACCCGCCATCGATGCGTATGATCACCTGGACGACATCCTGCCGCCGGATCTGTCGGGCTGGGCCCGCAATAACGGGATCATGCCCGATTCGCCGTTCATCACCTACTGCGAGGGTCAGCCCGACACGCCGTGGTCGGCGGTGCCGGGGGCGAACGACGGCGTGATCCGCAACAACGGGGCGACGAACGGCTGCGATTTTATTGCGCTGCCGATCGCGGTGTTGGCCGACGGGGTCGAGCTGGAGCCGCGCCGGCCGATGGCGCTTAACGTCCACCATCCGTTGACCGGCGAGATCGTCGACACGAAAACGCTCGCGGCCGGCGAGCGGTTCACGCTGCCCCAGGGGCCGGGAGCATGGATCCTCCGCGGCCGGTATCTCGATTGCGCCGTCGGGACGGGCGTCGGCGACTGGACGCGATATTAAGCGGCAACCAGGCGCGGAATGATGCTGGTGGGATGGACCGGCGGGGGCGCCGCTCCCACACTGGCCGTATCGCCGGTCCGGTTTTCGTTCCTTCGCCGGCTGATTTCCAGTACCATGCCTTCTTTCCCTGCCCGCGCCCGACGCTGGCCGAGGTAGGCGCCGGAGAAGGCTGATGCAACTCTTGAACCTCTTCCGCGGCGCGCGGCTGGCCGCCGCGCCGTCGCATCCACGTCGCGCCGCGGCGGCGGCCTGCGGCGGACCCCCCGCGTCATGACGCTCCTCGCCGTGCTGTCGCCGTTTGCGCTGGCCATCGTGGCCCCCTGGCTTCAGCGCCGTCTGGACCGCGCCGCCGGCTGGCTGCTGGCCGCGCTGCCCGCCGTCCTGTTCATTGGGTTCCTCAACTTCGCCCTGCGCCATCCGGCAGAATCCCATGTCTTCTCCTGGCCCTGGATTCCCAGCCTCCAGATCCAGCTGTCGTTCCTCCTCGACGGGCTGAGCCTCCTCTTCGCGCTCATGATCACCGGCATCGGCGCCCTGGTCCTCATCTACTCGGGCGGCTATCTCGCCGGTCATCCCCATCTGGGCCGCTTTTACGTTTATCTGCTGATGTTCATGGGCTCGATGCTCGGCGTCGTGCTCTCGAATAATGTCCTCTCGCTGTTCGTCTTCTGGGAGCTGACGAGCTTCAGCTCCTATCTGCTGATCGGCTTTTACCACGATCGCCAGGCTTCGCGCGCCGCCGCGCTGCAGGCCCTGCTGGTGACGGGGGCCGGCGGGCTGGCGCTGCTGGCCGGCGTGATCCTGCTGGCGTTCGCCGGCGGAAGCTGGGAGTTGAGCGAATTGCTCGCGCGCGGCGACCTTGTCCGCGGCCATCCACTCCTGCACGCCACGCTGGTGTTGATTCTGCTCGGCGCGTTCACCAAATCGGCGCAGTTTCCGTTCCACTTCTGGCTGCCCGCCGCGATGGAAGCCCCCGCGCCCGTCAGCACGTATCTGCACTCGGCCACGATGGTCAAGGCCGGCGTCTATCTGCTGGCGCGGCTCCACCCGATCCTCGGCGCCGCGCCGCGCTGGCAGCTTTATGTCGGCGGTTGCGGCGCGCTGACGATGCTGGTCGGCGCCGGGCTCGCGCTCCTCCAGGTTGACATCAAGCGCCAGCTCGCCTACACGACCGTCAGCGTGCTGGGCGCCCTCACGTTCCTGCTCGGCCTGGGGGGCGAAACCGCCGTCACGGGCGCCATCCTCTACGTTCTCGTCCATTCGCTGTACAAGGGGGCGTTGTTCCTCGTCGGCGGCAACGTCGACCACGCCGTCGACTCGCGCGACGTCACCCGGCTGCGCGGCCTGCGGCGCGCCATGCCGATTACCTTTGTCGCCGCGCTGCTCGCCGGTCTCTCGATGGCCGGGTTGCCGCCGTTCGTCGGCTTCATCAGCAAGGAGTTGATCTACGAGGCGCTCCACGCCCACGATCTGTCGTTGCTCCTCGCCGCGGTGGCCGTCGCGGCCAACGGCTGCATGTTCGTAGTGGCGCTGCTGATCGGCGTCCGCATTTTCGTCGGCCCGCCGGCCGCCACGCCGCGCGAGCCGCACGAAGCTCCGCCGTCGATGTGGCTCGGCCCCCTGGCGCTGGCGAGTCTGGGGCTGATCTTCGGCCTGGTCCCCGGACTGATCGAGGGCCGGCTGATCGCACCGGCCGTCGCCGCCGTCGGGCAACTGCCGGCGACGCCCGCGCCGCACCTGGCCCTGTGGCACGGGTTCACCCCCATGCTGTTACTCAGCGCCGTCACCATCGCAGCCGGCTTGCTCGTCTTCCTGGGCTGGGATTTCCTCCGCGCGCGGCTCAACCGCCTGGCGCCCCTCGGCCGGCTGGGACCCGCCCGCTGGTATGAATGGGTGCTGCAGGGCGTGCTCGGCTTCGCCCATCTGCAGACGCGCATCCTCCAGAGCGGCTCGCTTCCGGTCTACATCGCCACGCTGATCGTCGTGATCATCCTGCTGGTCGGCGGCACGCTGCTTGAGCAGGTCCAGATCGTCCGCCTGGCGAACTGGAACGACATCCGCTTCCACGAGCTGTGCATCATTCTGACGATGATGATGGCCATTCTGACGCTGGTCACAACCAATTCGCGCCTGACGGCCATCGCCGCGCTGGGGGTCGTCGGCTACTGCGTCTCGCTCATTTTCGTCCTGTTCGGCGCCCCCGATCTGGCGATCACGCAGTTCTGCATCGAAACGCTCAGCGTCGTTCTCTTCGTCCTCGTGCTGTATAAGCTGCCGCGGTTTCAGGTCTTCTCGCGCTGGCCGACGCGCCTGGCCGAGGCCGCCATCGCCGTTGCCTTCGGCCTGGTCGTCATCGGGCTGATGACGCTCGGCATGGAGTCCGACCTGGGCTCGCCCATCTCTGAATTCTATGCCGCGAACAGCTATCTGCAGGCGCACGGCCGCAATATCGTCAACGTGATCCTCGTCGATTTCCGCGGCGTCGACACGATGGGTGAGATCACCGTGCTGGCCATCGGCGCGCTCGGCGTCCTCGCGCTGCTCAAGCTGCGCCTGGACCGCGACCGCCCCGGCAAGGAGTCCTCATGAACCCGCCGCCCGCCCGCTCGATGATGCCGTCGCTGATCCTCAACACGGCCACGCGCTACCTGATGCCGCTGCTGGTCACCTTTTCGATCTTTGTCCTGCTGCGGGGGCACAATCTGCCCGGCGGCGGCTTCATCGGCGGCCTGATCGCGGCCGCGGCCTTCGTGCTCTATGCGATCGCCCATCACGTCGCCGCCGCGCGCCGCGCCCTGCCGCTCGATCCGCTCCAGCTCATCGCGCTCGGGCTGCTCACCGCCGTCTCCAGCGGCATCCTGTCCATCGTGGCCGGCGAACCGTTCATGACCGGCCTCTGGTCGCACGACCCCTGGCCCGTGCTGGGCGCTCCGGGCACGCCGCTGCTGTTCGATATCGGCGTCTACCTGGTCGTCCTCGGCGTCGCGCTCACCATCGTCTTCGCCCTGGCGGAGGAATAGCATGCAGGCCGTCCTGATCCTCACCGTCGGGATCCTCTACGCCGCCGGCATCTACATGATGATGCGGCGCAGCATCGTCAAGCTGATCATCGGACTCGGCCTGCTGGGGCATGCGGCCAACCTGCTGATCTTCACGGCCGGCGGCCTGCGGCGCGGCGCGCCCGCCTTCATCGATCCCGACCAGTCCGCCGCCGCGCTCGCGCAAATCGCCGACCCGATCCCCCAGGCGCTGATCCTGACCGCCATCGTCATCGGCTTCGGCGTCCAGGCCTTCTCCATCGTCCTGATCCGGCGCGTCTATCAGGTCAACGGCAACGACGACCTGAAACACATGCGCTCGACCGACGAACTGGGGAGCAACCCCTGATGGCGGCGACCGGCGTCCACGTCCTGCTGCTCTGCCCCGTTCTGATCCCGCTGCTGGGCGCGATCTTCTCCATTTTCGGCTGGAATCGGCGCCGCTATCAGCGCACGGTGCTCGTCGTCGGCATGGCGCTGCTGCTGGCGGCCGCCGTCGCCCTGCTGCGCGTCGTCTCGGCCGAGGGCATCCAGTCGGTTCAGGTCGGCAACTGGCCCGCCCCGTTCGGCATCACGTTCGTCGCCGATCTGTTCAGCGCGATCATGGTCCTGCTCGGCGCGATGATGGGCCTGGCCGTCGCCGTCTATTCGTTCATCAGCATCGACGTCCGCCGCGAAAGCTTCGGCTACTACCCGCTGTTCAACACACTGATGATGGGCGTCAGCGGCGCGTTCCTCACCGGCGACCTCTTCAACATGTACGTCTGGTTCGAGGTGATGCTGATCTCCTCGTTCGTCCTGCTGGCGCTGGGCGGCGAGCGCGCCCAGCTCGAGGGCTCGATCAAATACGTCACGCTCAATCTGCTCTCCTCGGCCGTCTTCCTCGCGGGCGTCGGCATCCTCTACAGCGTCGTCGGGTCGCTCAACATGGCCGACATCGCCCGCCTGATGAGCGCGCGCGTGACTGAAGGGATCGCCCTGACCATCGCGATGATGTTCCTCATCGCCTTCGGCATCAAGGCGGCCATCTTCCCGATGTTCTTCTGGCTGCCGGCTTCGTATCACACGCCCCCCGTCGCCGTTTCGGCGATCTTCGCCGGGCTGCTCACCAAGGTCGGCGTCTATTCGCTGATCCGCGTCTTCACGCTGATCTTCGTTCAGAACCCCGGCTACACGCACGGCGCCATCGCGATCCTGGCCGGCTTCACGATGATCTGCGGCGTGCTGGGCGCCGCCGCCCAGATGGAGTTCCGCCGCGTTCTCTCGTTCCACATCATCAGCCAGATCGGCTACATGATCCTCGGCCTCGGCTTTTTCACGCCGCTCGCCCTCGCCGGCTCGGTCTTCTATCTGATCCATCACATCATCGTGAAGACCAACCTGTTTCTGGTCAGCGGCGTGGTCCACCGGCTCCAGGGCACCTATCAGCTCAAGCCGCTGGGCGGCCTCTACAAGCGCCATCCGCTGCTCGGACTGCTCTTCCTGATCCCCGCGATGTCGCTTGCCGGTGTGCCGCCGCTCTCGGGGTTCTGGGCCAAGTTCATCCTGATCCGCGAGGGGCTTGAGCTCCGGCATTACCTGCTGGTCGCCGCCGCGCTGGTCACCAGCATCCTGACGCTCTATTCGATGTCGAAAATCTGGGTCGAAGTCTTCTGGAAGGACAAACCCGAGTCGCGCGTCTTCGGCGGCGCGCCGATCGCCCATCGCCTGCCGCGCATCGTCTGGGTGCTCTACCTCGCGCCGATTGTCGCCCTCGCCCTGTGCACCGTGATCATCGGCCTGGCGGCCGAACCGGTCTTCGCCCTCTCGCTGCGCGCCGCCGAACAGCTCATGGATCCTCAGGCCTACATCGAGGCCATCCTCGGAGGAGGCTGAACCGTGTTCGTCCTCAATCTGATCCTCGCGCTGGTGTGGGCCGCGCTGACCGCCGACTTCTCCCCGCTCAACCTGTTCGTCGGCTACGTCGGCGGCTACTTCATCCTCTACATGCTGCGCCGCGTCGAAAGCCCATCGCCCTACTTCCGCCGGCTCCCGCGCATCCTGCGGCTGATCGCCATCTTTCTGCGCGAGCTCGTCGTCGCCAACCTCCGGGTCTGCTACGACGTGCTGACGCCGACGCATTACATGAAGCCCGCGATCCTCGCCATTCCGCTCGATCTGGAGTCGGACGAGGAAATCACGCTGCTGGCCAACCTGATCACGCTGACGCCCGGAACGCTCTCGCTTGACATCTCGACCGATCGCAAGGTTCTTTATATTCACGCGATGTACGTCGACGATCTGGACCAGGCGCGCCGCGAGATCAAGCAGGGATTCGAACGCGAGGTGCGCGAGGTGTTCCGGTGATTGACCCGATCCCCCACCCCGCCGGACTGGCCGGCCTCTCCTACCTGCTGATCCTCGGCATGCTCGGCGTTGCCGTCGTGCTGACGTTCATCCGCTTGTACCGCGGGCCCAAGCTCGCCGATCGCGTCATCGCCCTCGATCTGCTCGCCATCGAGTCGATCGGCATCATCGTCAATTACGCGATGGCCCTCAATCGCCAGATGCTGATCGATGTCGCCATCGTGCTGGCGCTGCTCGCCTTCCTCGGCACAGTCGCCTTTGCCCGCTATCTGGAGAAACGCGTCGAACCATGATCGAGGTCCTCAGCACGCTATTCGCCCTGCTGGGCGCGTTTTTCATCACGGTCGCCAGCATCGGCATCCTGCGCATGCCCGACCTGTTCCTGCGCATGTCGGCCACCAGCAAAGCTTCCACGCTCGGCTCGGCGCTCACGCTCATCGCCGCGATGATTTTCTTTCAGGATTTCTCGGTGACGACGCGCTGTCTCGCCACGATCCTGTTCCTGATCCTGACCACGCCCGTCGCCGCGCACATGATCGGCCGCGCCGGCTATCTGAGCGGCGTCCGGCTCTGGGAGCGCACGATTACCGATGAACTGGCCGGCCACTACGATGCCGAGGCGCGCCGGCTGGAGGGCGCGGCGCCCACCCCATCGCCCGCGGAGCCCCAGCCGGAAAAGACCAGCGAGACGGATCGGTTCAGCCCGCCGAGCGGAAGGCCGGAGTAAAGCGCAGGGTGGAGGCCGCAGGCCGGGATCCTGTGTGCCGGCCCCCTGCGATCCAAGCCCCTGAAAGGGGTGGTCGGAGTTGGTCTGAATTTAGGGGAATGACAACTACTTCAGTGGTGGGAACCGCTACCCGGCCGAGGATTGGCGTTCGTGGCGCACGTGCGCCGCGTCTTCCGCGATGCAGCCCTCATATTCCGTGCAGATCTCGCAGTTCCCCTCGCCGTTGCACGGGATTTCGCGGTTCTGCAGCCGCGCCAGCAGCTTGCGGTGCAGCGGCTTGTCTTCCTGCAGCACCCGCACCAGCTTGAACAGCGTTTCGGTCGTCGCCGGCGACAGCAGGTGCTCCAGCTTGCACGCGTCCTCGTAGGCCACCTCGCGCGGCACGCCGAGGATGTCCTCCAGGAAACACTCCACCACCAGGAAGTTGCGCTCGACCATCCGCGCCAGCTCCTGGCCCGATTCGGTCACCTCCAGCATCCGGTGGGGGTCTTCCTGGATCCAGCCGCGCTCCTTGAGCAGCGTCGTCGCCCGCGAGGCCGCCCCCCGCGAGACCTGCAGGTGCTCGGCCACATCGGTCACCCGCGCATAGCCCTGCTGCTGCTTCAGGTGACGGATCGTCATCAGATAATGCGCCGCCGAGTGCGTCAGCTCGCTCTCTTCGAACGCGCGCCATGCCGAACTGTCGTTGATATGCATGTCACGGGCCTCTTGCGGTTCACGGGGGGAAGCGGGCCGTCCACCGGAAGTCGTAGCGTCTGCTACAAAGATGGGCTCAGGCAACGCATTCCTTTTCTATTCGGGATTAACTCCTGGCCGACACCTCGACCCACCACGCCGAGGGGGGGTCTGGCTCGTCTGATCCAAGGCTACACTCACCAGGCCGACCGTCGCAAGCTCCTTTGCCGCCGCCGGTGCGCCCGGCGAAACCGACTGGCGGGATTCGGCCCGCTGGGGTATTTTAGCATAAGTCCGCGCCGCGGCGAACCGCTCCGCTTCGCCGACCCGAGCCCGGCTGATCCGCCCGGCTCGGCCAGTGCGGTCTCTCCAGCCACGGAAAGCCATGATTCTAAACGACTTCCGCTCCCTGCTGGCACGCCAGCCCGCCCTGCCCGCGCCGATGTGCGGCATCAGCGACTTCCCTTGGCGCGAGCTGTGCCGCCGCATGGGCGCCCGGGTCACCTACACCCAGATGGTCTCGGCCGAGGCGCTCTGGCGCGGCGACGCCAAGACCCTGGAGATCCTGGACCTGGCGCCCGGCGAGACCCACGTCGCCATGCAGCTCTTCGGCGGCGAGCCCGAGGCGCTGGCCCACGCCTGCCGGGTCCTCCAGGACCACGGGGCGCTGCTGATCGACCTGAACATGGGCTGCCCGGCGCGCAAGATCACCTGCTCGCATGCCGGCTCGGCCCTGCTCAACGATCTGCCGCGCGTCGCGCGCATTTTCCGCGCCATGCGCCAGGCCACCCGCGTCCCCCTCACCGCCAAAATGCGCTGGGACTGGGCCGACGGCCTGACCCCCGCCGATGCGCTCAACGACAAACAGCGCGCCGGCGCCGCGCTCGCCGTCGCCCGCCTGGCCGAGGCCGAAGGGCTCGACGGCGTCTGCCTGCATGCCCGCACGCGCGAACAGGGCTACTCCGGCGTGGCCAACTGGGAGCTGATCGCCCGGCTCAAGGAGGCCGTCGCGATCCCCGTCGTCGGCAACGGCGACATCCGCGAACCGGCCGACGCGCTCCAGATGCGCGCCCACTCCGGCTGCGACGGGGTGATGATCGGCCGCGCGCTGATCGGCGACCCGTGGCTGCTGGGCGACATCCTCGCCGCGTTGGAGGCCGGCCACGCCGCGCCGCGCCGCGCCCCCGACTGGCCGACCCGCCGCGCGCTGATGCTGGAGCACGCCGCCCTGATGTTCGAGCGGCGCGGCCCGCGCGGCCTGGTCCAGTTCCGCAAGCATGCGGCCGCCTACCTGCGCGGCCTGCGCGGCGCCAAGCTGCTGCGCACCGAGCTGATGCAGGCCGCCACGCTCGAGGAACTGAGCGCCCTGCTCGATCGCGAGCTGGAACCCGCGGCCGACGCCGCCTGACCCTCCAATCCCCCGCGGGATCGTTCCCTCCACCATGCCCGAGCTCAAGCGGATCAACGTCGTCTTCCTCTACGCGGCCGATATGGAGCGGATGCGTGCGTTCTACGAGGAGACGGTCGGTTTCGGCGAGCCCTGCCGCGTCACCGACGACTGGGTCGAATACGCGCTGGGCGAGGGGGCGCGTTTCGCCCTGCACCGCGCCATGCCCGGTTTCCGCAGCGGCAGCCGCGGCGCCGTTCAGTTCAGCATCGCCGTGGACGACCTGGACGGCGCCTGCCGCGAGCTGGAGACCGCCGGCGTGACAATCCTGCGCCCGCCCGAATACGGCCCCGGCTTCCGCCTCGCCGAATTCGAGGACCCCGAGGGCAATCCGATCCGGCTGATCGAGTTCGAGGCCTGACGGCCCGATTCCGTCCCAGACTCCAAGCTGCGTCCCGCGGCCTCGTCATCGCCCTCATCGGACCCAGGAGTTCGGCGCTCGGCACTCGAAATCCGGCCGAAACCTGGGAACGCCACTCTCCTGTGTGGCCTTGCCCCCGACGGACCTCCACCAAGAACTCGGCCCTCGGCTCTCGTCCCTCGTCCTCGGCTCTCGAAAAACCCGCATTGCGTCGCCTTCGGGTTCATACCGGGGTCAGGTTCAGGAGGGCATGTCAGGCGGCCTATTTTTTCGCACAAAAGCCTTGCGCACCCCCCGCGGCCGCGCTAGATTTGTTGACGCGGAACTCGGTTATTCATCCTTGAATCCTCCAGTTTTAACCCGGGAGTCGCCTCGCTCCTTGCCGTCCGGCCCGATGGCCGGGCCCGCATCGTGCCGCCTCTTCGGCGCGGCACCTTCACCTTCCCACGGGAGAGTCCTACCATGGCCAGCAATCGCGGGGTCGTTTATCTCAAACAGCGCCACGTCGAGGTCCAGAGCATCGATTACCCCAAACTCGCCCTCGGCAACCGCAAGTGCGAACACGGCGTGATCCTCAAGATCATCACCACCAATATCTGCGGCAGCGACCAGCACATGGTCCGCGGCCGCACCACCGCCCCTCCCGGCCTCGTCCTCGGCCACGAGATTACCGGCGATGTCATCGAGTGCGGACGC
>ERZ795049.4180-NODE-4180-length-14543-cov-3.965765_pt1 | contig 14543 bp, 11 predicted proteins | sample MGYA00375133_ERZ795049 | MGnify/ENA primary metagenome ERZ795049 (study PRJEB30178, sample SAMN05720147) | activated sludge metagenome | isolation source: anaerobic digester from wastewater treatment plant | place: Japan | collected 2015-04-20 ...
AGATCACTGCCAATAGTATACCGAGCCAGTCGGTTGTAATCGGATAGTCTCCAATGACGATCATGCGAACCCCGAAGGGCCAAGCCAAGACGAACGCCGCAGCAATCTGACCAAGCAGTTTTACCACTGCCGGTAATCCATACTTATCATCAATGGCACCAAGTGCCGTTATGAGCACACCGCCGATGAGTATTCCAGCAACACGTTTATTTAACAATTCAGGCAGGAAGAGCGACAGCAGTAGTACGGCACACGCAAAGGCGAGATACATCGCGACCCCTCCCCAGCGTGGTATCGGATTTGTATGCACCCGACGTTGATCAGGCCGGTCTATCACCCCTGCGCGATGCGCTGCCTTCATCGCGACCGGAGTCAACAGGAGTATCGCGAGTAGGGCAGCGGCAAAACTTAGTCCGAGTGCCCCCCACTTCTCCGCGGAGATATTGCCCACCTGCGGTATAACTTGAGCGATCACTATGAGCATATTCTCCCCCTCACCACTTAACAATCGCGCCCTGTTGCACAGAATAGTGACCATCCGTCGTGAATATGCAGTCAGTCATAACAGTACCTGACGGAACTCGTGCTTCAGGCCAGACCAAACAGCGCTCAAGTTGGCAGTCAGAAGGCACATAGGCTTTCTCCCCGACGACACATCTATGCAGCGTGGCATTACGGGCCTGCGCATCTTCAGCAATACAATTCGAGCCCATCAACTGGACCGAAGTGGGAAGCGCGAGTCGACCATCGAGCGCGTCGAGATTACCCAACAGATATTCACTCGGATCACCGATATCGCGCCAATACCCTCGTAAAGGTTGTGCGTAAAATGGTAACTTCTCGTGCAGCACACGCGGAAAAATATCGTGTGCGAAATCGCAGGGTACTGTATCAGGAATGAGCTCAACGATTCCGGGATTGAAGATATAGATCCCTGTATTCGCACAGTGGCTCATCGCGGCGCCCGGAGCTGGCTTCTCTTGAAAGTGCTGCACGCGTCCGTCTTCAGTGCAAATCACCACTCCGTAGCGTTCTGGGGCCATGACAGGCATGGTTGCGAGCGTCACAAACGCGTTTACCGCCTGATGGAAAGCCAGTAATGGCGTTAGATCAACGTCAACAAGCGCATCGCCAGCCAGGACGACAATCAAGTCATCGCTTAGTTCTTGCGCCATGGCCTTGAGGGCTCCCGCAGTTCCAAGCAATGCTTGCTCATGTGACCAATGCAGGGCCACGTCTTCCGGCGGCATCACCGTAATGGTGTCTCGAATTTGCTCCGCACGGTACCAGAGGTTAATGCAGATCTTCGCTATTCCGGCTTTTCGTATACAAGCGATGCCACTAGACATGACTGGTTGGTTTGCAACCGGCAGCAACGGTTTGGGGATATTACGAGTTAATGGTCCTAATCGCTCACCACGCCCGGCGGCGAGCACAACACCGACTGGCATTTCTGCCTCCCTCTTCGCATGATCGCTGTCTGTGCCTACGGTGTTAGCGACTACAGCTCTTCGGTCGGCCGGCAAACTTTTGCTGCATAATCCAGCGTAGCGGCTGCAGGATATGGCGCTTCATTGGCTCAGCCACGCTACCAATCATCCAGCAATTACAGGGGCATTGGGCTACCAGTTGTCGGATTTCATCGGCTTCGGCACTCTGCCAGATCTCTTCGAAGGATTGTTGCTTAATATTGCCCATACTACGCTCCATGACATTGCATGGACGCACCTCGCCATACGGATCAAGGAAGAAAGACTCAGACCCCATGTAACACGGCAACAGTCGTGGATTTCCTTTGATGTAGTTCGCTAAGCCGACATTGAAGTACGCACGAAACCAGTCTTTAAGACGGTGGCTTTGCAGGAGTTCGTCAATAAGTGCCTGTAGGGCAATGAGGGCTTCCTCTTGCCGAGAAACGATATTATCGTCTTTATGGAAATAATAGGAGTTATGTACTGCGGCAGTCGAAAACTCGACCCCCATCATTTTGGCGAGGTGATACAGTTCTAGTAAGTCAGAGACATTTCGGTCGGACAGGGTGATACCAAAGCCGATATCCTTCAAGCCAAAATGATGGAGCTCTGTCAGTGTCCGGATGCCATGATCAAACCCATCGGTTATGCCCCGTAATTCGTCATTCGCCTTCGGCAATCCCTCGATGCTGATGCGCACGCCAATCCACGGATGCTTTCGCACCACCTCGAGAATGCGCTCAGTATAGTATCCGTTTGTACTAATGACGACCCGAGATGTGTTCTTCTTCAATACTCCGAGAATTTCACCCAAGTCCTCACGGAGAAAGGGCTCACCACCCGTCACATTGATACTGGGTATCGCTGGAAGCCGGGCAATGTCTTGCGGGGTAATTTCCTCGTCAGAAGAGGTAGGATGCATCCAGGTATTGCACATATGGCAACGCGCGTTACACCGGTATGTCACGATAATACTGGCAAACTTAATTGGATTCATTGGAGGCAAATGTTCCTTTATCACACACATAAGGCAAGCGGTTTATTCAGACGCGATGTGCCCTAGGCGCGTTCTTTTGACCTTAGGGGGATATGGGTAGGCATGCCGTGCAGCAGACTGTGCTGGAAGCGATGCAACAGGTCGCACAGGTGCTGGGACTGTTACTGGCAACAATGATGCATAATACTCCTCAAACTCGTCGGCAATGGTGTCCCAGGAAAACTCCTTCTGCACACGGGCAATTGCCTTTGCCGACAATTGGGCAGCCGCACCATCGGTCATAACTAGATCGGCGAGTTTGGCAGCCAGGTCATCAACGTCACCATTACTGAATGAGATCCCGCAGTCGCCAATGGCTTCTCGATTCTCCGGAATATCACTCACTAGGCAACATAGACCGTAGCTCATGGCTTCTAATAATGCGATTGACAGCCCTTCAATTTCCGACGGCTGCACATAGACCAACGCGTGGCTAAATAACTCATCAAGTAATCGCCCCTCAACAAACCCCGGGAAGATTATTCGCGGGTCACCATCGGCAAGCATCAGCAGCTCTTCTTTGTAGGCAGATTCGCTGGGTACATCACCGGCAATGACGAGTTTACAGTCGGTGTGCAGCCGTCGGAAGGCAGGAATCAGGTATTGGGCACCCTTCTCCCGGACCAAGCGAGAGGCAAACAATACATAGCGTCCAGGCACCAGCCCCAGTCGCACTATCTCCTGGGGAGGCGTGCGTGGATGCACATCCGCCCCAGTGGGTATATAACGCGGAGTCACATGATAGGTCTGCTGGAAATAGTCGCATTGTTGGCGCGAAACAGCGGAAAATTCGGTATTGCAAAGCACCGACCACCGCTCAAGCCCTTTCAAGACCGACCGTCCGATAGCGCCCCATCGTGATCGTTTCCATTCGAGTCCGTGGTACTGAATGAGGGCAGGGGTGTTCCGTAATCGAAATAACCATCCCAGCATGCCCGGACCGGTATGGTGTAAATGCACCACGTCAGCCCATGACGTAAAGGCCGCATGGAAGCAACCCCACATACTCGCACTTAGCTTTTCAAACTGCGGTAAGGGCATGCTCGGCACCGTAAGGATTTCCATGCCATTCACCTCGGGGAGTACCTCTCCGTAGTGCCGCATGGAGTAAACCCGCACGTTGTGCCCCCGCGCGACCAGTCGGGTGCCTAATTCCAAGGTATATTTTTCTATCCCCCCCCCCCGGTGGATATTCTTTACAACTGCGAACGCAATATTCACGCCTGGCCTCCAATCATTGCATGCATGCGTCTCATTCAGCGGCAACCAGAGGACAAACACGGCTGAATAAGGACTCACACAATCATTGCATGTGGAGGCATATTCGTTTAATGCGGGGACCACCTGATAATAGAGGGTAATAACTCCTGATATTGCACGGGGTAACGGCCAGGTATCTGCATGACAGGTCGGAGTATTCCGTGATGAAGGCGCTGACGAGAACACGGCTACTCTGTTCACGTTGCCCCAAGGGCCGCTCGGTAAATATCGACCAGTTTGTCGATATGCGCGTGGAGCGCAAAACGTTCACTGGCTACAGCGCGCGCACGATGTCCCATGTCGGTACAGTATGTACGATCACGCCAAAGTGTTTGGAGACATTCGACCAACGCAGGCACATCACCGGGGGGGAAGAGCAGGCCGGTCTTGCCCGGATCGATCATTTCAGGGATTCCACCGATGTCTGCCCCCACGACTGGCTTGCCATATGCATACGCCTCCAGCACAGTCATGGGAGCATTCTCATAACACTCGGACGGCACGATCACGCCGGCGGCTTCCCGGTACAAGTGCGCAAGGTGCTCTCCTTGCTGGTGCCCCAGCAGCCTGACGCGTGCAGCGAGATTTGCTTGCATGATAAACTCTTCCAGTACTGGGCGTAGCGGTCCGTCCCCCACAATCATCAGTGGCGCATTGACTTCACGCATGGCCTGCAACAATGTGAAGACGCCCTTTTCCGCAGAGAGGCGTCCCACATAGAGCAGGTAGTCTGTGTGGCGAAAATCGGGTTCATATTGCTCAAGCGCGACCGCATTGGGCAGATAACGTAATCGCTCTTCGTGAATGCCTGCAGCCAGCATCTTCGTCAGCATGAAGTTACTCGGGCACAGGAAATATCGAACATGACTATACTTCTTTAACCAGTGATTGAAGTATGCCTCTACGGTATAGATCATCGACGCCAACAGGCTCTGCTTATGGCAGCGCTTGCGCAGACAATGATAATACTTGTTGGGAAGGCAGGCTTCACACACCTGTCCATGGTTCAGCATGAGATACGACGGACATGCCAACTTATAATCATGCAATGTGAGCACCATCGGTATGTGAGAGCGCCGGGCAACATCACAGATGGCGGTGGTCAAACCACCATAAATATTATGCCCGTGAATAATATCCGGGGGCGCAGATTGTAAGAAGCGATAGAAGCGGCGCCCGGTATCCCCGTTGTAGACTAACCGAGGAACGAAGGCGATCTTCCCGCGCATCGGCAACGCCTCGTGATCAATGAGCGGGGGCAGCAACGACGACGCTCCATCCTGCGCATCCTCAGGCCTGCACCGTCCAAAAAAGGACACGGTGTGGCCTTGCCGCTCCAGCATAGCCGCCTCTTCATACATGACGCGTTCCGAGCCGCCGCGTATGTACAAGTAATTATTCGCCATTGTGACATGCATGATTGGAGACCTCTGTTCTACTCATGTGCGCCGACGAGGGCGAATGAGCAACCCCGCGACGACCAGGGGCGCGTAAGCATAGTTGATAATGAGACGTGAAAGGAGATTACGCCCGCTGCGTGCACTCCGTGTCATATCTACAAAGAAAAAAGCGAGTGCCGGCAGCCCCCCCCACCACCAGGGCGTGGAGAAAGAGAACGCTGTTGCCAGGCCACCGGCAAGCAGCATGAGGAAGAATCCTCCCGACTTGCCTACTGCTTCCCGGGACAGCAGGCTGACAACGCCAGGGAAATTCGTCATCCAGTGCCGACGCAACACCTCTCCATAGAACATGGGGTACCCCTGCAGCAAATGCTGCCAAGCACGTGCGGTATAATTTTCCGCTAAGGTATGGTGCGTACCCATGGACAGCGGAAGAACCATGCAACGGGAGAGCCGGCTAATGCGCAAGGTATAATCGAAATCCTCGTTGATGATCAACCCTTCATCCCACATCCCAACTTGCCGTGCTACTTCAGCAGCCACCATAAAAATGCCACCTGAAAAATAGATATGTCGTTCCTCACGCACCGGCAACCGAGCGGACACTTCCTCAATCACAGTGCGAAACCCAGGTGCATAGCGTATCTCACGCAACGAACCACAGACCATGGCAGCGCGACCTGAACGAATCATCTCCGTCGCCGCCGTGAGAAAGGGAGCGTTCGGCTCAACATCGCCATCAAGAAACAACAGGATGGCCTTGCGCGCATGTGCCATACCGACATTACGAGCGATTGCAGCGTTGGTATAGCCAGAGCAACCGTATACCTCCACCAGTTCCGGGTATTGCTGCGCATACCGCTCCATAATCGCCCGGGTTTCATCGCTGGAATTCGAATCGACACAGACGATCTGACAATCACGCAGCGGCATCGCCGTAAGAGCAGCCAAGCTCCTCTCGATACCAAAAGCCTCGTTGCGTGCGATTACAATGCAGGATATGTCGGTTATCTGAATCTGTGTCATCCTGGTATGGTTTTTCGCCGCATTGCCAGCGACACGAGTTGCTGAACGCTTGGTTGGCGCAGGTTTGGATATTGATCCCAATCGTGGTCGCCTTTTGATAAAAGCGCTGGCTGACCAGGGGCCGGTATACCTTCTGCGCTATGCAGCACCATCGGTTCACGTCGTAGAGAGAAAAATCCTTGCGAGGCCAATACTGATTCGAGCACTTCATCTGCTGACGCTGCCCAGATACCAACAACCCCTTGCTCGACCAACAGTTCCAAAGCCATTGCGACAAGCTCCTGGTAGCGCTCTGCCGTGGGGTGAACCAGATAACATTCACTGATCACTCCCAGCGGTGGCTCATCGGCAGGATTTCCGCAACGAAGGACAAGCAGTCCTTGCACCGTGTCCCCTTCCACGACATAGTAACTCTGGTGTGGCATGAACGGTTGCTCGAAATATTTCCAGTTTAAATAACAACTGGTGCGCTCCACCGCGAACGTATAGCGCTCACGAACACGTGACCATAACTCATCGGCAGCATCGCCGAAGCGCCCGCTTACTGGCATCAACGAAAAGTGTCGGCTGGAAAAGGGGCATGCTGTATCGCGCCGGCTTATTTGCCTATCGAGATATCGGCATAGAATCTGCCAGCCGCCCACACTCCCTGCTAGGGCAATCATAGTGCCCACTCGTCCAAAACGATGCTGCAAACCGTTGGTAACCTCTTCAGAAACCTGCTGGTACAGCACCTTCAAGGGACGGTAAAATAGCGCAGTTGCCGGACCATCTTCCCCCCCCAATTTCTTTTTGATGGCGCGATTGACAGGAGACATCTCCAGGCTCATGAACAGACGATGCGCATGCTGATTGGCTGCCTGCAGGGCTTTTCCGACTCCACAGCCACGAGCTTCCGGCAGCAGATAGGTATCGACACTCCAAGCTGCGAGCACTGTCTGGCCTCTGAACGTCACCGGCACCAGCATCGCTCCGGTATGGCCGATAATGCGCTCCCCATCGAGAGCAGTCCAACTCGGCACCCCAAATCCGGCTGGCAAAAACGGATTATTTTTATACAGCCACTCCCAGCGTTCGGGGTAGCGGTGTTGGCCTGGAAAGGCGAGGTTGAAGAATTCAACAAGTGCGGAGCGATCCTCTGCTGCCGTCTGTCTGATTATGATATTCACAACGGTTGCTCCTTTGGTGCAAGACGGCTTTCGCACACTCGTGCCACTTCACCGAATGGGAGTATCGACAATTTCTTTTGTTGGCGAAGAAAGCGTAGAAAAGCGCGAAAGGCCAGCATACGCTCGGGATCCTTGCCAAGGATCCAGGGGTGAAAGCCTATCGCACCATAGCGCTGTTGCAGCAACAGCCCATGAACGGCTTCTTCCCAGCAGACGAGCATCTGCGCAGGGGGTACCTGCATCCCTTCGATCTTCCAGTCATCCGTGACAACTGGCATGCGCCAGAGGTGGCCCCCGCTCTGCGAGCGACGGATGATATACGGTGTTGGGGCGAAGTCGTCTTCGGCATCCCAGCGCAGGCCGGCCTCTTCCAGTGCGGCGATTACCGGTGGCGACCAGCGTGATTCCGGAGCACGGAAGCCATTCAGTGAGACGCCGTATGGCGCAAGCAGGCGTCGGTAGCCTTCGATATCATCATGCATTTCACATTGTGAGCTGCTTGAAACCACCTCATGCCAGCATGTATGGCTAGCAATCTCGTGTCCTGCATTGATGATACGGCGGATTATAGTCTCTTCCGACACCAACAGACCACCGACAACATTAAAGGTCGCTCGAATCCCCTCCTCGTGTAAATAATCAAGCACCTGCAGCACACCAATACGAGAAGAGGCTTCAGCCTCTGGACTTGCCCATTTCCCTTCATAATCAAAAAATATTGTGACACATGGCCCATATGCCAGCATCGGCTTTGGTGAACACAGATATCGGATGTAGCACCATGCACGTTGTTGGCGCCGGCGCACAGCAGCGACTATTCGGTTGAATGCTTGGTTGTGCATTTGGATTCTCCCACGAAATGTCCTCGGCGAAATGGTAAGACCGGAAGGGGTTGCTGACGGGGGGGAACGTTCACCGGTTTGCTAAGAGCATAAACATGAGTGAGTGCAAAAAAGAGCACCCCCCATTCCAATGCATACTCATCATAAAGAAAGACGTGGTAAAAACTAATGATATAAAAGGTAAGATACAGTCGAATCGCCAACGCGATTGCGCGGTTCTCCAACGTGCCATGACGAATAACATAGCGGCTATCACGAAATATGCGCGCTGCGACCACAATGGTTGCCAGTATCCCAGGAATACCAAAAAAAAACAGGACGGCGAGAATACCCAGGTCTGCCGGGTTGTATGCGAGCTTGGTCATTGCATAGGCAATATCTGATTGCTCGCTCCGCACTGGTGACACAAGCCCGATTCCTATCATCCTGCTGTTCAGAAATTCCTCATAGTAGTATTGCACGCCATCCAACCGAATGCTAATGGTGTCACGCTCTGCATCACGATCCATCGTGATAATGGACTGATAAGTACTGACAAATATATCGAGCGGTTTAATTTGTGTGGTCATCTGCAATGTGCATAGCAGACCAATGAACACAATCCCCGGAACAAACAGCTTACGCCAGTTGATATGCGGAAACAGAAAGATCACAAGGCACGCTAACAGACCTAATAGCCGGGTGCGGCTGATGAGAACAAAAGCCTGATAATATAGTAGTATAACTATACCGATGCTAAACCAAACTCGCTGCCACCAGCGGGCTTGGACGGTAAAAAGTTGTAGCACCAGATAGATGATGGAAAAGATCGCGAGGTTGTTGATAGCCGCTGACGCAGTAAGGCGCGCGTTGCCAAAACGATCTCCGATGGCGACCTTTGCAACGAACCACTCGCTGGTTGCCTGCGGTATGAGCGAGGCGATGATGTATAGAGCGCAAATGCCTGTCACGGTCCAAACCAATGCCATCAGCAACGGATACACTCGGTCGCGCGGGGATGTGATAAAAGCCAGCAGCACAAAGACAAAAAGCGCATAATACATCAATGGCTGCCGAATAACCTCGGTCACACTTTGCCCGTATCGAAATACCCCGGTAATGAAGGTCGGCAGCATCACCGCCGCTAGCAAGAGCAGAATCGCACGGAAATAAAAACTTCGAATGATAAAACGCCAGGTACGTAATTTGAATGCGACGATACTGCCCCCAAAGATGAGGAGCACAGCCGCTAGGCGCAACACATTGACATAGTGGTCGTCTAGCGCAAAGATCTGTAGCCTTGCCCCGTTACTCCAGAGAAAAATGAGGCATACCAGGCACGCCATAGCAAACCAGGTGCGTCGCTGTGATCGGCGATTCTGCTCTTTGGTAGCAATGCGCTGTATTCGTGGCAGTACCAGGAAGTTATTCATAAAAGGTATCAACGCTGGTTAGTAGTTCGTGTAAGTACTGGCCGGCCAGGAACGCTTGGTGGCGTAGAGTTGGCCGCAGGGATGCCAGGGCTGCTCTGATTTGATCTCTTTCTGCCAGCAAACGCCCGGCTAACGATGCAATAGACTCACCATTCAACTGGTTGCCACTAAGCACATAATCGGTGTGACCAAATATCTGGCGGTTCAGCCCGGAGGCTTTCACGCTGTAAGCCAGACTTACCGTGGGTACTCCGGTCGAAAAAGCGGCAATCGTGGCATGCGTTCTCGCTGCCACCAGACAATCCATTTGCGCGATGACGAATTTCGTTTGCGCTGCATTCAACGTTCGAGGTAAGAGATATACCTCTTGCGTCATTTGGCATCGGCGAACAGCTGCGGCCATGAAGCGATGATCGTCACTCCATGGCAATGTCACATGCGGGATCAGCACCAAGGGGCGTTGGCATCTCTGTCCCAGGCAATCAAGCACTGTCGCTGCCCACTGGAGTCGCTGATCTACGCTCGGAGCGATCTTCTCGGCGATGAGCGGACTTAGATTCACCCCTATTGCGCCTGAAGGGAGCACATAGTTTAGCTCGACGTCGGACAGTGGCTCTGGCTCCATTGCAAAGGCCGGATCGCACACTTGGCGAACTTTATGCCCCATACCGTACCGGTGTAAGTAGGCAACGGTCTCGGGTTCTCGGGCAAAAATGGCGGTCACCTCATCGCGCAAATGGCGATGCAATTGTTCCGCGACATCTTGATTGGTATTATCGAATGGGCCAACGGATGCACCCCAGATTACCACCGGCTTTCCTTGGGAATGGATGAAGCGATTTTGCTCGACATGATGAATCGGCAAGCCGTAATCAAGCGAGAAGTTATCCCCGCCTAGCGACAAGGCTACTGGGGATGCGCGTAACGGTCCAATCAAAGAGGAAAACTGCATGGTGCGGTATAACGGCCCGGGCAGAATTTTGCGCGCAACCTCGCGACAATGTCTGGCGACACCACTGGGAAGAAACACAGGTCGCTCTTGCACGCCAGGTATAGCCTGCGGATTCGTGGAAACCCGGCCCAATCGCTCGTTGTACGCATTGATGCAGACTGTATCCCTGCCAAAAGCAGCCTGGAGAATCCGCACCGTACCACGCACAATCGCTTCGCAACCGCGATTCAGATAATTTCCATTTGCCACCATAAGAATTTGCATTTGCGATCTCCCTGTTAGTTTACCGGACGAAGGAGGGAACGGATGCGTCTAACCAGACGTAGTACCACAGAATCACGCTCAATCGCTTTCCTGATAGATTTTTCGAATGCATGGCCATTTGCATCACGGGTGAGACGATTGATTCGGTACTTGTGATGGAATATTCGTGCCGAAAGCCACTGCCAGCATCGCTCACGAGCGGAACGTGGGGGTGGTACAGGGAAACGCATGTCTTGTGGGGGAGACATGCCCTGTGATCTGCGAACGGCCAGTCCCAATCGCTTATCGTCCACCACGCCTTGTTGGGAGGCAATCACCTGCGCGATTTCGATCGGGGTAAGGTGAATCACGCCATCTGCAGCACCCATATCAAGCATTCGTTTTAACTGTGGATTCCGCACCAATAGCAGATTCGCTCCCCTGCTATCCCGTGCGAATGCCGGCAACCAAGCATCCATCAGTGTAATATCTGCGCACTCGGCGAATATGTCGTCGCAAGCATTGCAGGCATGCACCTTGAACCAATCTTCGGTCCAGAACTGCGCAATATCGTTCATCGTAATCGTCGCCGTACCGCCGCTCGCACCCCTGTAGCAGAAGGCAAAATTGCTTGCAGGCTCCCCGCGCTGTTTTGTGCGGTAATCAACAATGACCGGCCTCTCGCGCAATCCTGCTTGCACCGCAAGGAATTCGGTGAAATGGGCAGACTTCTGTTGACCACACACAAGTCCCAGTGAAAACACAATACGCTCGCGCAACAGCGGTCGTGTGGTTTTGAGCAACTCCACTCCGCGTAGCACGCACGGCAGTCCCACCAGTGCATAACGTCCGGGCGTTTCCAGTGCGAGGCGCACGGCTTTCGCCGCATCCACCGGATAATACACCGAGCGAGATGCAGAGCGAACTTCGGCTGGACCTGTCACGGCTTTGTATGCAAAGAGATCCTGCCCAGACGACGGCGCAACCAGCAGCACCGAGTCAACCATCTCCCGCCGCAGCAGTTCCTCGAGAAGCCAGCCACAGATCCCTCCGGAAGAAGCTTGCCAGCGCGCCTCTTCGTCTCGGCGATAGGCGTAATAGCTCTCCAGGTAGTGCCCGGTGATTTCGTTATACTGTGTTCCCGGACTATCAGCAAAGCGCATGCGTGCCAACAGAGTGGTATCGGGATTATCGGGAGCAAAGGGGCATACGCGCAGGCATGTGCCGCAAGAAGTACAGGCACCCGAGAGTACTGGGGCAAGCTCACCCTGTTCGGTAAAGCGCATGGCGAGGCATGACGAGGCACAGGAAGCGACACAGACGCCGCATCCACTGCAAAACCCCGCTTCGATAATTTTCGCGAGCGCTTCAAACATGGACATTGTTTCCTCGCATTTCCGACACAGAGTTGGAGGAACGTAGCGTGCGCAATACGGATTGCAGTTCGTCACGATCGGCACGACCGAGCAGAACAGTTACGACAAGCGTGGCCAGCAGCAGCGCGATGACCACAGCACAAATCGCTAGCACAACGGGAGACGTGATGACAATGAGTTGTTGGCACAGCAATGCGGCGCCCCATGCCAGCGCCAGGGTGACAATCCCGGGCAGTAGCGGGCGAAGGAAGGTGCCACGGGGTTGCATCGTAAAATGGGCGTTATAGAGGGTATTGAATAGCCCACATTTTACCACCCAGAGCACTGCCCCGCTGAGGCAAATAGCGTATATACCAAGTGATGTATAGTTGACCAGTAGCAGTATGGCCGGGATATTGATTAAGCCCAATAGCACCATGACCAAAGACGGCACCATAATCCGTTTATAGGCGTTTTGTACTGCAAACAGCGGAGTGACTCCGAGGATGATAACCAGCGGGGCGATGGTAATCCAGAACAGCGAGGCATAAGGCGTGAATGAAGGCCCGAGCCAAAAACGGAGCAGTGGAACAGCAAAGCCACAGAGTAACCCTGCGGGGATGGCAATGGTCATGGCCATCAGTTTGATCGCGAGGATAACCATCTCGACCAGGTGCCCATACTGTCCGCGCGAGTAGAGGATGAGCACAACTGGTGCGCATACACCCGCCAACAGCCCTGCTAAACTTTGCAGAAGAACTGTCCATTGTAACAACGCGGCATATTTCCCAGCCACGACTGCACCGGTAAGCAGGTTAGCCAACACCAGATCGAGACGGGCAAACAGCACATGGCCAAGCTGCGATATCACCGTCCACCCCCCGAAACTGACTAGAGTCTTGAGTTGAGAGGAATCAAAGCTTCTGGCTGTGATTCGCAACAGTGGATTCATCCTCCGGTTCAGCAGTATACTGACCAACAGCGAGGTGGCACCTCCGGCGAAGTTCGCATACCCGACATATCGCAATGTCGGTTCCAGCAATGAAAAGCATCCAATGATAACTACTACACGAACAACCACCCGAGTGATGTCAATCACTCGGCACAGGTCGAGACGATTATTGGCGTAGAGCGAGGAAGAAAAGATGGCGCTCATGATCGACAACAGAGAACCGAGGAAGGTCATGAACAGCAGGCTTGCAGCCTCCTGCGTATACCCGGCAGGAACCTTGATTAAATGGTGAACGTTATAGCTAACCCATCCCAACATCGGCGTCAGCACCACGACAACGGCCGAAAGGAAAAAAAATGCGGTTGAAAAGATGCGGGTCGCTTCCTCCGTGCGCTGCTGCTGGATAGCGATAGTAAGGAACCGAGAGATCGCCCCGTTGATGGAAGTCGTGATCAGTGCCACATACTCCGCTAATACCATAGCAAGAGGGATCAACCCGTAGGCAGCGACCCCGAGCGTAGAGATAAGGTATGGCGTCAGCCAGATACCGGCAAGCAACCCGACGAGGAAATTGACGATATTTACACCAAGGTTCAACGGAAGTTGTCGTTTTAACATAGCCATGGTAACCCATCACACCGCCGGTCAATTGCCAAAGAACCAGAATCTACGAAATGGTTGATACGCCCTCGTACCTTGTGGCAACACCTCACCTCGCAGTAGCCGTTCCCCATTGCGATGAACAAGTGCATGAATCTCTGAACTTACCAGCCAGCGTTTGAGTTTCTCGACAGCCGGCGAGAGAACCATACAGCGTTCTGTGCTGTCATGTGCATCGGTTGCAAGCAGCTGCACCCACCCTTGACGAATCAGCGCCAGGGCTGCGCTGTGCGCCGCTCCACCGAAGAATCCGGTGAGACTACCAGCCGTGACCTGTAGTAGAAGACCACGGTGCACATCACCCTCCAGCACCCCTGGGTCAGCAGCGACAGCTGCGATACGCTCTGGATGAGCGAGAATAGGACTGAAACCTTGTTGCTGGATTGTGAATAATGCCTGCGAGAAACCGCATGGCAATTCAGACGAAGCGAGTTCCACGATCAAATAGCGTCCCTCACTACCAATAGAAAGCGAGCGAAGTTGCCCACATTCGAAATACGGGACTGCCGTCATGGCCACCTCTGCGCCTGGTATGAGGCGTAATCTTAGGCCTTCAGCCACAAGGAGACTCTGCAAGCGTTGTATTTCAGATGCGATATATTCAATAGGTGATGGCAACTTAGCTGCAGTGTAGACGTGGGGTGTTACGATAGCCACTGATATATTATCCGCCTCTGCACAGCGTGCCATCGCAAACGCTTCGCGTTCATCAGCCGCGCCATCATCAATACCTGGGAGCAAGTGGCAGTGAGTATCAATCATGG
>ERZ795049.4191-NODE-4191-length-14527-cov-4.248549_pt1 | contig 14527 bp, 13 predicted proteins | sample MGYA00375133_ERZ795049 | MGnify/ENA primary metagenome ERZ795049 (study PRJEB30178, sample SAMN05720147) | activated sludge metagenome | isolation source: anaerobic digester from wastewater treatment plant | place: Japan | collected 2015-04-20 ...
GACATTTCAATCTTTATTTAGATCAGATCAAACAGGAGAAAAACAAGCAAAAAAGATTAGCTCAAAGTAGGAGGAATCGAATCCAAAAGCTCAACATAAAAGAGGAGCATTGGTTCTTGTTTCACCTCGACACCATTGTTGTTTATTGGGGTTCAGTCAAGCGCTATCTTCTCACCGCCATTGATCATCATGGCAAAATTGCTTACGCTAGATGCTACAAAAGCAAATCTTCAAGATCAGCCAAGGATTTCCTTTATCGCCTTCATTACTTGATTGATACTAAGCTTACTAACATCCAGACCGATAACGGCTCGGAGTTCTACGGCGAGTTCGAACAAGCTCTTCAAGAATTGGAAATTCTTCATTGGTTTTCACGTCCCCGAACGCCACAAGATAACGCCGTTTGCGAAAGATTCAATCAAACACTGGAATACGAATGGCTTTATGACGGCAACTTCACTTCTAACTGTGACAAGCTCAATCGTGCTTTGACTGAATGGCTGATTGAATACAATTTCCGTAGACCGCATGAAAAACTTGACTATAAAACGCCGTTTGCATACTTTGAAGAAACACTAAAACGTAACAATGTTTTGTTACCGATGTACCCAGCCAGGACAATCGGCATGATCAATGTGGTTGGCAAGCGCCAGGACACGTACAAGATCAGCCCGCTGATCGTCGCACCGGAGTATAGGAGCGGCTATGGGGTTGGGTCTAGTTTGCTGGCCTTCGCCGAGAACTATGCACAGTCCCATGGGGCGAGACAGATGTACTGTACGGTTGCGGAGAGCAACGACTCGGCATTTTCGTTCTTCGTTAGGAAGGGGTACGTAGTTGCCGGTCGTTCCGAGAGTCACTACAAGGAAGGGGTGGTCGAAACGATGATGTACAAGCTCTTCGTCGACCCCAAGACAAGTGAGCAACTCGACGCCTCCAACATCTCCGTCGTTCCTCTCCAGGATTATCACAAGCCTCAGGCGACCGAGCTGATGCTGTCGGTTCTTCCCCAGAGCTTTAGGGGAGTCGATGCGAACTGGGTCCAGGCCTTGTACGACGGCTATGACCGCCGCAATTCGGAAGACATAAACACGAAGTTCAAGCTCATATATGTCGCGGTAGATCGCGACAGCAATGTGCTTGGCATCGCGGGCGCAACGCCCAAAAAGGGCCAACCGATAAAGCTCATGCCTCTCGTGGCGACCAGTCCCCAGTCTTTTGTAGCGTTGCTCAGGGACCTGCCTTTCGTCCTGAAGACGCATGGGCACAAAATCTACATCCACATCGTGCCCGACGTTGACCAGACGATCTCGTTGCAGCGGCTAGGGTGGAAGTTGGATGCCGCAATGCCGGCCGCCTACCACGAGGGCAAAGTGACCCAGCAGTGGAGTTTTAGTACTGGAGGAAATCTCATGCGTACCGTAAGAGTGAAGGACCGTCTGCTGCAGCATATCATGTCGGGAGAAAAGACCCTCGAGGTTCGCGTGGCTTACGACAACATAAAGACGATTCGCCCGGGTGAGCGCGTCAAGATGGCGAGCGGAACCTCGGAGATCCTCGTCGACATCGTTGCCGTCCGCAACTACACCGACTTCGAACAGATGCTCAAGTTCGAGGATCCTGGGAAGATCGTTCCCGGCAAGAATGACCCTCAGGTTCTATGGTTGCTCCGCGAGATTTACCCGGAGGACCGCGAGAGCTTAGGGGTGGTTGTACTAGAGCTCAAGGTGACCTGATGTCAGTACCGCTGAACAGCAATAGCTAATCCACATGGGAATGTATAAACACAAGGTCCAGAGAGGACTACGAACTCCCTGGACCTTTTCTCTTGGGGTTAATTTGACAGCTTTTTAAAATTTAATCGATATTTATCTTAATCAGGTTGAATTTTTTAATTATAAAATTCCTGCCCCAACAACAAAAATAACCCGATTAGCGGGTTAAATTATCGGTTTGAACTTGGTCTTCGACTGTGTTTAGGCCATTCGAATGTTTATCTATAATGGTCGAAGACCACGAGCGCTCCATTTGCGAAGCAAATAGGAAGTCGAATGGCGGGAGGGACGCGACACTAACTCGTCTTTTACAGGTTAACTTTTATTTTACGACATTAAAATCTATTAACTTTTTATTGATCAAAAAACGGCAGGCCCGCATCCACTTACATGGATGCGGGCCTTGGGCCAAGGGAAGTCAGGACACTAAGTCCACGGATCAGCCAAATCGACTTCGACTCCCCGCAGATACTGGTGGATCTCGACAATCCCGAACTGCGGGATCTGCCGGATGGAAAGTTTCCGGCTGTCGAGAGCTACCTCGATGAGGTGACGAGCCTCCGCGTCGGTTAACAAGCAGAGGAGTAGGGCGGTATTGCATTCCCTGAACTCCAGGCACGTATCAAGGAGATTGTAGACTCGGTGGAGGCCGTCGATCAGGACGCTTCTGGCTCCCTGGGTTGGGAAGTAAGCTTCTTTGTAGAGCCAGTCCTTGAAGTCGGCGAATTGCTGTGCGCATTCGCTGGTCTCGAAGCTTATCCGATCCGCCTGGGCCGATTCTTTGACCAGCTCACGTACGCAGCAAGCGACTCGCTCTCTCTGATTGCTGCCGAACCAATCGGCACGACGGCTGATCTCGCTAACAAGCTCCGGCTCTGATTCTTGCAGACAGCGCTTGAAGTCGTTGACGTCGCCGAAGACGTAGGCGATCTTGTCTGCCCACATAACTACCGCTCCCTCTTCCGGTATTCCGTGGGTTGACTTCACGTCACCGGTTCCGCTCGAATGATGCAAGATCATCTGCAAAGTCTGAGTGGTGAGGTTGAGTCCGGTGGCGCGTCTTTCAACTCGCCTTGCGACAATAACCCCGACGGTTGCGTGACGGATCTTCTTGTTCAGGACATTACCTAGAGCGGTTTCGCCGTGATGGCCGAAGGGCAGATGACCGATGTCGTGACCGAAAGCCCCAGCCATTACCAGGTTGCGGTTCAGGCCGGTGATTGAAGCAATGATGGTGGCTACTTGAGCCACATCGTGGGTGTGCCGACTTCTCGACCGGGTGTGCGGGTTTTCTCTCCCGACAAACACCTGGGTCTTGTCGTACAGCCGAACAAGGGCCTTGCTGCCGAGTAGCTTGGCAAGGTCAAGTTCGAACGGATCGACCGCTCCGAAATAGCACAAGTCTTCATCTGGCGCCCCTTGCTGATCTTCACGCTTCGCCTGCTGGGTTTTTGTGGCAAGATGAGTGAGGCATCCGTTGTAATCGGCGAGATTCACCTCGCACCTCTTTCTCAAAGTACTGAATTAACTGAGTCTGTGCGTCCATAGTTGCACTATAATAATGTTTTTTCAAGGCAGGCAAGTTGAGCAAAAAAGGGGGTGCGAGTCCCTTCCATGTCATTGTCACAAAGGGCATTTTTGGCACCAAAAAAGCGCCTTTCAAGACATCGGCGCTTTTCCATCCTTTCTTATGGGTATGGATTTTCTTTGGATTGGTTCCACTTTTTATCTGGCGGGTCCGACCGGATTCGAACCGGCGATCTCCTCCGTGACAGGGAGGCGCATTGAGCCAGCTATGCAACGGACCCGTATTTTTGTATGTCGGTTTTAAACTTCAAATATTTTCTTTCTAAATAAACCTTCTTACTCAAGTTATTATACATAAAATTGAAGAGTTTTCCAGTGTCTTTGATACTATACGACAAGGTAAAGTTGTTTGAGTGTGTGCAAATAGTTCCCCCATTTGCCCCTGACATTTTATTAATCCGCTCCCTTAGTTCTCTTAAAAACAACTCGCTGCCACTTGCAAATCCACAACACAGGGTTTTTCTCATCTTTCGCCTATCCCTTGCGTAGTAAAAGCAAAAATTGCTATAACCATCGCCATCAAAAAATCCTCTTATAAAATCAGACAAATATTTGTTTGGCACATTTGGGAAAGTCAAAGTTTTGCTTTTGTTGGGCGTAAAACCTATTTTATATAAATCATAAAAGAGTTTCTTGCTGCCAATTTGTATCCTATATGGCAAATTCCATCTTTCGTTCCTTTCCCTTTTGCTAATTTTTTGTTCGGCTTGCATAGCAGACTTTATCTTCTCTAAAACGTCTAAATCCGTAGATGTAAAATCGAGATAGTAATTTTGGCGGGTAGCATTTTTACTTATACAGCCGTCGGCGGCAAAAAATCCCAAAACATAGGCCATCTCCGGAGACCATTCGGCAAAAAAATTTTCATTCACAAAGCAGATATTTTTCTTTGTCTGACAGCGAATTTTTCTGTCATCCATATAAAAATTATATCAACAACCTCGCCAATGTTCTACTTTTGTTCGGTCATAAAAAATAATCGGCGGAGAAAATTAAGTTTCAAGATATTTGTAAATCAGCCGCCCGACAGGTTTATTCTTCGAGTGAATCAGTTGCTTTTCGTCCTCCAGTCGGCTATACTCTGAAAATAATATATCAATGTTTTTTTAATATGATTTTATTCAAGAAAGGAATCAATCATGAACCTAGTTTTGTATGGCCTGGCTGGCCTCGTTGTTGGCGTGGCGGCCGGATTCTTTTTTCGCCAATTGACTTTAACCAAGAAAACGAAAGATATCGAAACCAAGCACAAGGAGCTTCTGCTCGATGCTAAAAATGAAGCTCTTAGGATAAAAGAAGAAGCCGAAAAGGAAAAAACCGAAAAGTTGCGCGAGATCTCGGAGCGAGAAAAATCTCTAATAAGAAGAGAAGAGCTTTTGGAGTCACGCACGATAAAATCGGAAGTCCAAGTTAAGGAGATCGAAAAAAAGACTGCCGCTATTGAAAATACTCTCAAGGAAGTTGAGATTTTACGTCAAGACAGAATCAAAGAGCTAGAAAAAATCTCCAAATTAAAACGTGAAGACGCTAGGGAGCAGATTCTCAAAGAAATTGAAAAAGATTACAGCGAAGAAATCATCAAAAAAGTTCGCGAAATGAAGGAACTGTTAAAAGAGAGTTCTGAAGAAGAAGCGAAAAAAGTTATTTCTGTTGCCTTAGATAGAATTGCCAACGAATACACGGCCGAACACACTACCATGGCCGTTCATATTCCTTCGGAGGAAATGAAGGGCCGTATTATTGGAAAGGAAGGCCGAAATATTCAAGCTTTTGAGCGCGCTACCGGCGTTGATTTAGTGATCGATGAAACACCTGACACGGTTTTGCTGTCGAGCTTTGATCCCGTCCGCCGCCATGTGGCCAAGGTTGCGTTGGAAAAATTAATTTCCGACGGTAGAATCCAACCGTCGAGAATCGAAGAAGTTGTGCAAAAAGTGCAAACAGAGGTGAAAAAAGAGGCCAAAGAAGCAGGCGAGAAAGCCGCCTTTGACCTAAATGTTCATGGCTTGCAACCCGATTTGATCAAAATTTTGGGAAATTTGAAGTTTCGCACTTCGTATGGCCAAAACGTCTTGGCTCATTCGCTCGAAGTTGCCAACATTGGCGCTCTTTTGGCGGCTGAAGTTGGCGCCGATGTTAATATCGTCAAAAAAGCTGGTTTACTCCATGATATTGGAAAAGCGGTTTCACATGAAGTTCAGGGAGCGCACCACCATATCTCGGCCGAAATTGCCCGAAAATATGGTGTTTCAGAGGATATTGTCCACGCCGTTTTAGCTCACCACGACGACGTTGAACCGCAAACGGTTGAGGCGATTTTGGTTAAAGCGGCTGACGCTATTTCCGGCTCGCGCCCGGGGGCCAGAAGAGAGACCTTGGAAAATTACGTTCAACGGCTCAAGGATTTGGAAAATGTCGCTAACTCTTTTGAGGGTGTGGATAAATCATTTGCGATTCAAGCCGGCCGCGAAGTGAGAATTATTGTTAGGCCGGAAGAAATTTCCGACCTCGAAGCAATAAAATTGTCGAAAGATGTGGCCAAAAAAATCGAGCAAGATTTGCAATATCCCGGTATGATTAAAGTGAACGTGATTCGCGAAACTCGAGCAGAAGAGTTTGCTAAATAAACATAAAAAAATGATTAGAATTTTATTTTTTGGTGATATTTTTGGACGTCCCGGGCGGACAGGTGTTAAAAATTTTCTTGAAACTAAAAAAGATACCATTCGACCCGATTTCGTGATCGCCAATTCTGATAATATTGCTTCGGGAAGGGGACCAACGGAAAATACTTATCAGGAATTGATTGATGCCGGAATTGATGTGCTGACTTGCGGCGATCACGTTTGGGACCAAAAAGAAGTCGTTAATATTCTTGAGAAAAAATCATCTAAGCTCATTCGCCCAGCTAATTATCCCAAAATGGATGCTGGCCGAGGGTTCATTGAATGTGAGGTAAAGGGCCAAAAAGTATTGATTGTGTCGATGCTAGGGAGGGTTTGGACGACTGAAGGACTTGAATCTCCCTTTGTTATAGCCGACGAAATAATTTCCGCCAGCAAAGCCAAAATAATTTTCGTTGATTTTCATGGTGAAGCAACCAGCGAAAAATGCGCTTTTGGGCATTATTTGGCCGGACGAGTTAGCGCCGTTATCGGCACTCACACCCACGTTCAAACTTCCGACGAAAAAATTCTTGATGAAAAAACGGCCTATCTGACCGACGCCGGTTTTTGCGGCCCCGTTGACTCAATTATCGGTGTGAAAAAAGAACTTTCAATCAAAAGATTTTTAAGCGGCGTGCCGATTAATTTTGAAGTTGCCGACGGCACCGCTCAAATCAACGGTGTCATTCTTGATATCGATGAAAAAACCGGCGAAACCGTAAAAATAGAAAGAATTAACGAACTAGTTTAGTTTTCGAGTACTTTGCGCTTAAGCGATTCGGACGGTTTAAATTTAACCGATTTGATTTGTTTCTCAACTCTTTGACCTATGTTAATATCAAAAATTTCTTTTACATTCCATGAGGTGATGCTGAAAATGCCAAATTCTGATAATTTCACCCTGTCGCCAGCGAGCAATATTTTTTGAATTTGATCAAAATATAAATCAACGACTTTTTTTGCTAAAGGCAATTCTATCTTTTCTTGTTTGGCAAGTTTTTTCGCTAGATCGATGCTGGTACAGTATTTATTTTTTTTCGGCATAGTTTAACTTTACCGCTCTTTGCCTATAAATGCGAATAATTTCGATTTCACTTTTGGGCAAAAATTTGCTTATATATAAGAGGAGAAAAACATTGTGGTAGGAAAAATAAAAGACAATTTAAAAGCAAGCCAAATATTTATTCAGGCCTTTGATTACCGTCGCTTTAAGGAACTTTTTGGCTCATCTTTAACTTTTGAGGTTTTAAAAAATCCTTTTCGGGGTAAGGTTTTGGTTTTGGCTCCTCATCCCGACGATGAAATAATCGGCCTTGGCGGAGCGTTGGCTCAACATGTTGTGCAAGAAGATGAAATAAAAATAATTTATTTAACTGACGGTTCGCTGGGATTTCCTGATAATATTCGTCCAACATCTTCGGAAAAAAACGCTATGGCTAAAAGGCGAGAAGCCGAAGCTAAAGAAGCGGCCGAAGTATTGGGCTTGAAGGATTTAAATTTTTGGCGGTTCAAAGATGGTTCGTTAGTTGCTAACAAAACAACAATTAAACTGATGCAAAATATTTTACTGTCTTATAAACCGGAAATTGTTTATTGTCCCTTTCCGCTTGATAGTCATCACGACCACCAAGAAACGGCAAAAATTCTCTACGAGGCCTTGCGACTTAGCGATTCCAAAGCCAAAGTTTTTTGCTATGAAGTTTGGACGCCGCTTTTTGCTAACAAAATTATCAACATTGATTCTACGATTAAAAAGAAACTTGAAGCGCTTAAAAAATATCAGTCACAGTTGGATTCGAGAAATTATTTAGGGGCGGTTGAGGGTCTGGCAAAATATCGCAGTGGCATGTATGATGCTGGTAGTCACGCCGAAGCATATTTTGCTTCGACGGCTGATTATTATCTTAAATTATTTTTTCAGCTAAAATGTCGAAAATTTTAGAAGTCAAGAATTTTTATAAAAATTACGGTTCGTTTACGGCTGTCAGCAACGTTAGCTTTGAGATTGAAGACAAAGAAATATTTGCCCTCATCGGTCCTAACGGCGCTGGAAAATCGACGGCGCTAAAAACGATTGCCACGATTTTGTCTTTTGAACGCGGCAATATTTCGATTTGCGGCGTAGATTTGAAAAAGGAGCCGGAAAAAGTCAGGGATTTGATTAGTTACTTGCCGGAAGAAGCGGGTGCCTATAAAAATTTAACGGGCATTGGTTATCTGGATTTTATGGCTTCGCTTTACGCTAAAAATTCGGCCGATAAAAAACGCTATGTTGATTTTGCGCGCGAAATTTGTGGCCTCGGCGGCAAACTCAAAGATAAAGTTTCGACGTATAGCAAAGGAATGACGAGAAAATTGTTAATTTCGCGCGCCATTATGACGCGGCCGAAGTTGGCCATTTTGGACGAACCGACCAGCGGTTTAGATGTTGTTAACGCCATGGAAGTCCGCAACATCATCAAAGGGCTTAAAGATGAAGGTATGTCGGTGCTTTTGTCGAGCCACAATATGCTTGAGATTGAATATTTGGCTGACCGGATTGCCATTATAAATCACGGAAAAATAATTGATTCCGGTACGATCAGCAAGATAAAAAGTGATAACAACGCGCGCAACTTGGAAGAAGCATTTGTCAAATTAGCCAAACTATGAACAAATTTTTCATTTTATTAAAAAAAGAAGTAAAAGAGCTTTTGACGATGCAGATGATTTTGCCGATGGTTTTAACGATGGTCCTTTTCGCCGCAGTTGGCGGACTGGTTGGCAAAGAAAGCAAAAAAGTTGAAAAACCGACAAAAATTCTCGTTGTCCAGCTGGACGATGGCGCTTTTACTAATGAATTAATCTCGACAACCAAAGCTAGCTTCGATAGCGAAATAACTTACGACGCTGACATCGATAAAGCGATTACTCGAGCCAACGAAATCGGCTCACTAGCCATCTTTATTTTTCCGGAAAATTTTTCGCAGAAATTAGCAGAAGGGCAGCCGGCTCAAGTCGAGTCTTATTATATTTTTAGAAATTTCTCTTTGGTGGGATCGCAAAAAATTACTAAGGCAAAAATTTTTCTTGCCGGAATAAACGAGCAGGTTTCAAACTATCTCATTAGCCAAAAAACGCTTTCGGCCGATCCAACCGTTATTAAAAATCCCATTATGGCTGGCGATCATGTTGTCGTGGGCGAAAAAACTGCCGCTATTTCACCCGATGCAATTTTGGGGTTTGTTACCCAGCAGACAACTTTTATCCCGATAATTTTATTTATCATCATTATTATGGCGGCCCAAATGATCGCTACGTCAGTGTCGAGCGAAAAAGAAAATAAAACTCTCGAAACGCTTTTAAGTATTCCGATTAGTCGGCAGAAAATTGTTGCGGCGAAGTTAATTGGAGCGGGAATTGTTGCCCTTGTCATGGCTGGAGTTTACATGGTTGGCTTTCGATATTACATTGACGGAATGTCAGCTGGTCAGGCCACGACCGTTTCAACTGAAGTTGCTCAAGCGGCTGGCGTTTTGGGCTTGAAATTTGCCGTGACAGATTATTTGTTTTTAGGTGGTTCGCTTTTCTTTGGTATTCTTTCGGCCCTTTCGATTGCGATGATTTTAGGGATTTTCGCCGAAGATACAAAAGCGGTTCAGGGTGTCATTACGCCGTTGATGATTTTAGTGATGATCCCATATTTATTGACACTTTTGGTTGATTTTAATTCTTTGAGCCCAACGCTAAAATATATTGTTTATGCCATTCCGTTTTCGCACTCTTTCCTAGCCGCGCCAAATATATTTTTGAAAAATTACCAATTTGTTTTGGCTGGTATCGGCTATCAGTTTGTTTTCTTTTTGGTGTTTGTTTATATTGCCGGAAAGATTTTCTCGACCGACAAAGTAATGACAATCAAGCTCAATTTTTCCAAAAAGAAAAGCTAGAGATTATTCGATGCAACAATCGATGGCTTTTTTAATTAGTTCGCCGAGCCGGTCAAAAACATGACCGGATTTTTTATTTTTTGAAATATCATCATCGCTAATTTTTTTGATTTCGCCGACGTTAATCAGCTTTAAATTGATTGCCCAAAATAAGCTGTAAAGTTTGTAGCTTTTGTCGAAAAAATCTTTGGCTTCGGTTTTCTGGCCTTGCGAAAGGGATTTGGTGCCGACTTCCATCAATCGCATTGAAGCGGCTAACAAGTGTTTGGAAATGCACCAAACTTCACCCTCGGGCTGTTTAATCAGCTTTTTCAAAAGGTCCTTGCGGATTTCTCGAACGTCGCGCAGAAGATCAAAATATTCGTCCTTGCCGGTTTTTTCGGCCGTAAAAAAGAAATGTTCCTCAATCGAAATTAAATTCATCACAGCAATCGAAAGGTCTTCGTCGCGTGAAAGGTCAAGCTTGCCTTTTTTGGAAAGGTTTATTTTGTTGATAAGATCTTCAAGCTCTTTTTCTTTTTTCATTTAGTTAAAAAATAAAAGATTACGCTCAAAATTACAAGGGGAGCGATGGGCAAAACGACTTTTTGGAAAGGAAAATACGACTTACCGTTATGCTTTTTTTTGAGATAAACGTGTAGCAAATATCCCAAATAAAAAGCGATTGTGCCGACGACCATACCGAAAATTATTTTGTCTACACCAAGGATTTTATTGTGGGGGTGGCCGGTAACATCCCAGCGGAAAAGGGCGAAAATTGTCAAGCCGTAATAAGCCAGCGCGTTGAGAAACCAGCGGCCAAAAAATTTAATTTTCATTTTGTCAAACCAGCGCTCGGTGAGCACAACAAAAGTTAACATCAAAGCGCCCAGCCAAATGCTCGTAATCGTGTCGTCAATGCCTAGCCAACGGGAAAATCCGACACCGGCCACAACGCCGGCGGTGCAAACCGGACAAAAGGCCAGTGATTTTGCCGGCAGTAGTACAAGCAATGCGGCCGAGAAAAAAATTTTTAACTTTTTTTTGTTAAAACTCATAAATAAAATAAAGTTTTTTCTCTCAATCAGGCGACTTTATGATCGAGAAATGATAAAGGAGATTAAAAATCCGAGCGTTGTCAGGGGCGTTACGGAAATCCCTCCATCTTGATATGCCTCCGGAATCATACTGTTGGCTAGCATTGCCAAAATTGACCCTCCGGCAAACGCTTCGATTAGCGCTAAAATGGATTTATCTAATTCGGGCAAAAAACGATAGCTGAATATTGTAACAATTATGGCGGCTATCGCTACTGTTAACCATACCAAAAATATTTGGTTTTTTGAAAATCCCTCTTTTTTTAACCCGGGCGCGGCGGAGATTGCTTCAGGTAAGTTGTTAAAAATAATGGCGAATAAAATTAACAGTCCCATTTCTTTACCTTCGGCAATAGCGATTCCAAGGGCCACAGATTCTGGAATAGCATCGAGAATTGCACCCATCGCGATGGCTTTTCCGCTTGATTGTTGGGCAGGGGAATAAACTTGATAGCGCTTGTGCCGCCGGCCGCCGCTACGGTTGATTAAATAATCGCCAAAGATAAAGCAGGCGCTTCCAAGACCGAAGCCGATGACCGTTGGCAGTATTCCACCAATAAAAAAAGACTCTTCAACGAGTCCGAAAGTAAGGGCGTAAATCAAAACGCCTGAACCAAAGGCGGTAATTGCGGCAATTATTTTGCTGTTAAGCTTTAGATTGCCTATTAGGGCGCCGAGTATGAGTGGTAAGACGCTGATCGCGCCATAAATAAACGCTTTTACCATTTACGTTTATTTCTTAATCAGCTTGGAGACTTTTTCGATAATTTCGCCCGGCATCGTTTCAGACTTAACAATATATTCGGAGGCACCGGCTTTGAGTCCTTTGACTTTATTGTCTTCTTGAATAAGGGCGGTCAATAAAATAACGGGCGTGTCTTTTAGCTCCGGCGTTGTTTTCAATATATCCAAAACGGTGAAGCCGTTGATTTTTGGCATCATAATATCGAGCAAAATAATATCCGGCTTATATTCGGTGGCTCTGGCAAGACCTTGCTCGCCGTCTTGTGCAATTTCAACCTCGTAGCCTTCAGCACGAAGCCGCTCGGCGTACATATCCCGTAATGTTATGTCATCGTCGACAACGAGGACCTTTCCTTTTTCTTCTGACATTTGACCTCCTTTAAGTCTATTAATGTCAATCTATTTTTTATCTATTGGTTTGTCAAGCTTATCGCCCGTCTTCTTTAGTTTTGGCGAGCGGTTTGGCGTTTTCGGCTTGTGGTACTTGCTTGTCAATTTCCTCAACTTTGTTCTTGTCAACTAAGAGCGGCAAAGAGAAAAAGAACTCACTGCCTTTGTTTTCGCCTTCGCTTTCAGCCCAAATGCGGCCGTGATGCATTTCAATTAAAGCTTTGGAAATATAAAGGCCCAAACCCGTGCCTTGAACTTGCCACGTGCTCCATTCGCCGACGCGGGAAAACTTCTTGAACAATCGCGAAAGATCATCGTGCTTGAGGCCAATGCCAGAATCTTTGACGTAAATGACAAATTGATTTTCGCCGACGATTTGGCGAAGGCGTTGATCGACGGCTTTCTGCAGAGACTCATCAACGGGGCCTTGATTATGCTCCTGAATGTTTTTTTCCATGATTTCAAATCGTTTTTCAACTTCACTGCTGGGAAGGGTAAAATAGCCGATTTTGATTTTGCCGCCCTCGGGAGTGTATTTAATGGCGTTGCCTGTGACGTTGATAATGACTTCTTTGATTTTGTCAGAATCGGCGTAAATATTGACGTTAACATCCGGCGGAAAATCGGTTTCGATCTGAATTTTGGCATCTTCGGCCTTGAACTTGAGCTCGGCGATAACCTGATTGATTAGATCGAGCGCATTTATTTCCGCTTTTTGGACTAGCAGGCGACCCTCCTCAATTCTGGAAACATTGAGAAGGTCGGTGACGAGGCGGGCCAACCGTTTGGCAGATTTATAAATGCTGTCCATATACTGCAAGGCCTTGGGGTCTTCGACTTTGACCAATTTCTCGTCGAGAATCATGGATAAATATCCTTCGATGGCGGAAATCGGGGTCAAAAGCTCGTGCGAGGCAACGGAAATAAATTCGGTTTTCATCTTGTCGAGTTCCTCAAGCTTTCTATTAGCTTCTTTAAGCTGATCGGCTAGCTTGGCCATGTCTTCCCTTTGAGCGACTTCCTTTTTTACACTACTGATTGTTAAAAAAGATAATGATATTGAAGTCAAGAGAAAGGTTCCTCTTATCAATATTTCAGACAAAGTTTTAGCAAATACAAGGTCTATAACTATAGCAATGTTTAATAAGTAAAGCCCTATTTCTGTAATAATTATTTTTATATTAAATAAATTGTATTTTATAATTGCATAGCCAACTAGCAGAACCCAAACTGGTCCAATTATGTTTCCTACTGGTGGGATATTTATTCCATACCACATAAAATAATTGGTTGACCCGCCGATAAAGGCCAGGATTATTCCAATCAGTGTGTACCTTATTTGATTATTTAGTTCTTTATCTTTTACTTTTTGTAAGCCCCTAGCTAAAATGAACGATGAGTAAAATGCCTCCAGAAACCAAACCAGCAGATAAATCGAGAAGATGCTACCTGCCTTCGGCCAGGCGGAATGGAATAATGTTGGCCGGAGATTACTTACGACTAAAGGTGTATATAAGTCAAGAATTAAAAAAATAAAACCGGCAGCAAAGGCTATAGCTAAAAGCTTTCTATATTCCTTCTCTTTTCCTAAGAGGGCTACACTTAGATAGAGGTAGCTGATGGGAATAAATGTTGCGAACGCCATTAGCAACTTCACATCCATTAAAGCGATCCATTCGGTTCGAGTTATTTGCCATAAAAAATAAAAAAACGACCAACCAGCACCGCTTAAAGATAATAGTCCAAAAGCGTTCTTTAGGCTGCCTTCTTTCATTCTAAAGTAGACAACTATTCCAAAGACTCCGCTAGTAATAAACATTAAGAACGATGTAATTGTATAAAAGCTAAGTTGTATATCCATCTTTTATTTCTAAAAACAAACCAGGCCGGGCGCCACACTACATCAGTAGTATAGCACCCGGCCCGAGTTATAGTCCAGAGCGATAGAGGTTATTTACGGCATAAGGACACTGCAAATACCCCCATCGGCTCCTCTATTGTTTCGACCGATGAGAACGACATGCTGCAGAGCTGGTCGAGTTGCTCTGCAGTACGGTATACCATGTCCCAACCGAGACAGACGCTTAGGAACCATGCCTCGGGGTTTGGGACGATGTTCCCCGTAATGAACACGCCTCCTTCGGGAAGCGCGTCAGCGATTCTGCCGAAGATGTTGGCGCCGGTGTCGTTGTTTAGGTAGTCCAACAATCCTACCATCTCAACAACGCAGGGATTGAACTCCCTTAGAATTCGACCGGCACCGAGTACGTTGGCCCTTTGGTAGCGGGCACAAATGCCTTTTTCTTCACAGACGCGCTTCACCCTATCGAGCGCGCTTTGATCCAAGTCTACGAAGAGAA
>ERZ795049.4200-NODE-4200-length-14483-cov-4.206820_pt1 | contig 14483 bp, 12 predicted proteins | sample MGYA00375133_ERZ795049 | MGnify/ENA primary metagenome ERZ795049 (study PRJEB30178, sample SAMN05720147) | activated sludge metagenome | isolation source: anaerobic digester from wastewater treatment plant | place: Japan | collected 2015-04-20 ...
GATATAATACGCGGCGATGAGCGTACCGCTCCCGCGGCTGACGACCCGCACGGCGGCCTGGGCGACCCTTTCGTGCGCCGAGAGGCGCATGGCGATCTCGCGCGGCTCGATGCGAAGGCCGCGGAGCTTGACCTGGTCGTCGAGCCTGCCGCCGAGCGCGATTTCTCCGTCCGGCGTCCACGCGCCCGCGTCGCCCGAGCGATACAGCGTGTCGCCCGGCTCGAAGGGGCTCGGGAGGAAGCTCTTTTCGGTGAGCTCCGGCAGATTGCGGTAGCCCTGCCCCACGCACAGGCCGCCTATGTACACCTCGCCCGCGACGCCGATGGGCAGCGGCTGCAAATGCGCGTCGAGCACATAGAGGCGGCAGTTGTCCATGGGCTTGCCTATGGTGACGGCAGAGGCGTCGTTGAGGCGCTTGTAGCTCACGGCGATGGTCGTTTCCGACGGGCCGTACTGGTTGTAGACCGCAGCCTCCGAGTATTGGCGAACGGCCTGCGTCAGTTCGCCGGGGAAGCGCTCGCCGCCGCAGACGATGCTCTCCACGCAGCACAGCGCCTTTGCGAACTCCGGCTCGCGCATGTACGCCTCAAGCCGCGAGGGCGGCAGGAACAGGTTGCCTGCGGCGAAGCCGCGAATCAGCGCCGCGAGCGCGCGCGGGTCCTCCTGTTCGCCGGGCTCGGGGAACACGATGGTGCGCCCGTTCATCAGCGATACGGCGCATTCCATCACGAACACGTCGAAGCCCTGCGAGCACAGCGAGAGCACCGCGCCGTGCCCGTAGAGCGCGCGGGCGGCCGAGGCGAGGTTGACCAGGCTCTCCTGGCCGATGAGCACGCCCTTGGGCCTGCCCGTGCTGCCGGAGGTATAGACCATGTACGCGGTCTTCGCGCCGGGCTTTTCGGGATAGGGCGAGGCATCGTATCCGGCCGCCTTTTCAGGATAAAGCGCGGGGACGCGGCAGCCCGGAGGTTCCGCCCCCGGCGCGCAGACGAGCACCGCCGCGCCGGAATCCTCGAGTATTTCGTTGAGCCTGCCCGGCGGCGTATCCTCGGGCAAAGTCAGCCATGTCCTGCCCGAGACGGCCGCCGCCGCGACCGCCGCCGCGAGCGGGAAGCCCTTTTCGAGGCAGACGGCGACTGCGCCGCCCCCGTCGGGGCAGAGCGCGTCGATCGCGCGCGCGTAGGACGAGGCCATCGAGAACAGCGCCTCGTAGGTGAGCCGGCGGCCCTCGTGTATGACCGCCACGCGCCGCGGGTGCGCCTTCACGGCCTGCCGCAGCATGGCGGGGACGTCGGCGCAGGGCAGGGATTTCGCGGTCTGGTTGAACGAGAAGAGCACCTTGCCCTTTTCCTCGAGGCCGATCACGGGCAGCTTCCAGACGGGCATGTCCGGGTCGGCGAGCGCGTCGGTCAGTATGTTGGTCAGATATTCGTGGAGCTTGTCTATGTCCTGCTCCGAGAAGATCTGCGTGAGGTAGTCGTAATCGACGGAGAAGCGGTAATTGTCCTCCATGCTGCTCAGGTGGATCAAAAGATGCTCGCCCTGATACCCGCTGTAATGCCAGCGCCCCGTGAAGGCGACGGAGGCGTTCTCGCTCTTGTACATGCGGCTCGTCTGATACGAGAGCACGATGTGGAACAGGCCTCCTGCGTCGGGGTTGAGCTTCTTGGAAATGCCGCTGATCTGTGTGAACGGCAGCCTCTGGTGGCGCAGCAGCTCGAGCCACTGCCCCATCAGCTCCTCGTTGAAGCGCGCGAAGCTCCACTGCTCGTCGATCTCGCCGAGGAAAGGCAGCGTGCTCACGAACATGCCCAGCGTCGACTTTTCCTGATAATCGATGCGGTTGAATACCGGCACGCCTATGGCCAAGCGCCGCGCGCCCGTGGCGCGGTTGAGGTAGATCGCGAGCGCCATGTAGTAGACCGCGAAGGGCGCGACCCTGTACTTCTCGCAGAAGTCGCGGATCAGGTGGTTGAGCATGTGCGAGAGGCGGAAGGTCTTGCGCCTGCCCACGGGGCTCACGTCCGCCGAAAGGCAGTCCTTGACCGCGGAAGCGCCCTCGAAGCCCTCGAGGCGCTCGCGCCAGAAAGCCTCGTCCTTCCCGCGCGCGGGGGAGCCGAGATAGACGTTCTCCTTTTCGACGTGCAGCTCGTACGACGGGCCGGGAACGAGCTTCGCCTCGCGCCCGGAGAGCAGCGCGAGGTAGGTTTCCGCGATGCGGTTGCTCAAAAGCATCTGCGACCAGCCGTCGGAGATGATGTGGTGCAGCTTGACGAGTATGCCGCCCTCGGACTCGCTCTGCCGGAAGATGCGAAAATCGTAAAGCGGCGCGTCGATGAGCTTCATCGGCTCGCGCGCGACGGTATCCTCCCAGTGGGAAAGGCCCGTGCTGTCGGTCTTGGTGAAGTCGAACACGGGGAACAGCCTGTGCTCGTAGGGCGCGACGTACTGCTTGGGCGCGCCGTCCTCGAGCGCGATGCGCGCGCGAAGCTGAGCCTCCGAGCTGACGACGGCGTCGAGCGCCTTTTGCAGCGCGGGTATATCCACCGCGCCCAGCACGCGGATGGTCGCGCAGACGGCGTTGATCGAGGTGCCCGAAAAAGCCTTCTCCGCGTTCCAGATGTTCATCTGGTTCGAGGACAAAGCGTAAGGGGCTGACTCAGGGCGATTGTCGCGCACTCCGCCGCACCTCCCCCATCTAGAAAAATGAGCCTATTCCGACAGATACTTCTAACTATACGCATATTATTATACTTTTCGCGCATCCTCAATTCAATATCAATCGTATAAATGAAAATATATAAACTGTAACCGTGAATACGCCGCAATTTATTCAATAAACATAATAGCATGAGAAAAACCGTTTTTCCCGTGGCGCTGCGCCTCCCCGCGCTGACGCTCGCGCTTCTCGTCGCGGTCGCGTCGGTGCGCGGCTGCTTCGCGCTGCGCGCGCTGCGGGAGGAGGAACCCCCTCCGGCCGAGGCGCCGACGGTCGCGCTCTACGACGCGAAGCGCGGCGAGGTGCTCGACCTGCCGCTCGAGGAGTACCTTTTCGGCGTGGTCGCCTCGGAAATGCCGGCTTCCTTCCCGGCCGCGGCGCTCGAGGCGCAGGCCGTTTCCGCGCGCACATATACCGCCAAAAGGCTCGCGGCCTTCGGCGGAAAGCCCTGCGGCAGGCACGGCGCCGACCTGTGCTCCGACAGCTCCTGCTGCCAGGCGTGGCGCTCCCGCGAGGAACATATGGAGCGCTGGGGCGACGACGCGCAGTTCTACGCGGACAAGATCGAGCGCGCGCTCGAGGAAACCCTCGGCGTCGTGGCGCTCTACGGCGGGAAGCCCATCGACGCGCTGTACTTCTCGAACTCCGGCGGCAGGACGGAGGATGCGGCGGACGTGTTCGGCGCCGACGTGCCGTATCTCGTGAGCGTCATAAGCCCCGGTGAGGAGGACGCCTCTCACTACGAGGACAGCTTCTCCTACACGAGAAAGGAGTTCGCCAAAGCGCTCAACAAGGCGTTTCCCGAGGCGGGGCTCACGGCGAACGATCTCGAGGAGCAGGTGGAAATACTCTCGCGCTCCGAGGGCGGGCGCGTCACGGAACTGAGGCTGGGCGGGGTCACGATCACGGGGCGCGAATTCCGCTCGGCGCTCGGCCTGCCCAGCGCGGGCTTCACCATAGACATCTCCTCCGACGGGGTCGAGGTGGACACGCGCGGCTTCGGGCACGGCGTGGGCATGAGCCAGTACGGCGCGCGCGCCATGGCGCTGGACGGAAGCGATTATAAGGAAATACTCGCGCATTATTATACGGGCATCACGCTCGGCACGCTGGACGAAATCGCGCGCGGATGATATCCTAGCGCCATGAAGGCGCTGACGCTGACAATCGATGAAAGCATGGAGGGCAGGAGTGTCGAGAGCCTGCTCGCGCGCGAGCTCCGCGTATCGGGGACGCTCATGCGAAGGCTCAAGCGGCGCGAAGAGGGCATCGCGCTCAACGGCGAGCGCGTTTTCACCACGGCGCGCGTCCGCGCGGGGGATGTGCTGCGCGTCGATGTTTCCGACGACCCCGCGCCCCGCCCCGCGCCGCGCAAGGCGGATTTCGGCATCCTGTATGAGGATGAGGACGTCGTCGTCATCGATAAGCCCGCGGGCATGGCGAGCCACGCCTCCACGCGCGCGCCGGACATGCCCGACGCCGAAGGCGCGCTCGCATGGTACCTTCCCGCGGACGTCGTGCCGCACCCGGTGAGCCGGCTCGACCGCGGCACGTCGGGCGCGATGACCTTCGCCAAGTCGGGCTACGTCCACGAGTTGCTGCGCCGGCAGCTCGGCACCGGGGATTTTTATAAGGAATACGCCGGCATCTGCGTCGGGACGCCCGATCCGCCCTACGGCGCGATCGACGCGCCGACGGGCTTCGCGGAGGGTTCGCGCTACAAAAGGGCCGTCCGGCCGGACGGCGTCCCTTCCCGCACCGAGTATGAAACGCTGGAAACGCGAAACGGCCTCTCGCTCGTGCGGCTTATCCCCCGCACGGGGCGCATGCATCAGCTCCGCGTCCATATGGCCCATATCGGCTGCCCGCTCGCGGGCGACTGGCTCTACGGGGAGGAGAACCAGGCGCTCATCGAAAGGCCCGCGCTGCACGCGGGTTATGTAAGGTTCAGGCAGCCGATGACGGGGGAGGTCGTGGAGGCCGGGGCGGGATGGCCGCAGGATATGGAAAAGCTGTTCGCGTGAGCAGCGGGGGCGCAACTGCCTTTCATCCTCCTTTGTTTGCTTTTCCCTTCCCCTTGGTCTATAATATTATTTTGGATATTACTGTGAGGGGATTCCGCGCGCCATGATCGAGCTGCAAAACGTCACCTACCGCTACGAGGACGGGGCGAGCCCCGCGCTCGAGGATGTGGCGCTCTCCATAGAAAGGGGCGAGTTCCTCGCCGTGGTCGGCCACAACGGCAGCGGCAAGAGCACACTCGCCAAGCACCTCAACGCGCTGCTGCTGCCAAGCGGCGGCAAGGTGCTTGTGGACGGCATGGATACGGCCGACCCGAAGCTGACGCTCGCCATACGCCAGAAGGTCGGCATGGTCTTCCAGAATCCGGACAACCAGCTCGTGACCACCGTCGTCGAGGAGGACGTCGCCTTCGGGCCGGAAAACCTCGGCGTGCCGCCGCAGGAGATCCGGCAGCGCGTCGACGCGGCGCTCGCTTCCGTGGGCATGACCAAATACGCGACCGGCGCGCCGCACATGCTCTCGGGCGGGCAGAAACAACGAATCGCCATCGCGGGCATGCTCGCCATGGAGCCGGAGGTGCTCGTGCTCGACGAGGCGACGGCCATGCTCGACCCGCGCGGCAGGCGGGAGATCATCGAGACCGTGTCGCGCCTGCACAGGGAAAAAGGCATCACGGTCGTGATGATCACGCAATATATGGAGGAGGCGCTCGCGGCCTCGCGCATCGCCGTGATGAGCGAGGGGAAACTGCTCATGACGGGCCCGCCGCGCGAGGTGTTCCGGCAAAAGGACGAGCTTCGCCGCCACCGCCTCGACGTGCCCGCGATGAAGGAGCTCGCGGACGCGCTCCGGGAAAACGGCGTGGATCTGGGCGAGGATATACTCACAGTGGAGGATATGGCGCAAGCGGTATGCCGATCGTTGTCGAAAAGCTGAATTACACCTACATGCAGGGCAGCGCGCTCACCGACGCGGCCTTGAAGGACATCGGGCTCACCGTGCGCGACGGCGAGTTCCTCGGCCTCATCGGGCACACGGGCAGCGGCAAGAGCACGCTCGTGCAGCACCTCAACGGCCTTTTGCAGCCGACCTCGGGCAGGGTCACGGTGGACGGCTACGACATGGCGGACAAGAAGCAGCGCCGCCTCGGGCGAAGGCTCGTGGGCATGGTGTTCCAGTATCCCGAATACCAGCTCTTTGAGGAAACCGTCGCGAAGGACGTCGCCTTCGGCGTCAGGAACATGGGCGTGCCCGAGGCGGAGGCCATGGCGCGCGCGGACGAGGCGCTCGCGCTCGTCGGCCTCGAGCCGGGGCGCTTCCGGGATAAATCGCCCTTTGAGCTCTCGGGCGGCGAGAAGCGGCGCGCGGCGCTCGCGGGCATCATCGCCATGAAGCCCAAGTACCTCGTATTGGACGAGCCCATGGCGGGCCTCGACCCGCTCGGGCGGCGCGCCATACTCGCTACGATAGACAGCCTGCGCGCGACGCTCGGCTGCGCCGTGGTCATGATTTCGCACGCCATGGACGACCTCGCGGACCGCGCCGAGCGCGTGGCCGTATTGAACGAGGGGAGCCTGTTGATGGTGGACAGCGCCGAGAACGTGTTCGCCCAGAGCGAGCTGCTCGTCTCCGTCGGGCTCGACGTGCCGCAGGTTTCGCGCCTTTGCATGGAGCTTCGCGCGCGCGGGGCGGACATCCCCTCCGGCATCTACGACAGGGCCATGATGGAAAAGGCGCTGCTGCGGCTTTTCGGGAAGGGGGCCGAAGCGTGATCAAGGATATCACATTGGGTCAATATTTCCCGGGAAACTCCGCCATACATCGGCTCGATCCGCGCACGAAGCTCGTGGGCATGATCGCCTACATCGCCATCGTGTTCCTCGTAACCGAGCTGCCGCTCTACGTTTTGCCCGCGCTGTTCGTTCTGATGACGACGCTGATTGCGCGCGTGCCGCTGAGCTATCTGATAAAGTCGCTTAAACCCATCGCGCTGCTGCTCGTTTTCATGTTCGTCATCAACCTGTTTATGGTAACAACGGGCGATCCGCTTTTCGACTGGAAGTTCATCCATGTCACCCAAGGCGGCGTGTGGCAGGCGGCGTTCATCACGCTGCGGCTCATACTCCTTTTGCTCGGCACGAGCCTGATGACGCTCACCACGACCCCCATCGCCCTCACGGACGGCATGGAAAAGCTGCTGACCCCGCTCGCGAAGCTCGGCTTCCCGGCGCACGAGCTTTCGATGATGATGACCATCGCGCTTCGCTTCATCCCCACGCTCATCGAGGAGGCGGATAAGATCATGAAGGCGCAGATGGCGCGCGGCGCGGACTTCGAATCCGGCAACCTCGTCAAACGCGCCAAGGCCATGGTGCCGGTGCTCGTGCCGCTGTTCGTAAGCGCGTTCCGCAGAGCGGACGAGCTGGCGATGGCCATGGAGAGCCGCTGCTACCACGGCGGCGAGGGACGCACGCGCATGCGTATCCTGAAGCTCCAATGGGCCGACGGGCTCGCGGGCCTCGCGCTGGCCCTGATGTCGGCCGCCATCATCATCGGCCAAAGGCTTTTGTTTTGAGCGCGCGGGCGCGCAACGTCACGCTCATCGCCGCGGCGGCGCTGCTCGCGCTCGCGATACTTTTGAGCCTCGACATCGCGCGCAACGACCCGCTCGCCGATCTCGCAAAGGAGATCAATGCCTACGGGTATGATTTCACGGCGGAGGATTTCTATGTGCTCGGCGGCGCGCAGGATACGTCCATCGCGGCGCTGCTGGGCGAACAAGGGGCCGATCTTGCGGACGCAATCGCGGCGAGCAAGGCCTGCGGCTTCCCGTCGGATGTGAACGCCGCCGGCGACATCACGGCGCTGCTCGCGAACGCGGACGAGGGCGTGGTCACGATCTACCTTCGGGACGGGAGCATCGAGCTCTGCTTTTTGCAGGGCGCAAACGGGGAGGCTCTGCCGCTCAAATGACGCGCGTACGCATGATACTCCAATACGACGGCACGGGCTACGAGGGCTGGCAGAGGCAGCTCACGGGCCTGGGCGTGCAGCAGGTCGTGGAGGAGGAAATCGAAAGGCTCACGGGCGAAAAAACCGTCGTCCACGCCTCGGGCAGGACGGACAGCGGCGTGCACGCGCTCGCGCAGGTGGCGCACTTCGATACGGCTTCGCGCATCCCGCCGGAAAAGTTCGCCTACGCGCTCAACGCGGGGTTGCCGCGGGACATCCGCGTCGCGTACAGCGATGAGGCCGAAGGCTTCCATGCGCGCTTCGACGTATTGAAAAAGCACTACCGATACCGGCTCCAGCACAGCCCGCACGCGGACCCGTTCACGCGAAACACCGCGCTGCACGTATACGGCGCGCTCGACGTTGAAGCGATGAACGAAGCGGCCCGGGCGATACTCGGGCAGCGCGATTTCGCGGCGTTCCGCGCGAGCGGCATAGAGCCCGAGAGCACCGTGCGCACGATCTACGAATCCCGCTGGACGGACGCGGGCAGGCTTGTAACCTACGACATCGCGGGCAGCGGCTTCCTCTACAACATGGTGCGCATACTCGCTGGCACCATGGCGGAGATCGGCATGGGCAGGCGCGGCGTTTCCTCCATGCAAAAGGCGCTCGCCTCGGGTCTGCGCAGCGACGCGGGGCCGACCGCCCCCGCCGCGGGGCTCGTGCTGACGCGCGTGGAATACAGGAATTTCGACACGAAGGAGTTTATACCATGCCAAACATACTGGTGACGGTGCCCTGCGACGAGGCGCATAAAAACATGCTTTCACAAGCCGCGCCCGGAGCGGACATCGCCTATAAAGAAGCGGAGCAGGCGACGGAGGCCGACCTCGCGCACGTCGATATCCTCTTTGGCAACGTGAAGCCCGCGCTGCTCGCATCGGCCGGACGGCTGAAGCTTCTCCAGCTTTTCACGGCGGGCACGGACGGATATCTTCCCGTTCTTCCCGCGGGCTGCGCCCTCGCGAACGCCACGGGCGCGTTCGGCCTGGCGATCGGCGAGCACCTGCTCGCGACGGCGCTCACGCTCATGAAGCGGCTGCACCAGTACCGCGACAACCAGGCGAAGCGCGAATGGAAGGACATGGGTGGCGTGACTTCCCTCGAAGGGGCGATTGTGGTCGCGCTCGGCCTCGGGGACATCGGCGCTTCGTTCGCCGGGAAGTGCAGGGCGCTCGGGGCGTACACCATAGGCGTACGGCGAACGGACGCGAACAAGCCCGGCTGCGTGGACGAGCTCGTGCTGGCGGACGCGCTGGACTCGGTGCTCCCCCGCGCGGACGTGCTCGCGCTGGCCCTTCCCGGCACGCCGGAAACGGCGCGCATACTCGACCGGCGGCGCATCGCTCTGTTGAAGGACGGCGCGATCGTATTGAACGTCGGGCGCGGAAGCGCCATTGACCAGGACGCGCTCGCGGACGCCATAGAAGCGCGCGGCATCCGCGCCGGGCTCGACGTGACGGACCCCGAGCCCCTGCCGCCCGGGCATCGGCTCTGGGCGCTCGAAGGCTGTTTGATCACCCCGCACGTATCGGGCTTCTTCCACCTGCGGCAAACGCACGACCGCATGGTGATGATCGCCTGCGAAAACATCAAACGCCTTCTCGCCGGCAAGCCCCTGATCAACCTCGTCAATCCCGAAACGGGCTACCGGCTCGACAAATACGACGGCGGAAAGGACGCAATCCAATGAATACCTCCCGGCTTGTGCGCGCGGCGCTGATGACGGCCATCGTGCTCGCGCTGACGCTCATCGTTCTCCCGATCCCCATGAGCCAGGGCTACATCAACCTCGGCGACGCGGGGGTCTACGCGGCCGCCGCCGCCGTGGGCGGCGTCTGGGGCGTCGCAGCGGCGGCGCTGGGCAGCGCGCTCGCGGACGTCATACTCGCCTATACGCTCTACGCCCCGGCGACGTTCCTCATCAAGGGGCTCGCGGCGCTGTTCGCGCTGCTTATATTAAGGCGCGCGAAGGGCGGCTGGCGCCTGTTGGGCCTCTTGGGCTGCGGCGTCTTCATCGCGGGCGGCTACCTCGTGTTCGAGAGCGTGTTCGTGAGCGGCAGCCTCGCCGCCGCGCTCGTGAACCTGCCCTTCAACCTCGTGCAGGCCGCCGTGGGCGCGTCGCTCGGCTATGTGCTGATCACCTTCATGGAGAAGCTGCGCCTCGACGCGAAGTAGTCATAGAAACGGCTTCGCCATCAACCGAATAAAGGAGGGCGTATGGAAACGGATACGATCTTGCTCATCATCCTGATCCTCCTCGCGCTGCTCAATGCGGCCTTGCTCGCCGCGCTGATGACGCGCCGCGCGCGCGAGGCGCAAGCGCTTGTTGAAGCGCGCCGCGAAACGCAGGAGAGCCTTCGCCTGATGCGCACGGAGCTTGCCGAGGCGACGCAGCGAAGCGTCCACGGCCTCGGCCAGGCGCTGCTCAACGAGCAGCACCGCGCCGCGCTCTCGCAGGAGGAGCGCTTCAAGACCTTCTCCCTCGAGAACGAGCAGAAGCTCGAGAACATCCGGCAGACCGTCGAGCGGCAGCTTCGCCTCCTGCAGGAGGACAACGGCAAGCGGCTCGACGAAATGCGCGGCGTGGTCGACGAGAAGCTGCAAAAGACGCTCGAGGAGAGGCTCACGCAGTCCTTCGCGCTCGTCAGCGACCGGCTCGAGCAGGTCTACAAGGGGTTGGGCGAGATGCAGACCCTCGCCGCGGGCGTGGGCGACCTTTCCAAGGTGCTCTCGAACGTCAAGACGCGCGGCATGCTCGGCGAGATCCAGCTCGGCGCGATCCTTTCCGAAATACTGACCCCCGAGCAGTATCTGACCGACGCGCCCGTTAAAAAGGGCGCGAGCGAGCGCGTGGAGTTCGCGGTCAGGCTGCCCGCCGAGGACGGCGAGAGCGTGCTGCTGCCCATCGACTCGAAGTTCCCCATGGACGCGTACCTCGCGCTCAACGACGCCTACGAGAGCGGCAGGCCCGAGGCGGTCAAATCCGCGCAGGAACAGCTCAAATCGCGCGTGCGCGGCTTCGCGCGGGACATCAAAACCAAATACGTCCGCCCGCCGGAAACCACGGAGTTCGCCGTGATGTTCCTGCCCACGGAGGGGCTTTACGCCGAGGTGGTGAAGCTGGGCATGGTGGAAACGCTGCAGCGCGAGTTCCGCGTCAACGTCGCGGGGCCGAGCACCATGGCGGCGTTCCTGAACAGCTTGCAGATGGGCTTTCGCACGGTCGCCATACAGAGGCGAAGCGGCGAGGTCTGGCGCGTGCTCGGCGCGGTCAAAACCGAGTTCGACCGCTTCGAGGAGGTGCTCGACAGCGCGCAGAAGCGGCTCGACCGCGTGCACGGCGACCTCGACACGCTCATCGGCCGCCGCACGCGCAGCATCAAGCGCACGCTCCGCGGCGTGGAATCCCTGCCGGAGGCCGAGGCGCCCAGGGTGCTCGCGGGCGCGGAGCTCGAGAGCGAGGACGAGGCGATGGAGAGTTGATAATTGTCAATCGGCAGCCAATATATTCGAGGTTGCGTTGTTTACGCTGATCTAGCCGCGCCGCGGCTTCGGGATAACATTCCTTCTTGGGAGCGGCTTAAACGGGGAATTCCCTGGCTTTTGCGAGAATTCCCCGTTTCCTGTTTCAGCTTGGGTTTTTAGAGGCTGCCAGCTTATCGTTATCTTGTGACGTTGCTGAAGTTGGGCACGATGATGCGGCAGGCTTCCTTCTCCTTGCGGGCGGCCTCCGCCTTCTCGTCCTCCGCGGGCATATCCAGCTGCTCCTTGATGCGCGCGATGTCGTTGATGGCGTTGCGCAGGCGGTTCATCTCGTTTTCCTTTTCGGCGAGCGCGGTGCGAAGCTGGATGATCTCGTCCTCGCTCCTGCGCGCGTCGCTCTCGCGCCGGGCGAGCCGCTCGTTGAGCAGGGAAAGCTCGTTTTCCTTGCGTGTGAGGAGCTCGGGCGTCGGGTCGTTACGTCTGGCGGCGAGCTCGCCCTCAAGCGCCTCGCTGCGTTCCCTGGCGCGGGCGAGCGCGGCGCGCGCGTCGCGCACGTCGGTGCGCATCTCCGAAAGCTCGCTGTTGAAGGCCGCGATGACCGCGTTCTTCTTTTCGATGAGCTCGTTGAGGGAGGCGATCTCCTCCTTCCTCGCGTTGAGCGAGGCCGCCAGCTCCGCGGCGCGGGCGTCGCTGCCCGCGAGCACAAAGGTGTAGGAATTGATGCGCTCGTCCCGACTGCCGATCTCCCGCTTGAGGGATTCGATCTCGGCGTCCTTGCCCGCGAGCAATGAGCCGTTGTTGCGCCTGAGTTCCTCGAAGCGCGCTTCCTTCTCGGCGAGGGCCGTGGCGTTCACGCGGCGCAATTCCTCGATCTTCTGCTCCTTCTCGGCGAGGGCGAAGGCGTTCTCCTGCCTGAGCTGCTCGAGCGCGAGCTCCTTGTCGGCGAGCGCGGCGGCGTTGATGCGCTTGAGCTCGGCAAACGCCGTTTCGCGTTCGGCCAGCGCGTTCTCGAGCTGCCCGATCCGCGCGGCCTGCTCCGCGCTGCCGTTCGCGGAGGCCGCGTACTCCCGAAGCCGCGCGATTTCCTCGTCCTGGGCTTCGACGGCTTCCCGCATGGCGCGCCTGAGCTGTTCGAGCTCGCTTTCTTTCGCGGCGGTAACTTCCTGTATGGAGCGCCTGAGCTGTTCGAGCTCGCTTTCTTTCGCGGCGGCGGTTTCCTGCATGGCGCGCCGGAGCTGTTCGAGCTCGCTTTCTTTCGTGGCGGCGGTTTCCTGCATGGCGCGCCGGAGCTGTTCGAGCTCGTTTTCTTTCGCGGCGACAGCTTCCTGCATAGAGTGCCGGAGCTGCTCGAGCTCGCCTTCGCTGGCGGCGGCAGCTTCCTGCATGGAGCGCCGGAGCTGCTCGAGCTCGTTTTCGCTGGCGGCGGCGGCTTCCCGCATGGCGTACCTGAGCTGCTCGAGCTCGCTTTCTTTGACGGCGAGCGTTTCGGCATGGGCGCTCACGAGCCGTTCGAGCTCCTCGCGGGCTCCGGCGTCGCCGGCATACTCGAGCCTGAGCTGCTCGAGCTCGTTTTCCTTTTCCGCAAGCTCGCTCAGGTGGCTGCGGTTGAACTTGTCGTACTCCTCGCGAAGCGCGGCGAGGGAGGCGTCCACGCGCCGGTATTCCCCGAGGATGACCTCCTTTTCGGCGAGCACGGCCGCGTGGGCGCGGCGGAGCGTTTCGAGCTCGGCTTCTTTCTCGGCGAAGGCGGCGTCGTCCCGGCCGCTTGCGCTGCCGAGCATGGCTTCCTTTTCGCTGAGCGCGTCGTTCAGGCTGTCGATCTGCGCCTGCTTGCCATTGAGCAGAGCCGCGTAGCGCGCGGCTTCGGCGCGCGCATCCTCGAGGGACCTGGCGACGGAGCGCAGGCGGTCGTCCCGCGAGGCGAGCTCCGCCTCGTGCTTGGCCTTGAGTATGCCCGCCACCTGCGCGACGATGGCCTTGCGCGTTTCCTCACCGGCGTGCTCCGCGGCCTCCGAGGACGCCGCGGCCATGGGCGTGATGTCGTCCATAGCGTTGCGGAGCCTGCGGTTTTCCTCGGCAAGCAGGGAAAGCTCGTCGCGCAGCTCCTGCGTCTTTTCGTAGAACACGCGCTTGAGCGCTTCGGCGTTGGCGTTCTGCTCGTCGAGATATCTGTTCACCTCCGTGCGGTTGTACCCGCCGACGGCGGAACCGAATTCCGGCCGCTTGGGCGCGATGCTCATATCCGCGCGAAGCTTGGTTACTTCGTCGTGCTTATCCGCCATAATGCCCCTCCCTCACGAACTCGATCGTGCTGATGTCCAGTAAATTCCGGCTGCGGAGCGTGTGGGCCGGCAGTTCGAGCACGGAGTGCGCGCCCCTGACCTTTCCGCTCGTCCTGTTCTTCGGCATCGCCTCGATGATGCGAAGGACCTCGCTTTGCCTCGAGAGGAACACAACGTCTATGTCCTCGCGCATGTTGAAGGTGTGTATATCTGAGCACGGCACGATCCACAGCGCCCTCCTGATTGGCGACTTGCCCATCAGCCCGCGCAGGCGGGTGAAGAAGTTTTCCGCCACGTCCGCTTCCGCGACGAATGATCCGTTTGAAAAAGCCTTTACGCGCCTCATACTCATGCCCTCACTTGAATGCGTCTATGATGTTCATTACGGTCGGCCCCATGAGTATGATCAGCAACACCGGGAATACGAATATCACCATCGGCATCATCATCTTGACGGGCGCCTTCATGCCCTTTTCCTGCGCGATTTGCTTGCGGTTCGCGCGAAGCTGCGCGCTCTGGGTCTTCAATACGTTCTTGATGGGCGTGCCCATCTGCTCGCTCTGCACGATGGCGGCGACGACCACCTTGAATTCCGAAATATCGCAGCGCTCCGCCATGTCGGTGAGCGCGTCCCTCCTGGGCTTGCCCATGGAGATCTCCATGCTGGCGACGGTCAGCTCCTCCTTGAGGGCTCCGGTGAACTTATCCAAGGCGCGCTTGAGCGCGGCGTCGAACCCCAAGCCCGCGTCGATGCTGACGCTGAGTATGTCCATCATGTCCGGAAGCTGTTTTTTCATCGAGTCCTGCCGCGCCTTGGCGATGCCCTTAACCACCTGATCCGGCACGAGAAGCGCGAGTATGCCCGCCCCCGCGATGACGAGCAGCCGGATGTTGCTCTCGAGCGCGAGGCTGGTGGAGAGGATCAGCGCACCGATGACCAGCACGATCACCGTGACGAG
>ERZ795049.4216-NODE-4216-length-14454-cov-5.796097_pt1 | contig 14454 bp, 9 predicted proteins | sample MGYA00375133_ERZ795049 | MGnify/ENA primary metagenome ERZ795049 (study PRJEB30178, sample SAMN05720147) | activated sludge metagenome | isolation source: anaerobic digester from wastewater treatment plant | place: Japan | collected 2015-04-20 ...
CGGGGGGGCTCGCGCAGACCCATCATCGTGGGGATGTTGGGGCCGTAGATGTCGGCGTCGAGCAGGCCGACGCGGGCGCCGGACTGGCTGAGCGCGACGGCCAGGTTGAGGGCGACGGTCGATTTGCCGACGCCCCCCTTGCCCGAGGCGATGCCGACGATGTTGCGGACGCCGGGGGCGAGGTCCTGCTGGCCGCGGGCGCGGCCGGCGACGTCGGCGGTGAATTCGATCTCGACGCCGCGGAAGCCGGGCAGGGGCTCCAGCGCCGCGCGGACATCGCGCTCGATGACGCTCTTGAGGGGGCAGGCCGGGGTGGTGAGCGCCAGGCGGAGACGGATCGCGCCGTCGGCGATGTCGATCCGCCGGACCATCCCGAGCGAGACGAGATCGCGATTGAGTTCGGGGTCGTTGACCCGCGCAAGCGCCTCGCGCACGGCTTGTTCTGTCAGACTCATGGGGGGATTCTCCGGCAAGCGGGCCGAGGTCGGAGGCGACGCGTGGGGATGAGGGGGAGGTCCGGACATCGGACGCGTCGCTCCATATTGTAGCGTGAAGTGGGGGGTGGAGGCAATGGACCAATGGACGCAGTGGACGGGGTGGACGGAGGGGGAGACCGGGATATTCGGCTTGATCCGGGGGGCCGCATTTGACAAGTTCGCGGAGATGCCAAGTTTGCGGGGTTGCCATTCAGGCTTGGAGGAGGATTGCCATGCGCGTGTCGTTGCCAAGGGCCTTCGTCAGGCTGAGCGTCTGGGCGGGGCTGATGCTGCTGCCGGTCGGCGCAGCGGGCGAAACGCTGTCCTACGCCGACCTGGTCCATCGCCTGGTGGATCTGGAACGGCTGGCGCTGCTGCCGGCGGAGGGGGAAGTGTGCCGCCAGGCGTCGAGCTACGACCGGGCCAGCGTTTACGACGAATCGACGGGTCGCTATGTGAACTGGAGCGCGAACAATGACGGCGACGGGTTCATCCGGCAGGTCAACGGCCGGCAGGTGCTGGCCGAGATCGAGGGCCCCGGGTGCATCTGGCGCATCTGGTCGGCGGCGGCGCGGGGCGGGCGCGTGCGGATCTATATCGACGCGCAGGACAATTTTGAATCGGCCACCGTCAATCTGCCGTTCAACCGGTATTTCAATCGCGAGAACGAGCCGTTTACGTATCCGGGGCTGGTCTATCAGACACCGAGCGGCTACGGCTACGAGGGGGGTTACAACAGCTACGTTCCGATCCCGTTCAACAAGTCGTGCCGGATCGTGGCCGATCCGGGTTGGGGGTTGTATTACCATTTCACCTACAGTCAGTTTCCGGAAGGGACGACGGTTCCGTCGTTCAAGCGGGATCTGCCGGAGGAAGGCCAGGCCGCGCTGCGGGAAGTGAGCGATTTTTTCGAGCGGCGTCTGGGCGAGGATCTGGGCGGGCCGCGCGAAAACGCGGAGACGACGGTCCGCGCGATCGAGGCGGCCGGCGGGGGGGCGGCGACGCGCGTGGCCGAGCTGAGCGGTCCGGCCGCAATCACGGCGTTGAAAGTGCGAATGCCGGAGATGGACCGGAAGACGCAGCAGCGGGTTCTGCGCGAGCTCGTGCTCCGGATCACGTGGGACGGGGCCGAAGCGCCGGCGGTGTGGTGTCCGCTGGGGGATTTTTTCGGCACGGCGCCGGGGATGAACGAATTCCGGGCGCTGCCCGTGGGCCTGATCGGCCAGGAATTCTATTGTTATTGGTATATGCCCTTTGCGACGTCGGCGCGGATTGAGATTGTGAATGACGGGGCCGAGCGGCGCGATCTTATGTTTGAAATCATCACGGCGCCGCTGGAGCGGCCGATCGAATCGCTGGGACGGTTTCACGCCAAGTGGCACCGCGACGCATTCATCCCGGAGGCGGAAACCGGCCGCGCGATCGACTGGCCGCTGGTGAAGACGACCGGCCGCGGCCGGTTCGTGGGCAATCTGCTGAATGTGTGGAACCCGCGCGGAAGCTGGTGGGGGGAAGGCGACGAGAAGTTCTTCGTGGACGGGGAGAAATTCCCCTCGACATACGGCACCGGCAGCGAGGACTACTACGGCTACGCGTGGGGGCTGCCGCTGCTGTTTGCGAAGGCCTTCCACAGCCAGACCGTGGCACAGCCGGAGAACCGGTATCACATTTCGGTCAACCGCTGGCACATTGCGGATAATGTTCCGTTCCAGACCGAGCTGGAGGCGTGCATCGAGAAGTATTATCCGAACAGCCGGCCGACGATGTATTCGGCGGTCGGCTACTGGTATCTGGATCCGGCGGGGACCGATCCGTACGGACCCGTGCCCGCCGAAGAGCGGGTCGATTATTACGTCATGCCCGAGATCTTCCGGATCGAGGGGGTCATCGAGGCGGAGGATCTGCCGACGAGCACGGGGGCGGGCTTCGCGCGGTTCCAGGATCTGACGCTGTGGGGGCAGAACGCGTGGAGCGGCGACGCGCACCTGTGGTGGACCGAGGCGCGCACGGGCGACCGGTTGAGCATCACGTTTCCGGTCGACACCGCCGGCGAATACCAGCTGATCGCGTCGTTCACGAAGGCGCCGGACTATGGGACGGTGCAGGCGTATCTGGACGGGCAGCCGGTGGGCGAACCGATCGATCTGTATATCTCGGTGTGGGTCGAGCCGACGGGCCCGGTCGATCTGGGGCGGCACCGGCTGGCGGCGGGCGAGCACACGCTGACGCTGCAGATCACGGGGAAGAACGAGAACGCCGCCAACACCTACGTCGGGCTGGATTACCTCAAGCTGGTCGCAACGGGGACGGGGGCGGGGGACGATTGAGTTGGCCGGCAGCTACTCATAGACCGCCCAGGCCGGCCCGTCGACGGCGTTGCCGCGTTCGACGGCCCACCAGATCAGGTCGTAGTTGAATGTGTCAAGTCCCGTGACGGGGGCGACTTCGAGGATGTAATCGCCCGGGCCATCCACGAGGTGGCCGAGGACGAGCGTATCGGCGGAGCTCTGGTGCTGCGCCACGAGGGCGCCCTCGGGGTCGAACAGGCGCAGGACCGCATCGATGTTTTCCAAGTCATGGCGCAGGTGGACGACGACACGCTCGCGCTCCGCCGGGACCGGCAGCAGGTAATAATCGCGATCGAGCCATCGTGCGCCGCCGTCGAAGGTCGAGAGCCACTGCCCCTCGGCCTGCGCGAGGTTCGCCGCGCTGTTGGGCGAGTCATTCTGTTCGTAGTTGTCGTCGCCCGAGGGATGCGGCGGCATGCCGTCCCACCACAGGTTGTAGCGGGCGGTCGCGACGTTGGCCCCGTAGAGGCGCAGTTTGTATTCCGTATTGGGGGAGATGGGCAGGTCGATTCCCTCGTTGTCGGTCAGCGAAATCTGCTGGCCGAGGAGCGTCTGGCCGGTCGAGTCGTAAACCTCCAGGTCGATGTTGCCGAGGTCGTGTTTGAACAGGACCTCGACGACGAGGCGCTGGTCGTTGGGACCGGTCTCGACGGTGAACCAGTCGTCGTCGGTCTGGTAGCCGAAGCCGTTGATCAGCGAGAGGTAGGTTCCCGCGAGGAACTTGAGGTTCGTCGCCTGTTGCGGGGTGTCGTTTTCCTCATAGAGGTCGTCGCCGGGGGCGAGGGTGTAATGGCGCAGGTCGTAGACCTGGCCGCTGTTGTTGCCGACGACGCGCAGCCAGTATTCGCCGGGCTGGGGCAGCTCGAAATCGAGCAGATCATAGTTGCTGTTTGCGCGCGAAGCGTCGACCAGATTGCCGCCGATGCCGTAGAGCTCGAGGTCGAGGTTGCCGTCGGCGGCGATGGAGATGAGTTGCGCGAAGAGATGGGTCAAGCCGTCAGGCATCTGGATGCGGAACCACTCGTCGTCGAGCTGGATGCCGAGGCCGCCGATCTGGGTCAGGTATTCGCCGGCGTGGGGAGCCAGATTGAACGCGCCGAGGCGGGTGTCATTCTGTTCGAAGGTATCGTCGCCGGTTGGACCGAAGCGGTAGACGAAATCGTAGGGATTGCCCATGTTCTGGCCGTAGAATTGGATCGTATAGCGTCCGGGTTTGGGCAGGGTGAGCCGTGCCGTTTCCTCGTTGCTCTGGTTCGTTCCCTCGTCGATCAGCATCTGGTCGGGGTCATAGAGCCGCCAATTAACGTCGCCGGCGAAGAAATCATAGGTCAGCCGGAGGAAGAGGGTGAGCATGCCCTCGGGGACGTCGAAGGTGAAGTAATCCAGATCGCCCAGGCGGCCGGGGCCCATGATGCGGCTCAAGCGTTGACCCATGAAGGGGGACAAGTTGTAGGCGGCCGCGGCGGAGTCGTTATTCTCGTAGGCGTCGTCGTTGCCGCTCTCGCGGTTCCAGAGGAGATTGTAGGTGCCGCCGCCCGGCCCGAAGTGAAAGACGCGAACGAAATAATTGCCCTGGTTCGGCAGTTGGACATGGAGGCTTTCGAAGTCGGTTCTGGAAACCGATTCGGCCAGCGGCGTTCCCATGGAATCGAAGAGCTGCAGATCGATGTCCTGCTGGTCGTGATCGAACAGACAGACGACGTGGAGCCACTGATCGGGGGCGTTGGTGCTGACGGTGTAGAAGTCGACGTCGCGGATGATGCCCGGGCCCTTCAGATCGGTCAGCCACTGGCCCGGGGTGGTGACGAGGGTGCGTGAGAAGGGCTGGGTGTCGTTGTCCTCGTAGAAATCATCGCCCGCTTCGGCGGTCGCGCCCCACCAGAGATCGTAGGTATTGCCCCTGTCCTCGCCGAAGACGCGGACAACATACAGACCGGGATCGCTGATCAGCACGTCGAGGATTTCGAAATCGGCGGTTCCATCGACGACGGCCAGCGGCAGGCCCTGGGGATCGAAGAGTTGGAGGCCCATGTTGCCCGCGGCGTGCTTGAACCGCAGGGTGACGAGGAGGCGCAGGGGGGCGTTGCTCAGGTGGATTGCGAAGGTGTCCTCGTCGGCCTGGATGCCCTGGCCGCGCAGCGTCGAGAGGTGCAACGTGCCATGGGGGGTGATGTCGAAGGCCTCGGAGACGCCATTATTGTGTTCGTAGGCGTCGTCGGCGGCGGGATAACGATTCCAATAGAGATTGTAATCCTGGGCGCCGCTGTAGGAGACGGCGATGACGCGGATGTAGTAGGAGCCGGCGGCCGGCACGACGAAGTTGATCAGCTCGCGGTCGCCGGTACCGAGCGACTGCGCGAGGATGTTGCCGGCGCCGTCGAGGAGTTGGAGATCGAGGTCGCCCTCGCTGTGGTGGAAGCGCGCATCGATGACGACGCGCGTCGCATCGTCGGTGGGGTTGATGCGGTAATAGTCGACATCGCGCAGAATGCCGGGGCCATCCAGGTTGGTCAACCAGTGGCCGGCGAAGCCGGTGGCGTTGACGGCCGTGGCGATCGAGTTATTGGGTGATTGTTCATACTGGTCGTCGCCAGCGAGCGGGAGGGCATTCCACCAGAGATCGTACTGGGTGCCCAGATCGGGTCCGCTGACGCGGAGGTAATAGGTGCCCGGAAAGAGGACATTGAAATCAATCAGCTCATAATCCTCGAGCGAGCGGCTTGTCGTCAGCCAGTCCTCGCCGGCGGCGGGGAACAGGTCGAGCGACAGGTTGCCTTCCTTGTTCTTGAACGCGATGCTGGCCTGGACGCGACCATTTCCCGGGGCAACCGTAATGGCGAACCAATCCTCGTCATTCTGATAGCCGTAACTGGCATTCCAGGAGCTGAGGCGCACGCCGGCGGCGGCGGAGATGTCGGCCGCGGTCTCGCGGGTGTCGTTCTCCTCGTAGAAATCCTCGGCCGCGTGGGCGAGGCCGGCGGCGCAGAGGAGCAGGCAGCCCGAGATCAATCCCGCCGCCAGCGGGCGGGCGGATGCGTGACGCAGGTTCATACCGCGAATCTCCCGACTATCAGATAGGGCTCGTCCGGAGGCGAACGGCGCGGCGCCCCTCCGGGCCGCGTCGATCGGCACGAGACCGACTATGGAGTTGGAAATCGTGTCGCCGGCAGGCGTGCCGCGAATGCACCTCAAAGGACCAGATCCGGTCCGGGTCCCGGCGGGGCGGCGAGGACGCCGCAAGCCGGAGCGAGACGGAGTCGGCGGGCGGGTTGGACTCCGTCGCGGGCGCCGGGGAACATCCTTCATTGCGCTGTGCGGACCGCGAAGAATATATGACCGGAGCGCGTTACGCGGCAAGTGGAAAAATTAACTCGGAAATCACCGTCCGATATCGGAAATCGCAGAGGAGGAGGGGGAAGAGGAAGGCCATGGGAAATTGAACGCAAAGGGACGAGGACTCGATGAAGAAGGCGTTTGCACGGGGGGGGAATTTGAGCAAATGGCGCCAGAACGATTGCGTGCGCGGGCGCATTGATATATGACAGAGCTTCGCGATTGGCGGACGAACTGGAGAAGAACCCGCGGGTGTCGAACGAGGGGTAAAGGGGCGTAGGTCGTTGGCGGCGAGGACGAGGACGAGAGACGAGGGACGATTTGAGGAGCGGCATGGGCGGGTTCATTCTTAATTTCACGCCGAACGGGATGGTGCCGACGCGCGAGATGACGCCGCACGTGCCGCTGACGCCCGAAGAGATCGTGCGCGACGTCGACGACTGCGTGCGGCTCGGGGCGAACATGGTCCACCTGCACGCGCGCGACGCGGAGGGGCGCCCGACCTACGACAAGGAGATCTATGCGCGGATCATCGGGGGGGTGCGCGAGCGGCATCCGGAGCTGCTGATCTGCGTGTCGACGAGCGGGCGGCTGCACAATGAATTCTGGCAGCGGGCGCAGGTGCTGGAGCTGGAGGGTGACGTAAAGCCGGATTTCGCCAGCCTGACGTTGAGCTCGCTGAATTTCGCGCGCGCGGCCAGCATCAATGAGCCGGCGATGATCCAGGATCTCGCGCGGCGGATGCTGGCGCGCGGCATCCGGCCCGAACTCGAGTGCTTCGACCTGGGGATGGTCAACGTCGCGCAGTATCTGATCGACAAGCAACTCGTGCCGGAGCCGTACTACGTCAACCTGATCGTCGGCAATCTGGCGGGGGCGCAGGCGGACCTGATTTCGGTGGGGGCGCTGCGGGCGGCGCTGCCGGCGGGGGCTTACTGGTCGGTCGGCGGGATCGGCCACAGCCAGCTCGTCGCCAATACGCTGGGGCTGGCCGCCGGGGGCGGGGTGCGCGTCGGTCTGGAGGACAACCTGTGGCTCAATGAAGGGCGGACGACGCTGGCGAGCAACGCCGCGCTGGTCGAACGCGTCGTGCGGATCGGCGGGCTGCTGGGGCGCGAGCCGTACAGCCCGGCCGAGGTTCGAGCGCTGCTGACGAATCCTTGAACTGATTCCGTTCAATTTCATTGGATTTATCGCCGGACACAAATTCCAATGACAAATTGAAAACCATGGCTCAGGCCGATCCCAGCCCCCGTTCCGCGCCGGCGCCGGGCGGCGCGTCCGTCTGGCGCAAGCTACGCGACGTGATCCGCCATGGCCTGGTGATTCAGACGCTGCTGGACGTGCTGCGCAAGGCGGGGCTTGAGATCACACCGTATTACGTCATGCGCGAGGCGGTCGTTTCGCCGGACGCGGCGCCGGTCGCCGGGCTGGAGAACCTGAGGCTGGCGTGGCTGGGGCCGGAGGACGCGGCGCAGGTCGGCGCGCTGCCCGACAGCAAATTCAGCGAGGCCGAGACGCGGGCGCGGCTGGCGCGCGGGCAGCGCTGCCTGGGGGCGTGGGTCGGGTCGGAGCTGGCGGCGTTCATGTGGGTCGATACGGGGGAGCTGGATTTTGAGCCGTGCCGGGGGCCGCTGCATCCGCATGAGGCCTACCTGTTCGGCGCGACGACGACGCGCGCGCGGCGCGGCCACAACCTCGTGCCGCATCTGCGCGCGGAGCTGTATCGCGCGCTGCGGGCCGAGGGGCGAACGGTCTGTTACAGCATTTCGTATGCGTTCAACACGCCGGCGCTGCGGTTCAAACGCAAGCTGAACGCGCGGTGCGACCGGTTGTATCTGTACGTCTCGCTGTGGGGTCTGGCGCGGCGCAACTGGTTGCTGCGGCGCTATCCCGCCGCGCCGGGCGACGGCGAGCCGTGAGCCTACCGAAGCAAAGCACCCGGGGCCGCGCATTGACGGTGGATTTCTGGGCCGCCCGATTCCGCCCGTTTATCATTGGCCTTTTCGTGCTTGGGCCGCTGATGCTGCTGGTCACCAGTTACACCGGCGACAGCGACCAGTTGATCGTGGGCGACGGGCGGGAGTATTTCGAATACGCGCGCGTGCTGGTGATTGAAGGGCACCTGCCGTACGAGCATCTGCGTTATCCCTGCGGGGTGTCGCTGATCGGGATTATCGGGTATGCGCCGTCGGTCTGGCTGGCGCGGGCGGCCGGCTGGCTGGAGCGCGGGCGCGCGGCCGAGGGCTGGGCGATTTTCAATCAGTTCAGCTTCTGCGCGCCGCTGATCCTGCTGGCGGCGGCCGGGGTGTGGGCCAATCTGCGGATGCTGGCGCGGCTGGGATTTGCCGGTCCGGTCGCCCGGTTCAGTCTGATGTGCTGGCTGGTGGGGACGAATCTGCCGTGGTATCTGTTCAAGGAACCGGCGATGAGCGAGAGCGCCACGTTCAGCACGCTGTCGATTTATTATTATTTATTGATCCGGGACGGATATGGAAACGTTTCCGCGCGGCCGGACCCCCGGCGCTGGGCAGTCATTGGATTTTTTCTGGGGCTGGCCGGGGCGATTCGCCAGCAGAACATCCTGCACTGCGCGGCCGTGCCGCTGCTGGTCGTGCTGCAACAACGGGGGGTGTGGCGCGAGCAGCCGCGCCAAGCGGCGCGAAATGTGGTCTGGTGCGTCGCGCCGGCCGCCGCGGCGAGCGCGGTGCCGTTCGTCGTTCCGTGGATCGTGTGGTCGTTCGCGCGCGAGGGGGCGCGGCTGTATGCCTATGGTTCGGAGGGATTTGATTTTCTGCACCCGCGGCTGCTGGAGATCCTGATCCTGCCCGGCTATCACGGGTTTTTCGCGTGGACGCCGATGTTCGCGCTGGCGGCGCTCGGCTGGATATTCTTTTTTCGCCGGCACCGCGGGCTGTTCGCGCCGTTTCTCGTTCCGGCGTTCCTGCAGTACTACCTGATTGCGTCGTGGTGGGCGCCGAGCTTCGGGGCGAGCATCGGCCACCGCGGGTTCATCACGATTCTGCCGGTGCTGCTGCCGGGTCTGGCGGCGCTGCTGGAGTGGAGCCGGGCACGCGGCGGACGCGTGGAGCGGGCGCTGGCGGCGCTGCTGCTGGCGCTGATCGCGGCGAATGGCGTGGTGCTGCTGATGCTGGCCACGGGACGGCTGTCGGCGAACTGAACGCGGCACGGGCCATGAGCACGGGGCGAGGGTTATTCCCGCGCCGCCATTTCGATCCAGACGCGGATCCGGGCCGTATTCATCCCGAGCATGACCGTGGCGAGGAGCATCAGGCCGTAGCCCATCATCTGGCTCATCCCGACATAGGGGCCGACGAGGCCGAACATGGCGATCGACTCGAAGAGGGCGTCGCTAAGGATCGCCATCAGCTTGACGCGCGCGAGGCCGCGCGAAGCGGTCAGGTTCCAGAGGAGCGCGGGGAGCATGAAGCCGGCGGGGATCTGCGCGACGGCGACGACGATCAGGAGCAGCGCGGCGGTGCGCTGGGCCGGCGCCGCGGCGGCGTCGGGGGTGGAGATTTGCGGAAACATGACGAACCAGGCGAGGAGGAGGAAAAACGGAACCGAGGCGGTCATCGCCCAGTGAACGAGCCAGATGGCCGACTCGCCGGCGTTGCCGGCCGGACGGTTATTGACGGGGGTCATCCGTCCGCTTCCTTGCGCCAGATCTTGCGCGGGTCGTCGGGGCGCAGTTCGGCGTATTTGGCGTGGATCATCTGGAAATCCTCCCACGCGCGCGGCTTGAAGCCGGGTGAACGCAGGAGGAACGCGGGGTGATAGGTGGCCAGCAGCGGGATGCCGTGATAGCTGTGCCAGTGGCCGCGAAGACGGCCGATGGGGAGGTCGCTGCGGCAGAGGTACTGGGCGGCGTGGGCGCCGAGCGCGACGAGGATTTTGGGCTGGACCAGCGCGAGCTGCTCGACGAGGAAATGCTCGCAGGCGGCCTTTTCGTTGGGCAGCGGGTCGCGATTGTCCGGCGGGCGGCACTTGAGCGTGTTGCAGATGTAGACTTCCTCGCGCTGGAAGCCGATGGCGGCGAGCATCTTGTTGAGGAGTTGGCCGGCGCGGCCGACGAAGGGGATGCCCTGGGCGTCCTCGTCGCCGCCGGGGGCCTCGCCGACGAACATGATGCTGGCTTCGGGGCTGCCGTCGCCGTAGACGAGGCGTTTGCGCGTGGCGCCGAGCGCGCAGGCGCGGCAGGCTTCGGCGCGGGCGATGGCCTCGCGCATGCGGTCGAGGCGCTGTTCGCGGGGGAGGGGGGGGCCGAAGGCGGGATCGAGCGTCGGTCGCGAGGGGGTCGCCTTCGGGGCGAACAGATCCGGCGGCGCGGAGGGATTGGGCTGGGCCGATCTGGCGGGGCGCGCGGGGCGCGCGGCGCTCGCCATCGGGCCCGGCTGGAGCGAACCGCCGGACGGGGCCGGGGGAGAGGACTTGCGCGCGGGGCCGGGGTTCGTCGCGAAGGTCAGCGCCGGCAGCGGGCCTTCCAGGTAGAGGCAACCGCTTTCCTTGAGGAACTGCAGGTAGTTGAGCAGATGGTGTTTGATTGACGGCACCGTGGGGCTCCCGCGCTGATTCGACCCGACCTTAGCAGACCGGGAAAAAACGCGCCAAGCGAAAGGCGGGGCCGCCGCCGGTCCGCTCGTGCAAGAGCGCGGATCAGTCGCGCTGGATTTCGACGGTGACGCTCGGGCTTTCGGGTTCGGCAGCCGGCGCGCGGGGGGCGGGGGCGGGTCGCGGCGCCGGCGGGGTCGCGGCGGGCTGGTCGGTGGGCAGTTGGCGGTTGACGCGCTGGAGTTCCTCGCGGCGGCGGCGATCGCGGATCGATTGCCAGAGGGTTTGTTCAAGCTGGTCGGTCAGGTCGATGGCGTAGGCGCGGCCGCCGCGCAGTTCGAGGGTCAGGGGGGGCCATTCGACGCCGTTCGGTCCGGCGGGCGCGCCGGCGAACGTGCGCAGGCGCCAGCGGCCGGCGGCCAGCGCCAGCCACTGATCGCCCTTGACGGGCTGGGGCAGGCGGACGGTCCGGTCCGTCGCGTCCGCGGCCGAGTCGACGTCGACGGGTTCGAGGATCCAAAGCGGGCGGAGCCGGTCCATGTCGTTGCGGAGCCGCAGGGCGGCGGCGCCAGGCGGGGCCTGGACGGCCTGCGCGCCGGCGAGCTCGCGCAGCTCCAGCGCTTCGGCCGCGCGGCCGGCCTGGTCGCGCTGAAGGCTGCGGGCGCGCAGCTCGGCGCCTTTTTCCTCGAGCCATTCGGCGGACGGGGCGCGAGGGGCGGCGGGCTGCGCGGGGGCGGGGAGCGGCGCCGCGAGGGCGCAGAGAAGGGCAAGGGCGGCGGGCAGCGCGCGGGCGTTCATGATGCGCCGGCGCCCGGATCCGGCGCGCAGACGGCGCAGCCGGCGTCGCCGTTGCCGCGCCACTCGCGGACGCGGAAGCGGACCTGGAGTTCGTCCTCGGCCAGGCGGCGGCAGGCTTCGACATCGACCTCGGGAACGGCCACCAGATTGAGCGTAACGTCGGGGACGACCGCGCGGGCCGATTTGACGAAGTCGAGCATCGCGTCCCAGGAGCGGGCGGGGTCGCGCGGGTGGGCAATGCGATTGTAGGTCTCGCGGTCGTGGGCGATGAGGTTGACGCCGACGCTGTCGAACAGGCCGGCCAATTCGGGGGTCAGGTCGCGCTGATTGATCAGGCTGCCGTTGCCGTTGGTGTTGAGGCCGACGCGGGCGCCGCGCTCCTTGAGACCGCGGGCGACCTGGCGGCAGACGTCCCAGCGCATCGTCGGTTCACCCAGGCCGCTGAGAACAATTTCATCATACTGGTGGATGTCGGCAACGCGGTCGAGCAGTTCAGCGGCCGTTGGTTCCTCATCCAGTTTCAGAAAATGGCCCATGACCATGTAATCCTGGCAGCGCTGGCAGTAGTAGCATTCGTTGGAGCAGCGGTTGGTGATGGAGAGATAGAGGTTGCGGCGGATAGCGTAGGTGACGGCGCCGCGGGCGGCGTCGGGGAGGTCGAAGAGGCGGATTGCGTTGGTTTTGGTGATGCGGGCGGCGTCCTGGTAGCTGACGCCGGTCAGGTCGGCGAGCATCTTGACCGTGTGTTTCATGTAGGAGGGTTCATTGCGGCGGCCGCGCTTGCTCTGGGGGGGGAGGTAGGGGGCGTCGGTTTCGCAGAGGACGCGGTCGAGGCCGATGCGGCTGACGACGTCGCGCAGGGCGGCGCCGTTGGGGTAGGTGATCGCGCCGCCGAGGCCGAGATGGAAGCCGAGGCGGATGAGTTCCTCGGCCTGGGGCAGATCGCCGGAGAAGCAATGGACGACGCCGCGGCGGGGGATGCGCTCGTCGGTCCGGATCAGGTCGATGAGGTCGTCGTAGGCGTCGCGGCAATGGATGATCAGCGGCAGGTTGCGGCGGCCGGCGAGGTGGGCCTGGGCGGCGAAGCATTCGATCTGGCGTTCGCGTTGATAACCGGGATAGTGGAAATCCAAGCCGATTTCGCCGATGGCGACGACGGCGGGATCGCGGGCGAGCCGTTCGAGTTCGAGCAGTGCGAGGGGGCTGAAGGCGGCCTCGTGGTGGGGGTGAATGCCGACGGCGGCGGCGAGGCACGGCTCGTGGCGGGCAAGCTGGATGGCGCGGCGGCTGGATTCGAGCTTGTCGCCGACGACAATCAGGCGCTCGATGCCGGCATCGGCGGCGCGGGCCAGCACGCGGTTCAGATCGCGGGCGAACTTCTTATCCTGAAGGTGGGCATGCGAATCGATAAGCATCGGCGTGGAACCGGATGGAAGGGGGTCCCCAGGGAAATCCGCCTCAGGCATGCCCATTTTACCCGTGGCGACGGGGGATGAAAACTTGAAAAAAAGCGGGGCGGGCTCAGAACTCTCTGCCGGAATCGCCGGGTTTCGCGAGCCGAGGACGAGGGACGGGTGCCGAGAGCCGAATTTTGGGGGGGCGGGGGGAACAGAGGGGAAAAATGCGTGTCGGGTGGAGCAGAGGAGTTGCGTCCCATCCTTTGATCCTGCCATGCGGAGGTGATGGCTCATGAACGCGCATTTGCAAATCTCGCGGTTCGTTGGGCTGGCCGGCTTGATGTTGCTGGCGGCGACGGCCGGCGCGCGCCAGGTTGCCCTGGAGGTGCAGGCCGGGCAGCCGCTGCTCAAGGCCGGCGAAAAGCAGACGGCCTACCTGATGATCACGCTGACGGGGCCGGCGGTGGAGAGCGCGTCGGAACGGCCGCCGGCGAACGTGGCGATCGTGCTGGACAAATCAGGGTCGATGGGCGGGGAGAAGATCGCCGAGGCGCGCGAGGCGGCGCTGCTGGCGCTGGAGCGGCTGGACAAGGAAGATATCGTCAGCATCGTCGCCTATGACACCGATGTGCGGGTGGTGCTGCCGGCGACGCGGCTGCGCGACCGCGAGCAGATCGAGACCGCGATTCGCGGGATCGAGGCCGGGGGGAACACGGCGCTGTACGGCGGGGTGAGCCGCGGGGCCGAGGAACTGCGCAAGTTCCAGGAGCGCGACCAGGTCAACCGGCTGATTCTGCTGTCGGACGGTCTGGCTAATGTAGGGCCGGCGACGCCGGAGGAGCTGGCGGCGCTGGGGCGCGAACTGGGGGGCGAGGGGCTGCCGGTGACGACGATCGGCCTGGGGCTGGGCTATAACGAGGATCTGATGTACCGGCTGGCGGAACAGAGCGACGGCAATCACGTCTTCGCCGAGCGGGCGAGCGACCTGGCGTCGCTGTTCGATGAAGAGTTCGGCTCGATTCTGCAGGTGGTCGCGCGCGACCTGCGGGTGGCCGTGCGATGCGGCGAGGGGGTGCGGCCGGTGCGCGTGCTGGGTCGGGATGCCGAGATCGACGGGCGCGACGTGATGCTGGAGCTGGCGCAACTGCATGGTGCACGCGACACGGACATCATCCTGGAGGTGGAGGTGCCGGCGCGCGAAGCGGGCGACAGCCTGAAGCTGGCCGAGGTGGAGGTGGAGTACCGCAACCTGCTGAACGAAACCGACGAGCGACTGACGAGCGAGGTTTCGGCGCGGTTCACCGATTCGAGCGAGGCGATCGAGAAGGCGGAGAATGACGAGGTGATGGCGCGGGTGGTGCAGCGCATCGCGGCCGAACGCAATGCGCTGGCGACGAAGCTGCGCGATCAGGGGGAGATCGACAAGGCGCGCGAGATCCTGATCACGAATGAGGCGTATCTGAAGGAAGGCGCGGCGCGCTATGATGCGCCGGGGTTGGGGGCGTATGCCGAGATCCAGGCCGACGACGC
>ERZ795049.4218-NODE-4218-length-14445-cov-6.551008_pt1 | contig 14445 bp, 5 predicted proteins | sample MGYA00375133_ERZ795049 | MGnify/ENA primary metagenome ERZ795049 (study PRJEB30178, sample SAMN05720147) | activated sludge metagenome | isolation source: anaerobic digester from wastewater treatment plant | place: Japan | collected 2015-04-20 ...
GGAAATGCTTTTAGTGCCACTTTGGATAGAAATAGTCTGTGAATCCAATAGTTCTTTGCCAGAGAAGAGTTCAAATTTTAGGGAGCTTGCATACGGGTGGATATAGCGCGCAGAGCTTGAGGCCCCTGAGTTTGCTCTGGCCTGCTCGATAGCCGGACCCTCCAGGTTAAAGGTAATATTTGCCCATTGTTTTGTGCCAAGGTCGCAAGCTGTAAGTATGATTAAAAAGATGCCAACGATAAAACAGAGCTTAAAAATAAGGTTTTTTTTCATTTTGTTTCTCCTATTGTTTTTGGTTAAATTCATTGTATAAGGTACTCGTGAGGTTCTGAGTTGTGTAACTGATGTACATTTTTACTTTTCTAGCTCTATTATAACACAGGTTTTGGAAAAAACCAGTTTTTTTGAAAATAGTTTATTTTTTTTGTAACATTTCTTCAAAATCATAGATGGGCATCGCTTTATTGTAGTAATGCCCTTGTATATGGGTGCAACCCCAGCGTTCAAGGATGTTTTTTTGTTTTTCTAGCTCAACACCTTCTGCGAGACTGTCGACGTTCATGTCCTTTGTCATTGACAAGATATTTTTTAAGATAACTTGGGCTTTGAAAATTTCATCTGCTTCTATAGAAGTGAGAATGTTGTCAACAAAGCTTTTATCGATTTTTAGGGTATCGAGAGGCATTTTTTGCAAAAGATTTAGCGAAGAGTATCCTGTTCCAAAATCGTCCATCGAGAGCTTAAAGTCCTCTGTTTTGATTGCTTCCATGATAGATACAATATACTCTTGATTATCGTATAAAGCTGTTTCGGTTAGCTCAAATTCTATCAGTTCATGTGGAACATCGTAGGAGTCCACAACTTGCAGTGCTTTTTCCAAGAAAAAAGGAATCGTTATGGTGTAGCGAGAAATATTTACAGATACAGGAACAAGGGCGATGTTTTGTGATCTCCACTCCTTTATTTTTTTACAAACCGTTTCCAAAACATAAAAATCAATCAAGTGAATAAGCCCAGCTTCTTCCACATAGCCAATAAATGAACGTGGAAATAAAAACTCGTTAAAATGCCTATTCCATCGAATGAGGGCTTCTCCTCCAGAAAGCCTACCTTTTATATTGTGTTTGGGTTGAATATAGACAATGAGCTCTTTGTCTTTGAGAGCACGAGGTATCTCTCGTACAATTTTTTTTGCCTTAAAATACTTGTCTTTCATCGACTCTGTGTAAATAATAACTTCAGTTGCGCTTGGTTTAATTCCTTGTGCTTGTGCCAGTTTTGCAAAATCTGCAACCATATCTTTACCTGCTATAGAATGTTCGGATGAAACAGCACCACAGCGATAATAAATTTTATAGCTCGGGTCTTCAGGTAAAGAGTCCATCTTGTCAAACATTTCCAGTAGTTTTGTTTTGAGTTCTTTTTCAGATAAGAGTTCAGTAACAAGGGCAAAGTTGTCATTGTGACAGCGCACCAAGTGTTTTACCCATGGCTCTTTTTCTGCAACTTCTCCAACTCGGGCTAAAACTTTATCTGCAATTATGTGTCCGAAATTTTCGTTTATCATTTTAAAGTCTTTTATGTCGAAATGTGCAAAGCAAAAAGGTTTGCCCACTTTTTTTTGCTTCAAAAAGAAAAAATCCCAAAGCCACCACCAGTTTTTTTGACCAGAAAATCGCTCGTAGTAAGCTCTGTCCCTGTATCGAAAGAGAAAAAAGATAGAGATAGAAAATGAAACAATCAACGCGAAAAAGAAGTAAATCATAACTAAGATTCTATCATTCTTTTTTTTTGAATGCAACTTAAAAAAAAATGCAAAACGAGCTTCTGTGTCTGTTCTGTGACTTTCTAAATCGCTTGCAATATATTGAAAACCTGTTAAAATAATAGCTATGATATAGTAGAATAAGTAAAAAAAATGATTCAGTAGCAAGATAATTATACATCTTATGTAGGAGGAAAATAGCATAAACAGTATTTATTGTGGAGGTTTTAATGATTAAACATGTTTTAGCGCCACTTGATGGCTCGGTTTTGGCAGAATCTGTGTTGCCGCATATTATGTCAATTTCTTTGGTTTTGAATGCTCAGGTGAGTCTTTTGCATGTTATTGAAAGAAACGATAAAGACTGGGCACATGCAATAGATCCCATTGATTGGCATGTAAGAAAAGATAAGGCAAAAAAATACATTGAAGAAAAAGCAAAACCTTTTATAAAAAAGGGTTTAAAAGTGCATACCATTCTAAAAGAAGGAAATCCCGCAGAGCATATTATCAATTACACCTACGAAAATGATGTAGATCTTGTCATTATGAGTTCTCATGGACAAAGTGGGATAAGTGATTGGAATATAGGTTCTGTTGTACAAAAGGTTATGATGGGTATTCCTTGTTCGACATTGCTCGTGAGGGCTTCTCATACTGAAGAACAAGTGGAGTGCTTAAAATACAAAACAATTTTTATCGGTTTAGATTGCTCACCTCAGGCTGAATTTGTCTTACCCCTCGCAGGAAGCATCGCAGAGCATTATAAGGCAAAACTTGTTCTAGGTACTGTTATAAAAAAAGTTGAGCTCTTAAATCATCTTCCATTTTCACATGAAGAAGAAAAACTTCTCGAAAAGGTGCTTGATTTAAGCAAAAAAGAAGCCCAATCCTATCTTGAAAAAATAAAAACACAGCTAGAAGTAAAAAACCTGCATGTAGAAACCCGCCTTGGAATACACAACAACATAAGTTCTGCGCTTATGGATATGGTTGATGAGGTGAAAGCTGATCTTGTCTTGCTTTCGGCACATGGGCATTCATCAGAAGGAAGGCATTCTTTTGGAAGCATGGCGACGAGTTTTATTGTATATGGAAATAAGACAAGTTTAATTATGCAAAATTTACCCTACAATAGGCCCAAACCTGTTCAAAGCATACTATCAAAAAGAGGAAGTAAAGAATTTTAAGAATGAATGAAAAGCAATTGACTGAAAAACCTTGTGATATGTCGGCATCATATTTGGCAACAAATATGGAGCATGAATCTAAAAAAAAACAACCTTGTCCTTTAAATCCATGGACAGCTGAGCTTGAAAAAACAATAAAAAAAGCATATGAGTTTTTTGAAGAAGCAAGTCGAAAAAAAAAGACTGTGCCACAGGCTGCAGAATGGCTTTTGGATAATTATTATATAATCGAAGAAGCCTTTGCCCAGTTTAAAGAAAACATACCTCTTTCTTTTTATAAAAAATTACCTATTGCTAAGGTGCAGGAATCGCCCTGCTTGCCTCGAATTTATTTTCTTTCAGCAGGAATTTTGCTTACAAATCAGGGACGTCTCGATATAGAGGGTATAAAAACCTATGTGAATGAATTTCAAAAAACAATTCCGCTGACAATCGGGGAGCTTTGGGCTATACCGACTATGATGCGCTTTAAAATTCTTGAGGGGCTTGCGTCTTCTCTGTCTATACTTATAGATAAAAAATATGAAAGCAAAAATGTTTTTCCCTTTTCCTTTGAAAATGCCGAAAAAGAAATTGCGTTTTTAGAAGCCGCAGACTATGTAAGCGTTTTTATTTTAAGTTTACGTATGATAGCAAACCAAGACTGGAAAGTTTTTTTTGAAGACTGTAGCCTTGTCGAAAAAAAACTACGAAAAGATCCAGCAGGTTTTTATGATAAAATGGATTTTGCTACAAGAAATAGCTATAGAAATGAAATAGAAGAACTGGGGAAGGGCTCAGCTCTTGCAGAAATAGAGGCGGTAGAAAAATGTCTTGAACTCGTTGAAAAAGGAAGTGATTTTCAAGAACGGACTGTAGGTTATTATCTTATTGATTTGGGAAGGGAAGAGCTTGAAAAGGAACTTGCATATAAACCTGCCGCTAAAAAAAAGCTAAAACACTGGCTGAAAAAACGGGCGAGTGCTTTTTTCCTTTTAACAAACTTCTTTGGAAGTCTTTTTTTAAGCGCGTCCCTGGCTTTTATATGCTGGCTTTTTGGCGCCAAAATAGCGGAAGTTTTTTTTGCATTCTTTTTATCGCTTGTGCCGTTATCTGCATTTGTTTCCGTTGTGGTAAATCGCTTTGTGTTGCGACGGGTAAGTCCCAAAATATTACCCAAGCTTAATTTGAGTGAGGGGGTACCGGAAGAGTTTCTGTCCATTGTTGTTATTCCGACCTTGGTTGGAAGTGAAGCTGATGTCGAAATGCTTTTGCGAAAAATAGAAACGCAGTACCTTGGCAATATCGATAGAAATATCTACTTTGCTCTTTTAACAGACTTTACCGACGCAAAAAGTGAAAGTCTTTCAACTGACGAAGCTATTCTTACACGGCTGACAGAGGGGATAGACCAACTCAATGAAACCTACAGTGAAGGAGACTATAAACCCTTTTTTGTTTTTCATAGAAAGCGACTTTTTAATAAAAGTGAAAATTGTTTTATGGCCTGGGAGCGAAAACGGGGGAAACTTGAAGAGTTTAATCGTCTTATTTTGGGCGATGCAAATACAAGCTATTATGTAAAGCATGGCGATGTGGGTGTTTTACCGAAGATTCGCTATGTAATTACCCTCGATGAAGATACGCTTTTACCAAATGGAAGTGCAAAACGACTCATAGGTGCTATGGCACATCCTTTAAATCGAGCGGTATTTGATGAGAAAACGGGACAGCTTATAAAAGGCTATTCTATTATACAGCCGCGACTACAAGTCTGGCCTATTGAAGCAAATTATTCGCTTTTTACACAGGTGTATTCTGGAGACCTTTCTTTGGACCTTTACACCCTCGCTGTTTCAGATGTGTATCAAGATTTATTTAGAGAAGGAAGTTTTGTGGGTAAGGGTATTTATGACGTAGTGGCTTTTGAAAAAAGTCTTGAAAATAAAATACCAGAAAACAGGCTTCTCAGTCATGATTTATTTGAAGGCATTCAAGGGCGCTGCGCTCTTGCAAGCGATATTGTTCTGTATGAAGGTTATCCGTCTCATTATGTTGCGTATATGAAGCACTCTCATCGTTGGATTCGAGGGGATTGGCAGTTAGTTCCATGGCTAAAAAAAAGAGTGCGAGGACGAGATGGGAAAAAGTATAAAAATACAATTTCTCGAATCAACCGGTATAAAATATTTGATAACTTGCGACGCAGTCTCATACCTTTTTTTGTTATGCTCTTGCTTTTTGCAAGCTGGTTTTATTTGCCTGGTCCAAAAATACTTTGGATTTTTCTTGCACTTACACCCTATCTACCGAGCATTTTCTTTAGTTTTATAGATTCACTTTTTGGGCCAAAAGAAAGTGATGGCCCTCGTGGCGATGTAAAAATAAATCGGCAAGCGTTTTTACGAACATTTTTTGAATTGAGCTTTTTACCTCACAAAACCTTCGTTAGCCTCGATGCTATCATTAGAACGCTTTGGAGACTTTCTTTTTCTAAAAAACATTTGCTAGAATGGGTTTCTGCTGCCCAAAACGAAAAAAGATATGGCAAAAAAGATATGGCTTCTATTATTTTAAAAGTGTTTTTTCCCACACAAGTGTTTAGCCTCCTTGTTTTTTTTGTCGCTTTCTTTTTTGCACCTACACAGATTTTTTATCTTCTCCCCTTTGTTTTGCTTTGGTTTTTTGCACCTTTTATAGCAATACGAATAGGTAAGGCGCAAGAACACAAAACAGAAAAACTTACAGAAAATCAAGATAGGCTTTTGCGCCGTCTTTCACGAAATACCTGGCTCTTTTTTGAACATTTTGTTGGGCCAGAAGATAACTGGCTTCCACCTGATCATTATCAGGAATCGCCACGGGGTATCGTTGCTCATCGAACTTCACCGACAAATATAGGGCTTTTGCTTTTATCAAGCCTATCTGCTTTTGATTTTGCCTATTTTGGCCACCTTGAATTGTATACGCGATTACAAAACTGTTTTGACGGCATGAAGGGCTTAGAGCGTTACAGAGGGCATTTTCTTAACTGGTATGATACAAAATCTTTGTCGCCATTGAATCCGCGCTATGTTTCAAGCGTTGACAGTGGGAATTTGGCCGCAAGCATTATGATCGCTGCGCAAGCGCCAAAAGATGTTTTACAAAAACCAGTCATTCGTCTTGCGGGGCTTTTGGACAGCCTTGATTTGCTTTTTGATTTTTCTCGAAGTCTTTCTCTTCCAAAAAAAAGCGAAGATTTAGAAAAAAACCTTCTTGCTTTGATGAAAAACATTCAAGCCATTGATGAGGAAGACAGTGATTTTCCCGTGCAGTTAAAAAAATTACTCGTCGATGAGCCCAAGAAACTTGAGGAAGGGCTTGAAAAGCTCATACACAAATCTCGTCAAGAAATAGATACAAATCTTTTGCAAAGCCTTTCTACATGGGTGGATCGTTGTTTGCGTCATATGCGAAATGTACAGCTTGATATAGAGCGCTATATTCCGTGGACTTTTGCCTTTGCAGATATTCCTGAAGAATTGGAAGCGGTTCTTTCCAACAATGAAATTTCTGATCTATGGTTGCGTCTTGAAAAAACGCTGGTTTTCAATCCTCCTTTTGAAGCAATTCCAAAAATAACCGTAAATGCGCTTATTATTCTTGATGATTTAATGCCACTTGTTAAGACAGAGATTTTTGTAAGTTGGTTTGAAAATCTACGAGAAAAAATACAAGAAAGCCATATTGCTTCTAGAAGTCTCATTTCAGATTTTAGCGAGTTTTCAAAAACGGCTGATCTTTTGGTGCGAGAAATGGATTTTAGCTTTTTATTCAATACGCAGCGAAAGGTTTTTCATATTGGCTATAATCTTGATTCTGGACAAATGGATGAAAATTATTACGACTTGCTTGCCTCTGAAGCGCGCATTGCAAGTATTGTTGCGATAGGTAAGGGTGATGTGCCGAGTAGTCATTGGCTCCATATGGCACGTCCCCTAACAAAGCATGCAGGAAAACAGCTTCTCCTTTCATGGAGTGCAACTATGTTTGAATATCTCATGCCTCTACTATTTATGAAAACATATGAAAATTCCCTTCTTTCGCAAAGTTGTACGCTTGCCGTTGAAAAACAAATTGCCTATGGGAAAGAAAAAGGAACGCCCTGGGGTATTTCGGAATCTAGCTACTATCATTTTGATGCATCGGAAGTGTATCAGTACAGGGCCTTTGGTGTTCCTGGTCTTGGCTATAAACGGGGGCTTGGGGAGGATCATGTTATTGCCCCCTATGCAAGTATTTTGGCGCTCCCAATTGCTCCGAAGGCTGTTTTGCAAAACCTTATGCAGCTAAAAAAGAAAGAGGCTTGGGGGTTTTACGGGCTTATTGAATCCCTCGATTTTACAAAACGGCGTTTACAACCAGGGCAGAACTTTGCCTTAGTTAAAACTTATATGGCGCATCATCAAGGCATGATTTTATTAGCGCTTTCAAATTATTTTAACAATAATAAACATATCGCACGGTTTCATGCTGATCCGCGAATTAAAAGCCTTGAGTTCTTACTACAGGAACAAAATCCGAAATCTGCGCGTGTTGAACATCCACATCCGCAAAGTCTTGGGCTTGTGCATCCTATTAAATCTATTATCCCAATGGAATCCTGGCCTATTATTTCCTCTCTTCGCCAGCCGCAGCTGAATATGCTTACCAACGGAAATTACACTCTCATGATAAGTGCTTCTGGGGCAGGTTTTAGTCGGTGGAAGGGTACAGACCTCACACGATGGCGTGGCGATGCGAGTCTTGACAATCATGGTTCATGGATATATCTAAAAGATTTGGATAGCAATAAACTCTGGTCTCCAACAGCCCAACCTATGGGAGGAAATATTGAAAAGTCTCAGGTTTCGTTCTATCCTCATAAGGCGGTCTTTGAAGAAAACTTAAATGAAGTGCATACAAAAATGGAAGTTGCGGTTTTTCAAGATGCGGATGCTGAGTTGCGGTATATGGAGCTAACAAATGCAAATAATGAAAGACGAAATCTTTCGCTTACGAGTTATGGCGAAGTTATACTTACAAGCCAAGAAGCTGACAGTCGCCATCCTGCTTTTAATAAATTATTTATAGAAAGTGAATACATAGAAGACTATAATGCCTTGCTTATAAAAAGACGGCCTCGCTCAAAGGACGAAAAAACACTTTATTTTATACATCTTGTTCAAGGAGAAAAAGATGATTTTTCAGTGCATAGTTATGAAACAGATAGAAGTGTTTTTTTGGGTCGTGGTGGAAGTATTCAAAATCCTCATGCCCTTCAAGATGAAGAAAAACTTACAAAGACTTTGGGTTTTAGTTTAGATCCCATTTATGCCTTGCAAACGAAGCTAACATTAAAGCCCTATGAAACAAAGAAAATTGCTTTTATAAGTTTAGTTGCAGAAACGAAAAAAGAAGCGCTTCGTCTTGCAAGCCGTTTTCAGCAGTGGTACGGTATAGAAAAATCAAGAGAAATGCTTAGCCTCTATGCAGAAGAAGAGATAGAGCGTTTTGAACTATCCATAGAAAACTACCAGTTAAATGCAAAAATGCTTTCTGCTCTGCTTTATCCTTCACAAGCAATGAGAGCAAATGCTCAGATTCTCAGAAAAAATAAACTTGGACAAGCAGGTTTATGGCCCTTTGCGATATCTGGTGATTATCCTATCCTCGTCTTGAAACTTTCAAAAAACGGGACAGAATTATTGCAAGAGCTTTTGAAATCGCATTCCTTCTGGCGAAGGCGCGGTGTAAAGGTAGATTTTGTTATCCTTAATCAAAGGATTTCTGTGTATGAACAGGAACTTTCAAATAGCATATATCGCTTAGTGAATCAAAGCGGCAATGAAGGTATGATAAATCAGCGAGGTGGTATTTTCATCCTTCGTGAAGATCAGATGAATGAGGATGAGAAACTCCTTCTCTATGCTTCTGCTCGACTGATTTTGGAAGGGGAAGAAGGTTCACTTGAAAAACAACTCGAAAAATTTGCTTTAGAAACAATGCGTCTGCCTCGATTTGTTGCAGTTAAACCACCCTACTGGCTTAAAGAAGGAGGGCATCTTATTTCTCGCCCTGAAAACTTAGCCTTTGACAATGGTTATGGTGGTTTTAGCTCAGATGGTAGAGCCTATTCTATCTATCTTGAGGGATATGAGCAAACACCAGCTCCGTGGATAAATGTGATCGCCAATAAAGATTTTGGCTTTCTTGTTTCTGAGCGTGGTTTGGGAACAACCTGGGCGCTCAATTCGGGCGAAAATAGGCTTACCACCTGGCATAATGACCCAGTTTTAGATTCTCCATCCGAGGCTCTTTATTTACGAGATGAGGATACGGGACAAATCTGGAGTCCAACTCCGGGACCAAAACGAGACGGTGCACCGTATCTTATAAGACACAAGCCCGGAGCGAGTATCTTTGAACATAGTAGCTATGGCATAGTGCAAAAGCTAAGGCTTTTTGCCGATGTGGAAAAACCTATAAAAATGGTCCAACTGCAAATAAGCAATAAAACCGAAGAGACGCGAAGAATTACTGTTTCGTATTATGCAGAGTGGGTTTTAGGAGATTTACGAGAAAAACATGCAGCCTATATAATACCTGAGTTTGACTCAAAGCATTCAGCCCTTCTCGTGCAAAACCCCTATAATGTGCAATTTGCATCTCGAGTTGCTTTTTTAGCCTCTACTCGTGAATTGAACTGGGTTACCAGTGATCGACTTGAGTTTTTGGGAGCACGAAAAAGCTACGAGGAACCTTCTGCATTGAGTAGGCTTGGTCTTACGGGAAATGTAAGCCCAGGCTTTGATCCTTGTGCTGTAGTACAAAACCTTATTTGGCTTGCTCCAGGTGAAACAAAGGAAGTAACATTTTTACTTGGGCAGGGAGAAGATAGAGACAATGCCATCGAGCTTATACAAGAGTTTCAAGATATTCAAAATATTGAAAAAGCCTATCGTAGAAGCATAAAAAAATGGGAAGAAATACTTGGTACAATTGAAGTAAAGACTCCCGAAAAAACGATGGACATAATGCTCAATACCTGGCTTTTATATCAATCACTGTCTTGTAGAATGTGGGGGAGGACAGCCTTTTATCAATCGAGCGGTGCCTATGGCTATCGAGATCAATTGCAGGATAGTATGGCTTTTTTACATAGCAGTCCTGACATAGCCCGCGAACATATTCTTCGATCTGCCGCTTCGCAATTTGAAGAAGGTGATGTGCTTCATTGGTGGCATCCACCCACAACACGTGGCATTAGAAGCCGCATTGTTGACAATCTCTTGTGGTTGCCTTTTGTGACCGCCCGCTATATTTCTGTAACAGGAGACATGTCTATATTGGATGAAGAAATTCCTTTTTTACATGCAAGTCTTTTAGAAGAGAATGAGCATGAGCGTTTTAATGTCTTTGCCCATGGCGATGAGTCGGCCTCACTTTATGAGCACTGTTTACGAGCGATACGAAAGGGTGCAACAAAAAGCGCAAAAGGGCTTCCCCTCATGGGTGGAGGAGATTGGAACGACGGCATGAATCGCGTTGGAAAAGATGGCAAGGGTGAAAGCATTTGGATGGGCTTTTTTCTCATCGCTTGCTTGAAGAATTTTGCAGAAGTTTGTCTTGAAAAAAATGATAGTGAAGAAGCTGAGAAGTTTAAATCTATGGCAAAAGAGTATACGAAGGCTATAGAAACACATGCCTGGGATGGTGCTTGGTATAGAAGAGCGTATTTTGATAACGGCGACCCACTCGGTTCTAGCGAAAATGAAGAATGCCGCATTGATTCTATAAGCCAATCTTGGGCTATTATTTCTGGAGCTGCAGAAAAAGAACGGGCAGAAATGGCAATGGCTTCCCTTGATAAAGAACTCGTTCTCAACGAAGAGAAAATACTTCTTTTACTCCGCCCTCCCTTCAATAATAGCAAAAATGATCCAGGCTATATCATGGCCTATCCTCCTGGAATTCGAGAAAATGGTGGACAATATACACACGGTGTTTTATGGGCACTTTGGGCACTTGCAAAAATCGGCAAGGGGGATAGAGCCTTTGAATTATTCAATATGATAAATCCTATAAACCATGCAAGACAAAAGGCAGATGCAAAACTCTATCGTGTAGAACCCTATGTGCTTTCAGCAGATGTATATGGCGCCCATCCACACCTTGGACGAGGAGGCTGGACATGGTATACCGGCTCTGCTGCTTGGATGTATCAAATAGGAATAGAACAGCTTTTAGGTATACAAAGAGAAAGGGACGAACTTATTATCGAGCCTTCTATACCAAGACACTGGCCAGGTTTTGAAATTAAGTATCGTTTTGGGAAGAGCCTATACAAAATAGAGGTTGTACAAAAGAGCAATACGGGCAAAACTGTAAAAGAAGAAGAGCGAAGTCTAAGCCTTGATGGAAAAGAACTAGAAGGCAACAGCGTAGCCCTTGTTGACGATAAAAAAGAACATAGAATAAAACTAATAATAAAAACAGTAGATAGGTAGCGCCTTGGGCTTTGCCTCGCTATGTTTTTTAGCAGGCACTTATTTTAGTGTTTTTTATTTATCTATCTGGTATTAAAAAGAATGTACATTATGCCGATAATACATTATACTGTTTAGAGTGTTTAGTGATAAAAGAGAAAGGGGTTTTCATGAACAATGTTCTATTATTTAAGAAAAAAATTGTATGTATAGTGCTTTTTCTTTCTGTGTATTTTTTTAATGGTTTTGCACAAGACACTTTTTTACTTTATATGTATTCTCAAGTAAATGATCACGTTGAAATAAAAAATGTTTCGGCGATAAATCGTATTCTAATAAATAACAAGCATTCGCGCGATTATGATAAATTGGAGAATTATATCCTTATGAAGTCCCGTGAGCAGCTTGTGATGAATAATTTAGATTTAGCAATGGATTTATGCTATATTGTCATTGACAATAATTTAGATAACTTTGAAGCTGTTTCCTTATATACATCTATAGAACGAACAAAGCGAGAAAAAGAAGAAAGAGAGCGTATAGAAAAAGAAAAAGCTCAGATAGAATCGATAAAACAAGCTGAAACAATAAAAAAAGATACCGAAAAAATACAGAGAGAGTACCAGACCATAACAAATACAGCTAGTGGGCAACGTGTATATTTAGACCAAGATGTAGATGATTATTTTCAAACGGTAACATGGGGCTTGGGGCTTGGTTTAGCAAGTTTTTCAGCTATTATCGATATTCCACAAGTTGAAGGTTTTTATGGCATTTCAGTGCTTGGCAATGTATTCTATAGAAGCGAAGTAATTCATGCGGGTATCGATGTTTTTGCTGCTATGGCGCTGTCTTCTTTTTCTGATTTAGATTTTTTACCTGCCAAAGCAGAAGCGAATCTAAATTTCGCCTTTCCAAAATTGGCAAAGTATTTGTATTACCGTGTCGGCGTTGTTGGGTTTTTATCTTATCTCGGAGAAGAAAGCTTTTTGCCAAAACAATTTTTAACACCGACTGCTGGAATCGCTTTAAAAGATATTGGCACAGAAGCCTTTCTTTTTGGTTTGAATGTTGACTATCATTTAGCCCATCTTTATAATGCGGAAATCGGACCAGGTCTTTCTGCCGGGCTAAACTTTTTTATTCGTTTTGCCGATTTAAAAAAAGCGGATGTTGGTTTGATTATTGGTCTCGAGGATAGTTTTTTTTATACGTCTAATGGCTTTCAAAACCATGCAAAAATAAATCTAAGTATTGGAGTTTGGAATAATGATTAAAAAAAGTGCTTTTATTGTTATTTTCTTTTGTTCTTTTTTCTTTCTTAATGCACAAAGCTCCCTTGTAGAGCGATATTTAGCTGCAGCCAACACGAGCTATTCCGAAAAGGACTATGCGAAGGCTTTTAGCTATATAAATTATGTATACGGTCAGTATGATGCGGACAAGACTCCGCGAAATGTTGAAGTGCTCGCTGAACTTATCTACTATGATTATCTAAATCACATGCGGGTTACGAACAATTTTTCTGAGTTCCAGGTAGTTAAAGATAGGCTCGCTGAATTCCCTGCTATTTCATCAGATAGGGTGACTCGCCTTGTTCGTACCTTAAATACGCTCGAATCTCAAAATACAAATTTGGAAACGACTGTGTCAACCGTACTTGATTTACGTGATGCGGTTGAATATAAGATACAATTAGAAAGAACGAAGGCTGAGTTGCATGCATTGGAAAAAGCTTTGGAGGATGCACGAGAAAGTGCTGAAAAAGAAAAATTATACAGAGATAAAGAGTTTCTTGAAACACAAAAAGAATTGTATGAGAAGGCATTAAATCTAAGTAATGAGCGAGATGGAGTCAATAAAACCTTTGTTTTATTGATTATAATTGCTGTTGTTGTGCTTTTCTTTGTATTGTTTGTTGTGATGATGATTATCGTCCGTATTTCAACAAAAAACGCTAAAAAACAACAGGAGCAGTTTGAGGCAACCTTGCAAATGGTTTCTCAAATAGCTCGAAATCCGAGTGAACGTTTGAGCTTGGGCAGTTTTGTTGACTCCTTTGGAGATGCTGCTTCAAACGGTCGCATTGGGGGAACACAGGCTTCTTTGCCACGTCCGGAACTTACTGAAGAGGAGCGGCTTGAGTTGCAAGACCTTGCATTAAAGTGCGAGGCAGTAGGTGAAGATATAGATCGTGTAACGGGACGAAAAAACAATTCGAAAAATGTAGCAGAGTTGGTATATAAAATATCTCATCAGCTTTCCTGTTCAACCTATGACTCTATGCTTTATTTTTGTGCGGCAATGGTTTACGATGCCGGCTTTTTGAAAATAGACACTGAAATCTTTACAAAAGAAAGCCTAAGCACCGAAGAAAAATACGAAATACGAAGCCACGTGAAACAAGCAACAGAAAGCTTTGACTTTATACCAGAAAAATATCTGCCAGTATTTTTAGATGCTGCTCTCATGCATCACGAAAACATGGATGGTAGTGGCTATCCTACTGGGGCACGTGGCGAAAATATTCCGCTTATCGCACGGATTATTCGTGTGGTAGAAAGCTTTATATCGCTTATTTCTCGTAGAAACTACCGAGGCATTTTTGACAAAGAAGCAGCTATTACCGAATTGAAAAATAGCAGCCATTTATATGACTCTGCGATCATAGATGCCCTTGATACGATAATATAAGCGGTTGTGTTTTTTATACTAGAATAAAATCCTTTACAAAACTCATTATTAAACGTATAATTATGGTGGGTATTTGTATAAATGAAAGGATTATGGTGTGAAAAGTAAAAATGTAAAACAAAAATATAAAATCATTTTACTCAATCTCTTTTTACTGAGTGTTTTTAGTTGTACAATGAATGGTGAAAATCCTTTTAGCACTAAAAAATACCTTAGTATACAATACCCTCCTGAAAATGCACTTATACGTAATTCATTTACTATGAATGGACGTATTCTAACCAATAAAAAGCTTAAATCAATCGAA
>ERZ795049.4224-NODE-4224-length-14426-cov-5.581031_pt1 | contig 14426 bp, 12 predicted proteins | sample MGYA00375133_ERZ795049 | MGnify/ENA primary metagenome ERZ795049 (study PRJEB30178, sample SAMN05720147) | activated sludge metagenome | isolation source: anaerobic digester from wastewater treatment plant | place: Japan | collected 2015-04-20 ...
CGGGGGAATAGGCGGCGCCGCCGGCGCAGGGGCCGCAGATCAGGCTGATCTGCGGGACGACGCCCGAGGCGAGGACGTTGTGGTAGAAGATTTCGCCATAGGAGTTGAGGCCGTCGACCGCCTCCTGAATGCGCGCGCCGCCCGAGTCGTTGATCATGATGAACGGGGAGCCGCACTTGAGCGACATCTTCATCATTTCGACGATTTTCTGGCCGTGGGCCTCGCCCAGCGAGCCGCCGGCGACGGTGAAGTCCTGGCTGGCGATGCAGACGGGCCGGCCGTCGATGGCGCCCAGGCCGGTGACGACGCCGTCGGCGGCCAGGTCCTTGCGCTCCATGCCGAAGTTGGTGCAGCGGTGCTTGCGGTGCTGATACATCTCCTGGAACGAACTGGGGTCGAGCAGCAGATCGAGCCGTTCGCGGGCATTGAGGCGGCCCGATTCCTTGCGCTTCTTCAGCGCGGCCTCGCCGCCGCCGAGGCTGATCTGCTTGCGGCGGGCGGTCAGGTCCTTCAGTTTGGCCGCCGTAGTTTCGAGCGGTTTGGCCGGTTGCCTGGCTTCGGCCTGTTTCTTGTCGCTGACCAACGTGTCGGGTGACATGGGGAACTTCCTTCTGAATCGTGCGGGGAAAGGGCTGAACGGGTCGCGGGGGCGTGGCCCGCGGCGCCCGGTGGCGATCAGTGCCCGTGTTCGAACGCGTACGGGGGTTCATCCTTGCCGGCTTCGCGCTGCACCAGTTCGGTCAGCATGCCGAGGACGGACTTGGGGTGGAGGAAGGCGACCTGGCTGCCGCCGTAGCCGGGGCGCGGCGCCTGGTCGATGAGCCGGAAGCCCTCGGCCTCGGCCTGCTTGAGGGCGGCCGCGACGTCGGCCACGCGGTAGGCGACGTGGTGCACCCCTTCGCCGCGCTTGTCGATGAAGGCGGCGATGTTGGATTCGGAGCTGGTCGGCTGGATCAGCTCGATCGGGACGTCGCCGGTGCGGACCATTACCGCCTGAAGTTGATAGCGCTCGATCACCTCGCGCTCGCCGACGACCAGCGGCCCCAGTTTGCGCAAAGTCGCGATCGACGCGTCGATGTCGCGCGTTGCAATGCCGATATGATCCACCTGTTTGAACATGGTCACCGCCTTTCGCGCCGGAGAGTTGAAATCAAGCCAGGACCTCGATGTGATCGTAGAGCGGATCGTCGCCCGTCGCGGGCGTCTGATGGCCGCAATGCAGTTCGACGACCCGGCCGGGGGCGACGCGGACGCGCGCGGCGGCGCGGCGCGTCAGGCCGAGCAGCTCGCCGGCGACGGGGCCCAACTCGGTCTGTTCGAAGTGGACGCGGCGCGCGCGGCCCCAGAGGGCGGCCTCGGCCCGCGCCGCCAGGTGATCCACCGCGGCCTCCAGATCGTCGATCAACCGCCGCTGCAGGAGCTGGACCCGGTCGAGCCAGTGCAGCAGGAAGGGGAGGCGGCCCTCGAGCGGGGCGCGCGCGTGCTGAGCGAGGCATGTGGCCGGAAACCGGCCGGCGAGGGCCGCCGGCTCGATCTCGTTGGCCCAGTTGAGGCCCATGCCGATCAGGTAACCGTCGCCGAGACAGTCGCCCAGCAGGCCGGCCAGCTTGGCCTCGCCGCGGAAGAGATCGTTGGGCCATTTAATGCGGGTTTGCAGGCCGTGGATCTCGTCGAGCGTTTCGGCGCAGGCAAGCGCGCCAAGCAGGGGAAGCCAGCCGTGGTAGCCGGGAGGCAGGCGCATCGGGAGCGGGAGCGCCGCGGTGACGTAAAGGCCGCCGGGGCCGGAATGCCAGGCGCGATCCGAGCGGCCGCGGCCGCGGGTCTGTTCCTCGGCGAGGAAGACCATGCCGGCCAGCGGCTGCCCCGCGGCGTGCCGGCGCCGCGCTTCGTCCTGGGTTGAATCGATCGAGGGATAAAGATGCAACGCGCGCCACGGTGCGGGCAGGGGGCGGGACTGGAAGGGGAATGGGCTGGGGGAGGGCTGCACGGAGCGGGTCGCGTTGGATCCAGGATCGTCGGGGTGGAATCGGCCGGCCGGGGACGGCGTCCATCTTACCAGCCACCCAGGTACACTGGGCAGCCCTAGTTTTGCGGGTATGGAGGGGAAAGTCAAGCTCGTATCAGAGTAGTGAGTCTTATATGGCGGCAGGACACAAAAGGGAAGGGACACAAAGGACATAAGGGACGTGAGGGACGAAAGGGAGGTGGGGGACGGGGACGAGGGACGAGAGGGAGAACGCATGACGGTTTTCGAGAGCCGAGGACGAGGGACGAGAGCCGAGCGCCGAATTTTGGGGGAGGCCGTTGGGGGCGATTACGAGGGCGAGGGCGTATTTTTGAGTGAGGGAAGGGACAAAATAGGATAGACCTTCGGAAGCGATCACGAGGACGAGGGACGATTTTTTGAGTGAGGACGAGGGACGGATTCTTGAGTAAGGATGAAGCGCGATGAGCCCTGAGAGCCCGCAAGAGACGGCCCGATCGGCCCGTATGTTCAGCCGCGCGCGCGAGGTGCTGCCCGGCGGCGTGAACAGCCCGGTGCGGGCATTCGGCGCGGTAGGGGGGACGCCGCGGTTCATCCGGTCGGCGGCGGGCGCGCGACTGATTGATGTCGATGGAAATGAACTGATTGATTACGTCGGCTCGTGGGGGCCGATGATCCTGGGGCATGCGCACCCGCAGGTCGTGGCGGCGATTCGCGAGGCGGCCGGCCGCGGGACGTCGTTCGGCTGCCCGTCGGAGCTGGAGGTCGAGCTGGCCGAGCTGGTGCGCGACCTGGTGCCGTCGATCGAGATGGTCCGGATGGTCAACTCGGGGACGGAAGCCGGGATGGCGGTGATCCGGCTGGCGCGCGGGGCGACGGGGCGGCCCAGGATCATCAAGATGGACGGCTGTTACCATGGCCATGGCGACAGCCTGCTGGCGCGGGCCGGGTCGGGCGTCGCGACGTTCGGCCTGCCCGACAGCGCCGGGGTGACGCCGGGGACGGCGGCCGACACGCTGGTTGTGCCGTATAACGATCTGGATGCCGTCGCGGCGGTGCTGGGGGAGGCGGCCGAGCAGGTGGCGGCGATCCTGGTCGAGCCGGTGGCGGGCAATATGGGGCTGGTGCCGCCGGCGCCGGGGTATCTGGAGGGGCTGCGCGAGCTGGCCGACCGCCACGAGGTGCTGCTGATCTTTGACGAGGTGATGAGCGGCTTCCGCGTGGCGCTGGGGGGCGCGCAGGCGCGCTACAATGTCCTGCCCGACCTGACGATGCTGGGCAAGGTGATCGGCGGCGGCCTGCCCGTGGGGGCCTATGGCGGGCGGCGCGACCTGATGGACCAGGTGGCGCCGCTGGGCCCGGTGTATCAGGCCGGGACGCTGTCGGGCAATCCGCTGGCGATGGCGGCCGGGCTGGCGACGCTGCGCATCCTGCGCGAGCAGGGGGAACTGTACGATCGGCTGGAAGAGCGGGCCCGCCGGCTGAGCGCGGGGCTGGCCGAGGCGGCGCGGGGTGCGGAGATTGCCGTGTATCCGACGGTGGTCGGGTCGATGTTCGGCCTGTTCTTCCAGGCGGGTCCGGTGACCGACTACGCTTCGGCCCGGCGGTCCGATACGGCGCTGTTCAAGCGGTGGTTCCACGGGATGCTGGCCGAAGGGATCTACCTGCCGCCGTCGCAGTTCGAGGCGTGCTTCCTCAGCGCGGCGCATACCGAGGAAGACATCGAGCGGACGATCGCGGCGGCCGGGCGCGTGCTGGCCGGGCTGCGCGATTAGCGGATGCGGGCGCCGGACGGGGGAACCGATGCCGGAGATCACAGCCCACGTCGCCTTGGTGCTGCACGCGCATCTGCCGTATGTGCGCCATCCGGAGCACGAGGATCCGCTGGAGGAACGGTGGCTGTTCGAGGCGGTGGTGGAGTGCTATCTGCCGCTGCTGGACGTGCTGGAGGGCTGGGAGCGCGACGGGCTCGACTACCGGCTGACGCTGTCGCTCTCGCCGCCGCTGCTGGCGATGCTGGCCGACCCGCTGCTGCGCGAGCGGACGGCGCGGCATTTGCGGCGACGGGTGGAGTTGGCCGAGCGCGAGCTGACGCGCACGCGCTGGCTGCCGCAGTTTGCGCCGCTGGCGCGGCACTATCACGAGCGGATGGCGCGGGCGCTGGAGGCGTATGAGGGGCGCTGGGGCCGCGACCTGGCGGCGGCGTTCGCGGGGTTTGCCGCAGGGGGCCGGCTCGAGCTGATCACCTCGAGCGCGACGCACGCGTTTCTGCCGCTGCTGCAGCACGAGCCGCGGGCGGTCCGCGCGCAGGTCGGCATCGGGCTGGACGCCGCGCGCGAGGCGTTCGGGTTCATGCCGCGCGGGATCTGGAGCCCGGAATGCGGCTACTATCCCGGGCTGGACCAGACGCTGGTCGAGGAGGGGATCGGCTACACGATCCTGGACGCGCACGCGCTGCTGCAGGCACGGCGCGCGCCGCGGCGCGGGGTGTTCTGGCCGGTACGGACGCCGGCCGGCCTGGTCGTCTTCGGGCGCGACATCGAGTCCTCGCGCGAGGTCTGGAGCGGGCACGTCGGCTACCCCGGCGATCCGTGGTATCGCGAGTTCTACCGCGACATCGGCTACGATCTGGAATACGACTACATCCTGCCCTACATCCACGAGAGCGGCCGGCGGATGGATACCGGCTTCAAGTACCACCGCGTGACGGGGCGGGTGAATCTGGCCGACAAACAGCCGTATGAGCCGGAGCGGGCGGCCGAGCGGGTCCAGGCGCATGCGGAGGATTTTCTGGAGAAGCGGCGGGCGCAGGCCGAACGGCTGCGGCCATGGCTGGACCGGCCGCCGCTGATCACGGCGCCCTACGACGCGGAGCTCTTCGGCCACTGGTGGTACGAGGGACCGCAGTGGCTCGATGCGGTGATGCGGCGGCTGGCGCAACCGGACGGCGAGGTGCGGCCGACGACACCCGGCGCCTGGCTGGCGGGTCACGTGGAGACGCTGGAGGAAGTCGCGCCGCAATACAGTTCGTGGGGCATGGGCGGGTATGCCGAGACGTGGCTGGATGCATCCAACGCGTGGCTCTACCCGCGGCTGCACCGGGCGACGCGCGAGATGGTCGCGCTGGCCGGCGAGCCTGCGGGGCGTGCCGAGGAGTCGACGCGGCGCGTGCTGGCGCAGATGGCGCGCGAGCTGTTGCTGGCGCAAAGCTCGGACTGGGCGTTCATCCTGCGCACCGGCACCGTGGCCGAATACGCGCGCAAGCGGATCGAGGGGCATCTGGAAGCGTTCGAGAAGCTGTGCCGGGAGGTGAAGCAGGGCGCGGTTGACCCGCACGAGCTGGCGCGGTTGGAGCAGGCGACGCCGATCTTTCCGCGGCTGGATGTGGGGCGATTCGCCGGGGGTGGAAGCGAGGGAGGAAGATGAAGGGGCGCGGTCGGGGCGCGCTATGGCGTGCGGCGGCAGAGAGCGCGCAGCGATCGTCGACGCCGCTCTGGATCCGTCCGAATCCGCGGTGCGCATCGATCCAAAGCGGTGCCGGCGCGTTGCGTGGCAACGCTCTGGCGCCGCACTCCAAAAAGTTGACGGGACATCGCTTCGGGTGGATCAGAACACCGGCGCATTCGCCGGGATTCGAGAGTCGCGGGACGAGGGGTGAGAGCCGGGTTTCCGTCGCTCCGTGCGCGCAACCTGAATTTGCTTGGATTCGCCCGGGAAATATGAAAAGAATCGTGGCGGGCGATCCCGCGTCCGCCACGCCATGCCATGGCCGCTCCCCGCGCCGAAGCGGGCCGTCCCGCGAGCCCCCTGCCGCTGCCCATGAACCCGACCCATCGCCCCCTGCACCAGCCCGAAACCTACGATCTGACGGGAGGGGCCGGCACGCCGATTCCGCCGACGCGGCGGCGCGCGGCGGCGCGCGAGGCACTGGCCTCCGCGCCGGGCGAAGAGGATTCGTCGCACGCCGACAAGCTGGTGATGCTGCTGCGCCAGGCGCTGGATGAGAAGGCCTCGGACGTTCATCTGCGGGCGGGGTCGCCGCCGCGGCTGCGGATCGACGGCGAACTGTATCAGGTCAAGGGGTTCACGCCGTCGGAAGAGGTGATGTGGCGCTTTTTCAAGCGGATGCTGCGCGCCGATCAGATTGAGATTTTCGAGCGGACGCACGAACTGGACTTCTCGCACGGGCTGGAGGGGTTCTGCCGCATCCGGGTGAACCTGTATCTGGAGCGCGGGCAGTTCTGCGCGGCGATCCGGCTGATCCCCGAGCGGATCCCGACGATGGAGGACATCAAGCTGCCGGCGGCGTGCCAGAAGCTGACGGAGCTGTCCAAGGGGCTGGTGCTGGTGACGGGGCCGACGGGATCGGGGAAGTCGACGACGCTGGCGGCGCTGATCGATTACATCAACGCGACGCGGCGCTGCCACATCCTGACGATCGAGGACCCGATCGAGTATTACTATGAGGACCGCAAGGCGCTGGTGACGCAGCGCGAACTGGACCTGGACACGCTGTCGTTCGGCGCGGCGTTGCGCCACAGTTTCCGGCAGGATCCCGACGTGGTGCTGCTGGGCGAGATGCGCGACGCCGAGACGATGCAGATCGCGATCACGCTGGCCGAGACGGGGCACCTGACGTTTTCGACGCTGCACACGGGTGATTGCACACAGACGCTGACGCGGATCATCGACGCCTTCCCGCCGCATCAGCAGGATCAAATCCGCTCGCAGCTGGCGCTGTCGCTGGTGGCGGTGATCTCGCAGCGCCTGCTCAAGGTGAAGAACAAGCGGGGGCGGATCGCGGCGCGCGAGATCATGATCTGCAACCGGGCGATCCGCAACCTGATCCGCGAAGGGAAATACAACCAGCTTTTCTCGGCGATCCAGACGGGGACCGAGGAGGGGATGATCACGATGGACGCCTCGCTGAACCGGCTGGTCAACGAGGGGCTGGTGGACTACCGGACGGCGCTGGAAGTGGCGAGCGATCCGCGCGAGTTCGCGGGGCGGCACGGCGGCCGGGGGGTGGAGGAGCCGTTGTGAAGCAATGGACGCATTGGACCGAAGACGCAAGGGACGTAAGTTAGCGCTTCTGTCCGGAGGGTCGGGATTTCGTTTCCGGCCAATTCGGCGAGCCGGACGAAGGGATTGCCATGGCGCAGGCGGAGGTCCAGTTCTGCTACCAGTGCGGGCGGCGGATCGATAAGACCCGCAAGGTCTGCTGGTACTGCAATGCGCCGATCCAGCGGACGATCCGGCCGGACCGGACGTGCCCGTTTTGCGGCGGGGTGATTCCGCCGCAGGCGGTCAAGTGCATCCATTGCAAGGAATGGCTGGACGGCCGGCCGCGCCCGGAGCCGGCGCCGGCCCAGGTGCAGAAGATTGTCTTCGTCGTTGATCCGCGGCTGGTGCAGGCGGCGCACGAGCACCGGCTGATCGGGGGCGAACCGGTGCCGCGCGAGATCGCCGCGCACCTGAGCCCGCAGACGGTGCTGGGGATCGAGCGCAACGACCCGCGGCTGATCGACCAGCCGGGCGTGCGGCTGCTGCCGGCGCCGGAGGACGATGCGGAGGTGATCGATGCGGAGGCGCGGCCGGTCGGTCTGCTGGAGGGACCGGAGGGGGGGGCGCCATCGGGGGCGCTGATGCGGCGCGGCGCGGTGCAGCCGGCGGGCGGCGGCGGGGCGAACCTGCCGGCCCGATTGAGTGAAACGCCGCAGCAGGTCGGGCGCTCGCTGGCGGCGACGCTGGGGCGCGCGCTGGGGACGTTCGCGCGCTGGCTGATCGACCGGGCGCGCCCGCCCAAACCGGTCGACGACACGGTCGACGTGCAGCCGGACAGCCGCTACCGGATCTGCGAGAGCTGCAGCACGGAGATTCTGGCGACGGACAATTACTGCTACCACTGCGGCATGCAGTATCACATGACGACGGCGGACCGGCACAAGATCCGTAAGACGTATCCGTCCAACGCGGGGAATTTCGCGCTGATCATCGTGCTGCTGGGGGGACTGATCGGCGCGGAGCTGTCGGGCCTGGCGCCGCCGCCGTGGACGGCCGAAGTGGTCTGCGGGCTGGCGGCGTTCACCGCGGCGGCGGCGTTTTTCCGGCGGCGCACGTCGCTGAGCCAGAGCGTTTCACTCGCGCTGCTGGGCGCCAGCGCGCTGACGTATCTCGCCGTTCGCTTCATTGTTTAGCCTCCCTGATGGAATCGCGCGGGCTCATCTTCCTGACCGGCGCGACCGGGCATACCGGTTCGCGGCTGGCGCGACGGCTGGCGGAGGAAGGTTGGCGCGCGCGCTGCCTGCTGCACACGCCGGGGCGCCGGGCGTATCTGCCGGATCACCCGCGGATCGAGGTGGTGGAGGGGAGCCTGACCGAGCCGGCGGGGTGGGCGGCGTCGGCGGCGGGGGCGGCGGCGCTGATTCACGCCGCGCACGTGGGGTTCGCTCCGCGGGTGGTCGAGGCGTGCCGGGCGGCGGGCGTGGAACGGGTGATCGCGCTCTCCTCGACTCGGCGCTTCACGCGGTTCCCGGAAGAGACGGCGCGGCGCGTGATCGCGGGGGAGGAAGCGCTGGAGCATTCGGGGCTGGCGTGGACGGTGCTGCGGCCGACGATGATCTACGGGGGCGATCGCGACAACAACCTGGAGCGGCTCGTGCGCTGGCTGCGACGACGGCGGTGGCTGCCGCGCGTGGGGGACGGGCGCAACCTGGTGCAGCCGATCTTTGTGGCGGACTTGGTGGAGGCGGTGATGCGGGCCCTGGCGCGGCCGGTTGAGACGCGGGGCCGGGCGCTGACGCTGGCCGGGCCCGAGCCGCTGACGCAGCGGCAACTGATCGAGGAAGTGGCGGCGGCAATGGGGATACGCGTGCGGTGGGTGCCGGTGCCGTACGGGCTGGCGATGGCGGCGGCGGGGGCATTGGAACTGTGCCTGCGCCGGCCGCCGGTGACGCGCGCGCAGCTCCGGCGAACCCTGGAGGACAAGGCGTTCGACATCGACGAGGCGCGGGCGGCACTGGGGGGGTGGCAGCCGCGGCCGTTCGGCGAAGGGATCCGGCTGAAGCTGGCGGGTAAGGCGTAGGCGGCGGCTTACGAGGACGAGGACGAGGGACGGATTCCTGGGTGGAGGGGGGTCAGAGGGCGGAGTCGAGCGCCTGGTTGATCTTGTGGATCAGCTCGTCGAAATCGAACGGCTTGATGATGTAGAAGTCGGTTCCGGAGGAGAGGGCCTGGGCGATTTTGGATTTTTCCGAGACGCCGGTCAGCATGATGACCGGGATGGTGCTGGTGGCGTCGTGGGACTTCAGTTCGCGCAAGACGTCAAAGCCCGACATGCCGGGCATCATCACGTCCAGGAGGATCAGGTCGGGTGGATTTTCCTGGGCGAGGGGCAACGCTTCCTGACCGCTGTTGGCGGTCTCCACCTCGAAGCCTTCGCTCTGCAGCGCGGTTTTCACGATCAGCAGGACATCGGTTTCGTCATCAACGGCCAGAATGCGCTTGGGCATCGTGCTCCAGCTTTCGACGGGATGCAGCGGTTGCCGGTCCAGGGAACAGGCGTTCCCCTCGATTATGGTTTCCGGCGCATGGATGTCAAGGCGGGCGGAGGGCGTTGACGGGGCTTGGCCGACAGAAAGGCGAGGATGGGGTCAAGGACGAGGGACGGATTTGATGAGGAAGGATGGGGCGGCGGATTGGGGCGGCAAGTTGAGACTTGAAGCGGTTCGGCGGTGTTGAAAGAATTGGAGTCCGATTGCGCGGCGGGCGAGGCGATCGGCCCGCCGTGCGTCAAGCCCATGCCGCCGTAGAGCCTGTCAAGTTGTCCGATTGGCGCACGCTATCCCTGAACCTGCCCGAGACGGCCGATGACGAACTGGCGGCCTACCTGACGCACGCGGCCGTCGAGGCCGGGGCGCTGGGCGGGCAGCTCGAGGAGGGGCGGCTGACGCTCTACCTGCCGCGCGATGCGGACGAGGCACTGGCCCGGGCGGTCCGCCAGAGCCTTGGGGAATCGGCCCGGACGCTGGGGTTTGCGTCGAACGCGCTGCGTGTGGCGGATCGGCGGCTGGCGGACGCGCCGTGGGCGACGGCCTGGAAGGACCGGTTCAAGTCGTTTGCGGTGGGCCGGCGATTGCTGATCCGGCCGGAATGGGAGCGCGGTCCGGCGTCGACGGCGTCGGCGGGGGAGGATTGGGCGGGACGGGTGACGATCTGGCTGACGCCGGGGCAGGGGTTTGGGACGGGTCACCATGAGACGACCCGACTGGCCCTGGAATGGCTTGAGGAGGAACTGGCGCCGGGGATGACGGTGCTGGATTTCGGCTCGGGCAGCGCGATCCTGACGATCGCGGCGCGGCAGCTGGGGGCCGCGCGCGTCGTGGCGATTGAATGTGACCGCGATGCGAATCAGAATGCACGTGAGAACCTGGCGCTGAACGGCTTGAGCACGGCCGGGGGCGTGGAACTGATCGAGGCGGATACGCCCGAGCGAGCGGCGGGCCGCTTTGATCTGATTGTGTGCAACATGCTGCCGCGCCATGCGCTGGCGCATTTCGGGGCGTTGGCGGCGCGGCTGGCGGGTCCGCGATCGCGACTGATCTACGGAGGGTATCTTGCCGATGAGAAGGGAGAACCGGCCCAGGCGCTGATCGAGGCGGGGCTGACCCCGTTGTGCTTTCGCGCGGACGGCGAATGGGGCGCCTGTCTGGCCGGTCCATCAGCCGAAACCGAGTCATAGCAGCGGCCGAGCCGACAGGCGGCCGCGGGCCGGGCGGCATGCGGGCCGCGGCGTCGGTCCGACCGATCCAGCATGAATCAACAGCATTGAAGAGACGGCATGCAACAGAACTACTACGAAATTCTTGAGATCCCGACCGACGCCAGCGAACGCGAGATCAAGCGCGCCTATCACCGGCTGGCGCGCGACCTGCACCCGGACAAGGCGTCCAATCCGGAGGAAGCAAAGCGTTTCGAAGAGCGGTTTGCCTCGGTGTCGGCGGCGTATAACGTGCTGAAGGATGCGGGCAAGCGGGCGGAGTATGATCGGCAGCATAAGACCGACCGGGGGGCCGGGGGGCCGAGCGCGGCGCCGCGCGTCAACCCGACGGCGGCGGTGCTGAACGCCGGGCGCGGCGTGCCGGGGAGCGAGAGCAAGGCGAGCGGCGGCGCGGCGGCGGGGCCGGGTCGGCCGAGCCTGGGCGTGACGCCCGAGAAGATCCAGATCGCGCAGAAGGCGTATGCGCGCGGGATGCAGTATTTCAAGGAGCAGAATTACACCAAGGCGATCGAGTTTTTCGACGCGGCGATCCAGAACAACGACGGCGAGCCGAACTATCATGCGCGGCTGGCGGTGGCGCTGGTTCAGGCCAAGCGTTCGGCGACGCGGGCGATCGAGGCGGCGCAGCGCGCGATCGAGCTGGACCCCTACAACCTGGAGCACAAGTTCATTCTGGCGACGATTTTCGTGACGATCGGCAGCAAGTCCAACGCGCAGAAGGTGTATGAGGACATTCTGCGCTGGGACGCGGGGAACGCGCGGGCGCAGCAGGCGCTCAAGGAGCTGAACCGGCGGACGGGGCTGTTTTCGATGGGCGGCGGCAAGAGCGCCGCCGGCAAGCCGGGCCTGTTCGACCAGATTCTGAACCGGTTCAAGAAGTAGGCGGGTTCGAGAGCCGAGGACGAGGACGAGGACAATAGGGATTAATCGGGCGAGCGGAGGACTTCGTCCAGGATCTGCTCGAATTCATCAAGGCGGAACGGCTTGAAGATGATGCCGGATACGCCCTCGGCGCGGGCGACGTCGATGCGCGGATCGCCCTGGTAGGCGGTCATCAGGATGATGCGCTGTTCGGGGCGCAGCCGGCGCGCCGCGCGCACGATTTCCAACCCATCCATTTCAGGCAGAATCAGATCGACCAGGACGACGTCGTACTGGTGCTGGCGCATGCGTTCGAGCGCTTCGGCGCCGGCGCCGGCGGCATGGACGACGCAGCGGCGCTCGAGCATGCGGCCGATCAGGTCGATCATCAACGGGTTGTCGTCGACGACCAGCAGGCGCGGGACGGGGAGGAACAGATCGGTGGGCTGGTGCTCGGCGACGGGGGGCCGTGCGGGTTCCTCCTCGCCGAGCAGATCGATCATCCGGTCGTGCGAGCCGTAGGGGATCGTGCGCAGGTGATTGAGCATGCGCAGGCGGGCGGTGACCTCGCGGATGCGATGGCATTGCTCGATGATCGTCTGGATGTCGCGCCGCTGTTTTTCGCCGAGGTGTTCGCTTTCGAGGCGCAGCAGTTCGGCGGTGCCCATCAGGCCGGTCAGCGGGTTGTTGATCTCGTGGTTGATGCTGACGGCGAGCTGGCCGACGAGGCGAAGCTTTTCCTGCTCGATCTGGGCGCGGCGGCGCAGGGCGATGCCGAGGAGGCGGCGGAAGGACTCGTAGAGCTGGTGGTCGGTGGCGTCGAGCGGGAGGATCTCGGCGGCGCCGGCGCGATAGAGGCTGACGCGATGGCCCAGGGGGGTGTCGTCGGCTTCCTCGACGACGACGAGGCAATCGAGCGGGCGCAGGCGGCTCAGTTGGGTGACGACGGCGGCGACATTGGGGAGTTCGTCGCTGGCGGCGCCGGGACCGACGAGCAGGATGTCCCAGTCGCCGTCGGCGAGGGCGGCCGGATCGAGGGACTCGGGGGGAGCGGCCGGCTCGAGCCGTCCGCGCAGGGGGCGCAGGGCGGGCTGCAGGCGCGCGGCGGCCCACTCCGGATGCAGGCCGTAGTGAGTCCAGAGGACCGGCCGGGAATCGGCCGGAGCGGGATCGGCGGCGGACCCCGCCGCCTGAGGGTGGTGGTGCACGTCAGCCATGGAGTTGGCCGTGTCGCTCATGTCGCGTAATCGGGGGGCCCGGGTCGTCCGCCCGCGGCCGGTCCGAGTCGGAGGGACCTGGATCGTCGCGCGCGGTCAGCGCCCCATGTGCCCGGGCCCTGGCCTTGAATCGTCACGGGTCGAAAAGCGGGGGGAAGGGGCGTCGCCGAATGAGGCGGCCCCGCCCGGCCGCGGCCGCCAGACGGCTCGGCCGGACCCCGGGATTCGACCTGTCCCGCGTGCCGTTCGGAAGCTCGATGCGGAGCGCGCCCGGCAAAAACGTTCGCGGAGGAACAAAGCGGATGCGTAAGACGTCCCCTTGCCGCTTGACAAGCGAACCAAACGTGATAGCATGGCGGTTTCTGTAAACCCTTGCAAAGGGAAATACAGGCCAACCGCGAGGAGAAGAACGAGTCCGCCATGCCGAACATCAAGTCCGCCGCCAAGCGCATGCGTCAGAATATCAAACGCCGTGCCCAAAATCGCAGCGAGCGCAGCGCCTTGCGCACCGGGATTAAGAATCTGCGGGCGGTCATCGAACAAGGCGACGTGGAGACGGCGCGGAAGGATCTGCAGAGCACGCTGAGCCTGATCGGCAAGAGCGCATCGAAGGGGACGATTCATCCGAACAAGGCGCGGCGCCAGGCATCCCGTTTGACTCGCAAAGTGAACCAGATGAAGGCTTCGGAAGGCTGAAGCGATCCGGTCCGGCGGGGGATGGCCCCGGCCCTGCCTCCTTTCACGGAGCGATGACGGACGCCCGCGGGCGTCCGTTTCGTCATTTGTGAGGGGTCAAGGCGTGACGTTCGGCGCGGAAAAGTATCGGTCAAGCCCCTCCTGTAATCCGATCGGGTCCCAACCCCAATCCGCCCGCGCCGGGCGGATATCGACGGGCTGGACCTGCCGTACCCCCAATACGTTATCGACCGTCAGCGGGGGATTCTTGAGGAACGTCCCCAGCACGCGCGCCAGGGTCATGCAGAGCGGCAACGGCAAGTGGAGCAGGGGGCGGCGGACGCCGAGGCGCGCCGCGAGGGTGGCGAAGAAGGTATTGAGCGTGACCTCGTCGGCGCCGCCGAGCATGTAGGCGCGCGACGGGGTGCGCTCGTGGGTCAGGCAGATGACGGCGGCGCGCGCGACGTCGGTCACGAAGACCGGCCGCAGCGTTTCCTCGCCGGAACCGATGACCGGGACGACGGGCAGCTTGCGCAGGATGGCGACGGTTTTTTCGACCAGGCCGCGTCCGCCGGGGCCGTAGATCAGGCTGGGGCGCAGGATGGTCCATTGGACCGGCGCGGGGGCGCGGCGCACGACTTCGTCCGCCTCCAGCTTGGTGCGGCCATAGACGCTGGTGGAGCCAGGATGGGCGGACATGGAGCTGATCTGCACCCAGCGCGCGACGCCGGCGGCGGCGGCGGCGGCGAGCAACGCGCGCGTCCCCTCCACATTGATCAGCCGACTGAGGGCTTCATCGGGCGCGCCTGCGGACGTGACGGCGGCGCAGTGAATCACGCCCTGGATGCCGCGGACCACGTCGGGGAAGCGCGCGACGTCGCGCATGTCGGCGACGACGAGTTGCGCATCG